>Ga0209536_100015314_pt1 | contig 10954 bp, 10 predicted proteins | sample DeeMarSeWOR28_12_FD_187461 | JGI IMG/M metagenome (GOLD analysis project Ga0209536, IMG submission 187461) | Marine sediment microbial communities from White Oak River estuary, North Carolina - WOR-2-8_12 (SPAdes) (version 2) | ecosystem: Environmental > Aquatic > Marine > Intertidal zone >... | reverse complement strand
CTAATTGGACAGGTGAAGTATGAATAGCCCGGCGCACGATGCGGTCGATGAGGCCTATCAATCGGGTTCCATGCCCGAGGTGTTTCGACTCATCGAGCTAGCGGATAAGCAGCTGAAGCAGATCCAACGGGAGACGATCGGCGAGGCGGATCTCACCCCACCCCAGTATTTCATCCTGACGCTGCTGTGGCAGAGGGACGGGCGCCCGCTCAAGGAACTGGCCGCGGCGGCGCATTGCTCACCGGCGACGATGACAGGCATTGTGGATACCCTGGAGGGGAAAGAGTTGGTCACGCGCGAGCCGAACCCCGCTGACCGCAGGAGTCTGCTGGTGGAACTGACCGAGCAGGGGCGAGTGCTCCGGGACTCAACCCCCACCCTAGATAAGATTTTCAGGAGTTGCTGTGTCGGCCTGGAGCCGGATGAGGTCCGGCAACTGAGCCGGCTGCTCAAAAAGCTGACTGAGTCATTGAGTTATTGAATTGTGTTCAAGGAGGAACCCATGGCTTCCACAAGTCGGGCAGCAGCGCGTCTGTACACGCGCTATCCGCTATCCAGCCTGTTGATCTACAACGGGGCCACCGCGCTTCATTATGTGCTGGGTGGCATCGGTATCATGCTGGGGTACAGCTTCTCGTGGGCCGCCTACCTATTGGGAGGTGCCTATCTGGCCTTCGCGCTGGCCCAGATGTACGTGCTTATGCCGCTGAGCGTGTGTCCCAACTGCGTGTATTATAGGCTGAAGGATTCGCGCTGCATATCAGGCCTGAACCTGGTATCCAAGAGAGTCGCCAGGCAGGGAAGCGTCAAGAACTTCGCCAGGCGCGGTGAGGGCTTGCTGTGCCACAACAACCTGTACATGGCGGCCAAGGTCTTCCCCATCGTGGCCCTGATCCCGGCCCTGATCCTGAATTTCTCCTTGTTATTGCTGGGCATATTCCTGGCGCTGGTCGGCTTGCTGGCGTTCCGTATCTTCGTGATCTTCCCCCAGATCGCCTGCGTGCACTGCCGGGCCAAGAACATGTGCCCCAATGCGCAGTCGATGGGGCTGAGCAAGACGTAGCAGCCTGGGTTGAAGGCGTGAGACCCAACGTTCCCATCGCCCCCTGATGGGGACCTTTCATGGGTAGGTTTTTCTATGGGGGTGGCTCACCCCGGCATGGCCCGCCCCGAAATGAATTTCAGGCTACAAAACGGCGCCGGACCCGCACCTGGTGGTGGGGCAGGTGTCAATCCGGCTGGGCCGATGTAAGCCCCATTTATGGGGCGTCGTGTTGTAGACCGGCGACTTTCACACTTGCACCTGCGGTGACAAGTGCAGGTGTCGCCGGTCGGAGTCTCGACCGGAAAAAAACCTACCCATGTAAGCTGATGGGGGCTGGGATTAGTCGCAGGCTTGAGCCAACCTACTGACTGTCGCCCACGCGCTTGAGGATCCGCAAGGCCAAAAAGGTGAGCCAGGGTGAGGGGTGCTTCTTGTCGGCGAAGGACCAGCCCTGCCAGGCGCGGTACATGGAAGCGGCGGTGTAGCGCCCTCCCGCGCCGGCCCCGGTCGTGATGGTCTCTATCATCTCCCGAAAGCGGGGGTCGGCGTGGACGAAGGGGAAGCGGCTGAGCACATCCACCACGTGCAAGATGTCGTACCAGACGAAGGGGTACTTGAGCTTGCGGAAGTCGGTGCCGATGCCGAATAAGTACAACTTGCGCTTCGCCTGCCGCTCCCAATGCCCGAGCAGCATCTCGGCACCGGCCCGCGCCGCGGGATTTTCAAGCTGCTCCGGGACCTGGGACAGCGCTTTGAGCGCATAGACGTTAGCGATGGGGCATGGGTCGGAGCGCCGGCCCGGTCCTTTGAATTTTCCCAGCTCGGGCGCCGCCACACAGCCCCAGCCATCCTCCTCCACCAGACCAACCAGGTGGTCCACTGCCCCACATACACGCGGATCTGCACCCCGTCCCATAGCCAACAGAGCGTAGAGCAGCGTCGGCGCGTCGCACAGGATCCAGGTCCAGGTGTCTTCACCCGTACCGCCGAAGGCTTTGGGGATGCTGACCACGGTTTGAAAGGCGCCCTCCGGCGACTGGTGGGCCAGCACGGCGTCAATACCGGCCGATACGGCCGGATCGTCGGCCCGCAGGCCGAAATCGGCCAGCGTGCTCAGCTTGTAGATGGGGTGGCTGGCGTCGTTGTGACGCTTGAGAGGGCGCTCGCCCCAGGTGGCTGCCTCGGCGATCATAGCTTGTACCTGGGGGTGCGCCAGCATCTCGGTGCGGGCACTACGCACCTGGGGATCGTCCTCAGGCCGGTCCAGCAGATCGACCAGGGTGCGATAGCGCGTCCAGGGTTCATCCGATTCGAGCAGCCATTGCATCAGCTCAGTTGGCATGGGGTTCCCCAAAGCGGCCAAAGGCGCGAAGCTCGGTCAAGGTGTCGTGTGTATTGTAGTTCAGTTTTGGGGAAAACGGAAGCCGCTAAGCAATCATTTGAGATTGCATGCTTCACTACCTTTCCTACACCTCTCCATATTTTCTTCACAAGTTTGTGGCATATTGAGATTATCGGTCAGTTTGATTTGGTCTACTCAAACTACTCGCTGCATCATTGGGATGACCCCGAGACGGTCATCAAGAACCTCATCCGGGCGGTTGCGCCGGGGGGTGCGCTGTTCATCCACGATTTGAAAAGAGTTTGGTGGCTGTACTGGCTGCCTTCCTGGGGTGGGTTTATCACCTCTATCAAAGCTGCCTACACGCCGTCGGAGATAATTGACCTCCTGACCGGAGTGGGCGTGGAGCGATACAAGATGGAAGATGGCCCGTTCTATCACTCTATCATCGTGAGAGCGCAGGGATAGGTCGCTTGTACTCGCTGCTGGTGCCCAGCACAACGAGCGGAATCTGAATGGCGGCTGCCTTCTGACAACTGGAAATGTGGTCGAGCGCAGGAGACCATACCCGCCTACCTTCACGACCAGTGGTCACAATGTGGCGCTTACCGCCGTAGGGGCAGCCGTGTGGAAGCCGGGTTGCCGACCTATGCTGCCAGTATGCCAGCCCGCTGGCGCGGTGGGGACTGGCTCAATCTTCAGCCTTCTGTTCTGGTGTGTCGGGATGGGAGGGTGTCGGGACCTCGGGCAGCGGCTCGATGTGTCCGTCATTGGGATCGGTCGGCCGCAGGTAATGCTGTTTCCAGACCTCGCCGCTCAGCGACTGGTAGGCCTCATCATAGGCCTGCATCCCGCGCGCGTAGTCGGGGTCCAGCAGCGCGTCGGCGGCGTTCTGGTCGGCCGGATCCGGCTCGTGCTCCATAACCAGGCGCCGGAAATCAGCGTGGTGGTCGCGGATGATACAGGGTGCCATCCAGTTGCCGGGCTCTGCGTTGCCCTTGCGGTAGTCATCCTGCCACTTGCGAATCCCGGCGAAGAAGGACTCGGACCAGGCATCGGTGAGGGTCTTGCCCTGGGCATAGGCCTGGTTGATGTTGATCGGCGAATAAGGCACGAAGACGCAGGGTGTCACGGCTCCGTTCCAATCAATGTACATATAGCCACCGCCGCTGAAGCGACCGGACGAGATACAGCCGTCGGTCACCGTGCCGTGGTTCCAGAAGTCGGCCAGCATGATCTGGCGCTCGCGGATGATATCCCACGAGCGACGCCACATCCACAGGCGCTGCTCGGGGGTGGGCATCAGTTCGAGAGTATACGAGCGACCGATGGGCATGTAGTGGAAGATCCAGCCGTACAGGGCACCGTGTTTTTCGAAGAAAAAGTCAAAAAACTCGTCGGATAAGATCTCTTCGGCATTGTGGCGGGTGGCCGTCAGCGAGACGCCGTAGGGCACGCCGGCGCGACGCAACCGCTGCATAGCTGCCAGGATCTTATCGAAGACACCCGCGCCGCGCCGGGCGTCGGTGCGCTCGCGCCAGCCCTCGACCGAGATGGCCGGCGTGAAGTTGCCTACCTCGGCCAGACGGTCAGCCACCTTGTCGTTGATCAGCGTGCCATTGGTGTAGGACATAAAGAAACAATCATTGTGCTTGGCAGCCACGTCCAGCACGCCCTTGCCGTCGGAGTGGTAGGCAAAGGGCTCACCGCCGGTAATGACAAAGAAGCGCGCGCCCCACAGCGTCTTGGCCTCGGTGACGATGCGGTCGAAGGTGGGCCAGTCGAGCTTTTCCTTAGCCACTCCGGCATCGGCATAGCAGCCGATGCAGCTCAGGTTACACACCTTACCGGGCGCGATGACCAGAAAGGCGGGCGGGTGCGTGCCGTATTGGTCATAGAAGCTCTCTGCAGCACCCCGCTCCCCCCGTTCGATGAGCGCAGCCTTGCTCAGGTTATTCAGTGCGCAGCGCACCACGGCGGGGGCAATGTGTCGCCGGGTGAGCGCGCGTTCGATGGTGTGCAGCAGGGCGATGCCCATCGAGGCCCGGTCGTCGCTCACGCCGGGAGGGAACAGGGCGTGGACTCGCTCGTATTTGAGCCGGTCCATGATCTGCGCTTCGAAGTAGTTGACCAGAGCCCGGCGCAGCGGCCTGACGCGGGTCAGTATGGGCGCAGAGCGCACCATGAACTCAGTGGCTAGCTTCAGCGAGGCTTTTTGTACGGAGTTCGTTCCAGAAGTAATAGAGGCCATACGTATCCCTCCGCTATAACGTATCTAGCGCATTGTTGGGTATTGAACCAAGACCAGCCGGGTCGCGCCAGGTGCAGCTAACAGCAGCAGGTCCAAGATGATCGCCGCGATGCCTTCCAATAAGACCAGCCAGCAGGGCACGTCCAGCTTCTCCAGGCTCAAGGTTTTGAGCGTCATAGCTCTGTTCCCTTGGATTGGAGCGTGGAAATCGCAGCGCTGAAGTGGGGTCCGGACAGGGTCGCGACGAAGGATACTTTGGCTGGCCAGTAGGGAGATACGCGTCCTTGCATAACGATATGCGTCCTGTCAGGTGGTGTAGCTTTGTGTCGATGGCCCGGTAAAGATTGAGTTCGGTGCGTGTCAGAGGAAGCCTAGGTGATTAGTACTATTATACCATAGTGTAGTGCAACGTGCCAAATTACACGAAATTGTGCACAAAAGCAGGCGGCCCACGAATCAGGATGGGTTAGGTTGTCTCGGGAAGTTATTCCTTGATGGCCCTTAGGTGGTGAAATGGCCCTGGATGTAATTGGTTGCCTTGCTAACGGAGAGGGGCTGGCTGGCGTTACCCGCGCGGATGTAGAACCTCTCGCTCCCTTTGTGGACCAGGTAGGCTGGCTCTCTGGCGGGGCGGACCGTGACGACGCAGATCATCTCGCCATCGACGTTGGGAAAGGTGAGGTCCACATACTGTCTGAACTCGGCGCCAACCATGGTGTTGAAGGCCTGGTTGAAAACATTCTCAAAGCCATCGACGTTTGGCTTGCGCAGTGTGTTCAAGTCGGGTTCCAGGCCCAGGATTTCGCCGTTATCACCTACGCCGATTAGCACCGCGCCGCCTCTGGTGTTCATGAAGGCCACGACATTTTTCATCACTGGTTCGTACAGATCTCTGTTGGGAGTCTGGCGACGGTAGTCCCACATCAGGCTTGACTTGAACTCTACGTGCTGATTCTCGCCGCTGGCGATGAGGGCGCGGGCCGGTTTGGGTTCAAAGGGCGCTGGCAAGGCTACTTTGGGCTCCACCAGATGTTGGATCAACTCCGAGTGATAGCCCGGATCGGAGATGTTCTTGAGTTGAGCCTCTTCCCCCCGGCCCAGGCTCTGGAGGACCAACGTGCCGTAATTGAGCCGCCGCGCGATCGGGCCCTGGCGCCCTGTGATGTGGACGATGGACTGGGTATCCACCAGTCTCTTCTCGCCGAACAGGGTGCGCCGTCTGATCTCGCGGCTGTCGATGTGATAGACGGGCACGTACCAGGTGATGAAAGCCATGGCGAGGATCAGGACCTGCACAGTGGTGACGGCAATGGTCACGAGCAGAGTGTAGGAAATGGTCTGGGACAGGGCGAATGCTTGGTATTCGCTTCTGAGATTAAGAAGGATGACCAGGGTGAAGGGGAGCAGCGCGAAGAAGAACTCGATGAGAGCGATGCGTATAAGGAATACGACCGGGCTGGCTCTGAGGGTGATGTCTTCTTGCGTCATCGGCGGGGTGCTCCACGAGTGTGTCTCTTTGTGGACGGAGAAGCGCCCGCCATTATACACCTTTTGGCCGCCAGCGCCTAATAGGGCCACTGTCGGGGTGCAGGGCAGGCACGGGGAACAAGCTGAGAGAGTGTTTTGAAAGTGTCAGAAACGGGGCGAACACACAGGTTCGCCCCTACCAGGTTACCCTTCAAAACACTCTGTGGGATTTGATCCGTTGGGTGAGTCCGGCGTGCTTAGGCGTTGGATTCAACCACCTCGCTGGACGACCGGGTGGGCTGTAGGGCTGTGCCCGGAGACGCCCGTCGTACGATCAGACCCCAGGCCAGCAGCGCGAAACCGGCCAGGATGATAACGGCCGGGCCGAGCAGGTTGGCAAACCACCAGCCTGGCCACAGGGCGGAGGCTGCCAGGATGGCGGTCATGCCCACCAGCGCACAGCCGGCCAGCCCACAAACCACCAGCCCGCTGAGGAGCAGGCCGGTCGAGCGCCCAGCGGCGCCCACCACCACCAGGGCCAGCCCCAGCGACAGCGGCTCGATGGTCCACAACACCGCCCACGCCTCCCACAGGCCGGTCAGGGCACAGAATTGAAACACCAGCCCGTTGAGCCCGAAGATGATGGCCGGGGCGACCAGCCAGGGCCTATGCCCGTAGATGGCAGCGAAGGCAAAGCCCAGCGCCAGGGCCAGCACCAATTGTGGCCACAGCCACTCCCACACGCTCCACCAGTTGAAGAGGCTGGCCAGCAGCAGGATCGCGCCGGTAGTCAGGATTGGCATACCGGGGATGAAGAGCAGTCCCAGGCCCGGCCGGCGGCGTCTCAAGATGGGCGGCAGCACGAAGAGCAAGCCCAGGCCCAGCACGAGCACGGGCCACAGTCGCCACGGACCCAAGAACCAGAGGTTCAGTCCCAGCATAGGGATGGTCATGGTGAAGGTCAGGGCGGCCAGGCCGGTTAAGATCAAAACCACACCCGCAAACGTAAAGGTTCGCTGACTCATTTTACTCCCCTCCTGTGTTGATGTCAGGGTATCTTCCGTTCTTATGACAGCCTATCACACTCTTAGCTGGGTTGCCTATCCGCCAGCTAACAGTTGGCCATCGAGTTGTTAATAATGAACCGGTCTTCTTGGAGGTGTTGCACGCGAGCGATTTTCTGGCCCAGGTGCTCAAGACTTCGCTGCAGCGCGAGAAAGCTGCGGCATAGAACCGGCGGAACAGGAGACACCCGTCAGTTAGCTTCTTATTCATAGGCCAGCGACTCACGCACGCTGACCTGTGCGGCACGCAGAGCGGGCCACAGACTGGCCAGCGCCGAGAGCAGCACCACGATCAGAAGCCAGAGCAGCATGCCGCTCGCCGAATAGTGGAAGTCGAGCGGCATTTCTACGATGGCGTCGCCGATCACGTCGCTGAAGAGACGTGCGCCCGGAATGCTGAGCGGTACGGCCAGAAGCCAGGACAGGCCCCCCACGAACACGCCCTCGATGACGAACACCCCGACGATAGCCAGTGACGTGGCGCCGATGGCCCTCATAACGCCGATCTCGCGCGTGCGCTCCACCACGTTGATGGCCATGGTGCTCATCAGCCCGATGCTGCCCACCACTGCCACCAGGACGGCCATAATCAGCAGCAGGTAGATGAGCACGCCAAAGGCTGATTGGGACTCCTCCCACTGTTTGCTGGCGCTCCAGGTGTCCTGTATCCCGATGTGGTGTGCCGCCAAGGTATCGCTCAGCGCCTGGATGAGCCGCTGCTGGGACTCTATATCGTCGTGCACGGAGTGCACCATCAGTTTGTCCCCCTGTCCCCACGTCCCGGTCTCCCGCGCTAAAGCCTCGAGCGGGACGAAGAACTGGTCGGAGAGGGAGTCGACACTCAGGTAGGTGCCTACCACGGTCCACGCCGAGTCCTCACCGTCGATGGTCAGGGTGAGCTGATCGCCGGCCTGAATTCCCTCATCCTCGGCCAGCCGGTGGTTGACCAGGACGACGCCCCTATCACTCGCCAGCAGGCCCCGACCGCTGGTAATGCGCGGGTTGAACATGGCCGAACCCGAGGGCACACCGTTGAGACCGACCGGATGCTCCTCCCCGCTGGCCAAGGTAAGGGTCGCCCCGTGGTCGTCCCACACCTCCACTTGGGTGACGCCCGGCATGGCCTGGGCGATTTCGACCAGGCGTGATATCCGCTGCGGGCGTTCCAGCGTAATGGCTACCTCTCCGCCCAGATCGAACATGATGCGCACCGTGTTGTCGAAGGACTCTCCGGTGCTCATCACCATGGCAAACATGGCGCCACTCAAGGTCAGCATGATCAATGTCAGCCCCACACGCGCCTTCCGGCGAAAAGCATTGCGCAGGCTGAGCCTCATTAAGCGCGGCAGCCAGCGGATCTGCCCGATCAGTCGGTCGAACCAGCCACCGCCAAACCCGCTCCCAATGCCGTGGGTACTGATGGCCTGGCGCACCGTGACGCGGGCGCCGCCCAGGGCAGGCACCAACGCGGCCAGCAGCGGCACGGCTACGCCCACCCCGGCCTGCAGGGCGATAGCTACTGGCTGGATTTGAAATGCCGTGACTTCGACGTTGAACTTATCCAGCAGCCAGACCGCGGTCAGGTGAGCGCCGAGGGCGCCCAGCGGGACGGCCAGCAGCAGGGCCAGCGTGGCGTAGATCAATGCGGTGGCCAGGTACACGTCCAAGACCCGGAAGACGGTCGCGCCCACGGCCTTCATCACGCCGATCTGCCACACCTGCTGGGCGATGATGGCATTCATCGTGTTGATGATCAAAAAGGCGCTCAAGCCGAGAGCCAGGACGCCCATGACGCCCAGAACGATCACCACCGCGTCGACGATGTCCTGCATCCAATGCACGTCGGGGTCGGTGATCTGGTAGCCCCTGACGGAAAGCTCGATGCGCTCCAGGCGGTCCTTGATGCGTCTGGCCGTCTCCCCGGCGGATTCCTGGTTGTATGATTCCAGGCGCACGTGCAGTCGATCGAAGTCCCGCCCCCCTTCGCGGTCGGTCAGCCAGGCCGCCGTCTCGGGGGTGGCGTAAAAGGTAACCTGGCCGCCCCATTCAGGGGAGAGCACGTCGTGGGCGTGCACCACGCCAGCGACGGCCACACGGCGCTCGCGTCCCCCGAATTCGACCAGGACAGTCGTGCCGGGGTGGATGTCAAGCTGGTTTGAGGAGAGCCGGTCGATGCCCAGCTGGCGCCCGGCCGGCCAGTTGCCCTCCAGCAGGCGCAGCAGGTTCATGCGCTGGGCCTGGTAGTCGTCGCGGGCGACGACAGCTCCATTGCGCCAGTTCTCCTCGCCCTCGAATTTCCAGCGGAAGGAAGCGGTGATTTCGCCGTCGGAAGCGATCACGCCCGGCTCGCGCCGGATGGCGTCGACGATTTCCGGGCTGAACGGCCCGCCCCAGAAGGTGACGTGCGCAGGAACGGCCGCCTGGTATACTTGCGTTAACTGGTCGCGCATCATCCCGGACAGGCCGAAGACCAGCCCCAGGGCGAAGACGCCCACCGCCGTGGAGAGCACCGCCAGGGCGGTGCGTGCCTTGTTATGAGCCAGGTCGCGCCAGACTTTTCTCCAGACTATGCTCGCCATCAGTGACTCCCGTTGTGCCCGTTGTGTTGATCGCGGCAGATACGCCCGTCGAGCAGGTGGAGCACCCGTCCCATGCGTTCGCTCAGTCCCAGGTCGTGGGTGACGATGACCAGCGTCTTGCCCTGGTCCACCAGTTCCTGAAACAGGGCGAACACCTGGTCGGCGGTGGCCGTATCCAGGTTGCCGGTCGGCTCGTCGCCCACCAGCAGAGGTGGATCGTTGGCCAGAGCGCGGGCGATGGCCGCCCGCTGCTGCTGCCCGCCGCTGAGGGCGCTGGGCAGCTTGTGCGCCTGGTCGGCGATGCCCACCTGGTCCAGGAGATGCATGGCGCGCTCCTTACGCTCGCGCGGCTTGTAGATGTTGCAGAAGTCCATGGGCAGCATGACGTTTTCCCTGATGGTGAGGGTGGGCAGCAATTGGAAGAATTGGAAGATGACGCCCACGTTGCGCCCCCGCCAGCGGGCCAATTCGTTCTCGCTCAGCGTGTGCACCGCCTGGCCGGTGACAAACACCTGGCCGCCGGTTGGCCGGTCGATGCCGGTGATCATATTCAGCAGCGTGGATTTGCCGGAGCCTGAGGGGCCTACCACGCCCACGAATTCGCCATCGCGCACGTGCAGCGAGACGTCCTTGAGGACGGTCAGGTCGCCGGCTTCGGTCTGGTAGGTCTTCACCACGTCGTTCAGATCTATCAAGGTATGGTTTGCCGTGTGGTGTTCTTGCGTTAGGACCATGAGTCCACCCCAGAGATATGCTTGCTATTGTGATCTGTGACCAGCTTATCATAATCGGGGCGAGGTTGCCTATCGACAAACTAACAATTGGCTATCAGGTGGTTATCAGGGGGGATTGACTACAACGAATTGAGAATTCAACGAATTCGGAGGAACACTCAATGCGGTAAGCGTTGTGGATTTGCTAGAATTTGAGGGAAAAGGATTGACACGCAGGCGCTATCCGGGCGTCATCACAGCCAAGCCCAGGGCCGCCAGGCCAACGACCAGGCTCCAGCCAATCGCCATCAATCCCAGTACTAGCGCCAGGAGGCGAATCAGTCGCCCCGATTCGTCGTCCCTACGCGCCAACCAATGCGTGGCCACCCATGCTCCGGCGATCATAAGCACCAGCAGGGACCACAGAAATACCCATTGCTCCCAGTTGCCGGTGAGGGTTGAGTAGGAGAAGAGAATCCCGAGGCTCAACAGG
>Ga0209536_100015313_pt1 | contig 10954 bp, 4 predicted proteins | sample DeeMarSeWOR28_12_FD_187461 | JGI IMG/M metagenome (GOLD analysis project Ga0209536, IMG submission 187461) | Marine sediment microbial communities from White Oak River estuary, North Carolina - WOR-2-8_12 (SPAdes) (version 2) | ecosystem: Environmental > Aquatic > Marine > Intertidal zone >... | reverse complement strand
GACAACCACCACTCGGACTCGGTGGTCGCACTGCGTGGATCGACCGGTGAGCTGGTGTGGAGCTTCCAGACCGTCCGCCACGATCTCTGGGACTACGACATCGGCTCCCAGCCCGTGCTCGCAGACTTCCCCACCGAGTCGGGCTCGCGCCCGGCGGTCTTCCAGGCGACGAAGATGGGCCACCTCTTCATCCTCGATCGGGAGACCGGGAATCCGCTGGTGCCGGTGGACGAGCGGCCCACGCCCGCGAGCGACGTGCCGGGCGAGCGCAGTGCCGCCAGCCAGCCCGTCCCGCGCTGGCCTCCGCCGCTATCTCCCCAGAGGCTGCGTCCCGAGGACGCCTGGGGGCTCACCTTCTGGGACCGCGGCGCCTGTGCGGACCGGATCGCTGCACTGCGCTCCGAAGGAGTCTTCACGCCGCCGAGCTTCGAGGGGAGCGTGCTCTATCCCGGGACGGCCGGCGGGTCGAACTGGGGCAGCCTGGCCGTCGATCCCGAGCGTCGGATCCTCGTGGCCAACACCTCCAACATCGCGAACACCATCCGGCTCGCCCGGCGCGACGAGCCGTCGGAGCTGCGCGAGGATCTGCATGAGCTCACGCGTTTCGACATGATCGGCACACCCTACGTGGGCTACTTCGGGGTGCTCCTCTCGCCCTGGGGCATTCCGTGCAACGCTCCTCCCTGGGGTGCCTTGACGGCCCTCGACCTCGAGCGCCGGGAGGTCCTCTGGCAGGTGCCCCTGGGGACGACGGCCGATCTCGCACCCCTCGGGATCGGAATCCGCTGGGGAACGCCGAACATGGGAGGCGCCATCGTGACGGGCGGAGGCGTGGTGTTCATCGGCGCGGCGATGGACTCGCGCCTCCGCGCCTTCGACCTGCGGAACGGCGACGAGCTCTGGTCCGGAAGCCTTCCGGCGGGGGGGCAGGCCACCCCCATGACCTACCGCGTCCGCGAGGGCGGGAGGCAATACGTGGTGATCGCCGCCGGCGGCCACACGCAGATGCGAACCCGGCTCGGTGACAGCCTCGTGGCCTTCGCGCTGCCGTGATCGGGGCTTGTCAGCGGGCGACGCACCGATAATCTCTCGATCGCATCGATGCGCCGGTCCCCACGGACCGCTGACGACAGGTCTTCGATGAAGCGCTGGCGATTTCATCACCGTTCGCGTCGCGTCCTGGCGGCGCTGCTCACCGCCCTCTCTCTCGTCGGGATGGGCGCTCCCCTCGATCACACCCACACGCTGGCCGACCCGCTCGGCGGTACCGCAGGGCTGGTCGAGGCCGACCCTCTCCCTACGCTGCCCCTCGATCCCGGCCGCGCGGCTGAGGCGGGCTGCGGCGCCTGTGTGCAGCAGGCCCAGGTCCGGTCGGCGATCGCGTCTCGGTGCGAGCTCGACTTCGCGGCGACGACCCAACGCCCCCTGGAGCTGGCCCTCGAGCCCGCGCAGGGTCGGTGCCTCCTCGCTGGTCTTCTGCACTCTCGAGGTCCGCCCTCCGCAGTCTGATCCGAGCCCTGGCCTCCAATGGCTGAACTCCGGATCCGCCGCGCCGACGGGCGCGCGCGAGGACTGTCATGTCGCACCCTCTCTCATGGTTGGCGCTCGTCGTGGGTCTGCTCCCGTGGCTCACGGCCGTTCCCATACGCGCCGCAGAGCCTCCGCATCCAGATGAGCCCGTCGAGGAGATCCTCGTCACGATGAGCCCGATCACGAGCTCTTCCGACGAGCTCGCGGTCCCGGTGAACCTGCTGGACCGCGACCACCTGATCGCCCACCTGGGGACGACGATCGGGGAGACCCTGCGCAACGAGCCGGGCATCACGTCGTCGGGCTTCGCGCCCGGGGCGAGTCGCCCGGTGATCCGGGGCCAGGACACGTTCCGCGTTCGAATCCTCGAGGATGGTATGGGGACGGCGGATGTTTCGGCGATCAGCGCCGACCACGGTGTGCCCGTGAATCCTTTGTCGGCGCAGCAGGTGGAGGTGGTGCGTGGGCCCGCCACGCTGCGTTACGGAGGCGGCGCGATCGCTGGCGCTGTCAACGTGCTGACCAATCGCGTACCCCGCAGCCAGGGAGACACACCGCTGTCCGGAGAGGTGTTTGCAGGCTACGGAAGCGTGGCCGAGCAGGCGGACTTCGCGGCCCAGCTCGGAGGATCGGCTGGCCCTCTGGCCTGGCACGTGGATGGACTGAGCCGCCGGTCCGATGACTACGGACTCCCAGGGACATCCGACGTGCAGGACAACACCGATACGAAGCTGTGGTCGGCCGCGGGAGGCACCGCGCTCTTCGGCGACGCGGGGCGGGTAGGCCTCTCGTTCCGCTACTTCGATAGCGACTACGGCGTCACGGAGCCCGAGGATCCGGCCGAGGCACCGACCATCGAGCTCGAGTCGGGCGCCGTCGATCTCGAGGGGGACTGGTTCGTCGACCTGGGTCCGTTCTCGGAGCTTCGCCTTCGCGGACGCTACACCGACTACGCCCACGACGAGAAGGTCCAGGGCGAGGCGGTCTCGAAGTTCCGAGCGGACACCTGGGAAGGGCGGCTCGAGGCCAACCAGGACACCTGGCTGGGAGCCACCGGCGCGGTCGGTCTTCACTTCCTCGTGCGGGACTTCGACGCCCGTGGGGAGGGGGAAGAGCTCCTGGCGCCCAGCGACACCGATATGATCGCGGGCTACGTCTTCGAGGAGGTGATGCTCTCGGACCGGGTGGATCTTCAGTTCGGTGCGAGGGTCGAGGCGACGCGTGTGGAAGGCACTCCGGAGAGTGGACGCGACCGCGACCGGAGCTTCCTGCCGCTCTCGGGCGCGATCGGGGGGCTCGTGGACGTCGGTGCCGGCCTCGACGTGGGGCTCACCCTCTCCGGATCACAACGCGCACCGGATGCACTCGAGCTCTTCGCCAGGGGGCCTCACGAGGCCGATGGGACCTATCAGCTGGGGGATCCGAACGCCGACGAGGAGACGTCGTGGACCGCAGAGCTGCTGCTCCGAGGCGGGTTCGGACCGGTGTCCTTCGACGCCAACGTCTTCGGGACCTACTACGACGGCTACATCTTCGGCCGGCTCACCGGCAACACCCGCGACGAGGATGGCAACGTGTTCCCGGACGACAGCGGCGATCTCCGAGAGCTCGTCTACTCCCAGGAGGATGCCTACTTCCTCGGCTTCGAGCTGAGCGGCCAGGCCCCTCTCCTCGAGCTCCTCGAGGGCGAGGTGGGTCTCGACGCCCAGGTCGACTGGGTCCGTGCGGAGCTCGACGGGGGAGAGGAGGTCCCCAGGATTCCACCGCTTCGCTGGGGAGCGGGGATCTACTTCGCCGGCGAACGGGTGCGGGCGCGCTTCGGCTTCGTGCGCAACGAGGCGCAGCAGCGCACCGCCGAGTTCGAGACCCGGACGGGCGGGTACACGATGCTCGATGCGAGTACCTCCGTGCGGATCTTCGGGGACGAGGAGCGCGCGATCCGTCTCGAGGTCGCCATCGACAACCTCGGCGACGTCAAGGCGAGGAATGCCGTCTCCTTCAAGAAGGACGAGCAGCGCCTGCCCGGGCGAAGCGCACGGATCGCACTGCGAGGGACGTTCTGAGCGGCTCGCGTGGGACTCGGCGGGCGAGAGGAAAGCGCCGCGAATCCCGGTCGCGGGCCCGAAGGTGAGGGGGAGGCCCCTCGCCTCGAACGCGGTCGCCATCCACGGCTGGAATCGGGTACAACCAGAGCCCCAGGGCTGAAAGGGGAGGGTCGTCATGCTCGTTCGAATCGGAATTGCCGCCGTCGTCGTCGTCGTGGCCGCGCTCGCGACGCTTCACCTGCTGGGTACGGGGATCGGTGTCGACGTTCCGACGGCAGGCGTCCCTCGTGCGCCTGCGATCTCACCGTCGCTGGTCGCCGCTCGCGCCGAGCGTCAGCGCGCTGCGGCCCTGGACGCGGGGGTTGCGCGCCCCAAGCAGGTCCTGTTCGGAGACCTGCACGTCCACAGCACCTTCTCCTTCGATGCCTTCCAGGCGAGCCTTCCCATGGCCGGCGGAGACGGCGCGCACCCGGTGTCCGACGCCTGCGACTTCGCGCGGCACTGCGCGGCGCTCGACTTCTGGTCGATCAACGACCACGCGGTGACACTCGGGCCGCGTCGCTGGGCCGAGACCGTCGATGCGATCCGCCAGTGCAACGAGGTCTCCAGCAATCCCGAGAATCCGGACACCGTGGCCTATCTCGGCTGGGAGTGGACCCAGGTGGGTCCAACCCCGGATCAGCACTGGGGACACAAGAACGTGATCCTGCGCGACCTCGCCGACGACGCGATCCCGACTCGTCCGATCAGCGCGGGCCTCCCTCCCGGCACTCCGGACCTCGACGACGTGGGTCCCTCGAGCTTCCTGCTGGGCCTCCTCTACCTCGACGAGCGCGATACCGGTGGCCCGGAGCTGGCGCGCTATCTTCACGAGACCGCGAGGCTCGAAGACTGCCCCACCGGAATCCCCGTGCGGGAGATCCCGATGGATTGCCGCGAGACGGCGCCGACGCCGCGAGATCTGTTCGCGAAGCTCGACGACTGGGGCCACGCGTCCATGGTCATCCCCCACGGCACGACCTGGGGCTTCTACACGCCGCAGGGCTCGTCCTGGGACAAGCAGCTCGACGCCGAGCAGCACGATCCGCAGCGGCAGCGGATCATCGAGGTGTTCTCGGGTCACGGGAACTCGGAGGAGTTCCGGCCCTATCGCGAGGTCGTCTTCGAGGCGGACGGGTCGCGGACCTGTCCCGAGCCCCACGAGAACTACCTGCCCTCGTGCTGGCGCGCCGGCGAGATCATCGCCGAGCGCTGTCGCGCCGAGGAGTTGCCGGAGGTCGAGTGCGCGAAGCGTGCCGAGACGGCTCGCCAGCACTACGTCGATGCCGATCGCAACGGGGGGGCGACCACCGTGCCCGGCGCGCGAGTCGCCGACTGGCAGGACTCCGGCCAGTGCCGCGATTGCTTCCAGCCCTCCTTCAACTACCGGCCCCGCAGCTCCGTGCAGTACATCCTCGCCCTCGGGTCCGAGGGCGATGCCGGGCTGGACCGCTTCCGCTTCGGCTTCATCGCATCGAGTGACAACCACTCGGCGCGCCCGGGCACCGGGTACAAGGAGATCGCGCGGACCGAGTTCACGGAGGCGCGTTTCGGGGAGTTCGTGAAGACGCCCCTGGGTGAGTCGCCGGTGCGCGCACCCACGGCGGCTTCGCAGCCCATGACCGATGAGTACTCCACCGCCGTCTTCTCGATCTTCGAGACGGAGCGCGGGGCCTCCTTCTTCCTGAACGGTGGCCTCGCGGCGGTGCATGCCGATGGCCGCGATCGCGAGGCGATCTGGAAGGCCCTGCAGCGCCGCGAGGCCTACGGAACCAGTGGCCCGCGGATCCTGCTCTGGTTCGATCTGCTGAACGCGCCGGGCGGCAAGCCCCTGCCCATGGGTAGCGACGTCCGCCTGGGGGCAAGTCCGATCTTTCAGGTGCGCGCAGTCGGTTCCTTCGAACAGAAGCCGGGATGTCCCGCCGACGCGATCGACGCCATGGCGCCGGACCGCCTGGCGCGTCTCTGTCAGGGCGAGTGCTATCACCCGGGCGATCGACGCCGACCCATCACCCGGATCGAGATCGTTCGCATACGACCGCAGCAGCGCCGCGACGAGAGCATCGCGGCGCTCGTGGAGGATCCCTGGCGCGTGCTTCCCTGTCCGGGAGATGGCGGCGGGTGTCAGGTGGCTTTCACGGATCCCGAGTTCGGTCCCTCGGGTCGCGATGCGCTCTACTACGCCCGCGCCATCGAGGCGCCGAGCCTCGCCGTCGGCGCCGACCCGATGGGCTGCACCCGCGACGAGTCCGGTCGCTGCATCGCGATGAACCCCTGCTTCGGCCGGCCCGCGGACGACGACTGCCTGGCCGAGACGGAAGAGCGGGCCTGGTCGTCTCCGATCTTCGTCCAGCAAACCGGGGGCTGAGCGTGGCGGAGCCCCTCCCCGCGTCGGCCAGCGCGGTCGTCATCGGCGGCGGCGTCATCGGCTGCAGCGTGGCCTATCACCTCGCGAAGCTCGGCTGGACCGACGTCGTCCTGCTCGAGCGGAGCAAGCTGACCTCGGGCACGACCTGGCACGCTGCGGGTCTGGTCGTCACCTCGGGCTTCACCACCGAGACCTCCGTCGAGCTGGCGCGCTACACGCGGGACCTCTACGCCGGTCTCGAAGAAGAGACGGGCTTCGCGACGGGCTTCAACCCGGTGGGCCTGCTCCAGATTGCCGCCGACGAGGAGATCCTCCTCGATCTACGCCGCAAGGCCGCCTTCAACCGCCTCGTGGGCATCGAGTCGCGCGAGCTCACGCCCGACGAGGTGCAGGCGATGTGGCCGCTGGCAAGGACCGACGACGTGCTCGCGGGCTTCTACACGGAGGGGGACGGGCGCGCGAATCCCGTCGACGTGACGATCTCCCTCGCGAAGGGCGCGTCCGCACGGGGTGCTCGGGTCATCGAGGACGTCGCCGTGACGGGTATCCTCCGGAGCGGCGGGTGTGCGACCGGCGTCGTGACCGATCGCGGCGAGATCCGGTCCGACTACGTGGTCAACTGCGCGGGAATGTGGGCGCGTCAGGTCGGCGAGTGGGCCGGCGTGACGGTGCCACTCCAGGCCGCCGAGCACTACTACGTGATCCTGGACGGCGTGGAGATCGATCGCCGCTGGCCGGTGCTCGAGGATCCGTCCCGCTACGCCTACCTCCGCGAGGAGGGGGGCGGCCTGATGTTGGGCCTCTTCGAGACCGAGGCCGCGCCCTGGTCGCTCGACTCGATTCCCGAGGGATTCTCGTTCGACGAGCTCACGCCGGACCTCGATCGCATGATGCCCTTCGTCCAGAGGGCCCTCGAGCGCGTGCCGGCCGCCCAGGACGCGCGCGTCCGGCAGTTCTTCTGCGGCCCCGAGAGCTTCACCCCCGACCTCGCGCCGCTCGTCGGCGAGGCGCCGGAGCTGCGCAACTTCTTCGTCGCCGCCGGTCTCAACTCCCTCGGGATCCTCACCGGCGGTGGCATCGGGCGTCTGGTGGCGCAGTGGATGAACGATGGCCTGCCGGACATGGACGTGGTGGAGCTCAACATCGATCGCTTCCAGCCCTTCCACGCAAATCGCGCCTTCCGGGAGGACCGCACCGTCGAGATCGTCGGGGAGATGTACAAGCTCCACTTCCCGGGGAAATCCTTCGACACGGCTCGCAACGTCAGGAGGCACGTCCTGCACGACCGGCTGGCTGCGGCGGGCGCGTTCTTCGTGCAGTCCGCGGGCTGGGAGATCGCGGACTGGTACGCGGGACCGGGCGAGGTGCCCCGAACACCGCGCTACACCTGGGGACGCCCGGCCTGGTTCGAGACCGTCGGCGAGGAACACCGCGCCTGTCGGGAGGACGTGATCTTGATGGACATGTCCTTCATGTCCAAGTTCCTCGTACAAGGCCCGGATGCCCTGGCGTGCCTCGACCGCTTGAGCTGCAACGATCTCGAGGTGCCGCCCGGTCGCATCGTCTACACGCAGTGGGTGAACGAGCGCGGAGGGATCGAGGCCGACCTGACCATTACGCGCATGGCCGAGGATCGATTCCTCGTGGTCTGCTCCGATACGGCGCACCGCCACGTCGAGGCGCGGATGCTCCGCAGCCTTCCCGACGACGCGAGGGCCGTCGTCACCGACGTGACGTCGGGCTTCGCGATGCTCACGATCCAGGGACCGAGGTCGCGCGCGCTGCTCGCGTCGCTCACCAGCGCATCGCTCGAGACCGTCGACTTCCCCTACCTCAGCGCGCGGGAGATCGATCTCGGCTACGCCAGGGTGTACGCCGTGCGCGTAACCTATCTAGGCGAGCTCGGCTGGGAGCTCTACGTGCCGACCGAGCACGCGAGCGATGTCTACGATCGCATCGTCGCGGCCGGCGAAGAACACGGCCTACGACACGCAGGGCTCCAGGCGCTCGGCAGCCTCCGCATGGAGAAGGCCTACCGCGACTACGGTCACGACATCGACAACATCGACACGCCCCTCGAAGCGGGCCTCGGCTTTGCCGTGAAGCTCGATACGGGGAGGGACTTCATCGGGCGCGACGCGCTGCTCCGCCAGAAGCAGGCCGGAGTCCCGAAGCGGCGCCTCGTCCAGTTCCTCCTCGAGGATCCCGAGCCCCCGCTCCATCACGGGGAGGTCCTTTGGAGGGACGGCGCGCGGGTGGGCTACATCCGGGCCGGCGCCTATGGCTATACCCTCGGCGCTGCGGTGGGGCTCGGCTTCGTCGAGGCGGACGAGCCCGTGACGAAGGCCTACGTCGAGTCGGGTCGCTGGGAGGTGGAGGTCGCGGGCGCTCGGTATGCCGCCCGGGCGTCTCTGCGGCCGCTCTACGACCCGAAGCTCGAGCGCGTGAAGGCCTAGGCCAACGGGCCGTCGACGTCGGCTGCGGGACCCCGGCCCCTGGTCCCGATGCCGGGTTCGAGATCCAGTGGCGGGGCCCGATGCCCCGGTCCCCTAGGGGGTTGCGCTGCGCTTGCAGGCTCCCGATATGGGAGTGCATCTATAAGGGGAAATCCCGGGAATCAACCGAGATTTCAACCACGAGCAGATCTGAGTGCCTTAGGCTACGGGTGTATTTCCTCGCATACCGCTGCGTTGCTGCTCCCGGGGGCGAGGCCCGGACATCGAGCTGGATTGCTAGAGGCTGGCCTTGCCCCGTAGTGCCAGAGGTGGGACCCGTTCGACCCTTGCGACCCTGATCGTCCTTGCCCTCCTCGGGCGAGCCGATGCCGCGTGGGCGCAGGGCAGCTCGATCGACTTCTCGGCGTTTGCGGACATTCCCTACTCCAACGCGGAGGAGGCGGATCTCCAGCAACACGTCGACGACCACAATGCGTTCAGCTCGTCGCAGTTCATCGTCCACCTCGGAGACACGAAGGGCGGGACGACCAACTGCGTGGAGAGCCACTACACCGATCCCGCCGTGATCATGAGTGGTCTGGCGGTCCCCGTCTTCATCATTCCCGGTGACAACGAGTGGACGGACTGCAGCGATCCGGTCCAGGCGTGGGACTGGTGGACGACCTACTTCCTCCACTTCGAGCAGAACTTCTGTGGCGCCTCGGGCATCGAGTATCAGAGCGTGCGACCCGAGAACTTCGCCTTCGTGCGCGACGGGGTCCTCTTCGTTGGCATCAATCACGTCGGCGGAACGAACCAGGATCCGATCGAGAAGGCCGCGCGCCTGCAGGACGACGCCGACTGGGTGAGCGGGCAGATGCAGGCGAAGGTGGGCGTCGTTCGTGCAGCGGTCGTCTTCTCCCACGAAGTCGCCGAGGTAGAGCCCTTCGGAAGTCAGTTCATCGCGGCGGCGACCACGTTCGGGAAGCCGGTTCTCTACATCAACGCCGACAACCACGACTGGAAGATCGACTACCCGTTCTCGAACCCGGACATCCTGCGCATCCAGGTCGAGCGGGCGATCCTGGAGGAGCCACCGCTGCGGGTGACGGTCACGATGGACGGAGATCCGAAGCGCGCCTTCCGGGTGGAGCGCGATCCCTGGCCCGTGGGCACGCCGACCCTCAACCGGGCTCCCTGCGCGGATGCCGGCCCCGATCTGATCACCGACACCGGGTCGGCGCCGACCCTCGACGGTCTCGTCAGCGACGACGGTGAGCCCTCCGCGACGCTGACGACGACCTGGTCCATGGTCTCGGGGCCCGGTGCGGTCGGGTTCGGCAATGCGTCGGCGCCCTCCACCACGGCCACCTTCGGGGCGCCCGGGGTCTATCGCCTTCGGCTGGAGGCCGATGACGGCGTCCTCACCACGGCCTCGGAGGTCTCCGTCCTGGTGCGGGGGACCTCGCCCGGGGATGCCGACGGCGATGGCGTCACGGACGATCTGGACGACTGCCCGACCGTCTCGAACGCGGGCCAGTCGGACTTCGACTCCGACGGATTCGGCGACGACTGCGATCCGGACGTGGACGGGGACGGCTACGAGCCCCCCGACGACTGCGACGACACCGATCCCGCCATCAACCCCGACCCGATCACGGCCGAGCTCTGCGGCGACTCGATCGACAACAACTGCGATGGCGACACGGACGCGGCCGATCTCCAGTGCGGCGCCTGCCCGCCGGGCTTCGACGGGGATCTCGACGGGGTGTGCGACTGGGACGACGTGTGTCCGACCGTTTCCGATCCGGGACAGCAGGACGGGGACGGCGACGGATTCGGTGACGCCTGTGACGTCTGCGCCTCGAGCGGCACGATCAATGTGGATCCGGACGGCGATGGGCTCTGCATCGACAACTGCCCCGCCATCTCGAACCCCTCCCAGGCCGACGGCGACGGCGACGGCGTTGGCGATGCCTGCGACGCTTGTCCGGTCGATGGGACCGGAGGCGGCTGCCCGCCCCTCGGCAGCGTTCTCGACATCCAGATCGTGAACGTCGAGGACGACTCCGAGGAGAGCGTGGCGACCGGCGCCATCACACTGAAGAGCGCGAGCGTCGCCAACGACCTGGAGCTCGGCATCGAGAGCGGCGACCTGAAGATCGCCGGTCTGCGCTTTACCAACCTCACGATTCCGAACAGCGCGACGATCCAGCGCGCCTACATCCAGTTCCAGGCCGACGAGTCGGACAGCGTGTCGAGTACCTACATGATCGAGGCGGACGCCGCCGACGACTCGGCGCCCCTGGCCGTGACGTCGAGCGACCTCTCCGGCCGGGTCGCCACCACCGCCTGGGCCGGCTGGTCGCCGGGGTCCTGGTCCGCAGGGGATCGCGGCGCGCCCCAGCGGACACCGGACCTCTCGGAGGTGCTCCAGGAGGTCGTGGACCGCCCCGGCTGGAACCCCGGCGGCGCCGCCACCTTCGTGTTCACCCCACTCGACTCCAGGTCCCAGCGCGTGGCCGAATCGGCGGACG
>Ga0209536_100015312_pt1 | contig 10954 bp, 13 predicted proteins | sample DeeMarSeWOR28_12_FD_187461 | JGI IMG/M metagenome (GOLD analysis project Ga0209536, IMG submission 187461) | Marine sediment microbial communities from White Oak River estuary, North Carolina - WOR-2-8_12 (SPAdes) (version 2) | ecosystem: Environmental > Aquatic > Marine > Intertidal zone >... | reverse complement strand
GGTCTACGTGCCGCAAGCCCAGTCCGCCTGGCGAGCGATGGCAATGGTCGTACGCTTCGAGGGAGACCCCAGCGGACGTGCGGATGAGGTACGGGATGCGATCTGGAGCGTCAGCCCTTCGGCCCCAATCACGGAGATACGAACGATGGCTGCGCTGACCGCGGAATCTCTGGCAGCGCCCCGGTTCGTAACGACACTCGTGGCCCTCTTCGCGGCCCTCGCTCTGTTGCTTGCAGTGGTGGGCGTGTACGGCGTCACGAACGTTTCCTTGAGGCAGCGCTACCACGAGTTGGGCATTCGTAAAGCTCTGGGTGCCGACGGCGGCCACATCGGCCGGCTCCTAATAGGACAGGGAGCGAAGCTCGCATTGGTCGGAGTTTGCCTGGGCCTTCCTGTCGGGATCGCTCTCTCGCGCCTGATGTCCGGCCTCCTGTTCGAGGTCCGGCCAAACGATCCGGCCATACTCATCAGCGCGCCTCTCTTGCTCGGTGCCTGCGCCGTGCTTGCCGCGGCTGTTCCGGCCAGAAGAGCAGCGCGAATCAATCCGGTGGAGGCGCTGCGAGTGGAGTGATATCGCAAAGCGCAATCCGGCGTGTTGAGTCGGCCTGCCCAGTCCGGTTTCGAAGACCGGCGACCACTTTCCTGTAGCAGGTGAGTAGGTTGGCCGATGTCTGGCGGGCGAAGTTGAGGGCTCGGCCGACTCCGGCGTGATCCGATGCCGCCTGGACCCTGATCAACATCTTGCCGGCGTTCCCCGTCATCACCGGCCCCGCCGCTGCAGCCGCCACGAGACGGTCCGAAGCCGTGGCGAAGTCGTGCGCCGCCAAGGCCGAGGTGAGGCTATGAATAGGGTAAATCTGCCGCTTCTCACAACCTGCACCGTTGCCGCGTTGGCGTGCTCCGGTGGGGATGTGAAGGGCTCGTCAAGCACCGTACGCGACAGTGCCGGCATCGCGATCGTGGAAAACCACACACCGCTCTGGACTGAGACTGAGCGCTGGCGTCTCTCTGATGAGCCCGTGTTGCAGATCGGAGCCGTTGACGGTGATGACGCCTATCTCTTCAGTCAGATAACCGGCGCTCTGCGCTTATCTGACGGTCGGATCGTGGTCGCCAATGGCGCCAGTCGTGAGCTGCGCCACCGATTGCCGAGTGGCGGCTTTAGCCGTCGTCCTTCCGTCTTGGGCCCTAGCCGTCGTCCCACTTCGGGCCTGAGAGGCTGTCAATCCGGCGGCCATGTCGGTTCGCAGCCCGGCTATCTCAACCCGTAGCTCCGAGCCGAGCTCGGATACTCGTTGCTCGAGTTTAGCCTCGAACCGCCTGAAGTTCTCTTCGTTCAGGTCCCGTAGCTCGGCGCGGAACGTTGCTTCCATGTCGTTCAACAGCCCTACCAGCTTGTCGACTACCTTGTCGCCGAACCGGTCGTAGAATTCGCGGGACAGCTTGGCGGCAACGGGCATGCCCCTAGTGCAACATACGCTCGGTGGGTAGCCGCAATCAATTCATCGCGGATAGCAGCAGCGTTCGGCGCGACCGCGTTCATCCCAATGGACACCAGTAGCCTCGATGAGCCTTCATGTGGTCGCGCATGGCCGTCAACGCGTGTTCGAGAGGGATCGGTGTCAATCGCACGGCTTCCGCCTGAGCTGGGGACACGATGCATACCGAGCCGAAAGATCGACGAGGGATAAACCGGCGGTGCCCAGGCATGGTTTGGACCCGCGGCGCTGGGATGCACGCGCCGGTGACTCGGGGCGATACTTGCCTCGGCCGGCGCATGCTGGGATCTCTGATTAAAGGGGGACGATCGAACGGACAATGTCGCGTTTACCCGCAATCCGAACAATTCCCTGATCTTGAGCAAGAACCTGCCCTATCAGGCCAACGCCGTCTTCAATGCAGGTGCCGCCGACCTGGGAGATGAGGTCGTGCTGCTGCTACGAGTTGAAAGCTCCGCGGGACTATCCCATCTCATCGTCGCGCGCAGCAAGGACCGAGCTCGGAATTGGCAGGTGGAAGACAGAGCTCTGCTGCACCCAGAGGAGGGCCCGGCCAGCCCCTCGTCACCCCACAGCGCAGCAGAGGTGGCTGAAACCCCCGCATCCTCGCACCGTAGTCACGATTATGACCAGGCTGCCGGCGCCCTTACCGTCTCATTGCCCAGCTCGTAGCTTGCGGCATTCCGGAGGACTCATGAGGATCTACCAAAGCCTGCAACGAACCTTCGCCCTCATCGCGGCATTGGTGCTCGCGACCGCCTGCGCGGACTCGACACCACAGGCCGAGCCGATGGACACGCTGGTCACGACCCAGTGGCTCAGCGAGCACCTCGACGACCCGGACCTGGTGGTGCTCGACTGCACCGTGCTCGTGGAACCGGACGAAAGCGGTGGCTTTCGATCGGTGAGCGGTCGGGCCAACTACGAGAGCGGACACATTCCGTCAGCCGGTTTCGCCGATCTCATGGGCGATCTATCGGACGGAGCAAGCCCACTCCAGTACGCCGTGCCGACCCCCGAACGATTCGCGGCTGCCATGGGCGCGTTGGGCGTGGGAGACGATTCCCGCGTGGTGCTGTACGATGCAAGCGGATCGGCGTGGGCGGCACGGGTCTGGTGGATGCTGCGCTGGATCGGATTCGACCGGGCGGCGTTGCTCGACGGCGGGCTCGCGGCCTGGACCGCCGAGGGTCTCCCGCTTTCGACCGAGCCGGCGGATCGGCCGACGAGATCCCTTACGCCCGCTCCCCGACCGCAGTTGATCGCCGACCGGGTCGAGGTGATGGCCGCCATCGATGACGACGCCGTCGCCCTAATCGACGTATTGCCCGAAGCCCACTACAGCGGCGAGATGGCGTTCTACGCCCGCCCCGGACACATCCGCAGCGCAGCCAATATCCCGATGCAGGCTCTCACCGACGAAGCGGGCCGCTACCGTCCGCTTGACGAATTGGCCGCGCTGTTCGAAGGTGAGCCGGGCGCACGCTACATCACCTACTGCGGCGGCGGCATTGCCGCATCATCGAGCGCCTTCATCATGACCCGGCTCGGCTTCACGGATGTCGCCGTCTACACCGCCTCACTCCAGGAATGGGCCGCTGACCCCGCCAACCCCATGGAGACAGGCAGCCAATAAAGGCACCTGCGTGCCAACCGATTCGCGCCCCGGGGCGTGCTCGGACTCGCTGAAGGGCGCGTGAGCGAGGCCGAGCTTGCGGATATCGGCAGCTACGGCGCCTCGGCGCGTGCCCGTCTCACCTCCGCTATCACTCGGTCGCAGAAGTCGTCCTGCCAGTTTACCACGACGAAATCGTAGCCGTTGAAAGACATGGTGCTGGCGACGATCGCGTCGACGTCGGTGAAATACTCCAGCTTGGTATTGTATCCGAAGATCGCCCCACCGTGTCCGTAGCTTGGTCCGCCGAAGTGGCCCGTTATGAACATCCCGAAGCCGTAATACGAGCCCGGCACGGGCGATACCATCATGTCGAACGTCGATTGCCGTTGAAACAGATCTCCGTCCACCAGTGCGCGCATGAACACCGAGAGGTCTCGCACAGTGCTCACCATTCCCCCGCCGGCCCATGCCTGGGTGCCGTGGTAGTGAGTGCCGTCAAAGGTACTGGTGTAGCCGTGTGCCATTCGCGGGTCGTCGCCCGAGAAACCGTAGTCTAGCACATACGTGTTGGTCAGACCGAGTGGTGCAAAGATGCTCTCATCCAGCACCTCGTGATATGCTTTTCCCGTGACACTCTCGATCACCATGCCTAAAACGCTGAAATTGGAGTTTCGGTAGGCATACTGCTCGCCCGGTGCAAATTCCGGCTCGCCCTCGGCGAACAGGAAACTCATGCGCTCTAACTGTCCTATCGAATCGGTGTACTCATGCTGATCGAAGAATGCCGTGGACGACAGATACGGCAATCCACTTCGATGACTCAGAAGGTGCCTCACGGTCACCTCACTGAAGTCGCTGATCTTGGGATATGTCACAGGATCGAGTGCGAGATAGTAGTTGAACGACGAGTCTAAATCGATGAGCCCTGCTTCCCACAGCTGTAGGATGGCGGTGGCCGTGAAGACCTTCGTGGTGCTGCCGATTCGGAAGATGGAACTCATGTTAACGGCACCGGAGCCAAGACTGTCGACGGTGCCGAACGATCGCTCCCATGGTTCTTCTCCGGATACCGTTACCCGAGCAGCGTGCCCGAGCACGGTGGTCGGCTCGTCCGTGAGGTTGTATTGGGGAGCGAAGTTGGTGAACAGGCTATCGAGCAGTTCCGTGTTCAGGCCCTGAGGTTGTGGGTCCGGGCCACTGCTGGTGCTGTCCGAACAGCCGAGTGCGAAAAGAGACACGCCGAGGGCAAGGAAGACCACCGTGCCGTGGCTTTTCATCAGTCATTCCTCTCAGTTGACCAGTGATGAGGGCAACGGGTCTAGCAATAATACACTCGGAGACAGCGGGGGTGAGCTTCCGCCATGCGGTCGCACCGGCCGGCGACCACCAGGGCACCGCAGGTCGCTCGGCTCGCGGCTGGAACTCGGTCTAGACCGCCCGGCCCATCCGACGCAGCGCGGGTCCGTGCGACCACACCCCGCCCAATCCGGGTCTCATACCTCACATCTGAAGGCCTTGATCTCCCCGGTTCTTCCTGAGTTGCTGCCAAGCGTGACCCGGGGGTGTGACAGCGACACCCGGTTTCACCACGCTCTCGTGACCCGTTAATCGGCCCCCATCGGCGCGCTTTCGGTACTCGGTGCTGTGACGTACGTCGTATGATCTCGGGCATGCACCCAGATGCCTCAGATACTCTCACGGCACTCACAATCTGCGATATATCGATCTTGACATAATGTCGATGTTGACATACCCTCCAATGAGAACCGGGGAGAGTCCGCTTCAGGAGCTGGTCGCGCGAGTGCGGGGCCAGCTTGAGTAAGCGCCTCGTGGTCTTTGCGGCCATCAAGACACCGCCTATGCGTCGTGATGCGCGACGTCAGGCGGGATTTCTCGTGCGACTGTTGCAGGATGGCGAGAGGCTCGGGATGCCACACTCAAGGCCCATGCCTCGCATCGGGCCGGCGTGCCACGAATTGAGGATTCGGGACGCCGATCAGACGTGGCGGATCGTGTACCACATGGGTGCGACCGAAATCGTGGTCCTCGACGTGTTCAAGAAGAAGGCGGACCGAACGGAGAAGGCAATAGTCGAACGCTGTCAGGCAAGACTCAGAGCCTATATGAGTGCGAGGTAAGTGATGGCTCGTAAGACTCGGAAGCAGCGTCTCAAAGAGGCCGGATTCAAGACTACGTCGCTGCAGGATTTCCTGGACCTTAGCGATGAGGAAATCACCTACATCGAGATGAAGTTGGGATTGGCCCGTGCTCTCAGGAGATACCGAACCACCAAGCTCAAGATGTCGCAGCACGCGTTGGCGGAGTTGATCGGATCCAGCCAGTCGAGAGTCGCAAAGATGGAAGCAGGTGATCCGTCGGTCACGCTCGACCTGCTCGTTAGATCGATGCTGTCAACGGGATTCAAACGGGCCGAGATCGCTCGGGCGGTGGGTCGCACGGATCCCGCATGAAAACGGCGTGCGCGGCGTCCTTCCAGGACACGTCGCGTCGTCTTACGACGGGCCTCGGCCGAGCCCGCCCTCGTCAGAGCGGGGCCGACTGTGGTTTGAGGCGATGGCGTAACCTATCCGCTCCCCGCTCGGTCGATGGCAACTGCAGCGCGCCAGGTGTCTGGTGTGGCGATCGGAACGCTGACTGGTGACAGCTAAGAACTGTTGGTCAGTACGAGGCTCGCCACGTAGTCATCAACCGGGATCGGCGTGACATCCTGAGGATAGGGGTCGAGGCGTTCCAGGCGGAGCACCAGTGATCCAAGGTCGACCCCCTTCGGATCGAGCGTGGTGTGTAGCGTGTCCGTCCGAGCGGTTCCTCGGAACGGGGTTATCTCTACTACAACCGTGGCGTCCCCCTCCCATACGCACAGGATCAGTGCATTGCTCGGGCAACGGGAATCCTCGCTTACCTCGACGAAGTGCAGTTCTAGGCCGGCACGCTCGACTCGGACCCGTTCACCCACGCGCAGCTCAAACGGCTGGTCCAGCGCCGCGGTCGCGGCGTACTCGGGACCGGCGACTGACGTGCAGCTCCACAGGACCACGACTAGTGGAAGACTCCATTTGGGGTGCATGCGGCTCTGTTCCCTTCGTGTGGCACGGGTCGGTTCTCACACAATGATACCTTGTGCTTCAGGAAAGGGTCACATCGTATGTGGGGATGCGTGAGGTTGGCGGCGATCTCGATCTCGCGCACGAAGCGCTCGACGCCGAAGCTGGCAGCGAGTTCGGGACGGAGGACCTTGATGGCCACCTGACGACCGTGCTTGAGATCCTCGGCGAGGTAGACAGTAGCCATGCCACCGGAACCGAGTTCGCGCTCGATGCGGTAGCGGTCGGAGAGAACGGCGCGGAGACGCGATCTTAGCAACCTTTTCATGACTCGTGTATGCTTCCGGACGATACGGATCTAAGGGAGGCTGGCCCAGACCTTCTCGATCAAGGCCCGGGTGAGCAAGATGCCTTCGTGTTCCGGCTGCTCCATTCCTTCATATTCGATCCCGATATAGCCCTCGTATCCAGAGTCCTTCACGATCTTCAGCATCCGATGGTAATCGATGATGCGGTCCTCTCCCTGCTCGTTGAAGTCATAGGCCTTGGCACTCACGCCCCTGGCATAGGGCAGGAACTCTGCAACTCCTTGGTAGCGGTCATGGACCGCGTCACATTCGAACTGGGTGCTGCCCCACTGGGCACTCAGGCACCAGTTCCCGAAATCGGGCAGGGTCCCGAGATTGGGCAGCGCCACCTCCCTGATGATGCTGGTGATCAGCCCCGCATCGGAGGAGAAGAGGCCGTGGTTCTCGATGATGACATTCATGTCCTCACCCGCCGCATATTCGGCCAGGCTTCCCATCCCGTCCACCAGGGCTGCTCTGAAGGTTGCGCGGTCGGGATCCCCGAAGGCATTGACCCGGATGGAATGACATTCCAGGATTTTGGCTGCATTGACCCACTTGTAGTGGTTCTCCACGGCTTGCCTGCGCATGGCATCGTCAGCACCTCCCAGGTCCCCTTCATCATCCACCATGATCAACAGGCTCTGCACACCGGCGTCAGTAGCTCGTGCCTTCAAGCCATTCCATGAGGATTCATCCAGGACCGAATCCATATAAAAGGCGCTGACGTATTCCACCGCATCGATCCCGTAGGTATCCATGGCGATGGCTGCAAAGTTCTTGGGATCCAGATCCCCACCGAAGAAGGCACGATTCAGGGACCACTGGGCCAAGGAGATCTTAGGCGGGCCGGCGCGCTTGGCTGTGTAGGACAACTGGGGGGTCAGAGCTAGTACCGCGCCTCCCCACGCCAGGTCACGGATGAAGGCTCTTCTCTTCATGAGGTTCGTTGTCGGTTATCCCGCCTTACCACCTGGACGGCGGGGGGAGCCAGGGATGGGCTCGATCTGCAATCTGAACTCATTGTTGCTCCGGCAGCTGGGCTCGGCCTAGTTTTGCGCGGCCGGCTCCACCGGTGTGAGATTCATCTTCTGCAAGAGTTCGGGAAACCTCGGATCGTCACGCACAGCTCTGTACCAAGGCTGCACGCGCACCCAGGGGATCCAGGCGTGCGGACGCTCATAGTTCAGCCAGCGAAATGCGCCGTCCAAATCACCCATATTGGCGTACACCACGGCAAGGCTGAAGGCCTTCCACGGGTGATCCGGCGCCCGCTCCAGTTCCGCCGCGATGGCGCGTGCCTCGTCGTGCCGACCGGCCAACCCGTATGCCATACCCAGCACCCAGACCCACGTGGGGTCGGCGTCCACGGCCTGTTGCGCGGCGGCGATGGATTCCTCGAACTTGCCCTGGTCCGCGTAGACCTCGGCCAGAACGAGGTACCCCACCGGGAAGCTGGGATCAAGGTCGAGTGACTTGCGGGCTTCTGCTATGGCGAGGTCGTACTCCTCCTGCCAGTAATACAAATCTCCCAGCCACGCAGTGTGAAGCGGATTCAGCGGGTCGTTCTCTTGCGCCCTCTTGTGCTCCGCAATCGCAGAATCCAGCTGCTCAAACAGCGCTAGCTGCCACGAATACCAGTAATGCGCCATCGCCAGACCAGGCTTCAGCTCCAAGGCGTGAAGAAACGCCTGCTCTGCCTCCTCCCACTCGTAGTCGTAGTAGCCCTTGAGGAACGCCAGGGCAGTTAATGTCTCTGCAAGCGTGGAATCCAGACTCAGAGCCCTCTCAGCCGCCGCGCGTGCTCTGGGGAGCGCGTCGAGCGGTGGGTTCGGACCATGAGCTGCAGTTATGTACCCGATCGCCAATCCGGCGTAGGCCAGCGGATCCGCTGGATCGTATTCGATCGCCTGGTGCAGATAATCCAGGCCCCGCTCCGCGTCTTGCGGAGTGCCTTTGCTCAACAGAAACATCCCGCGGAGATATGCCTCGTACGTTTCCTGGCGAACTTGGCGGGCACTGCCGAGGCGCGCCTGTTGATCCTCGGTCAGCTCGACCTTGGCCTCGCCGGCAATGGCCCGGGCGACCTCGTTGTACATGACCAGTACGTCGTCCATGCGGCAGTCGAACGGCTGGGACCAGAGTTCGTTCTCTTCCGGCATCGCCTCGATCAGCTGCACCTCGAGATTCACCGTATCCCCGCTGCGCACGACTGCAGCCTCCACGACGGCATCCACGTTCAATTCGCGTGCAATCTCGGGTATGGATTTCTCCGTATCCTTATAGCGCATGGCCGAAACGAGTGACGTCACGCGCAGGCCACCGATGTGTTTGAGCGCCGTTATCACCCCGTCGTGCATCCCCGCCGCCAGGTAGTCCTGATCCGGATCGCCCGTGGCATTGTAGAACGGCAACACGACCAAGGACTCCACACCTCCCTCGCTCGTTCCGCGCGTGGTCCACCAACCTGCAGCAACAACGATCACCACGAACGTCACGACCGCGGCGAGCACACTCGGCTTCCTGGCTCGTGGTGGACGTGGCACAGTGACCGTGCCGTGCGGTGGCGTGAATGCCAGCTCGTCGCGCAACTGAGCTGCGTTTGCAAACCGGTCGGCGGGCACCTTCGCCAGCGCCTTGAGGATGGTACGCTCAACGGCTTCCGGTACCGTGTCGCGTGCCGTCTTCAGTGGTGGTGGCGGCTCCAATGTCTTGCGCGCCAGGATTGCCTGCGGGTTCGTGCCTGCAAACGGCGGGTCACCAGCCAGCATCTCGAAGGCAACACAGCCGAGCGAGTAGATATCGCTGCGCGCGTCGACATCCTGCTCTCCCATTGCCTGCTCGGGACTCATGTACGCCGGCGTCCCGACGCTCAACCCAGTTTCGGTGAGTCGTTGTCCTCCAGCCTCGGTGATGGCTCGTGCGATTCCAAAGTCGGCTATCACGGCGTGTCCGCTCGCCAGCAGGATGTTCTCCGGCTTGATGTCGCGATGCACCACTCCCAAACCGTGCGCGTGACTCAGTCCGTCGGCTATCTCGCGTGTTATCTGGAGTGCATCTTCGAACGCGAGTTGTTTCTCTCTTTGTAGCCGTCCTCGCAGCGTTTCACCCTCTATGTAGGGCATCACGTAGTACAGAAAGCCGTCCGCCTCACCGGAATCGTGCAGTGGGAGAATGTGCGGGTGAGTCAGCTGCGCGGCGATCTCGATCTCACGCAGGAACCGCGCGGATCCTATCGCAACGGCCAGGTCCGGCAGCAGCACCTTGACCGCCACCTTGCGGCGGTGCCTCAGATCTTCAGCCAGGTAGACCGTGGCCATGCCACCACGGCCGATTTCCCGCTCGATCGCGTAGCGGTCGGCAAGAGCGGTCTTGAGTTGCTCGATCGGGTCTGACATGTTGGGGTCCTTGTACGGTACCACGAAGAAGGTATGGCTCGGACGACTGGTGAGCCAGAGAAGCTCTTCGTCTGCCTTCGTGGTGATCGCAGATGGTGCCGTCGTGGCTGGAGACGGAGAAGAGGCGGCACATCGAGTTGGGAAAGACCATGCGAAACTGCCAAGGCCCGCGCGGAATCACCCAGCACGGCCGCAGATATGTGGAGCAACCCTCGGGCGGTCGCCAGTCGATACTCTGTACTCTGCCCTCTACCCTCTGATATCATCACCGCTCCGGCAAATTCATCCGCCGCAGCAGAGTCTGAAACCGCGGCTCGTCACGCAGGGGATCGTAGACCGGATCCACACTCACCCACGGCATTGCAATAGCATGCTCCTCGAAACCCCGCTCAAGCCAGTCGAGGGCCTGGCTGATCTGTCCCGCACTGGAATACCACCACGCGATTTCCACGGGACTGACCTGCCTCACGTTCCGTAGCGCCACCAACGAATCGCCCAGGCGGCGCCGCCGCCTGGTAATCCCCTTCCGCGTAACCCAGTGCCAGCGCTTGTTCGGCTTCACTGAACCCCGTCACGGTGTAGACCGACCGCGTCACTGCGACCTCTTCCTCGTACATGCCCTTCGCGTGGTACACATTGCTGAGCACATTGAGCGCTCCAGGGTGATGGGGTGTCGTGCGGAGCACCCACTGGGATTGTGCCATGGCGTCGTCATACCGGCGTGCCAGGTACAACACCTGAGCGTGGAAGTGCTGGATCACATCCAGGAACGGGTCCAGCTCCATCGCCCGCTCCGACTGCTCGAGAGCTTCGTTCGGGCGCTTCATGATGCTCAAGAAGAGTGCGTATGCGGACCGCCCTTCAGGGTAGTTGGGGTTGAGTTCGATCACGCGCCGAAAAGCTGCCTCTGCTCCTTCCCAGTCCCACTCGTACCAAAATTTCCCACCCGCCAAAAGGTGCTGCGCTTCCGCAAGCGTGCTGTCCAACTCGAGTGCTCTCGCCAATGCCGCCCTCCTTTGTGGTTCCG
>Ga0209536_100015311_pt1 | contig 10954 bp, 9 predicted proteins | sample DeeMarSeWOR28_12_FD_187461 | JGI IMG/M metagenome (GOLD analysis project Ga0209536, IMG submission 187461) | Marine sediment microbial communities from White Oak River estuary, North Carolina - WOR-2-8_12 (SPAdes) (version 2) | ecosystem: Environmental > Aquatic > Marine > Intertidal zone >... | reverse complement strand
GTTACCTCGTTGCTGGAAAGTGTATAACTTTCCGAAATCACTCCCTTAACTGGTAGCCCTTCAACCAGTTCTCGCGATAGTGTTTCTCTTTTTATGTATTCACCAAAAGAGCTCATTACATTCTTGATGTAGTTTCCGCCTTGATAGTAGGTCGTAATGTAATCGGTAATATCATAGCCGGCCGAACGGCGCATCGTTTGCAGGCGATGGACAATCTCCCTTGCCAAGCCTTCGGCCGCCAGTTCTGGCATGATCTCAGTGGCTATAGCAACCGTATAACCCGCCTCCGAGCTTATTTCATAGCCCTCAACCGCTAAACATTCTTGATTATCAACGACTTCAATTTCTTTTATGTTAAGCTCGTCGATCACCTGTAATTTAACCCTTTCTAAACTCTCTCTTTCTCTGTGGGAAACCAGGTTAACTACAGCTTTCGCCAGAGGTTGACGCACTTTTATACCCGCTTTGCTCCTCGCTGCTCGGCCTAGGCTTGATATTCTTATCGCCAGCCGTGTATCAATCGACAACCCTTCATTTATCATATCTTTATCCGGCACTGGGAAATCTGCTAGATGAACGCTTTCTGGAGCCTCTGGAAAGGCGAAGCAGACCAGATTCTGGTACAACTCCTCAGCAAGAAAGGGGGTAAAGGGTGCTAGTAGTTTGGTAAGGGTTACCAGGCAATAATAAAGCGTTTTATAGGCAGCAACTTTGTCGGCATCGTTTTCACTTTTCCAAAAGCGGCGGCGGCTGCGACGTACATACCAGTTAGAAAGGTCATCTATAAAGCTCTCTATCTTTCGGCCGGCTTCTGTTGGATTGTACTTTTCAAGTGCTGTATCGACATCGGCAATAAGGCTATTCAGTTCGGATATAATCCAGCGATCTAGTGCTGAAGATGCAATTTCACCCATTCCCGAAGCTGGATTGAACTTATCTATATTGGCATAGGTTACAAAAAATGAATAGATATTCCATAGGGTTAGCATGAATTGACGTATAACTTCTGATATAAGCTTTTCTGAAAAACGACGGGCACTCCCCGGTGGGGTTGAGGTTAGAAAATACCAGCGTAGAGCATCCGCACCGTACTTATCAAGCATTGGTCTCGGTTCCACCACATTCCCTTTGGCCTTGCTCATCTTTTCACCCTTTGTATCAAGTATTAGCTCCAGGCATATAACATTTTTATAACAAGGACGGCCAAACAACAGGGTGGATATAGCATGCAGGCTGTAAAACCAGCCCCGTGTCTGATCGACACCTTCACATACGTAATCCGCCGGAAATCTGCCGTCACCAATTAGGGTTTTATTCTCAAACGGGTAGTGCCACTGGGCTATGGGCATTGCCCCTGAATCAAACCAGCAATCGATAACTTCATTGATTCGCTTCATCTTGCCGCCGCACTTTATACAGCTATAAGTCAGTTTATCGACATATGGTCGGTGTAAATCCACAGGTCCTTTTAATCCACGAAAACTAGGCTTCGTCTTCAACTCCTCTAGACCACCGATGCATTCGTTATAGACACAGTTATCACATTGCCATACTGGAAGCGGTGTTCCCCAGTATCTTTCCCTGGAAAATGCCCAGTCCACGTTTTTCTGCAACCAATCCCCAAAGCGACCGTACTTTATATGTTCTGGATACCAATTAATCTGATCGTTGCCTGCAACAAGTTCTTCCTTTACTGCGGTCGTCTTTATATACCAAGTCTCCTTGGCATAGTAAAGCAAGGGTGAATCGCAACGCCAGCAGAAAGGATAGGTATGAAATATCTTCTCGCTAAAAAGAAGCAATCCTCTGTTGGCCAAATTGGTGATTATGTCATTATCAGCTTTTTTTACAAATTTTCCGGCAAAGGGATAACTGCCAATTATTTTACCCTGCAAATCAACTGGATTTACAAAATCAAGCAGTTCGCTCATTCCAGCCTCATAATCTACTTCACCGAAAGCTGGGGCTATATGAACAATGCCAGTTCCATCCTCCATAGAAACAAAATCGGTAGCAATAACCCGATAAGTTAAATTATCATTTAAATGTTGCATGGCAATCTCCGAATTCCTCTGGAATTGCCATCGTTCAACACTAAACTTATGAGGATTAAATAACGGTTCATATTTAACATTAACCAGCTGCTTTCCTTTGACTCTATCCAATACTCTTTTTTCAGCCAAACCTACTCTCTCACGCAAGGCATCTGCCATAATGAGATATTCATCTCCTAGGTCTAATAATGCATAATCTTCTTCAGAGGCTACCGCTAGAGCCGTGTTGCCAGGTAGGGTCCAAGGTGTCGTCGTCCAAGCAAGTAAATAAGCGAACTTATTCGTTAGTTTATCGCTCACTTTTGCTATTGAGGAACTTTTAATTTTAAACTTTATATAAACTGACGGATCCTCTGTATTATCTTTGTAACCCTGGGCTACTTCATGAGAACTGAGTGAAGTGCCGCAGCGAGGGCAGTGAGGTGTTACCCTATAACCTTTATAAACAAATCCCTTATCCCACATCTGCTTTATCGCCCACCAACATGATTCGATATAGCTATTTTCCATCGTAATATAGGGGTGTTTTTGGTCAACCCAAAAGGCGATGCGTTCTGTAATAGAATTCCACTCTTCCAGATAGCGGAAAACACTCTCCCGGCAACGAGCGTTGAATTTATCAATACCATACTTCTCTATCTCCGTCTTGCTTGAGAAACCCAGTTCCTTTTCCACTTCCAACTCAACCGGTAGTCCGTGTGTATCCCAGCCAGCGATACGCGGTGTATAATATCCCTTCATTGTTTTATAGCGTGGTAGTACATCCTTAAAGACGCGAGACAGTACATGATGTATCCCGGGGCTACCATTAGCCGTAGGTGGTCCCTCGTAAAGTACGAAACGAGTGGCGTTCTTACGCGCCTCTATACTTCTTGTAAATACATGGTTTTTTCGCCAATAATCAAGTATATTCTCTTCTATCTGTGTAAAGTTCACTCTACTAGTCACCGGTTTAAACAAAGATACACCTCATAAATAAATTAATCCCGTCCTCCAGGGACGGGATTCTTCTACCCGCGGTACCACCCCGCTTCCCCTGATATTCTCAGGGGCGCTTGTTTAGACACATTCATGCCCCTGTCACTATAACGGATGACAAAACCGACCAAGTCTATTAAGTCTTTCTGACCGTTCGGTTGGTAGCTCAGGAGAGATTTTCAAAAGTACCAATAGTCTGCTTCCACCATACCAGACTCGCTATTTACCGACTATCCTTCCTACTCGCCTCCGTCGTAGCTTTACCTAAAGACTACCATATTAAAATATATTTATCAAAGGCCTCTTTATGTCTACCCGAATAAAGCTTCTATTTTTCTTTTGGTATGATAACAACCTTACGTGCTTCACCAATACCAGTGCTTTCGGTGTAAACAGTTGGATGATTTGCTAAAGCCATATGGATAATCCGCCTCTCATATGCCGGCATCGGTTCCAGCTCAAATGATTTTTCGTTTGCTTCTACCTCCTCAGCGATACGATTAGCTAGATTATTAAGTGATTTGTAGCGATGCTGTTTATAGCTTTTAACATCTATTACAATAGGAACCGAAGCCTTCACTTTATGAGATACTACCAGTCTTACAATATATTGCAGACAGGCAAGCGTCTGTCCTCGCCGACCTATCAGTATTCCTAGCTCATTACCCTTTACATCGAAAACAATTGGCTTTACCACTCTCTCGCTTTCCTGGACGATTGCCTGCTCCTGGTAAATAACATCGGCGTTTATACCCATCTTGTGTAGTATCTCCACAAGCACATCTCGGGTAATGCTTATAACATTATTATGGTCTAAGGTATCAAAAACCTGTTGTGTAACTTCAGGGATTTTTTGTTCATCTTCGTATTCTTCTTGTATCTCTTCTTCCATATTAAACCTATCTACGCTTAGAACGTCTGCTCTTGCCTCGTTTCGGTCTGCGAATAGTCCTTCTAGGGCTTGTTGTATATACCTTCCCGGCGTCCGTCTGCCCTCCTTCAACTGGCTCGATTTCTTTTAATTCCACTAGCTGTTCGCTGGTAATATCAGCTTCCGTAGCCGAGGTTTCGCCGGTAACTGCTTCGGCTTCACTGATGCGTGTCTTGAGCTTTTTATCTCTTTTATCTTCCTTTTTCTTTTCCCTTCCCGGGAACAGACTTCCCCAGCCACCAAGTGTGAAATACTGCATGATAATGGTTATTATGTTGGTCATAAGCCAGTATAAGGCTAGTCCACTAGGGAAGGATAATGCTAAGAAGGCAAACATCAATGGCATCATCACAGTCATCATCTGGCTCTGTGAGCGTTGTTTAGGATCGCTGGTTACTGGTGTTATCATCTTTTGCGCCACCCACATTGAGGCTCCTACAAGTATTGCCATAAAGAAATCTGAATTTGCCAGATTCATCCATAGGAATTGATTGTTCAGTGGTAGTGCCGAATAGACTATCGGCCAGTCATATAAATAGCGGGACAAATTCAAAAAACTCTCGGGGTTTACGGCTAGAACTCGTATTATCGCCTGGTAAAGGGCTATCCAGATAGGCATCTGAATTAACATCGGTCCCAAGCAACCGATAGGATTGACACCCGATTCCCGATATAACCGCATCTGTTCTTGTGCTAACTTCTGCCTATCTTTGCCATGTTTTTTCTGCAGCTCAGCAATCTTCGGTTGCAGGCTCTGCATAGCCTTAGTAGCTCGCAACTGTCTCCTCGTCAGCGGGTACATCAATCCACGGACAACGATCGTCAGGGCGATAATAGTAAGACCGAAGTTGCTAAAAAGAAAATCAGACATTCCGATGACAACATTTATCATCGGCCTGAGAATGATAAGATCCCAGATTGCTCCTATATCCAAATCAAACCTACCCGTTAATTATTCATCGCTGATGGGTACTTCCAATAACGTTACGCCTGTCTCTGCATCAAGTTTATAGACCATTTCATCCTCGATGGTATGAACATAAACGGCCGCCTCAACAACAGACAGCGAGGCCGTTACCTTTCCGCTGAGAATCGGTAGTTCCATTGCTAAATTGTTTTCGGTATTGATATAAAAAATATTACCATCCTCAGTGGCTACAAAAACTTTATCGCTGGTTGCTACTGGCGTTGATGATACTGGACTCCCAAGTTCAACTAGGGTTATGAGGCTACCGTCTTCGACATCGATGACATATACCCGGCTATCCATATTGGCTACGTAGATTACATTTGCATACAGCACCGGGCTTGCCCAAAACCATTTCTGGGGTGTATTTTCGCCGTTACCCTCAATATCTGTGAATTTCCATATTAGCTCTCCGCTGGTGGCATTTAGGGCATATATATGCCGATCAAAGGAGCTTATATAGACTATTCCATTATTGACTACCGGGGTTGATATAATTGGTCCTTGTGTCTCAAATGGTTGCTGCCACTTCTCACTTCCACTATTGATATCAATTGCATAAAGCTTTTTATCGAATGTGCCTATAAACAAAGTGTCACCATCAATGGTGGGTGTCGCCCATATCTGCCCTCCAGTTTCAAGTTGCCATATTAAATCCCCAGTTTCAGCTTCTAAGGCGTAGATAACGCCTCCGATCGAACCTATGTATAGACTGCCTTCATTGACTGCTAAGCCACCAACAAAAGAGTGTAGATTGCCCTGTCGTGGGTATATCCACCTTTCGGCACCAGAGGCGGTGTTGATAGCATATACCTTGCCATCAAAGCCAGCAACATATAGTAGCTCCCCGAGGACTACCGGGGTGCCATAAAGAGGTACCGATACTTCGGCGGGAGCACAGCCCAAACCTCCTGAACTCGATACTTCAAATGGCTTGCGCCAGATCTCAGCACCACTCTCGGCATCCATAGCGATCACATCGCCACCTGTAGAACCAAAATAGATATTGCCATCCGCAGCAGTTACCCCAGACCAGCCAGCCTGCTGACTACCTAAACCAACACACCCACCGACAGCCATCATGACGGCAACGACAATGGATAATAACGCTATTTTGTCTCCCAACGACCTAACACTCTTAAGCATCTAACAATTAATTCCCCTTTAAGATTTTCCGGGTATCGGATCATAACCCCCTTCGTGCAAAGGATTACAACGAGTCAATCGCTTCATACCTAACCATATCCCTTTAAATATTCCAAATGTCGCAATAGCTTCATAGGTATATTGTGAACAGCTCGGACTAAAGCGGCAGGATGAAGGCATAACCTGCGATACGGTAGCCTGATACAATTTAATTAGCGCGAGAGTAAACTGTCTCATAATTCTCCAATATTAATCGGGCTTTTGACAACAAACTCAAAGTTGTTTTTTTTATTTTGTCATAATCGGCTTCAGCTGTTAATGATCCTGAAAAAATAACTATATCCCAACCAGGTTTGAGTGGTATTTGCCTCAATATTTCTCGTAGCAGGCGTTTTATTCTATTTCTTGTTACTGCTTTACCGACACGCCTATTAACGATAAAACCATATCTAGAAAATCCCAAGCCATTGGGCATTGATCTCATTGATAACAGTTTATCCTTAAAGAGTTTACCTCGATTATATACAAGGCTAAACTGGTCCCCTTTTTTTAGGTACTCCTCCCCCCGCATTATTTACTCCATCTAGTAGCCTAACGGTATCTATCTTATCATTAAACCACAGTTAAGCGCTTACGTCCCTTAAGTCGCCTTGCTTTTAGTACTGCGCGACCTCCGCGGGTACTCATCCTAGATAAAAAACCATGTTCACGCTTTCTGGGAATACTCTTTGGCTGATAGGTTCTTTTAGGCACTTTTTTTCCTCATTAATGAAAATTATTAAAAGGTATTTTCCCATTTAATCCCTTGAAATCACTGAACCACCTGAATGGCCCGGCACTTATTTCTTTTCCTCTGCCTTCGAATCACTGGTTTGGCTTTTTTCTTCGGCCTCAGGTTTCTCTATTGAAGTTGGTGTACCATGTGAAGCTACATTCCCCATCTTGTGAATATGTTCCGGTGCATACGGTAATAGTGCAATGTGCCTAGCTCTCTTTATCGCCATTGCTAGGGCGCGTTGATGCTTGGCACAAGTACCAGTTCTACGACGAGAATCTATCTTTCCTCTTTCAGAGATATAGCCATTCAAAAGTGAAATATTTTTATAATCTATTTCTTTAACCTGATTTACGCAGAAAGAACAGACCTTGCGCTTAAGAGGATACCTCCCCCCACTCCATCTACCGTCTGTTCTTCTCTTAGGCTTGGTTGCCACTTTATTTACCAACTATTCAAAACTCCTTGATACTAATATGGTTTAACTTAATCTAAAACGAAAGCTCGTCAGGTTCAACAGGTTCTATGGGTGCAACTTCATCGGTTTCAAGGTCTTCAGCCTTTTCATCATTTAGTGGTACCGATGATTGTCGGTCCAAAAAAGTTACCCTATTGGCTATTATTTCAGTCCGGAAGCGTTTTTGTCCATCCTGGCCTTCCCAGCTCCGGTTACGCAATCTGCCTTCGATATAGACAAGCCTACCCTTATTCAAAAACTGGTTACACTGCTCTGCTAGTTTATTCCATGATATTACTGTAAACCAATCTGTTTCCTGTTTTCGTTCACCTTCAGGCGTGGTGTAAAAATGATTGGTCGCAACTCTGAAAGAAGTCACCGGATTACCATTAGGAGTAAAACGCATCTCAGGATCATTGCCAACATTGCCTATAATCATTACCTTATTTAGGCTTACCATCTCCTTAACTCTCCTTTATCCACTCTAATTATCACCAAGGTCAACTCTACAACTTCACAAGCATATGACGTAAAATATCTTCGGATATATATAACTTTGATTCAATTTCTTTTCCCATTTCAGGTTGAAGTTGAAACTGGGTTAACACATAATTGCCCTCTGAAAACCGTTTTATCGGGTAAGCTAGTTTCCTCTTGCCCCATTTTAAAGTATTGGAGATAACGCCACCAGCTTCAGTTATATAATTACTGATATCATTCAACCTGGTGATGAAGCTCTCTTCGGCAAGTTCAGGATTGAAAACAATGACCATTTCGTATTCACGCAGCTGCTTATCCGGTGTCGCCGGCTTTTTTCTAGCTGCAACCTTTTTATCTTTTGGTGTTTTTATCCCTTTTATTACCACTTATACCTCTTAAAGCTAATTTGCGTTTATTATACCACATATAAAGAGGTATCAACAATGGTTAGATTATGCCAGTTATCTCCTATTAGCTCCTGGTTTCATTCTATGCAACCCTCTACTTGCGCACTGGGTAAATTTGACACATCATATCACCCCTGATAGACTTAAACCAGCTTCATGGCTCACTTAAAGCTATAGCTTTTATGGCCCCGTGGTGTAGCGGTCTAACATGCCACCCTGTCACGGTGGAGATCAGGGGTTCAAATCCCCTCGGGGTCGCCAGCAATATCTGAAGTGTGACATTCAAAGTTCATCCTAAAAAACTGTTCTAGTTCTGGTTTTGGCTTCACAAATACCACCCTATTATCTTCTATTACTATCCTATCAAAAAGACTTCTAGCCATCTTATTTCTCTGTTCCTGTGTAGCCACCCTCCATGCATCTACTATATTGTTTAAGAAGTTAGCCAATCTCTCTATCGTCTCATGGTCATCATTATAAGAAGTGATTTTCTCTAATTCATATTGAGTAGTTTGATAGTCAGCAAAATACTCTCTTTTACTTATATGCCCCCATTTATATTGGTCTTTTAATCTTCTCAAAGCATTATGTAAAGCTTCTCTTTGCTTCTTAATATCCTCACTTGTTGACTCCTGCCTCCTATGTATCTCTAACATTTTATCTTGGTATTCTTCCGGGATAATAAAGTGGTCAAGGTACCATTCTATTTGAGCTTCATATGTATCTAGGAATGTCCCTCTGTTATTACAACCTAAACCTTCAGCTCGTCCTGAACAGTATATCCTTGCTCTACCCCTTGGACTCATCTGGATTCTCATTTTACAATTACATCTATGACACCACATTAAAGTCGATAGGCTGTATGTGCGTGCTTTAGTATTTATGGTGTTTCTAATCTTTATTCTATTTTCCCTAGCTGTCTGTACAGTATTAAACAATTCTGTTTCTATAAAAGGTTCGTGTTTAGCTTTAATCCAGTCTCCATTATCAGGAATCTCGCCCAGGTAGAATCTGTTCTTTAATATCCCTCCAACTGTACCAGCACTAAATGGTTTCCGACCTTGAGTGCCATTGGTTCGGTAACCTAAACTGTTAAGCTCAATTGCTACTTCTCGGTCAGTCTTATCTTGTGCTGCAAGTTGGAAAGCTTTTACCAATCCAGGGTATGCATCTGGGTCTGGTATAGGTATACCATCTTCACCTTTAATCGTTCCAAATGGTAACGACCCGCAATATAACCCTTGAGCCCTACGTTCAGCCCATCCTTTCTTGGTCTCCTGACTAAGGTTGTCGGAATAGTACTGGGCAAAAGCTCCTAATAATGCTAGATGGACTTTACCTGAAGGAGTAGTAAAATCCATCTGTTCGTTTATAGAAACGAAACTTACACCTACTTTCAGCAGCTTATCAAAGTATTCAAGTGTTGTCCGGAGGTTTCTAGAGAAGCGGTCAAGTTTATGGACTACCAAAACATCAAATTTACCAGCTAAGGCATCACTTATAATCGCTTGAAAAGCTGTGCGGTTATCTATGTTATCGTTATGAGCTGATTTGCCTTCATCTATATACTCTTGCTGGACTTTCCATCCTTTAGACTCACATAGCTGTTGGAATGCCCTTCGTTGTGCATCTATACTATATCCTTCAACTTGTTCTTCTGAGCTTACCCTGGCATACAAAACAGCTCTTTCCACATCCTATCTCCACTTGCCCTGCCCCCATAAAGTGTACCACTTGTTAAGTTAGAGCTACCGGTATTATAGCCTCAGGAGCCGGAGGTCTATAACCTAGAGCACTATGTGGACGTATTTGATTATATTCTCTCCTCCACTCCTCAATCAATACCTTAGCCTCAGTTAAGGTAGTAAATATCTCCCTGTTAAGAAGCTCATCCCTCAGCTTGCCGTTAAAGGATTCAATATAGCCATTCTCCCAGGGGCTACCAGATTCTATGAACAGGGTTTTTACTCCCAGGCGATTTAACCATTTTCTTATCTGCTTGGCAGTAAACTCGGTACCATTATCCGAGCGGATGTGCTCCGGTATGCCTCTGGGTACAAACAAGCCAAACAGCTGATCTATTACATCCTGACAGGCGATACGCCTGTTAACCTGCAGTGTCAGGCATTCCCTGGTGTATTCATCTATCAGGGTTAGTATCCGAAACGACCTGCCATCGGATGTCCTGGCCATTACAAAATCATAGCTCCAGACATGGTCCTTGTACTGTGGTCTTAGCCTTATACATGAGCCATCATTAAGCCACAGTCTACCCCTCTTGGGCTGCTTCTTGGGTACCTTGAGCCCTTCCTTCCTCCAGATCCTCTCCACCCTCTTATGGTTCACTCTCCATCCTTCCTGTTTAAGTAGTGCCGTAATTCTTCTGTATCCATATCTACCGTATCTAGTTGCCAGTTCTACTATGCGAACAGTCAGTCGTTGCTCCTCAGCACTAGCTTTGCATGGCTTCCGCTGTGTGGATCTGGCCTGGTCAAGTACCCTGCATGCCCGTCTCTGGGAGGCTGATAGTTTCTTTGTTATATGCACTACCAGCTTGCGTCTCTTGGACGGGCTTAGAAGTTTCCCCGGGCGGCCTCTTTGAGTATGGAATTATCCAGTGACAGGTCAGCCACCAGTTTCTTGAGGCGGGAGTTTTCCTTTTCCAGCTCCTTGAGCCTTCTGGCCTGCTCTACCCGCATACCTCCATATTCCTTACGCCAGCGGTAGTAGGTCTGCTGGGTTACCCCTATCTTCCTGCT
>Ga0209536_100015310_pt1 | contig 10955 bp, 14 predicted proteins | sample DeeMarSeWOR28_12_FD_187461 | JGI IMG/M metagenome (GOLD analysis project Ga0209536, IMG submission 187461) | Marine sediment microbial communities from White Oak River estuary, North Carolina - WOR-2-8_12 (SPAdes) (version 2) | ecosystem: Environmental > Aquatic > Marine > Intertidal zone >... | reverse complement strand
CGCGCTGATCTGGTACCTGACGGTCCAAACGGGTTCAGCCACTGTGCTGGCGTCCGCCGTCCTGGTCGGTATGCTGCCCAACGTTATCCTCGGCCCGTTCATCGGTACGCTGGTCGACCGCTGGAACCGCCGCCGGATCATGCTGATTGCAGACAGTGTCGTCGCTTTGGCGACCATCGTTCTGACTGTTTTGTTCGCACTGGATGTCGTTGAAGTCTGGCACATTTTTGCTGTACTTTTCATCCGTTCTCTGACTGGTGCATTCCACGCCAACGCCATGAACGCTTCCACCTCCCTGATAGTACCGGTCGAACACCTGACTCGCATTCAGGGTCTCAATCAACTGCTCAATGGTGGCCTGAATGTGGCTGCTGCACCGTTGGGTGCCTTATTGTTGGGAATGCTGCCCATGCAGGGCATGCTGTCTATTGACGTGATCACAGCTTTATTTGCCATCCTGCCGCTGGCCTTTATCCATATTCCCCAACCAGAACGAAATGCGGTAGATACAGAAAAAACAACCGTCTGGACAGACTTCAAAGCAGGCTTACGTTATATGATCGGTTGGCCCGGTTTATTGATCATCGGGTTGATGACGATAGGCATTAATTTCACGATCATCCCTGCCTTTTCGCTGCTCCCGCTCATGGTCAAGGACTATTTTGGTGGAAGCGCCATCCAACTGAGTTGGGTGGAATCCGCTATGGGAGCTGGCATGATCCTCGGTGGCGCGTTGCTGGGCATCTGGGGCGGCTTCTCGCACAAGGTACTCACATCGCTGGTTGGGTTGATGGGCATGGGCGCCGGCACCCTGATCCTGGCTCTGGCTCCTTCCTCGGCGATTTTCATGGCGGTTGGTGGTGCGCTGCTGGTCGGTTTCATGACCCCAATGACGATGGGGCCTTTCTTCGCCGTCATCCAATCCACGGTTGAACCCGATATGCAAGCCCGCGTATTTTCCCTCTTGAGCAGCGTTGGCACGGGAATAGTCCCGATCGGATTAATGATCGCTGGTCCCGTCGCGGATCAGGTCGGGATCCAGGCCTGGTTTTTGCTTGGAGGCGTTCTGTGCATCTTTATGGCGGTGACCGGTCTATTCATCCCCGCCGTGATGAACATGGAAAAGAAAAGCAATCCCCTGCCCGAAGTTGTTGGCACGAGCATCAAGCAGGCGATTTAACCAAATCAGAAAATTGAAAGATAAAAATGCTATGAAATCTACGGATCGATCCACCCATTATCAAATCTATCTCGAGGGAAAACTCGATGAACGCTGGCTGCGTTGGTTCGAGGGGCTGGAGGTTAGAGCCAGTGTTGACGACCAAACTATTATCTGCGGAGAATTCGACCAGTCTGCGCTGCACGGCTTGTTCAATCGCATCCGCGATTTGGGCGTCACCTTGATCTCCGTGCAGCGCTATCCAGACTGAAGAGAGTTATCTACACTTGGGCAAGTAATCAATATCCAATACTAGACCAATGGGAAGTCAAAGTTAAGGAACACCCGCATGATATGCAAACTGAACTAGATGCATTAAACAATGCTGCCCCTCAAAATAAAGAGGAGCAGCATGAAATCTTTGTGTGGAAGAAAGGAAATTTAGAAGAGGACTCGAATAAGGGCGGCGCTATCAAACTTGCGGGACAAATCTGGTCGGACGAAATTTATGCCCGTATACCCGGTTTTTACCACAATTTGATAGTAGTAGTGACCCTGTAGCAAAAATACTCGATTATGAAACCCGCACAGGATTTACAGCTTGAGAAGAAAGTATGTGATTCTGTGAAAGGGACTCTATTGGTTGTGCAGGTTTAAACAGCACCGTTACCAACCCGGACAAGAGCAACCCGGGTAACAGCAAGTTGAGCATTACAAAAAGAGATAATATAAAGGATGCAAGGATTCCCATTGTGATTGATAAAGATAATCCCACTGAAATTCCGCCAATGCCAAACAGCCAAAACAATTCTAACAAGATAAACCCGCGTCCCAGCCAGTTGATTTTTAGGCCACGGGAAAAAAATGACAATATTAGGGCCAACAACATACTTCCCAAGAAAAGCCATATCATAAGGGTGTTGGTTTCGGTACCAGTGAGCATCTTCAGCGACTGAAAGCTCAGCGCATCCAAGGCGATGCTGTTGAGCGCCATGCCAATAAAAAAACCAAGACTGCAGAGCGAGAGTTTCCAAAGGTAAGAGAGGGCCTGTTTCATGTTTATCTCCTTTCAAGTTATCTTTATCGTACATTCAATCTCACCAGAATACATCTACCAATAGGGGAGAATTAAACCTGGTCAGATGGATAGGTTTTCATAACACTGGTGCTATCAGCTTTGTTCTGGATAGTAGTCACAATTTCACCGGTTTGCGATTGCGCCGATCACAATTCCAAGGCAAATTCCAAATCCCATTTCGCTTGCAGGTTGCCAAATATGATACTGGCGATTGTGCCAACCAGGAGACCATAGATAACCTACATGCCCATATCTTTTTTCTTGCTCTTGTTATGTGAGTTATGTTTAGTAAGCATGGTGTAAATGCTTATTCCAAAAGTGTAGATTTATTGTGTAGTCAACATCTCTTGTAGTTGACCATACGCATTGATTTGCAAGTCTGATGAGCTAGTCAGTTCTGTCTGCCCAAATAAACAGGTACGGACTCCTGCTGCCCGCCCGGCTTGGATGTCAAACTCCCGGCCACACACCAGTAGAGTTTTTGACGGATCCAGGTTGTGTTTTTCCAGCGCAGCCAGCAGCAGGGATGAGTCGGGTTTGCGGGAGAAGCCCTGTTCGAAGCTGAAAATGTCGTCGATCAGCGCAGAAAAATCGTGGACTTTGAGCAGTCGCTGTGTGGATTTTATGCTGCGGTGTGTGACAATCACGTTCAGTCCGCGGCGCGCGTGGACCGTTGTGCAGACATTCCTAACATCGGGGAACGGGAGTTGGTTGTCAGGAGGAATTTCCCGATAGGTTTCAGTGAATCGGGTATGGAGCAAGTTGGGGTCCAGCTTGAAGCGTTGGGCGATGGTATCTATACAATGGTCAATGGAGTGGCGCACATATCCGTCAATCACATTCAACGCCATCGTAAGTCCCTGTTCGTTCAGGGATTTGCTAATGGCATAGGTGAAGGCGGGATAGGTGTCGAAAAGTACACCATCCACTTTCCAGAGAATATTTTTTATCACAGTATCCTACAGAGCCTGCTTCCAGACCGGGTCGCGCAGGATGACAAACGCCACCAGGAATGCAAAAGCAATGCCGTAAATACCTGCACCGAAAGAGAATAGCGGGTCAGTGGGAGTGTATACCATAGCGACAAACCAGGTATAGCTTTGGTTCAAAAGGGCATGCATGAAAGCCGCCAACCAGACACTGCCGGTTTTAAGCATCAGGTAGCCCAGGAAGATGGAAAGGAACAGGTTGAATACCAGAAACGCGATTGGCCCAAGCACGGGGTAACCGGGATAATTGTGTCCCATCGCGACCGCAGGCGCATGCCAGACGCCCCAGATCACACCGACCATCAGCACGCCTTTCACCCGTCCAAGTTTAACCAACTCGCCCTGCAAGTAACCACGCCAACCGTATTCTTCACCAAATGCAATGAGTAACCCCAACAGCGGACCGATGATGACTGTGTTCAGGAACCCCGCCACCAGATAGGTCGGGATGTGCAGGCCTGCGGCAGTTGCAAGTGGAGTGATGTCGGGCTGGTATCCAAGACCGGCAACCACATTGAGCAGGATTTGCAAGCCAAGGTAAGCCATCACAACGACCCAGACCAGCGGCCAGAGATACCACTTTCCGCCGGAGAGTCCGGCTCTTTGAAAGGCTTCTTTCCCGCTGACAAACCGGATGACCAGTAGAACGACAAGTGAAATCACCAAGGCGATCATAATCAGACTGGCAAGCGGAGCCGGATACAGGTCAGGCCGCAGCGTGGTCAAGATCACCAGCGCCGTAAAGAACAGGGTAAAGATGATGTAGAAGTTGAAGAACCAGCGCGGGCGCTCACGGTAAGTGCGCAGATACAGCGAACTATCTTTGAACACATATCGTTGCAGGAAAATCGCAACATACGCGGGTATGAGCATCTGGAGTTGGAAGAAGATCTGCGCGTACAGGCTGTAACCGAACTTGAGCCACAGGACCAGATCAAGCAGCCAACTTAGGGCGATGGTCAGCCCAACGAAAAGACTAACCTGTTTCCAGTTCACGGTTTTTGGAGTAGAAAGCGTTTGTTTGGTCATGATGTTTTCCTACAAACATTAGAATTCTGTATTCTCGAATTTCGCCAGCGCCATGAAGATGAAGACGGCACTCCACAACAGGGATGCGGTCAGCGGTGACCAGAGCAAACTGGCAGGCACGGGTTGGGCATCTACAACCAGGGATGCGACTTTGGCCAACATCCAGGGTGTGACGAACACCAAAGGCTTGAGCAGGCCGGAGAGAAAATTGCCACTCAGCAACAGCCCTAATGCGAACCCCAGGATGGGAGCGCGGGATGTATAGAGCGTGCCCAGCATCAGAGTCAGTGTCAGGTAGAACAGGGTATGTGCGGACAGGATGCCCACGCCGCCCAGAAAAGGCAACGGAGGAAAGGGCGCTCTCAGCCGGATGCTCAACATAAGATATGTCACCAGGGCAGGTAGGGAGATCAATAAGACCAGCACTGTCCCGGCAGAAGCGGCCAGTTTCGCAAGCACATACGAACGTCGCGCAACCGGCTTGGTCAGTAGCCACTCGACTACACCAGATTGTTTCTCTTCAATAATCAAATCCTGACAGAGTACGACCACTCCGATTGCAAGAACCATCGTGCCCATTTCAAAGAAGGCCATACGTCCCAGTTGCAGGGCGAAGGGAAGCAGTCCGCCTGCGGCATCTACGGCCGGGTCGCCTGTCTGTGCAGCTATTGTGGGAACCACGAAAATCATTAAGCCGACCAGCCCGCCGAGCATGCCCGGCCACAGCAGGGCGTTGATCCACCAGCGGCGCGTGCTCCACCAGGAACGGTTCTCTTTGCGAAGCAGGTTGGCAAACCCGCGCAACCAGCTCAGCTCTTTGGAACGATGAAATTCAATATTAGCGGCCATTTCCGTCTCCTTTTACGATTTCCATGAAAACTTCTTCCAACTCGTATTTTTTGCGGCTAAATTCGGTCACAATAGTAGCTGGGTCAGCCAGCACCTGTCGCAGCAAGTCCGTTTCGGCCGCGGCTTCGTCGCTCACACTGACCTGCCAGATGCTGGCTCCATTATTTTGCGAAACGGATGTGTGCGTCACCCAGGGCAAGGTACCCAACCGTTCCCCCAGACCGCCAGGCGCGCCTTTCAGGGAAACTGAGTACACCACACCATCTTTACCGTTCAGGATGCTCTCGATTGGGCCGCTGGCCACTACCTGCCCCCGGTTCAGGATGGCTACCGTATCACTGACGCGCTGCACATCGTCCAGAATGTGAGTCGAGTAGAAAATGGTAGTGTGTTTGCGCAGGCGTTCCATGATCTCCAAAACGGACTGTCGTCCCAGTGGGTCTAGCGCCGAAGCGGGTTCATCCAGGATGAGCAGGTCGGGATAGTTGACCTGTGCCAGCGCGATGCCAAGTCGCTGCTCTTCGCCACCGGAAAACCCCTTGATGGGACGGTCTGCCTTCTCAGACAACCCGACCAGTTCCAGCATCTCATCGCATCTTTCCCGGATATTAGCCTGCGGACCGTTAAAGAAGAACTTCGCGGCGAAAAGCAGGTTCTCACGGGCAGTCATGTATTCGATGAAACGCGGCTGTTGCGGCAGATAGCCGATGCGCTCACGGATGGCAACACTCTCGCGCACAATGTCGTGGCTAAAGATCGTCCCGCTGCCAGATGTGGGGCGACTCAGGCCGAGCAGGGTCTTCATCAGGGTAGTTTTCCCGGCCCCGTTTGGGCCTAGAAAACCGAAGATCGAATGCTGGGGCACGTGCAGGTCTACGTTGCGAAGCGCATGCACATTCCCAAATGATTTGGTCAGAGCGTGGGTTTCAATCACAAAGTCGGTAGTATGGGTCATGTCTCGTCTCTTTTCGCAGACCTAGAGGCTCTCAGTTACTTGAACAACCATTCAGGTTGAAAAATGATCATGGACGAAACCAGGATTGCAATCGAAACGATCATGATGATCGCAAATATTTCTTTTTTCGACATCTTCTTTTCTTGCGCATACTCGTTGTCAGGTGATTCATATTCACGATTTGCCGCAACCATGAACCAGCCAATAAAAAGACCCCCAAGGGCGCCCAGAGTTGTCGCTAGCGGGGTATTTTCAATTGCAGCGGTGCCAAAAAGTGCGCCAATGATTACCCCTACAAATGTGAGTGATACATTTTTCTTATTCATACCAATGGCTCCTTTCTTCATTGATAGAATAAAAGAAAATCCCCCCTACCACATCGGTGAACTGGGGGAATTTTGGGCTGGTAGAGAGGCGAGTTTTGAACCTGGTCAAATGGGCAGGTGGTAAATGGGCACTGTTTTGATTTTACTGGTTGCATCCGATTTGGAAAGGAGATTGCCTCCAAAATTTATTATTCTGGATCGAAAATTGGGTTGCCTTGGGAATTCTTTCCAAATGTGCTATCGTTTTCTTTTTCAGATTGGTGTCGATAATCCTCTTGTGGTAACAACACTTCGGTGACGCCACTCCCAAACCGGAACATCTCATGGCGATTGAGCCATACTACAATGATTGCTGTGAGAACGAACAGGTAAATGTCCCAGGGTTGGGCATCTGGAAAGACAGGGTTCATCATTTGAAAATGATACAAGGCTGAAATGAGCAGGCTGCCCCGAGATGTGTTGAACAAGGGCGTTAATATGATCGCAATCGCAACGATACCGATGAAGTAAGGCCCGAAATCCCAGGCACTTTGCGGCGTTCCACTGCCCAAAAATGCGGGGATATGCCAGATGCCCCAAATGCACCCCAAGATCAAACCAGACCAAAACGGTGAAAACTTCCGTTGTAATAGAGGTTGGGCAACACCCCGCCAGCCAAACTCCTCGATTGGACCGAGAAATAAGGCCATTGCCATAGCTGGAAATACCTGATACCAGGGAGTGAAGGGGAAAGGCTCAGTGATGGAACCCTTTATGACAGCCCCAGAATAGACGATAAGGGGAATTCCCAAGATGAGGAATACCCACCATGCGGCAGGCGCTTGCCACAGGGTCAGGCGCTTAAAGAAACTTCTTAGGCCACTTATACCGTAATGCCGCCAGGTCAGGAATACACCCGCAAATCCGGGGGAATACACCAACAGGATGAACACTGGATTTGTCATACTCATCTCGCCGAAAATAGCGACCATTTGGTCATAAAAGAATATGAGCAAGACAGCAATTCCCCAGGTTATTCCGAAGGATATTGCCAAAAATGGAATGATGGTTTTGGTTTTCAAGGGATTCTCCTATTTTCTGTTTTGATATTCAATTTGACTCATGCTATAAAAAAATCTCTAGCCACATCGGCTGTCTGGGGGGAAGGTTTTAGGTTGTTACAAATAAATGGTATCAACTCATGCTTTTTGTTTCGGCCACTTCCATGCATGCCAAACAATGAGTCCATTGAAAAGCAGATATCCCACCCCTAATAGATATTCCCATCCAATATGGGCATCGAATAAAAACCCAACGTTGAATAATAGGAAAACTAAGGCCACAATTATATTTACCCAACGCATCAACTTTGCCTTCCCTACCAGAGAGAAAGTGATCATCAATGTTTGAATAATTGCCAGCGGTACGGCAACCAGTAATAATAAATTGTTATCAACTGGCTCAGTAATTTCTTGTAATAGAGACGCCATGTCTCCAAAAGTCCAAAGAAGAAAATGTGCGCTCCATAAAGCTGCAAGTATGATCTTCACATTTATTTTCATATCTACTAATTGGAGATCTTTTTTGTTTGTATTCATTTTTTTTCTCCTTTATAGAAAAGTTAAATTAGATAATGAGATCAGAATTTTCGGTTATTTACCTAACTACTGGCTTGTTCAGCCAGATATGCCTGATATGCTTTCCAGCCGGGGCACCAACGAGTATGCCAGCGCCATAACCGGGCTATAAAAGATTTGGGGTTCTCTTCAGCCTTTTTGCGCATTGGGCAAGTTTCACAGCCAAAGGTTTTTTCAGTAGATGAAGAAGCGTTAGGTTCCATGTGATTCTCCTTATATTGCAGCCAGTTTATATTTTGTTCCGGTATGTGAGAAAGTCGTTGCTCAACATCTTCACACCCGGTATGAAATTATTCTTATGAGATCAACTGCTTTTTATTTCGTTGGCTTACAAGACGACTACTTTTAGAACTTGCAAACATGGCAACGGTGACCCATAGCACAACAGCCCATGAGAATATCCAGGTCAAGAGGGTTGTTCCAGATAGTTGCGCAGGCACAAAGATGCTCAGGCTAGCCATCAGACTGGCGTGCATAAAAACAGACACAAGCAGGCTCTCGGTCCGGTCGTAAACCCATACCATGAGTATTCGATAGGGTGGAAGCCAGGAGAAGAGTTGACCGAGCAAAAGAACCAACGGCACTGCAGCAGAGAAGGTGTCGTTCTTCCAGAACGGAGGAAAGTGCCAGGCGCCCCATGCGATCCCCACAATGAGCCCGGTACTCAGAATCCCGTATCTTTTTTTCAATCTCGGCACAGCAAATCCCGTCCAGCCAAGTTCCTCAAAGAGACCAACTGCAATTCCAGCCGCAATCGCAGGCAGCAGGACGGCAACCTTATCTTCGGATGTGAATATGGCTGGTCGAAATTCGGGTGAGAGGATCGAGAGTCCAAAGAGGATGTTGATGATCATCATCGGAGCGGCTAGCAACGCAACAGCGTACCAACGGGTGCCTATTCGCCACCTGAACAAACGGGAAAACAGATCGCGAAATCCGGCCCGGCCATCGAGGAGACCGGTCAGAAGGAGGCCTGCCCCACTGGGACCAACGAGCATCGCCACGTACACGAGCGCTCCGGTCCTCTCGAATTGCTCATCTGTTATTGGAAATCCGCCCGGGTAGACCGCCAGCGCCATGCAGCCCCATGTAAAAATAAACGTCAGAACAAAATAGGTCAACGCTGAGTGTTTCTGAATGAAAGCTTTAATTGTTGTCATGATAATCTCCTTACTCTATCTTTCCAAAATATTCTATATACAAGATAGAAGAAAATCCCCTCAGGTACATCAGCGTTCTGGGGGGATTTGGGGCCGGTCGAGGGAACAGACTCGAACCTGGTCAATTGGATAGGATTATTAGTTTACAGAGTTACTGCTTGTCTGAACAGCGGATATACAGCGCGGAAGAACTTTCCAAGCTCCCGAACTAGACGAAAGAATGGCAGTTTCCCTTTAACCGGATCAAGGTGAGAAAATTCCATTTCCGTGTAATGCACTCCGGAATGCCCGGTCAGGGCGGCTACCAGGCGTTGCGATTCGCTAACCGGGATTACCTGATCGCCGCTATCGTGTAACAGGATGATAAGTGGCGCCTGAATATCCTTCAAGTATTTCATCGGGGACAAGGCGTTGAGGCGCTCCTGCATTATGGGGGGCAGGTATTGTAGCGCTTTCTCTGCATCATCTATATTTTTTGCGTTGAGCAACGCGTAAACTGCCCTGCCATTTGCAGAAAGTTTGTTTCTAGTGAGGCGCACATCAGCATTCATGGATGCCTTACGAATTTTTTCTGCTTCGCCTGGTTCCAATGTAGCAGTCACCGAATGAACAAAAACCTTGTGAGTCAGTTGATCCACTTCCCATGGTTCGCGCCCATCCCCACTGGACCGCGAGGCGCTGGCGATATCCCGCGCGAACGTGTTCATTGAGGAGAAGGGAGCATACGCGCTTAGGAAGGCGACATTGTCACGTATGAGCGGGCTGGCCGCCGCCATTAAGGAGAAGGAACCTCCCACACATGTTCCCAACAAACCGCTTCTGGTTGGGTCGACATAGGGCTGTTCGATGAGCCATTTGTATGCCAGCGGGATATTTTCAAGATCATCTGGATCAAGCCTGAAGTCACGCATGGCGGGCGACCAGTAAAGCAGTGCCGCGAAACCTGCGCGAGCTAATGCTTTTCCCAGAACAGGAACCTGTGGATGATCGACTTCGAAAGGAACCACACCCAGACATACCAGGATGCCTGGGTGTGGTCCTTCGGTTGGTGGCCGATAAAGTTCGCCTTCGACCTGACCGGAGAGGGATGGATAACTCACCTTCTGCACAACCGGTGTCTTCGTCACCCAATCAATGGGCCGGGAGGGTAACATCGGAAAGACCTTGAGAAAGAAGATCGCGGTCTTTGCCACTGTGCGAATCGGTAACGTTGCGCGTTTGAATGTATGTAACATGTTTGGGGTCCGGAGTTTCATTCTACCGGAAGAACTTCCTAATAGAGACGAGGGTGTAGTCATTGGCAACCTCTTTTTATAAAATGATACAAAGAAATCCCCCCAACCGCATCGGCAGATTGGGGGGACTCAAACCTGGTCAGGTGGACAGTTGCTATGGGCTAGTAGCGCGGATGTACTCGTCCACATCCACGTTGTAGACGATGTCATCTACAGTGAAGATCGCCCAGGGTGTACCTTCATCGAGCCAGATGGCCGCACCCGTAGATGGCACAAGAGTCTCATTGATAGTTTGCCATTCACGCACTTCGCTCAACCACAGAATCTTGTTACCACCTTCTGCGTGCCGGTAGCGCATGGTTTCCAGCGCGGGCTGCCCTTGTGCAATTGGTTGAAAGCTAGAGGGTTTGATTTGCAGGCCCACCCAGGTCAGGGTAATAATCGTAAACATTGAGATAAGGAAAATAATCAACACTTTCATAGGACTCGCCTTTTTGTTGTACTTGTATTATAAAAAAACAAATCCCTAAATCGCACTAACGAACTGGGGAGGCTGGGA
>Ga0209536_100015309_pt1 | contig 10955 bp, 7 predicted proteins | sample DeeMarSeWOR28_12_FD_187461 | JGI IMG/M metagenome (GOLD analysis project Ga0209536, IMG submission 187461) | Marine sediment microbial communities from White Oak River estuary, North Carolina - WOR-2-8_12 (SPAdes) (version 2) | ecosystem: Environmental > Aquatic > Marine > Intertidal zone >... | reverse complement strand
GGATGTATCTGCAGAACCTAAATGTAGTTGATCTTGATGGCATTCAAGGCATGTGCTCAATTCTACCGAGAAGGTATGGTTGAGTTTAGCGCTGCCCTCTCCTAATGGACCTTCTAGCGGTGCCAGGTGGCAGTTTGCACAGGATACGCCGGCTTCTCGGTGTTCAGATTGGGTGAACAACATCACTCTTGTTTCGTGGCAGGCTGCACATTGCTCCAGAACACCACCGGATTTTAAAGCTGTTCTATGCTGGCTGTGACAATCAACACAGGTTACCCCCTCACTGCGGTGTTGGCTTTCTTGCCATTCAAAACGCGCCTGGATATGACATAGACCACACAAATCTGTAGAGCGGTCGGTCGGCATCGGCTCGTCGGGGTGGTTTAGATTGATCGGTGAGTGACAGGCCTTGCAGTGAATATTGTCTTCCTCCCAGGTATCGTCTTCTGGGTTGTAACCCGTTGTGTGGCAGCTCATACATGGTCCTGGGCCCTCTTGGGCGGCATGAAATGAACGAGAATGGTTGTCCTGGTCCGCCAGATGGCATTGACCGCAGGATAACCCGCGACCATGGATACTCTTTTCCCAATCAAGGTGAATTTCCCAGTGACAATCTCTACAATCTAATACCTCCTCCTCTAAAGGGGGATCTGGATCTGCAATCTGTGCATGGACAGTTCCGGTGTAAACGCCCAACCCAATGATGAGGGTGAACAAACCTGGTATAAGACGATTTAAAAACATTTTCATCAGCTTTTCACCTTTTTTCATAATCAGTCTTGATTTCTATGTAGTCACGCACACGGCAGGGTACTTGCTTGAATCCGATTTAAAGGAACAGGATGCTGCCCAAGGACATCAGCTGAGTTATTTTGATAATAGGCAAAGAGCATCCCGCTAATTTCAAGATAATCTGCAGTCTAAGCAGAGATTTTTGTTTTTGGTATCTTTCCTCGCATCACCTGTACAGTACACAAACAATGACCATGGATAAGAAGACTATAACCTAAAGCCGACTGGGCAGACACCCTCTCCAGCATAAATCCTGATGCGGGTATGGGTAGTTGTTCACAGCAGTTTGCTACCCACCTGGGTAAACCAGCTATGCACACACCCTAACCATTGATGTAATATTTCACTACCGAGATAGTGGGATTGGGCGTATCCAAACGTGTAGTATTGCGTCTAATTAATATATGACATACAGATAGTCCTCAAGTCTATCCTGGTTGAGAAAGGAAGTGTGTCTTCTCCAATGAAGGAAAATCGTTTTCGTGACAGCGCCATCTTCATGGGTCTATTAGTCTTTTCATTGCTGGTGTCCATGATTGGGATTGTCATCTTCGAAGGGGGAGCTCGAAAAGCGGCTGACAGTGCTCAATTGGATCCTTTGTACATGGGGGATGTACTGGCTGGCAGCTTGCAACGCGCCTGGCTGAAAGAAGATCTCAATGCTGTCGACCAGACGCTCCTGGATATCGGCGAGATGCCTAATGTGCGCGGCGCTCGTGTGATCGATTGCCGTTTTCAATTGATTGCCAGCAGTGATGAACTCGGAGATGTTCATCACTTTACGCAAAAAAATACGCAAGCTGCAGGATGCATCGAATGTCATCAATACAGTGAAGATACCCGACCCCGTGCAATTCAACTTGAAGATCTGAACATCATTCGAATTTCCACGCCAATCAGCAGACCCGAAGAGTTTGATCCATGTGAATCTGATGATGTTGCCAACATGGGTGTGCTGCTAATCGATGTCCCAATTACTGGAGCTAAAGATAACTTCTATCTCGACCTGACTGGCTCTATTCTTAGTCTCTTGTTAATGGGCTTAAGCGTTTACCTGATTGTTAACTATCTGGTTTTACGCAGATTAACTGGATTCCACCAGCCTTTAGCTAGATTCGCTGAGGGGCACCTTGCCTCCCGTATACCGATCAGTTCCGGAATGACTGAAGAACTTCGCACCCTGGCTGGTGATATCAATAACGCCTTGGATCAGTATGAACATACATGCGAAGATATTGAAAAAAACAACTCTCAAACACTACAGATCGCACTAGAGGAGAGAGAAAGAATTGCCCGGGATCTCCACGATGGACTGGCTCAAATTCTCACCTTTATTAATACGAAATCAGCTGCCTTGCGAATGATGATCCAGAATAATGATGTTGCACCAGCCATCGAACACCTGCAAAATTTAGAAGCGGAAGCCCAGAATCTGCTTTTGGAGGTTAGAATGACGATCTGGGGGTTACGAGCTGCTGACCGTTCAGATACAAATCTGATCGAAATCCTTCAAAATTATGTCTCGCGTTTCAGCCGTGTCAGCCAAATCCCGGTTAAGCTAACTGTGTCGCCTGATGCCGAGGAGTATATTTGGGATGCAGGGGTGAACTTACAATTGTTCCGTATTGTTCAAGAGGCATTGAACAATATACGTAAACATGCTGAAGCGACATGTGCCTGGATCCGGCTGGAAAATAGGGAGGATAGTATGTGCTTGATCGTTGGTGATAATGGGAAAGGGTTTGATATCAAAAGTGTGGATAGTAAAGGTTGGCACCATTATGGAACAACCACGATGCAGGAACGAGCCAGGTCTATTGGAGGCGAGCTGCAAATTATTTCAGAATCTGGTCTTGGCACAAAAGTAATCGTAACAGTAAATAAAGGATTGAGGTAAGATGAGAATATTGGTTGTGGATGACCATAGTTTAGTACGAGATGGCATCACTAGCATGCTTGAGGCGGCTGGACATACCGTCGTCGGTCATAGTGGGGATGGGGAGAGTGCAGTTTCTGACGCCTTGCGTCTGCGCCCTGAAGTTGTCCTACTCGACATAGCTTTACCCAAAATGAATGGTATTGAAGCATTACGGGTGATCCGGGAGGCAGCTCCGCAAATAAAAGTAGTGATACTCACGATATCGGAGGATGAGAATTATCTTTTGGATGCGATTCAGCTTGGAGCAAGTGGTTATATGCTGAAAAGTTCTAGTCGTGATGAGTTCCTGGGATGTTTGAAGAGTCTTGAACAGGGTGATCTAGCACTAAACCGTTCGACAGCGACCCATTTAATCCAATCTCTGATGGAGTTCAATGATGGCAGCAGAGAGCGACCTACCTGCTTAACAGATCGTGAGTGCGAGATTCTCCAACTGGTAGCAGCAGGGTTTTCGAATAAAGTGATTGGTCAGCAACTTTCGGTAAGCGAGAACACAGTCAAGTACCATATTAAGAAGGTCTTACAAAAATTAAACGCTCAAAATCGGACTGAAGCTGTCGCGAACGCAATGCTAATGGGATTAATAGATAAGGAATCTGCCTAACTTTAACTTTTCCTATCATTGAGCGGTGTTTTTCGTGAGTTGAATCTGCGAAATACACCGCTTTTAATTTTTTTAACAGACAGAAATTTACCCATTTGGGTAGTGAATTCAGCGATGAGACTACTCAAACTCGTATCCGAATTTGTGCCGGAGAGGGTGTCGAACTAGCGGGTTTTTGGCTAACATATATTGTTGTTACAGTATGGTGATCAGCTAAGGGTTACTTAAATTTACAGACTAACAACCTGCGTTTGATTGCCACGTGCTAAGTCACATATACGTCTCCAAAAGGTAAATCTGCATGGGACAGCAAGGTGCTTTCAGGAATTTCTGGATGAATGACCAACGAATTATGCGTTTAGTACTTCTGACCTTTGCTCTGGTCATCGTGCTTGGGATTGCTTTTGGTGCCTATTATTATTGGGATCGATATATTCATTTGGGGGATAAATCACCTACAGATCTTGCTGCCGAACATTTGCTGCAACAAGTGCGCGAAAACCCTCAAGATCCTGATCTCCGTGTAACCTTAGCCGGTGTATATCTGAAAGATGGTTTGCCTCAGCAAGCGATTGATCAGGCTGCTCAGGTTCTGGAGCAATATCCTGATCATCAAGAAGCACTGTTGGTTGTGGGTCTGTCGTATTCACAATTGGGGGAGATGCAGCCTGCAGTGGCAGCACTTGAAAAATTTTCAGATATGCGTCGAAATGCTCCTATGAGCGCTGCCGATCCGGTGTTAGAAGCGGCGCTGTATTATCTTGGTCAAAATTACCTGATCCTGGAGGAACCAAACAAAGCGGAAACCGTACTCCTCGAGGCGTTAGAGATTGAGCGTACAGATGCCGATGCAATGTATCTGCTCGGTCAGGCCTATGCGCAACAAAACAAACACCAACTCGCCATCGAACAATATCACAATGCCGCCCGTTTTGTCCCAGATTTTACCGAAGCCTACCAAGCAATGGCAGCAAGCTACTCGAAGACAGGTGAGCACGATTACGCTAACTACGCACTCGGTGCACAGGCATTTAGTCTTGGCGATTACGCTGAGGCGCAAGAGGTTCTTTCAGCATCGATTGAATCTCTCCCAAATTTCGCCCCTGCCTATTGGGCACTCGGGTTGACCTATGAAAAAATGGGCGATTGGGAAAAGGCACAGCAATATCTGATTCGATCTTTAGAACTTGATCCGGGCAGCTATGTGGCGGAACATGCTTTGGGCCGGATCGAGGCTGCAATAGAAACTGGCAAGTAGTGACTGCTTATGGAAGAAAAAGACACCTCCGTGGATCGCAGCATGAGACTCCCTAGCGAGAGATGGCGGCGCGGTTTGTCAATCTTATTACTGGTAGCCGCTATGGGGACATTGGTTGTCATCAGCTTGCTTTTCTACCGTTATGTCACGAGACCGGCGCCTCTACCTGAGTTACTGATCCCAGAAGCAGGCAGGAATTACAAACCGCATTATCTGTTCTCAATTTATGGTGTTGATCACCCGGTGGGAGTTACACTCTCCCCGGATGGTGAGCGTCTCTACGTCAGCGAAACTGGCGGTGAACGCTTGATAAAGATGTTTGATCGTGACGGCAATACACTGGGATTCTTTTCACCGAGTCATACGAAACCTGGAGAGCGTGCGCCTGTATATCTCGCCACCGACAAATTGGGCCGTCTCTATGTCGCCGATCGAACCCAGCAGGTGATATTTGTATATGATCGCGATGGAAGCTACCTGGACACACTGCTCGGTCCCAATTCCACGATCAGTGAACATGTACGCCAACTCGCTGGTGATGTACCCAGTAACGATTCGATCTCATACAACCATCAAACAGGGGAGGTCTTTCTTGGATCCCAAGCTGTCACTGGAGGGCAAATTTCAGCACCGGCTCTGCATGAATGGGCGCCGTTGGGTGTCCGCTTTACGTCCAATGGCGATATGTTGGTCACCGATGTCTCCACAGAACATCACTGTGTTCACCAGATAAATATGCCGGTACAGTGGTCACCAAATTCAGGCGACTTCAATCCATCCCATCGAAAACTTGCTGGCAGCGGAGCTGGTCTTGGGGAACTGAAGTTTCCAAATGTGGCCATGGCTGACTCGCAAGGGCGGATCTACATCTCAGACGGAAACAATGGACGGATCTCGGTGTGGGAGAGTCAGGGCAGTTTCTTATATAACTTTGGTATGGGGTCCGATGATGGTTTTTTGAGGTTACCACGTGGTCTTTACATCGATCATCTCGATAACCTGTATGTGGTAGATGTCGTTGGTCATGAAGTCAAAGTATACGATGTTTCACAGCCCAACCCCGTTTTCAAGTTCACCTTTGGAAGTCTCGGTTTGGGTGATGGGGAGTTTAATTACCCGAATGACATCGTTGTGGATATCACTGGACGTCTGTATATCGCAGATCGTGAGAATAACCGTATTCAAGTTTGGTCGTATTGATCGACTAAATCAAGATCGAGGAGAATTCAATGAAGAAGCACCTTCTAGGCATCATCCTGATTTTGTTGCTGCTGGTTCTAGGGGTTAACTTGGTGTCCGCCAATGGAGGTCCGCACGGCGGCTATACGGCCACAACGGATGCCTGTGCCGGGTGCCATCGTACCCACACAGCTGCAGGACCCAGGCTGCTGGTCTCTAATAGCACCCACAACCTTTGTATGAGTTGCCATGGCAGCACGGGAACGGGGGCTAACACCAATGTTGATGATGGAATCTACTTGGCGTCTCGTGACGATCAAGCCGGTGATCGAAACCACGGTGGAGAAAACACGGACAGCGGCGGTTCACTGCTGGGTGGAGGCTTTTCTCATTATAGAGGTGAGGTTACGACTTCTGCCCATGACATGACCGATGATGATAATTCCATTATCGCCTGGGGTAACGGCGTAGACCGCGGAGAGCGCGCAGAGATCACAGATGTGGAGTTTTCCTGCGCATCCTGCCATGACCCGCATGGCGCAGGGAATTACCGTATATTAAAGGAGCGGGTCAATGGCGAACCGATCTCGGTTGATTTGGTAGACGAGAGCGCCAAAGATTACGATACCGAGCATTGGGGTTCGGGCACGAGCGACCTCTGCGCTGCATGCCACGCCGCATATCACGAGACAGCCGGCAATGTGGGCAGCGATTCATCTGGTCAAGTTTCCGGTGGCGGCTTTACTCACCGCGTTGATATGCCTTATCACTATGGTGAGAACGAAAATCCAGAAACGATCGGTTTCACAGATGCCTTTGGAGTCAATGTAAGAGTGCCTTTAGCTGAGAGCGGTACGAGCGACCGAGTCGTGTGTATGACCTGCCACCTGCCGCATGGTTCCTCGGCTACCATGTTCGGGATTGCCGACGGCGCTGGGGTGCCCGGAGAGACAAGCGCCACGGATAGTGCCCTCCTACGCCTGGATAATCGCGCCGTCTGCGAAGCCTGCCACCAGAAGTAACTCCTCCCCTGGGAGCTGCTCTCCAGGAGAGCGTCTGAATGCAGCTGAAGGCTTTCCGGCTCACCTTTCTCTTGCTGGGGCTTGTGTTGGTCGTTGCCCTGATCCAATGCCAGGTACTCTTGACCTCCAAGACAGCTATCGCTGCCCAAATAACTGAATATCTGTGGGGCATTAGCCAGGATTGTCATTTCCCCATCGAGAACGAAATGAACAGTCTGGATGGCTCTACTCACGGGTTTGATGACTCGACAGCAACCTGTCAAGGTGCATTCACACAAGGCAAGCAAGAGAAATACTGGATCTATAACGAATTTGAAGAACCCTCACTCTCTGATTATTCCACGGTAGACCTGCAAATCCGCTATTATTTCGAGGGCTGGTTAGATGATACATTTCTGATCCAGCTCTCCCTCGACGATGGGGGTTCGTGGTCCACACTGGAGACCTTCGATGAAAACAATCCTCCTGCTGTTGAATTAACCACACAATCGTACACTTTAACCGAGAACCTAACAACACCAGCATTAATCAATGCAGCCCAAATTCGATTCCTGGGAGCAAAGGAGGTTGGATCGCCTGATGTCGTGGCGATGAATCTGGATGCTGCCAGGTTGGTTGTATCCAAACAGGAGTTGGAGCAGGCTGAAACACCAACGCCGACACCGACCGTCCAAGTTTCAGTCCCCAGCTCAACTGCCTCACCAAGCGGGATTCCCACAACCTTACAGACATCCACCCACATCCCAGAAGGTCCGCACAGACCAACTGAAACTGCCACTGATACAGGCGTAGTGGAGTCGCCCACGCCAACAGGGACAATAGATTTCACGACGACTCCCTCACCTACTGGTACTCCATTGCCGACCGAATCCCCGCTTGACCCAACAGCAACCCAGGGAGATCGGGGAACAAGAACCCCAACCACACCACCTACAGATCTGAACACACCAAGCCCAACAGCGAGCAGCACATCAAACTCTCATACCCTCACACCAACGCCGTTGGATACCCAACCTGTTGCACCTACCTCCTCGTCCACAGCGATGCTTACACAAGCACCCACTGTTACCGCGACTGCATCCCCCCAAGCGACAGAACCTCCTCCTGAAGCGCCAACACCTGAGGGACCGGTAACCCCGCTGGATCTTGAGTCAGGCAGTCCACACGGAGGTTTCAGCGCGTTCACCGATAGCTGTGCAGGTTGCCATCGCAGTCATACCAACCCGGCTCCACATCTGCAAGCGGCATGGCCCGAGGAACAGATTTGCTACATCTGTCACAGTTTGGATGGCTTCGCCAATTCAGATGTCCAAGCTGCATTTACATCCCAACAAAACAGCGCGACAGCCTATTACAGCCACCCGGTGGAACTGGCAGCGGGCATACATATCTTGAGCGCTTTGGAAAACGCCCCCTCTTTCTTCAGCGCCGAGAACCGGCATGTTGAGTGTTTGGACTGCCATGATCCTCACGACGCCGGTGATCGTGAAAGTGCGGCTCCAATCTTGCAAGAACAGGTCAGGCGCGCTTCCGGCATTGCGCCACTGTATAATGGCTCGGGTGCCCCCTCAGATTTCGTCTGGCTGCAGCCCGCTCAATATGAATACCAGCTGTGTTTTAAGTGCCATTCCAGCTTTGTTTCCCTGCCGACCTATCCGCCCGCTGGTTGGGATGGGATGAATACGATCACCGATGGGTTGGCTAAACTCACAAATGTGGAACCCGAACAAATCTTGGACAACCGGGATTTAGCTCTAGAATTCAATCCCAACAACACCAGCTATCATCCTGTGATGGCATTAGGGAAGAATAGCAGCATTCCGTCGGAAAGTTTTGTGCAGGGATGGTCTGTTAGCAGTTTAGTTTATTGTTCGGATTGTCATAGCAACCCTTACGCTGCCAGCCAGGGCAGCGGTCCACATGGCCCTATGCTGCACTTATTAAATGAAAGAACCAGCTACATTACAGTAAATGCGGGTTCAACTCCGCTTTACACAGGCCAGGAAGTGTGCTTTAACTGCCACCGTTTCGAGAACTATGTGAACGGCAGCAGCCGGGAAACGGATACAAACTTTCGCAGGTCCAATCGGAATCTGCACCAGGCCCACTCTGATGAAGCCAGCTGTTATATGTGTCACGACTCACACGGAAGCGAGCAGCTGCACTTGATCAACTTAGATGCCAGTATTAATAATTCTCAGGAAGATCAATTGATCTTTCATGTAGGTTATGATGGACAACCAACCAACAGTCAGACTTTTTGGCAAATCTCACCAGATGGCACGGAGAAGACCTGCTTTATCAGCTGCCACAATCACGATCACACCCGGCCAGGTCAAAAGTATCCTAATTTCTCATTAGATGCACGCTAATGTGAAATATCTTTACCTCGATCTCCGCACCCATTGCCATAATTTACTAATTGCCGGCGGGCTGATCGAGAGTCGCAGCAGCTGTCCATAAGCTTCATCGCCTGTGAACATCCCCCACAGGATGCGGGCGATGATGCTTTGAGAGCCGTAGCCAGTCTCTGCTCGTGCAACGGCAATCCAGGAGTCCAGTAACCGAGGGTTATTGAGGACCAAGTTCCACAGGCGGAAAAGCATTTTCCCAAAGCGGTTATCGTTTTCAATCCGTTGACAGTAAGGCGCGTAACCCCGGCGGAAATCTTGGCCGGATATACCCCTATGCAGCGCTGTCTGCATGGCTGTTTTAGAGGTCAGAAAGGCTGAGCCAATACCGTCCTTATACAAACGGGTCGCAGCGGCGTCGCCTACTGCCACCCAACGATCTCCATAATACCGCCTGGCCCGGTTGACGACAATCCTTGGATTGCAGCCACACAAGCTTTCTGGAATAGATGAAAAAACCTTTTTCAATCCCTGGGCCACATAGAAATCATAGGTGGCCTCTACAGTCATCCCCTTGCCGAGCAGTGAAACATTCAGGTATTCACCCTTGGGCGTCAGGGCGCCGAAGATCAAACCGGGCGGCTGGCGAAAATAGACCGACACCTCTTGGGTAGACCATCCGTTAGGGAGGGGAATTTCATCCTGTGCCATGATATCTGTGCGCGGTGGGCTGTAGTCAAATGCTGGACCGAGCGGCGCGCGGCTGTTCACGCCTGTTGCCAGTACGATCAGGTCCGCAATATATTCCTCCCGAGCGGTTTGTACCACAGGGCGGACGTCTTTTTGTACCTTGCGCACACGGTGGGGGACAAGCTGCGCTCCGCGAGCACAGGCCTCAGAGAGCAAGAATCCATCCAGGCTGGATGTTGGTGAGCTCAGGATGAGCCTTGGACCAGCGCCGCGAAAAACGCTCAAAATCCGTTTTTCGGGGTTTGGTTGTTCCACTCGCAGTATCTCATCCCCTAAATGAAGGGCGTAGGCTTGAATTTCCGCTTGGATGACATCGTCTGGTACGGAGAGTCCCAGAGATTTCAGTCCGCGTTGCAGACGGGAAGAGAGGATACCGGCACAGTGGTTGCAGCCGATTGGACCCGGGCGGGTGAAATTGCGTGGCTCAAAGACCAACACCTCTAAAGATAATCCCATCTCTTGCGACATGGCGAGCAGGTGCAGCGCCGCCATGCTTCCTGCCGGACCACCACCAATAATACAAACTCGATTCCCATCCTGCAAATGCAATTCCACTATTTAAACTCCTATCTATCATATTATCAGGAAACCTATTCCAGTACAACCCACTGGGTAATATATGAAGGAAAACCACCCCCATGTACTCTAATTCGAGCACAGTGCTGTCTGGATTATAATATGCTCAATTGAAACATCATTAGGAGAATTCACGGTTTTTAAGGAGTGGAAAGATGGATAAAGTTCGTTGGGGCATCATCAGCACCGCCAAAATCGGTGTCGATCTGGTTATCCCGGCTATACAGCACAAAACATACTGCGACGTTACCGCCATTGCATCCCGGGATCTGGAGAAAGCGCAATCTGTCGCTGGGCAGCTGGGTATTCCAAAAGCTTACGGATCCTACGAGCAGCTGTTCTCAGATCCTGATATTGATGCGGTCTATAATCCTCTGCCTAATCACATGCACCTGGAATGGACGGTCAAGGCCTTGGAGGCTGGCAAGCATGTATTGAGTGAAAAACCCAGCGGGTTGAACGCCGCTGAAGCACAAGAGATGGG
>Ga0209536_100015308_pt1 | contig 10956 bp, 10 predicted proteins | sample DeeMarSeWOR28_12_FD_187461 | JGI IMG/M metagenome (GOLD analysis project Ga0209536, IMG submission 187461) | Marine sediment microbial communities from White Oak River estuary, North Carolina - WOR-2-8_12 (SPAdes) (version 2) | ecosystem: Environmental > Aquatic > Marine > Intertidal zone >... | reverse complement strand
TGCTAACACATGGCGGGTCCCCGACGAGCGAGGCACGCCCGTGGAAGACGCACCGAAGATCACCGCCAGCGACGACGAGCTGCGTGCGATCCTCGCCGAAGCCGAGATCCCGCCGCTGTTGCCCGCTCTCGCCTACCTGACGGGCGACCTGTCGCTACTGCGCGACGAGCTGCGTCCCGACCCGCTCGCCCTCGGCATGCCCCAGGGCGGCCTCAGCGAGGCGCAGCAGGCGGAGGCGCGCGAGCTCGCCCTCCAGGCCCTGTGCCGCTACCGCGACGCGGGCTGCGGACCCGCCGCCCCACCGGGCGACGCGGACGTGCTGCGCATGATGGAGTTCGCCGTCGGCGGCTCGGAGATGGCGCCCTACCTCGACCTGCTCGAGGAAGAGCTCGCCCATGGCCGGGTGGACCGCCGCGCGCCGGGCTGGCACAAGTCCGAGATCGCCCCGGACAGCGACTTCCGGGTGCTGATCATCGGCGCCGGCATGTCGGGCCTGCTCGCGGCCTACCGTCTGCGCGAAGCCGGCATCGACTTCCAGATCGTCGAGAAGGACGACGACGTCGGCGGCACCTGGCTCGAGAACATCTATCCCGGCTGCCGGGTCGACAACCCGAACCACAACTACAGCTACTCCTTCGCGCAGCGGCACGACTGGCCGTTCCACTACTCGACCCAGGACGTGCTGCTCGACTACTTCCGCGACTGCGCAGAGCGCTTCGGCGTGCGGGACCGGATCCGCTTCGGCAGCGAGGTACGCAGCGCGACCTGGCGCGAGGACGAGCAGCGCTGGTCGGTCGAGGTGGAGGGTCCGGACGGCGCGCGGGAGACGCTCGAGGCGAACGCGCTGGTCAGCGCCGTCGGTCAGCTCAACCGGCCGCTCTTCCCCGACATTGCCGGGCGCGAGAGCTTCGCAGGGCCCTCCTTCCACTCCGCCCGCTGGGACCGCAGCGTGGAGCTCGCCGGCAAGCGCGTGGCGGTGATCGGCACCGGCGCGAGCGCGATGCAGTTCATTCCGGAGATCGCACCCATCGCGGCGGAGCTTCACGTCTTCCAGCGCACGCCCGCCTGGCTGGCGCCGACGCCGGACTACCACGACGCCGTGCCCGAAGGGCTCAAGTGGCTCTACGCCCACGTGCCCTCCTACAGCGAGTGGAACCGCTTCTGCATCTTCTGGCGCATGGGCGACGGCGCGCTCGAGGCCGTGCGCGTGGACGAGGATTGGAAGTCCGACGGCACCTCGGTGAGCGCCGTGAACGAGCTGTCGCGGGTCCTGCTCAGCGGCTACCTCCAGGAACAGTTCGGGGATCGACCGGACCTCCAGGCGGTGGTGGTGCCCGACTATCCGCCCGGGGCAAAGCGCATGATTCGCGACAACGGGGTCTGGGCGCGCACGCTCAAGCGCGACAACGTGAAGCTCGTCACGACGCCGATCGAGCGGATCGGTGCGGGCGGGGTGATCAGCACGGACGGCCAGGAGCATGCGGCCGACGTCCTGATCTACGGCACCGGGTTCCAGGCCTCGCAGTTCCTCGCGCCGATGCAGATCTTCGGACGCGGCGGCATCGAGCTGCACGATCGGTGGAAGGGAGACGCGCGCGCCTACCTGGGCATCACCATCCCCGGCTTCCCGAACCTGTTCTGCCTCTACGGACCCAACACGAACATCGTGATCAACGGCAGCATCATCTATTTCTCGGAGTGCGGGGTGCGCTACATCCTCGGCTGCCTCGGCCGCCTGCTGCGGAACGGGCAGCGCTCACTCGAGGTGAAGCGGGACGTGCACGATCGCTTCAACCAGTCGGTGGACGCCGAGAACCGGCGCATGGCCTGGGGCCGATCCAGCGTGAACAGCTGGTACAAGAACGAGCTGGGTCGGGTCGCCCAGAACTGGCCGCACACGCTGCTCGACTACTGGCAGCGCACCCGGCAGCCAGATCCCGACGACTACGAGTGGTCGTGAGCCGGCTCCCACCAGGAAAGGAAAGCCCCCATGGAACTCGAAGGAGCATCGGTCCTCGTCACCGGCGGAGCCTCGGGCATCGGCGAGGCCTGCGCCCGCCGGCTGACGCTGCTCGGCGCGAAGCCGGTGATCTGCGACCTCAACGAGCAGAAGGGCAAGGCGGTCGCCGCCGAGCTCGGGGGCGAGTTCGTGAAGACCGACGTGGCCGATCCGGACCAGGCCCAGGCCGCCGTCGACGCGGCCCTGGCGCTCGCGCCGCTGCGGGCGCTGGTGAATGCCGCCGGCCTCGGCAACGCGAACCGCACGGTGAACCGCGAGGGCAAGCCCTTCCCGCTCGATCAGTTCGAGTTCGTGATCCGCGTGAACCTGATCGGCACGTTCAACTGCCTGCGCCTGGCCGCGGCCGCGATGGCCAGGCAGGACCCGGTGGACGCGGACGGCCAGCGTGGCGCGATCGTGAACATCGCGTCGGTCGCCGCCTTCGACGGCCAGATCGGCCAGGCCGCCTACTCGGCGTCGAAGGGCGGGGTGGTCGGGCTCACGCTGCCGGTCGCGCGCGACCTCGCCGCAATCGGCATCCGGGTCAACACGATCGCGCCCGGCTTGATCGACACGCCGATCTACGGCAGCGGCGAGGCCTCGGATCAGTTCAAGGCGAACCTCGGGCGCAACGTGCTCTTCCCAAGGCGCCTGGGCGTGCCGAGCGAGCTGGCCTCGATGGTCGCCGAGTGCATCACCAACGACTACATGAACGGAGAGACCCTGCGCGTCGACGGCGGCATCCGCATGCCCCCGAAGTAGCGCTCGGCGGCGGGCGGGCTCGAGCCGGCCCCGACAGGAAGAGGTGAATCACCCCACGAGCTCCCCAGGGACCGGGGCCTCGCCGGCCCCGGGGGCGTCGGACGCGCCCTCGCGCCGCAACGGGTGGCCATCCCCCTCGGCACGCGAAATGCACCGGCCCTGCTCCCGAGGAGGACCGCCATGGCCGAGCGCGAGCAGTGGGACGCGGTAGTGATCGGATCCGGGCTGGGGGGGCTGACCTGCGCCGCGTTCCTGTGCGCGAGCGGGCGCCGGACACTGGTGCTCGAGACCCACTACGTAGCCGGGGGCAACTCCCAGGCGTTCCGGCGCAACCTGGGCGGCCGGGAGTTCGAGTTCGACGTGGGCGTGCACTACATCGGCGAGTGTGGTCCGGACGGGCTGATCACGCGCATGCTGCACGGCCTCGGCCTGGCCGAGCGTCTGGTGTTCCGACCGCTCGACCCCGACGGCTACTCGACGCTCTACTTCCCGGGCCTCACCTTCCGCGTACCCGCGAGCTGGGACCGCTACCGGGCGCGGCTGCTCGAGACGTTCCCCGAGGAGCGGGAGCCGCTCGGCAAGGTGGTGGACGGCCTGCGCCAGGTGGCCCACGACGGGCGGCGCTTCCAACGCGGGGAGATCGAGCTGGCAGACATGCCCCAGCAGGCGCCGGTCTTCATGCAATGGGGATTGCGCCCGGTGACCGAGCTGTTCGCCGAGCACGGTCTGTCCGAGGCCGCCTCCGCGGTGCTGCTCGGTGAGCAGGGAGACTACGCGGTGCGACCTTCGAAGACGCCGACGGCGCTGGCCGCGGGTCTGACCGACCACTACATGCGCGGCGCCTTCTATCCCGAAGGCGGCGGGCAGGCGATGGCGGGCAGGCTGGTCGAGGCGATCCGGGCCTGGGGCGGCGAGGTCCGCACCCGCGCCCCCGTGAGCCACGTGCGCGTCGAGCGCGGTCGCGCCGTCGGCGTCACGCTGGGCAAGACGGGCGCGGAGATCGACGCGGACGTGGTGATCTCGAACGCGGACCTGAAGCGCACGGTGCTCGAGCTGGTGGGCGAAGAGCACTTCTCGCCGGACACGGTGGAGCGTGTGCGCGGATTCCGCATGTCGCTGCCGCTGTTCTGCGTCTATGCGGGGCTCGACGTGGACCTCGCCTCGGAGCATCTCGCCAATACCAACCACTGGCTCTGGGGCACGACCGACATCGAGGGCATCTACGCCACGGTGGAAGCCGGCGAGCTGCCCGCGGAGAACCTCGCCTACCTCACCATCACCTCGCTGCGGGATCCAGAGAGCCCGCAGGTGGCGCCGAAGGGCCACACCAACCTCCAGGTGATGACGCTCGTTCCCCACGACTACGACGTCTGGCACGTGGAGCGAGGGCCGGCGGAGGGCGGCCGCTACCACCGCGATCCCGAGTACCGGCGCCGCAAGACGGAGCTGATGGATTCCCTGCTGAAGACCGCCGAGACCATCGTACCCGGGCTGCGCAAGCACGTGGTGTGGAAGGAGGCCGCCACGCCGGTGACCCAGGAGCGCTTCACCCACTCGACGGGCGGCACCTCCTACGGCATCGAGTACGCGACGGACCAGACGGGCCCGGCCCGCATCGGCTACGCGACCGATGTGCCGGGTCTGTACCTGTGCGGAGCGAGCACGCCCGCCGGTCACGGCATCGCGAACGTGATGTACTCGGGCCTGCGCGCTGCCGAGGCCGCCAGCGGCGAGTCGCTGCGCAGCGCCGTGCTGGCCGGCGAGGTGCTCGGCGATCGCTCGTTGCTGCCCGAGCTGCGCGACGACTGGGACGCCTGGCGCGAGAGCCACTGAGGCAGGGCGGGGGCAGCGAGCGGGCGCCGGTCGCGCATCGACACGACTGCCGTCATCGACGATGATGACGGCACGATCGCGACACCGGAGCCCCGGCATGTCCGAGCAGGTCGAACTGGCTGCACAGCGGTGCGAGCTCCCGCGCATCGCCCGGCGGGCGATCTCGCGATGAGCACGCTCGCCCTGATGCGCTGGCTCGAGGCGACACCCGATCGCTACGACGCGGGCATGCGGGCGATCACGCTGGGACGGGTCACCGCGCTGCACGACGCGGTGTCGGCCGAGGCGGCTCCCGGGGCCGGGCGCGAGGTGCTCGAGATCGGCTGTGGCACCGGTGCCGTCACCCGGCGGCTGCTCGAGCGCGGCGCGCGCGTGCTGGCCCTCGACCAGAGCCCCGAGATGCTGGAGCGCGCGCGACTGCGGATCTCGGCCTCGGGCGACGCGCCGAGCGAGCGCATCCGCTGGCTCGAGCGCACGGCGTCCGAGATCGACGGTCTGCCGCACGCCGCGTTCGACAGCGTGGTGCTCTCGCTCTGCCTGTCGGAGATGTCCGCGACGGAGCGCCGCTTCGTGCTCGCCCGGGCCAGCGAACGGCTGCGGCCGGGTGGCGTGCTGGTGGCCGCCGACGAGGTGCGCGCGCGCGGCCCGGCCCGCCTGCTCCAGCTGCTGGCACGCGTACCGCAGTCGCTGCTCGGATGGCTGCTGGCCGGCTCGACCTCGCGTCCCATCCCGGACCTGCGCGCCGAGATCGAGGCGACCGGTCTGGTCGTCCGGCGCGAACGGCGTTGGCTGGCCGACACGCTGGCGCTGTGCGTCGCGGAGCGCACCGCGTGATCGGAAGCGCCGTGCGGGACCTGCTCCAGACGGCCTTCCGCATGGCACCCTGGCCGACCGAGGCCGGACTGCGCCGGGTCGGAAGCCCGGGGCGCTCGAGTCCGGTGCTGCTCACCTCGAACTACGACCTCACGGTACGCCGCGTGGAGCGCGCGCTGCGCGGGGTGGACGCCTGGCTGCTGGTGGCACCGGCCCACGGCATCAACGTCTGGTGCGCAGCGGCGGGGGGCCACCTCACCACGCACCAGGTCGTGACCGCACTGAAGACCTCGGGCATCGACGCGCTGGTGGACCATCGCGAGCTGGTGGTGCCCCAGCTCGCGGCCACGGGCATCGAGGGCCTCCAGGTCCATCGACGCAGCCACTGGCGCGTGCGCTTCGGGCCGGTACGGGCCGAAGACCTGCCCGCGTACCTGGCGGCCGGCGGCGAGAAGACGGACGCGATGCGTCGCGTGGACTTCTCGCTGCGCGATCGCCTGGAGATGGCCGCCGCCTGGGCCTGCCCGACCGCGATCGTGCTCGGCGCTCTCGCCGCCGGGCTGCGACCGGCCTGGTCGCTGCCGCTGGTGGGCCTCTGTGCCGCGCTCGCGGTCGCGGTCTTCACCGGCCTCGATCGCCTGCCCCACGGTCCCGGTGGACGCTGGGCGATCGCCGGGGTCGCGGCGCTGCTCTGCCTGGCCTGTGTCGCGCTCAGCGGTGGCGGGACCCCGGCACTGGTCGCCGCCGCCGCCGCTCCCTTCGGGCTGGTCGCCCTGCTCACCTTCGACTACTCCGGCAGCACGCCACTCGAGGGCAGCGTCCTGTTCGACGGACAGGACTGGCGCATCACCCTCGACGCGGAGCGCTGCGCGGGCGTGTATCGCTGCTGGGAGGTCTGCCCCGAGGCCTGCTTCGAGAAGGTCGCGGGCGAGAGCACGATCGCGCTCGCCCACGACGAGCGCTGCGTACGCTGCGGAGCCTGCGTCGTGCAGTGCCCGAAGGACGCGCTCCACTTCGAGGACGCGACGGGGCGACGCATCGAGCCCGACACGATCCGGCGCTTCAAGCTCAATCTCGCGGGTCGCCGCTCGGTGGACGTGAGCGCGCGCTGATCAGTGGCTCGTGAAGTCCGGATTCCGCCAGCCCGGCGGGGCCTGGAACATCTCCGGGGGCTCGAGACGGGACACGTGGTCCAGGATCACCCGGGCGTCGGCGTCGCTGATGCCCTGCACGTGGGACACCATCTCCGGGTTCGCGTTCCCGCGACGGCCGTCGCGAATCGCCTGGAACTGCCGCAGCAGGTAGGCATAGTGCTGGGATTGGATGCGCGGGACGAAGTGCTCGCCGTCGCCCTCGCCCTCGGGTCCGTGACAGCGCGCGCAGCTCTCGGCGTAGAGCTTCGCGCCCCGCGCGAGATCGACTCCGGGGCCCTTGCCTCCGGAGACGCTCAGCTCGAGGGTGTCGATGTAGCCGGCCACGTCCGCGACCGCCTGAGCTCCGCCGATCCTCTTCGGCGAGGCCCACGGAAGCATCTCGGGGTTGCCCCGCACGCCGGCGCGGATGTCCGCCAGCTGCTTGATGATGACCTGCTTGTGCTGGCCGGCCAGCTGTGGGTAGGAGCCGTCCGGCAGACCCCATCCCTCGGGCTGGTGACACTCGGCGCACTCGCGGTAGATCTTCAAGCCGTTCGCGATGTCCGACTCGAGCGAGAGCGCTCGCTCGAGCTCCCGGGCCGCCGCGTCCCGGGCCTCCGGGTCGGGCGCGTCGGCGGCGGCCACCAGGCCGAGCAGCGCGAGCAGCGCGAGCCCGCTGGCAGCGGCGATCCGGCCGGGGCGCGGTGCGTTCAGGTGAGCCATGAGTCCCCCGCTGGGCGGGCGTTGCCCGATTCGCGAACGTCGATCCACTCGATCCGCAGCAGCTCGCGACAGTATTCGAGGCGGCGGAAGGCCCGCGCGTGGTGACCCATCTTGTACAACAGCACGGCCGTCTTGCGCGTGGCCCGGCAGGAGCTGAGGCTGTGCTCGGAGACACCGGATGGATTGGTCTCGAGCGCCTCGTCGACCTGCGCGAGCGAGCGCTCCCAGAGCTCCTTCTGCGTCATCTGCGTCGGCGCCAGCAGCAGCGAGGCCAGAGCGGCCAGCACGAGCGCGAGACCGATTCGCGTGCTCTTCTCTCTCACTGTTCGCCCGACCTCCCGACCAGGGCCCCCCAGCGGAGTCGCCGGGTGCCGACGGCCTCTGCCGGCTTGTGGCACGACGCCCCAACCCGAGTCGACACTCCCCAGATCGCGAATTGCTCGGCGCCGACGCCCTCGCCGGCAGCCGCTGCAGCAGAGAAAAGCAAGACACGTGCCGGTCTAGCCGGCGAGGATACGCTTGCTGCGTCGGCTGACCCAGGAGCGAGTCCTGGGTCAGCCTCCTAGCCGCTTCGGACCGGTCGGATCGCGACGCTGAGCACGCAGGGGAGCAGCAGCGGCGCCGGTAGCCGGAACACGGCGCGCTGTAGCTCGATCCGGAAGCCCGCCGCCCGCAGCTGTGCTCGCAGGCGGGCGCGGGTGGGCCAGCGCGCCGGCTCGCCGGCCAGCCGCGACGCGAGACGGGCCGCGGCACTGAGCCACTCCACCGGCGGATTCACGAACGCGATCATCAGGCGACCGCCCGGGACGAGCACGCGGAAGAACTCGCCCAGCGCCCGCTCCGGGTCGGGAAACCAGTGGAATGCCTCGGTCGACACGACCGCATCGAAGCGCCCGTCGGCGAAGGGCAGCTGCAACGCGTTGCCCCGGACCCACGCGAGGTCGGGGTCGCGTCGGGCGGCCTCGCCCAGCATGCCGCGCGAGAAGTCGCAGCCGACGATCCGGGCCGGGCGCTGCACGTCGCGGATGCGCGCGGTCAGCAGGCCGGTTCCGCAGCCCATGTCCAGCACGGCTCGCGAGTCGACGCGCCGCAGCTCGGCCAGGACGGCGTCCTGGGGCGGCCGGTACGTGATGCGCTGGACCAGCGGCGCGTCGTAGAAGCGCGACCAGAGATCGAAGAACTTCTGATCCGGTCCCCGCAGCCTGGCCACGCGGGAAGCATACACGGGCGCGATCAGCCGGAGGCGGGCGGCGGGCCGGGTCCGACCGCAGCGCGCGTGGGGCGCAGGCGCGGCAGCAGCATCCCCACCTCGTTGCGGTAGCGCGCGTAGGCCTCCCCGAAATGGGCGGCCAGCATCTCCTCTTCGCTGCGCGCGTAGATCCAGTAGCCGGGCACCACGTAGAGCAGCGCGAGCGCAAGTGCGAGCGGACTCGCGAAGACGAGCCAGAGCGCCAGCCAGACCAGGATCGCGGCCAGGTAGAGAGGATGGCGCACGAGCCCGAAGGGACCCCGGGTGACGAGCTGTTGCTCGGGCAGCACGTAGTGCCCGGTGGAGACGCCCGGAAGCGTGCTCCACGCGGCCCGGGATGCCCGCTCGCAGCGCGCGAGTCCTGACGGATTCCTGACGATCTTCCGAGCATCGCAGCCCCGCGGTGAGCCGCAGATCCCCGACGCGGAGCAGGTCGGGATCTGCGACAATGGCGCCCCTTCCACCCGGCGAGTCAAGGAGAGCCCCATGAAGGCAGCCGTCATGCGCGCGAACAACGCCCCCCTCGAGCTCGAGGAGGTCCGGATCGACGACCCCGGTCCCGGAGAGGTGCTGCTGAAGACCGCCGCCTCCGGCATCTGCCACAGCGACCTGCACGTGATCGAGGGCGGACTGCCCGTGCCGCCGCCCTGCATCCTCGGCCACGAGCCGGCCGGGGTGGTCGAGGCGGTGGGAGCGGGCGTCACCGACTTCACACCGGGCGACCACGTGATCGGCTGCCTCACCTCCTGGTGCGGCGTCTGCAAGTTCTGCACGGGCGGTCGCCCCTATCTCTGCCCGAGCCAGTACATCGGTCGCGCGCCCGAGTCGAAGCCGCGCCTCTCCACGCCGGGCGGCGATGCGATCGGCCAGTTCGCCAACCTGTCCTCGTTCGCCGAGAAGATGCTGTGTCCGGAGCGCTCGCTGGTGAAGATCCGCGACGACATGCCGCTCGACCGGGCCTCGCTGATCGGCTGCGGCGTCACGACGGGCCTGGGCGCCGCGCTCAATACCGTCCACATCCCGGCCGGATCCAGCGTCGTGATCATCGGCTGCGGCGGCGTCGGGCTCGCCGCGCTCCAGGGCGCCCGCATCGTCGGCGCGGGCAAGATCATCGCCGTCGACGCCCAGGCCTGGAAGTTCGACATCGCCCAGAAGCTCGGCGCCACCGACTGCGTCGACGCCAGCGACGGCGATCCGGTGGCTGCCGTGCAGGGGCTCACGGGCGGCGGCGCCGACTTCGTGTTCGAGTGCATCGGCCTGGTCCCGACCGTCCAGCAGGCCGTGGCCATGACGGGCCGCGGCGGCACCACCGTGCTGGTCGGCGTCGTGCCCATCCAGCAGCTGGTGCCGATCTCGGCCGCCGACCTCACGCTGCAGGAGAAGAAGATCACGGGCTCCTACATGGGATCGAATCGCTTCCGCTTCGACATGCCCAAGTACGTCGAGTTCTACCTGGATGGTCGTCTGCATCTGGACGAGATGATCTCGTCGCGCATCCCGCTCGACGAGGTGAACGAGGCCTTCGATCGCATGAGGAAGGGCGAGGTCGCCCGACAGGTGATCGTATTCGACTGAAGCAGCGGGGATGTCCGACCCCCTGATCGTGCGGCTCTCGACCCACCCGGTCGTGACATGGATGATCCGGCACGTGGCGTCGCGGATCGATCCGCTGATCTTCCGGGCGACCAACGGCCGGCTGACTTCGTTCGGGCCGCCCGCGATGCCCATGCTCACGCTCACGAGCACCGGGCGGCACTCGGGAAGGCCGCGCTCGGTCCACCTGGCCTACTTCCTTCACGACGGGGACCCGTTGATCGTGGCGAGTGCGATGGGCCAGCAGAAGCATCCCGGCTGGCGCTACAACCTCGAGGCCTGCCCCGAGGTGGAAGTGCAGGCGCGCGGCGAGCGCTTCGCCGCGCGCGCTCGGATGCTCTCCGATGCGGAGAAGCACGGCGTCTGGGAAGAGATCCGCCGGGCGATCCCACAGATCGCCGTCTACGAGCGACGCACCGATCGGAACATCCGGGTGTTCCGGCTGTGTCGGATCGAGGGCGAGCGCAGGGGAACCGGAGCATGTACGGCCTGAAGGGCGTGCGCGTCGTCGACCACTCGACCGGCATCGCCGGTCCCTACTGCAGCAAGCTCTTCGCCGACGCCGGCGCCGACGTGATCGCGCTCGAGCCTCCCGGCGGCGACCCGCTGCGCAGCTGGTCGGCCAGCGGCGGCGCTCTCGGCGCTGCCGACGGCGCGCTCTTCCGCTACCTGCACGGATCGAAGCGCAGCGTCGTCGGCACGCTGGCCGGAGGCGAGAGCGAGGCGCTGATCGCCAGCGCGGACCTGCTGATCGAGGATCTGGCTCCCGACGCGTGCGACCGCGGCGCGCTGTGCGAGCGCCACCCGGGCCTCGTCCTGCTCTCGATCTCGCCCTTCGGCCTGACCGGCCC
>Ga0209536_100015307_pt1 | contig 10957 bp, 12 predicted proteins | sample DeeMarSeWOR28_12_FD_187461 | JGI IMG/M metagenome (GOLD analysis project Ga0209536, IMG submission 187461) | Marine sediment microbial communities from White Oak River estuary, North Carolina - WOR-2-8_12 (SPAdes) (version 2) | ecosystem: Environmental > Aquatic > Marine > Intertidal zone >... | reverse complement strand
ATAGAGCGAAGCGGGTGCTTGAAACAAGCCATCCCCCGGTTTTTTATATACCTCCCCAGGATATCCAGATGCAGTATCTCATGAAAAGTCCCCTGACTTCATGGTGCGAATTCAAAGGAGAGGCACATTACTACAAGATTTTAGTAGATGAAAAAGAAGCACAAAACGCTGCCTGGTATTATCCAAACCCAACCCCTGCGTTTTTAGGCCTTAAAGACCACGTTGCCTTTTATCCAGGGCTCATGGATTCCTGTTCTGTGAATGGCGAAAAAGTGCAGGCACAGAAGGGTGACTTTTACGGCGGTTGGATAACAAAGAATATAGTGGGCCCCTTTAAAGGCCCCGCTGGCACCCGGGGCTGGTAAGATGCAGAAACCACCTGAGTGCCTCATAGGATTAAAAGCTATTCTGCTGCTGCTCTGGTCTGCATGCATTATCAGCACCATCTCCATGTCAGCTGTAAGCTGTGCAGCACAGAACATTGCCCCTGATAAGCCGCATCACACCGGCAGGGGATTCAGAAACCCAGACCTGAAAGAGGATCATGGTTTTTCCCAGTTCCTTCGCTGGCAGTGGCAGCGGCTGTGGAAAAACATACCCTCTGCTGATACTTATAATTTCCCGCTGGCATCGAACGACCCCGAGTTTCTCAGGTCAAACAGGTTAAAGAAAACGCTCACCTGGATCGGACATGCCACAATGCTTATTCAGATTGATGGTGTGAATATTCTCACTGACCCCCACTTTTCTGAACGATCATCTCCGGTTCAGTGGGCAGGACCAACAAGGCTGGTACCTCCGGGGATAGCTTTCGAAGATCTGCCTCCTATCCATATTGTTTTTATTTCCCATGATCATTACGATTCCCTTGATAGGCAGTCAATTCTTAAACTCTATCATCGTCAAAATGGAAAGAATACCCGGTTTTTTGTGCCTCTGGGGATGAAGAAATGGTTCGAAAACCTCGGGGTGCTCACCTCAATTGAGATGGATTGGTGGGATGAATATCAGATGGACGCACTGAAAATAATTGCCACTCCCATGCAGCACTGGGGCAAGCGGTCAGCCTTCTCGCGGAATGAACATCTGTGGGCAAGCTGGGTCGTCATATCAGAGGATTTCCGCTTTTATTTTGGCGGAGATACGGGATATTCGAGACATTTTGCGGAAACAGGCAAAAGATATGGCCCCTTTGATCTAGCACTCCTTCCCATTGGAGCCTATGAACCGCGGTGGTTCATGAAAAACCACCACATCAATCCCGAGGAAGCTGTTCAGGCTCATAAGGATCTCAACTCAAAAAAATCCGTGGCCATGCATTGGGGTACATTCATTCTTACCGACGAACCCCTTGATGAGCCGCCCCGCCGGCTCAAAGAAGCCATGAAGAATGAAGGCCTCTCTGAAAAGGAGTTCCTTGTTCTACAGCATGGAGAGACGATCATTCTTGAATAAAATATAGATGAGCCTTCTTTTTCGATTCCCCATTGTTTAGCCTGAAGATTTCAGCAATGAGCTGTTAGCGGAAGAACATGCCAACGCGGTGTTTTCTTTCTAAAACCTGCTACTATGGTATACTGTTGAGTTTAAAGCAGTACACAGTTTACTGCATCTTCATAATCAGGAGAAACAAAACGTGCCAAACCCACATATACTGTTCACCACTGTCTGCCGTCCCTTTGGTGGAGAAGGCGAAGGAGACTCAGTTGGCGCTGAGCTCTTCCACCCACAGATCACCCGGGAACAGGGAATATTCAGCTATCGGCAGGTAGTGCGCTGCTGGGCCCTTGATTATATTGCTCACAATATCGAGTCTTCTTCCGTCGTCCTCCACTATCCATCAGAACGGGAGTTTGTAAGGGAACTGAAAAAGCATCGATATGACTTCATCGGTATCAACTTTGTTGTTGCCACCTATCACAAGGTGAAGCGGATGAAACAGCTGATTGAAATCTATGCCCCGGACACAAAAGTGATTCTCGGAGGATATGGTACCGTTTTGTCTGATGAAGAGCTTTCACCCTGTGGTGACTTCATATGCAGGGAGGAGGGGATTGGTTTTATGCGCAAGCTGCTCGGTGACAATCCAGAAGGCCCTATCATGCACCCCTATGCGCCTATTGATGCACCGAGCGTATTTTCCTATCCCCGCAGATCAAAAGTAGCCCATATCACCGGTGGCCTTGGCTGTCCTAACGGATGCGATTTCTGCTGCACCTCCCACTTCTTTAAACGTAAATATATCCCCTTTGTCAAAAGCGGGGAGGAGCTGTACGGCCTCATGCTTCTTATGAAGAAAGAGGCTGAAAAGGCGGGAGATGATATTAGCGGCTTTATTTTGATTGATGAGGATTTTTTTCTCCATGAGAAAAGAGCACGAGAGTTTCTCCAGTGCGTCCGCGAGGGAGGAAAGCCCCTGTCAATCATGGGGTTTGGAAGCATCCGGGGACTTTCGAAGTTCACCGCTGATGAGATCGCCGAGATGGGTTTTGAAGTGATATGGACAGCTTTCGAGGGCACTGAGTCAGGTTTTCACAAACTGAAGGGAATACAATCCATTCCGGAACTGTATGCGTCCCTGAAGTCCCGTGGCATTGCCCTTCTTACCTCTATGATCATTGGATTCCCCTACCAGGATAAAGAACAGGTCATGAAAGAATTCAATATTATTGCAGAGCTGGGACCTTCGCTTTGGCAAGTACTCATTTATTTTGCCTTTCCCGGAACCCCACTCCATGAGCAAATGGTAAGGGAAGGTCGTTACCTGCCGAAGTATTCTGATAATCCGGATTACAGGACCTTCGATGGATTTTCCATGCATTTTACCCATCCTTATTTCACGGCAGATGAAATGAAGAACCTGCAGCGGGAATTATTTCGTAAATATTATGAAACCCTTGGACCTTCTCTCCTGAGAAATCTCCGGGTATGGTTCGAAGGTTACAGAAGTCTTAGAAACTCATCAAAAAAACTCCTCAGACTCAGGGCTGAAGAATTGGGAAAATGTGTCCGTGGCGGTGCTGCCGCAACCTATCCTGCCATGTTTTTCGGGCCGAACAAAGAACGCCGAGAAGAGGCAAAAGCCTTTCTTCGAGATATAGAAAATGAAATGGGCCCCCTGTCTGCAAAAGAGCGGATCCTTTGCTGGGCAACGGTCCCCCTATCTCTTTGGACATGGATGAAATCCCGTCTCAACCTTTTCCAGCAGCCGAAACTTCTTCGAATTCAGTACCCTCCAACTCCTGCACCGCGGTCTGAGAGGAAAGCTGTAGAACTGCATTCGTCTTTTCCTGTGACGATTCCTGCGGCGGGGACTACCTGCCCAAGCTATTCATGTGCTGTTGAATCAAAGAATGCAGAATAGTTTATTGAATCAAATGCTCCTTTATCTGTCATTCCCTCAAAAGAGGGAATCCAGAGTATTTATATAAAGAAGTGGATTCCGCCTGGAGGACTCCCGGAATGACATCTCTTCAGAAATTATCCCCTCAGTGATACCATTCTTATTTTGATATCGCTCAATGCCCTAGTTGGCATTTCATTGAAAAGAAACTCATCTGACCTCTGGTACGTACATTCTGTTAATCCTCGACGCAAGCCAGAAAAGAGCCGGCACAGCAGCAGCCCAGACAACAGCGAGGACAAGCAATTCTGTTAAACCAGGTATCGTGGTAGTCGCACCCAGTTTGGCACCGCTGTAGTATGCAGCAGGCCCTCCAATCAAGCCCAGGACCGCTGAAAGAAGATATCTTCCATGAAGCTTACGAAGAGAGACGTTGAGTGAGGTAGCAAAACACATCCACAACAGCACCATCCAGGGGGGGCTGAATGGAATGGGGAAAAGATGCGCGACGGGAGTGAACACACCCGCCAAAACGAGGACGGTATCAATACAGAAACCCAGGGCACCCGCTGCAACAATGAGGATCGCCTCGGCTTTTCTCTTCGGTGAAAGAGCTGCATGGATCACAAGGACAATGGGCACAACAATCACACCGAGCCAGGGCATCCCCTGAGCAGCACCGAGCACCGCGGCAAACCAGCCAGTCTGAAACCCGATGAAGTTTACGATAGTGCGGAGCAGTTTTTGTCGCCTCCTTCCATTGGAGGCAGGAGCGGTGCTCTGCGCGAGAGCGGTTTTGTAAAAAGCATCTGAACATCACCGATGTAACGCTCCGTAAAGGCTGCCTCGCAATAGCAAAGATAGTATTCCCACATTCTGATAAATTCTTCCGAGTATCCCAATTGCCGTACATCGCTGATAGCAGAGAAAAACCGTCTCCGCCATTCCCTCAGCGTTTGTGCATAGTGAGGTGTGATGTCTTCAAGATGAAAGAGACGCATGTCACTGCCGGATGTAACTGCTTGTGATATTGCATTGACCGAAGGGATGCAGCTGCCAGGGAATATGAAGCGCTTGATAAAATCAACTGAACGAGCATGACTATGATATACACTATCAGTTATGGTAATGGCCTGAAGCAGCATCATTCCATCCTCTTTTAACATGTTGCTGCAGCATCGGAAAAATGTTTCCAGATACTGATGACCTACAGCCTCGATCATCTCAATGGAAGCGAGTTTATCATATCTGCCCTGTAGATCACGGTAGTCTTTCTGGAGAATTTCAATACGGTCCCCCATCCCCTCCTTATGGATCAAGGTTTGTGCAAATTCGTATTGTTGCTTTGATATCGTTGTGGTGGTGACACGGCAACCATACTGCTTTACAGCATGCACCGCAAATCCGCCCCAGCCTCCCCCTATTTCAAGGACATGGTCCTCAGGTCTCAGCAGCAACTTCCTGCAGATCCGGTCGTACTTCTCAATTGATGCGTCATGAAGTGAAGATGCTGATGAAGTAAAAATACCGCAGGAGTAGGTCATCGTATCATCAAGGAAAAGTCTATAGAAATCATTTCCCAGATCATAATGGGCTGCTATGTTCTTCCTGCTCCCTTCTTTCGTGTTGTTCCTGAAGAAATGGATAATCCTGTTGATCGGCCCTGAGAGCCAGGCTGTGCCTCCCTCAAGCTCTGTCAGTACATGCCTGTTCATTATGATAATTCTGATGAGTTGTGTAAGATCATCGGTGGTCCAGAAACGGGCCATATACGCCTCCCCTGCCCCGACGCTTCCACCAAGAGCAATGTACGTATAAAAACGATTATCATGAACAAATAATGAGGCCCTGAGCTGTCCGCCGTCTCCTGTCTTGCCAAAAACACTTTCCGTCTTGCCTTCGTGCAGCACCAGTTTTCCGGTAACAAGTTTCTCAAGCCTTGAAAAAAGTGCCTTCTTTGCGCTCTTGGCAATCATATCTGAAATGCTGCCCGACATTATCTGCGTTCCCGGTCTCGGTCCTGATGGAATAATCGTTTCTTTCATGGTACCGGTGACTCCGATGAATTTCCTCTCTTTAAAGGATGTGTATAAAATGTGGCACCTTTGAGCTTGAGGCGAAGGGCCTGCCAGTAGATACCTCCGATTATTTTGATATTCATGAAGGGATATTTCATCAGCATACTGGATAGTGCAGGGCCCGAAATTTCATGACGCTTCATGGAAAGTTCTGCGTCAAAAATTCTTTCCCCCTTCTCATAGCTCGTCATCAGGACGTGAACTGAATCTCCGGGGTCAGTAAATTCCCACGTATAGCTGATGTCCATATCCATAAAGGGAGAGATGTGGAATGCTTTTGAAAGGCAAAACTTTTTTTCCCTTTTCGAACCCTCGTTTTGTTCCTCTCCCATTACGTACACAAAAAGTTCTCCCCAGGGCGTATTATGTATTTCCACGACGATGGTCTCTACCAGGATGCCCTCTTTGTCAAAGCAATAGTAGAAGCTCACGGGATTAAACTTATAGCCGAAATACCGCAACTGCGTAAGCATTCTTACAGGACCCTCCGGCCGTGTTCCGATTCTCGCATGGACAAAGTCCCTTACCGCCTGTTCAAAAGGGAGGGTCGGATCTCCGAGGTGGTATGCCCTGTTGAAGCATGCCACATTAAAATGGTCTGCAGACCAGAGCCATCGCCCTGTGAACACCTCGTCCAGCTCTGAAAGATCAAGGTACATCATGAAAAGAGAGTAGCGAAATGTATTGAGAGGTTTCATCCTGCCGTGCCTTACCACCCCCTCATAGATACAGCTGTGCATGTCAGAGCCCCTTTCCAAAATATTTACAGGCTGCCAGCGCGCTCTTTACCCCGTCCTCATGAAAGCCATAGCCCCAATAGGCCCCGCAGTAGTGAATACGATTTCGACCGCTTATTTCTCCATGCCTTTTCTGTGCTGTTTCCCCCTTTTTTGTAAATACAGGATGGTGATAGAGAAAACGTCCGATCTCTTTCGTCATATCAATATCATCCGGCCTATTCAGCGTGACGCAGAACTCCTCAGGAGACCGGATTGACTGAAGAATATTCATGTCGTAGGTCAGGGATGCACGGCCTCTTTCTTCTTTTGGTATGATATAGTTCCAGCTTGACCAGATGCTTCTTCGCTTGGGGAGCAGGGACGAGTCGGTATGGAGGACTGCAAGGTTCTCCTGGTAGGGAATTGCACTCAGTATCTCTTTTTCTGCCTGAGAAGCATCGTTCAATAAGGCCAGGGCCTGATCACTATGAGTGGCCAGGAGCACATGATCAAATTGTTCAGTATTCCCTGCAGAAAGTGTAAGTTCAACACAGTCATTTTTTCTTGCTATCTGCTTCACTGCACAGTTAAGACGGATCCTGTCGGCATAGGATGCTGTTAATTTATCAACGTAACGCTTTGATCCGCCCTTTATAACAAGCCACTGAAAGGGGTTTATGATATTCAGAAAACCATGGTTCTTAAAGAACCGCACAAATGTTCTTAAGGGGAATTCCTGGAACCTCTGAGGATCAGCTGACCACAGGGAAGACCCCAGCGGTACAATAAAGTGATCATGAAACCTTCGGGAATATCCTTCCCTTTTCAGGTATTCTCCGATTTCAATTTCTTCATTTCCCTCAAGCACATTGATCAGTTCCCGCCGGAGTCTGAAAATATCATAAATCATCCTATAAAAGGTCGGTGAGAGGAGGTTTCTTCTCTGAGCAAAAAAAGTATTCAATGTATGGGGACTGTACTCCAGACCTGTACCCTCATCCTTCACGCTGAATGTCATCTCCGTGGGTTGTGATTCCACACCGAGGCGGTCCAGCATCGTGCAGAAATTGGGATAGGTCACCCGATTAAATACAATAAAGCCTGTATCGACAGAATAGTGCTCCCTGTTCCGTTCAACTTCGATAGTATGGGTATGCCCCCCGACATAATCGCCGGCTTCAAAGACATGGATATCATGTTCGCCATGCAGGAGGTACGCTGCAGTCATGCCGGAAATACCACTCCCGATAATTGCAATCTTCATTTACGCAAACCACCTGTTGAAAATTGCCGCAATACATGTGACAGTTGCGTTGATCGTGCCGCCCCACAGGATGTCCACAATAGACATGCGCAGGGACCACTTGCTGAGGAGAGAATAATTCGTCATGTCATATACGCCGTATACAACGATGCCGTATATAAATCCCCAGAAGAGTGCCGACGAGACCATATGCTCCGGTGATACCTTGGGCAGGGCAAAGAGGACGATACCGAGTGGAATAAGGACATAGACTATACCTGCTGCCCAGAGTACTGGTGTCAGCCCCCCGTTCGATATTCTTGCAAGAACTCCCAGTTCGTCTTTATAAAATTTTGACATAATAACTCCAAGCCAGAGAAAGTCAATAACCAGAAATATGGGGAGAATGGCTCCATAGACCTTGAATGCATGCATCATCATGCCTCCTTTCCGGGAGGAAGAGGGAAAAAAGCACTCGTCCGCCGCTTGTACGACTGAAATTCAGGATTATTTTTATACTTTTCCTCGAGAAGCGGGATTCCCGAGACTTTGAGAATAAGAAAAGTAATGGTAAGGGGCCCAAGGATAGTTGCCCAACCCTGCGGAACAGAAAGGGCAATAATATACATGCCCCACCAGAGGGTGACTTCACCAAAATAATTTGGATGTCTTGTGTAGGTCCAGAGTCCCTGAGTCATGATTTTCCCCCTGTTTTCAGGGTCTTGCTTATATTTCACCAGTTGGTAATCTCCCACTGCCTCAAAGGCAAAGCCCACACACCAGATACACAAACCAAGGACATCAAAGAGGCCAAAGGAATTCTTTCCCCAGGTAATCATGAAAGTGACCGGCAGAGAAATGATAATGATAAGGACCCCCTGAAAGAGAAAAACCTGAAGAAAGGCACGAATGACAGCATGTCTGCCCCATTCTTCCCTCCATTTTCTGTAACGGCGATCCTCTGGTTTTCCCCGGTTTCGCATATAAATGTGGATAGCCAGGCGTAACCCCCATATAAGTATAAGAATTGTAGCAAGAACCCCACGGGGAGCAATGCCCTCGCTGACAAGCATGGCAGTTATTGCAGTTACAATAAATCCAGTTCCCCAGGCGATATCAGCAACATCATTGCGCTTGCCATATTGAGCAATCAAAAACCAGGCTGCCATATATAGCATGATGACTGTTGTTTCACTGATCAGCACTCTTAACATAACTCCTTATAACCTTTCACCTAATTGAGTTTACTGCTCAGCTATTAAGCTGAAATTGGCCTCCTGAAACAATAGTAGCAGAGATTGAATAGATTTCAAAGTGCAAAATGAATTCTGAAAAATGATATTTGTCATAGCATTGCCGAACAGTCACGCATATGATATATATCAAGTAGAAACAAAAAATTAATCTCATTTATGCGGGGAGAGGAAGGAGGAGTTTCAGCAAAACCAATTATTCGTAAGAATAAATACTTCAGACTCAGGAGGTAATGAAATGGACCCAAAATATTATTGTGATACTGTGCAGTCAGAATTAACGGGATTAAAGGCACGCGCCTATGATATCGTTCGTCACCTTGAGAAAATGAAGAACAAGGATCAGCTTGCCCCTGAATTAAAGGAGGTTTATGCAATGGTCGATGACCTGAATGTTACCATTGACCGTCTCAGGTCCGAGTGCCCCGTTGACTTCAGCTCTCAGAGAAGTGAGATTGAAAAAAAGAAGATCGCCCTGCTTGCTAAAATCGACTGGTGGGATCAGGAGCATATCGCAGGCGGGTATGTTGGAGGATAAAAAGGCATAAAAATCCATGTAGATAAAGGCGGGTTCTTTGGACTCGCCTTTTTTCTGCACTCACAGCATTCTGCCCTGTTGCTGAAATTAAGATTACACAACGCCATCTCTCTGTTTTTACTGTATAATGCTTATGAACCGCTATGACTATATAAGGAGGAAACCATGGCAACTATTACCTTTAAAGGGAATCCCGTTGAGACCGTCGGGATTCTTCCCAGGACAGGTGCAGATGCACCGGCCTTTACGCTTGCAAAGACTGACCTCTCAGATGTTTCTCTGAAGGACTTCACCGGCAAGAAGCTTGTGCTGAATATCTTTCCCAGTATAGATACACCGGTCTGTGCTGCTTCGACGCGACGCTTTAATGAAGAAGCAGGTAAACTGGACAATACCGTTGTGCTTTGCATTTCCGCCGATCTTCCTTTTGCACACAACAGGTTCTGCGAGGCTGAGGGATTAAAGGATGTTATCCCCTTATCTGTGTTTCGTTCACCTGCATTTGGAAAAGACTATGGCGTTACCATCACAGGCGGGCCGCTGTCCGGTCTTCTGTCACGGGCAATTGTAATCATTGATACAGGGGGAAAAGTAATCTACACTGAACAGGTTCCCGAGATAGCAGAAGAACCGGATTATGACGCGGCCCTTCAGGCCCTGAAAAGGTAATGCATCCAAAGGAAAAGGACTTCAATCTTGATACATAAACCGATACTCATTACGCTGGGGCTTCTCTGTGTCGGGCTGGCTGTTCTCGGTATATTTCTGCCCGTGCTGCCGACGACTCCCCTCCTTTTGCTGGCCCTTGCCTGCTTTGCAAAATCTTCAGAGAAGCTGCATACCTGGCTTTTGACAAATAAGACATTCGGGCCTCTCATCAAAACCTGGCATGAGACTCGGAGTATGCCACGAAAGGCAAAGATCTATGCCATCATCTCTATTGTTATTGTCGGGGGGATCTCTTTTTATTCTGTTCATACCAGTACATTGAAACTGATTCTCGCGGCAGCACTTATCATTCCCGTTATTATCATTCTGACAATAAAGACTACCGAGTCGTTGTAGACATTGTTTCTGTTTCCTATCTCTGGCTACAGGCAGCTGCCATTCAAGCATGATGCCCCGGTATTTCCTACACATACTTCGTCAAGCAGTCTCCTGCGGCCCTCCTCTGACAGACCAAGCTGACCAATCTCAGCTTTTAACATATCACAGGAACCATTGCCTCCGAGGTATCCATTAACTTTCGTCACTGCCGTAGATGAGATAAAGTCTTCAATGACGGGATAGTGTGCCTCAAATTCCTCAAGAATTGAAGACCTGTTGCGGAGCATATGTTTCTGGTGATAATCCTCTGCGAGATAGAACTTTGTATAGGGTAGAATTTCGGTGGTTATTGAACCCTTCGTAACAGCAGCCAGTTGATCTCTCGACGCTTCAGCCAGCCTTTTCTGTGCATCCGAATGATAAAAAAGTATTTTGCTGTATTGTCGTGACCATGAAGGGGCCGTGGGGTCATGACTGTCCCAGAAAACATCCAGTAACTCCGTATAGGAGATTCTTTCCGGATCATAATCAACCTGTATAGCCTCTGAATGGTTGCCCAGAAACCGGTATTTCGGGTTCAGGCTCTCACCTCCCGTGTATCCAACACGGGTTCGGACAACTCCGGGGATACTCCCGAACCGGGAGTCAGGTCCCCAGAATCACCCCAGGGCAAATGTCGCTGTCTCTATTCCTGTCGGGATATCTTTATCTATTGGAGGAAGAACTTCATGTATAT
>Ga0209536_100015306_pt1 | contig 10957 bp, 5 predicted proteins | sample DeeMarSeWOR28_12_FD_187461 | JGI IMG/M metagenome (GOLD analysis project Ga0209536, IMG submission 187461) | Marine sediment microbial communities from White Oak River estuary, North Carolina - WOR-2-8_12 (SPAdes) (version 2) | ecosystem: Environmental > Aquatic > Marine > Intertidal zone >... | reverse complement strand
GCGTCGGTTCGGGGCGTACTGAGCGAGGGTGGCTCAATCGAGTTCATTCCCGCTGCAACTCCCGGTACGTATGTGGCGTGGTGGCCCAAAGACCTGGGGCCACCCGCAGGTGCGGTGTTGGCTCCAAACCCAATTCCGGAACCGTCGGACACAGCTTGGATGGTTGTGACGGCAGTGGTGGGGGCCGACACCGCCTGTGCTCGATGGCCCCTCCGAGTGACCACAATCGATCTCGACTCCCCCAGTGTGATAGAGATCAACGACGATCTGGCTGGCGAGGGGACGACTGACGGGATCCTAGCCGGACGTCCGACACCGTTCGGTACATATCATTGGTTCTTCCCCAATGGAACGACTGCTGCGGTCAGTGGCCGCAACAACAGTCAAGTTCGGCTGCAACTCTCGCGGTCCAGCGCTGCCTGGGTTGATGTGACGGGGGTAGAACTCCTCCCGGTCGGGACCCCGCCTCCCCTGGGAACCGTGCTGTCGCCGCGCTTGCAGCCGAACCACGAGTCGGTCGTGCTCAGGATTCCCCTGCCGGGACCAATTCCCTTCCGGGTGGATGAGGACGCGCACGATCTGCGACTCACGCTATATGGCGTGGCCGCGGACATGGATTGGATCCACTACGGCGGTACCGATCCTCTTGTCCGATTGATCGAGTTCTCACAACCGCGGGAAGACGAAACCGTGGTGACCGTCTCGCTGTCAACAGAGGTGTGGGGGTACCGCACTCTGTGGGATGGCAATGATCTGCTGTTCGAAGTGCGCCGCCCTCCTGAGATCAACCCGCGGCGTCCTCTCGAAGCACAAGTCATTGCGCTGGACGCGGGCCATCCGCCGGGAGGTGCCACCGGGCCCACAGGAGTGAGGGAACCGGACGTAACACTGGGTGTCGCACGCAAAGCGGCGGAGATCCTGGAGCGCTATGGTGCGCGGGTTGTACTGACCCGCGACAGTGATGGGCCAGTCGATCTGTTTCAGCGCACGAGAGCTGCGGCGGTTGCCGATGCCGCGCTGTTGGTGTCCATTCACGCAAACGCATTGCCCGACGGCGTGAATCCGTTCGTGAACAACGGAACCAGCGTGTTCTACTTCCATCCGCGAAGCGTTGAGATGGCAAGGGAGCTGAACCGGGCTTTGGTGCGGCAGTTTGGGTTTCCGGATCTAGGGATCGGCCGCGGCGATCTGGCTCTCGCTCGTCCGACCTGGATGCCTGCGGCCCTGACGGAAGGATTGTTCCTGATGATCCCGGAGCAGGAGGCAGTATTGGCCAGCGAAGCGGGCCAATTGCGCTACGCTCGCGGGATCGTAGAGGGAATCGCAGCGTTCTTGAGGCAACGGTCGCTCCGCGGGAACTGATGTGAGACACCGCATAGCTGTGCTGATATTTGTTGCCTTGGGCTGCCTGAATAGCGCGGCTGCTGCACAGATAGACCCGAGTGGCAGCTGGCGCACTTGGCACACAGAGCATTTCCGGGTGCACGCCAAGGCTGAGTACTCTCATCAGGCCCTGGTCGCCGCCAGTGAAGCCGAGAGGGCCTACGGCCTGCTAGCCACTGAACTCAAACCCCCTCGCGGTACCGTGGATGTTGTGCTGGGTGACGATGTGGATTTCTCCAACGGGTATGCCACCGTGTTTCCCTCCAACCGCTTGGTTGTGTACCTGACTCCTCCGTCCAGTACTCTCTCGACCGGCCCCTACGACGTTTGGCTGCGGCTGGTGCTGACGCATGAACTCACCCACCTGTTTCATCTCGATCGGGCGGACGGTGTGTGGCAGGTGTTGCAGACTGTCTTCGGCCGGGCCCCGGGCCTGTTCCCCAACACGTATCAACCTACCTGGGTGACGGAGGGGATCGCGACGTACTACGAGTCACGCTTTTCCTCGGCAGGTAGAATACGGGGGGCATACCACGATCAACTTCTGATCGGCGCTGCTCGTGACGGTACCTGGCCAAACCCAGCCGACGCGACCGGAGTCAACCGGGTGTGGCCGGCCGGGGCTCGGCCCTATGCGTGGGGATCGCGGTTCTTCGAGTCTCAGCGACAGGAATTCGGCGACTCGATCATCCCGCGATTCATCGATCGGACCTCCCGGCAACTGATTGTGTTCAACGTGGATAGCCCGAACAGGGCTGCTGGCGCCACTGGAGTAGCGGCTACTTGGGGGCGGTTACGCCAAACCGCAGAGGTGGCAGGTGTATCGTCCGACGTGTTTGAACGGGGGCTCCGGGTCGAACCGAGTCCACGCATATCGCCTGATGGCCGCCACTTGGTGTACCAGCGCTCCGATGGCAAGAATGCCACGCGGCTCGTGATCATTGATCTCAGCGACAATGAGGTCAAAGCGACGAAGCGTATCAACTCGTTGGCTGGCCTTGCTTGGAGTGACAGTGGCATCTACTTCACCCAGTTGGATTATGCCTCACCGGTACAGATCCGCAGTGACCTCTATCTGTGGCAGCCGGCGGGCACCTTCAGCAGGCTGTCGCGCGGTGCCCGGTACTCCGACGTATTCACGCTGCCTGGTGGTGGGATCGGCATCGTTGGCCTAGCAAACGGGGCCAGGAGAGTGTTCATCTCAGACCGCGAGGCGTCCGATGTAGTGGGTTGCCCCGTTCCCAGAGCCGATGATTGGGGCCGCTTCGCCGTATCGCCCGACGGGCGCTGGGTTGCCGCGCCGCGCCATTACAGTGGAAAGTGGGACATTGCCCTTTGGCCATGGGGCCGCCCGGATGAGTTCCGTCTGATCACCCAAGATGCTGCGCTTGATGCCGATCCGGTCTGGGCCGATGGAGGCGAGACTCTGCTGTTCTCCTCCGAACGACTCGGTCTGCCGCAGATATTCGTGCATGATCTGGTCTCCGGAGATACCCGTGTTGTGACTCATGAGCCGACCGGAGCGCGAGAACCAGCGCTGGCAAGCGACGGGACGCTAGTCTATTCGACGGTGTTTGGTGACGGGTATGCACTGGTGATGCAACGAGGCTGGACCCCGTCACCGGTCCGCGCCAGTCAGGAGACTGACCCTCCGTACGTCGCGCCATCCCCTGGTGGCGCGAGTGAGACAGGCTATTCGCCGTGGGGCGCCCTAGCACCGCGTTACTGGATTCCGATCGGTCATGATGAGTCAGCCGCTGGGCTTTTCATGGGAGCGTTGACCAGCGGTTACGATGCCATAGGTCGCACGACTTACGCTGCGTTGGCTATGGTGGCGCCAGGCAATGGACGCTGGGAGGCTCTGCTCTCCTTGACGCACTCACGCTGGCGGTCCTGGACGCTCGATCTGACCGCTGCGCAGACGTGGGACTATGGCGGTCTCGCTGTGTCTAGCGAGAACACCTCTGTTCCGGTCTCGTTCAAGGAACACTCGGCTGAGCTGGGCCTGGGGCATAGGTGGCGCCGCTGGCGCACGGCAGCCGGTGCGCGCGTTGCGACGTTCTTGGAGCGAGATCTGCTCGTCAACGACGGAGCCGATCCGCTGCCCTTTACGCCGTCGAGCCCAGCGTATGCGGGGGGCAAGCTCTCTGCTAGTGTATCTCATTACGATCGACCTGCCCTTGCCATCTCTCCTGAAAACGGAGCGTCTGCCAGCGGCCTCTATATCAGGCGGTGGGAACTGGCGGGGCCGGGATGGTCGTATGAACTGAGAGGCGGACTCACGGGATACCTCGCACTACCTCTGCCCGGATTCGCCCACTGGGTTCTCGCTGGCAGGGTGACAGCCGGGATGTCAGGTGGATCCAATCCCACCGTCTTTGCAGTTGGGGGCGAGTCAGGATCTTTGCTCGAGTTGGTACCGGGCACAACCGTCGGCAGCGGTCGGCGCACTTTCCCGCTGCGCGGCTACGACGAACTTGGCCGCTTCACTCGTGCCACAACGGCCTCGCTGGAATTGCGTATCCCGCTGCTGTTGGCGGGCAAAGGCGTGGGCAAGCTCCCCCTCCTGGTGGACAATATCTCGGCTAGTCTGTTCGGTGAGATCGGTGGCGGTTGGAACGAAGGTGAGGAGGCGCAACCGGCTGCGCTGGCTGATGTCGGTGGTGAACTGGTGGCTGATCTGGGTGTGGGTGCCGGGCTTGCCTTGCGCGCACGGGTTGGCTGGGCCGTCGCTCTGAGAACGGGGCACGGATCGGAGAGAGGCCAATCCCGGTTGTATTTGGCCTTCGGACCGTCCTTCTAGCGAACGGAACCAGCGACGCACGGGAGCAAATTTTCCCTGGCTTGCTGCGCACTGGTGGATTCCCTATGTTGAGAATTCTAGAGACGATATAGGTATGTTTTGCTCCCGGTGTGGCACCGAAGTACAGAACAGCGCCAAGTTCTGTCCCTCATGCGGCCTCGATTTGGCGGCCACGACACCCATCGCGGCCGTCGGTCAACCCCTCGAGGAATCTGAGACGGATGTCGTAGCACACGCCTTGCGGGACGAGTACGAGATCCTCGAGGAGCTGGGCCGTGGCGGTATGGCGATTGTGTATCGAGCGCGCGAGAGGCAACTCGATCGAGAAGTGGCGATCAAAGTCCTCCCGTTCTCGCTCGGATTCGATGCAGAGTTTGTCGGGCGGTTCCAACGCGAGGCGCGAACGGCCGCGAAACTAGAGCATCCCAACATCATCCACATATATCGGGTCGGTAAGTCGGGTCGCGTCATCTACTTCGTGATGAAGTTGTTGCGCGGGGATTCGCTTTCCGAGATACTGGACAGAGGTGGGGCGCTGCCACCGCGGGACATCCGGAGGATTCTGGCTCAGACGGCCAGTGCGCTGGGTTACGCGCACAAGCACGATATCGTCCACCGCGACATCAAGCCCGACAACATCATGTTCGATGAATCGGGCCATGCCGTTGTGACCGACTTCGGTATCGCCAAGGCCGCCTCAGGCACCCGACTGACCGGCACGGGGATGTCCATCGGGACACCGCACTACATGAGTCCCGAACAAGCTAGGGCGCAACCCCTTGACGGACGCAGTGACATCTACTCTCTCGGAGTCGTCGCCTATCAGTGTTTGACAGGGAGTGTTCCGTTCGATGGGGAAGACTCCTTTGCCATCGGCTACAAGCACATCATGGAGGATCTTCCAGAACCGCTTCTGGCAACAGCTGAACACCGCTCGCTGTACGAAGTGATCAAGAGGATGATGGCGAAGTCACCAGATGATCGCTTCCAGAATGCTGAAGAGTTGGTGACTATCCTGGAGCACGACATGCCGTTGACGGGGCGCCGGACTGCTCCATCGTTCTCGACTGCGACGACGACGGCGATACCGCGGCCCTCACCGCCGCCCCGTGGCGGAGCACCGGCGGCGTCACTCGGCACGCCAATCACACCGATCCCGGGCGCTGGCCGGAAGCCGGTGCTGGGAAGAGACAGGGAAAAGCGGAGGGAAAGGAAGAAGAGGAGTGGAGTGCTGGTCGGGATGATGGTGCTTTTGCTGCTCGGAGGTGGTGGGGCTGGGGGGTATTGGTACTTCTTCATGGACGCCCAGTGGCCATTGCCGTTCCTGAGCGGGATTCTGGGTCCCCAACTCATGCCAACCGACTCGATGGCCAATGCCGTCAACGACTCGGTCATGATGGCAGCAGGTGACTCTGCCTCGGTGGCCGGTGCCGATACCAGCCAACCTGGGCCTGGCACTTTGGCAATCTCGGATGCTGGCGCGGGTGACTCGGTGGCGCCACCTGAGGTACCGATCGGGTCTTTGCCCAATACGGGTACGTTGGTGGTCCGCGTGCCGCGTGGGGCCCGGCTGCTGATAGACGGCGAAGTGGTGGACAGAGACTCAGTGGAGGTAGATGCAGGCACATACAAGGTCGAGGTCGAACAGACTGGGTTCGAGAAGTTCGAGACGACGGTGCCGGTGGGCCGTGGCCAGGTGGTGGTCCTTCCGGTCACGATGACGGAGGCCGAGCAACGGGTCGCACAACCGCCCAGTCAACCCCCGGCGGTAAGGGAGCCTGCGGTGGACGTTTGCGCTCAGGACGTACCTAGCGTCGACTACTTTCGGACCGGCCGATGCTACGACTCCCCACCAAGCACATCGGGAGCCCCCATCATTTCGGTGCCAGCCGCGGCTCAGGGTGTGCCCGATGCGGTGCAACTCCTGGTCAGGGTTTCGACGGCAGGGCGGCCGGTCCGCATCCTGCCGGGACGCAGGGTGGAGACCAGCCGTTATACGCTGGCCGCCATGACATTCGCACGCGACAGCCTACAGTACTCGCCAGCCATCAAAGACGGGCAGCCAGCCGAAGCCTGGTTGCGATTGTCGGTCCGGTTCCGCCGTCGCTAACAGTCCCGCCAGTGATCGACCCCACCGCGTTTGTCGCTCCCGGAGCCAAGGTGCTCGGAGATGTGAGCCTGGGCAAGGAGGCCAGCGTTTGGTACAACGCGGTGGTGCGGGGGGATATGGCTCCCATCAGGATCGGAGACCAAACCAACATCCAAGACCTGTCGGTGTTGCACGTGGACGAGGGGTTCCCTTGTGTTGTGGGGCGGAGGGTGGGTGTCGGGCACCGCGTGATACTTCATGGTTGCACGGTAGAAGACGAATGTCTGGTTGGGATGGGTGCGGTTCTCTTGAATGGGGTTCGGGTGGGCACGGGCTCGGTTGTGGGGGCAGCTGCCTTGCTGACGGAGGGTATGGAAGTGCCGCCCGGGTCGGTAGTTCTTGGAGTGCCAGCTCGGGTCGTGCGGCCGGTCGATGACAATCTGAGAGAGAGAATTCGAATCACCTGGCAACACTATGTTGCGCAGGCGCGGGCGCATCGGTCCGGTCGAGTGCCCAGGCATGGCAACTCAACTACAGCAGATTTGTGATGTGGATTGGGGAATTCTCGCAGCATGCGTTCCGTTCCAATCCTACTTGCGCGGCAAGCTCAACCAACTAGTTTGATTCTCCGCGGCGCGAACGTGGGCCACTGAGTTTGTCCGTCCGAATTTCGCCCAAATTTCGATTGTCACGTCAACTCCTCACCACCTGCAGGGGGCAGCAGCTTCAATGGGCATTCCCGCCGAATCCGACAACGTAACAGGTCTGAGGCTTTCTGATAACGCAATCACCGTGCTGCAGCGCCGCTATCTGATCAAAGACGAAGCAGGGAATCCAGTCGAGAGCCCTAAGGACCTTTTTTGGCGTGTGGCCCGGACAATCGCCGCTGCGGACGCCAGGTACGGAGCTAGTGAGGGCGCCGTCGAGGCGCTGGCGGAGACGTTCTTCGAACTGATGTCCACTCGTGTCTGGATGCCAAACAGCCCGACGCTGATGAATGCCGGACGTCCCCTAGGGCAGCTCTCGGCCTGCTTCGTATTGCCTGTCGAGGATGCCCTGTCCGATGGCGAGAGCGGGATCTATGACACGCTCCGTAACATGGCACTCGTACACCAGTCGGGTGGAGGAACTGGGTTCGGGTTTTCCAACCTGCGGCCCAACCGCGACGTGGTGCGCTCTACCATGGGTGTGGCTTCAGGACCGGTGTCGTTCATGTCATTGTACGATGCGTCAACGGAAGTGGTGAAGCAGGGCGGTACCCGCCGTGGAGCAAATATGGGGATCCTACGGGTGGATCACCCCGACATCCTGAACTTCATCACTTGTAAGGACGATACCACCAAGATCACCAACTTCAACATCTCGGTTGCAGTTACGGACGAGTTCATGAAGGCCGTTCGTGAGGGTGGGACCTACGACCTGATACATCCGCGGAGTCATAAGGTGGTGGGCCAGTTGAATGCTCGCGACGTCTTCGACAAGATCGTCCACGGAGCCTGGAAGACGGGTGAGCCGGGCGTCTTCTTCATCGATGAGGCGAACCGTTTCAACCCTGTGCCGCACCTGGGGAGCTACGAAGCGACCAATCCTTGCGGTGAGCAACCATTGCTGGCTTACGACGTGTGCAACTTGGGTTCCATAAACGTTGGTCAGTTCGTCCAGAGCGGTGAGGTGGACTGGGAGGGCCTGAGACGTGCTGTGCATCTCTGTACCCATTTCTTGGACAACGTAATCGACGCCAACAAATATCCGCTGCCACAGATCACGGACTTGGCGAACCGGATTCGCCGGGTTGGGCTGGGCATCATGGGTTGGGCCGATTTCCTGGTGCGGCTCGGTGTTCCCTACAACTCGGACGAGGCGATCGATTGGGCTCGCAAGCTCATGAGTTTCGTGGATGAAGAGGCCAAGGTTGAGAGTGAGCGACTGGCAACGCAACGGGGCGTCTTCCCGGAGTGGGAGCGGAGTATCTGGGGGCCGGATGAGAGCTGTGCACGTGACGCTCACGGGGGTCGTATCAGGCGGATGCGCCGACTGCGCAACTGCAATCTCACGACCGTAGCTCCCACCGGCACGATATCGATAATTGCGAGTTGTTCTTCGGGGATTGAGCCCCTGTTCGCGGTAGCGTTCATGCGCAATCAAGCGGGCACGCTCATGCCCGACGTCAACGACGACTTCGTGGCCGTTGCTAGATCTGAGGGTTGGCATTCGGAGGAGTTGATTAAGAAGATCGCCGAGGTGGGTCACATCCATTTCGACGAGGTGCCCGAAGTCTGGCGACGGGTATTCGTAACCGCGCACGATGTCACACCTGAGCGCCACATACGAATGCAGGCAGCGTTCCAGGAGTTCACGGACAGCGCTATTAGCAAGACGTGCAACTTCCCCAACGATGCCACGGAGGAGTACGTCCGCGAGATCTATGAGTTGGCGCACGACCTCAGGTGCAAGGGCGTCACCGTCTATCGCGACGGGAGTCGCGAGATGCAGGTGCTTTCGGCAGGTACGACTGCCAGGAAGGTGAAGCAACAGAAGGGGGATGCGCCCCGAGAGCACCGGTCAGTAGATGAAGTTCCCGAACTGAAAGCAACGATTGCGGAGCTCGAGTCAGAGCTGGCCCGGACCAAGAAGCAGCTGCACGAAGTGGAAGCGGAGAATCTGCAGCGCCGTGCCAAGCGGTCGCGTCCCGAACTGCTGAAGGGATCCACTCGTAGAGTCGACACGCCGCTCGGAACGCTCTACGTAACCATTACTGAAGACGACAAGGGGCAGCCCTTCGAGATGTTCATGTCACTCGGCAAGGCAGGCGGCGCCCTCATGGCTGACGTCGAGGCCGTCGGTCGGCTCATTTCGTTGGCACTCCGTTCTGGCATCCCAATCAGCGAGATCCACCGACAGTTGCGTGGCATCTCTTCTGATCGCGTCACAGGTCTCGGTCCCAACAAGGTTCTGTCGGTGCCCGACGCCATAGGCATCGCGATGGAGAAGTGGATGCAAGACAAACAGGGGATTCAGCAGGATCTGCTGGACTCTGTCCAAGACAACGACACGGTCGAGCCGGCCAGGCGGCAGACCGTGGCAGGGAACCAGGGTGAGATGTTCCAGTACGAATCTCACAGGTCGATGCAGTTCGCTGGCGCCTGTCCCGATTGTGGTTCGCAGCTGGAGTTCGCAGAAGGGTGCGTGAAGTGTCACGTGTGTGGTTACAGCGAATGCGGCTAGCCTGAACCAATCAGATCCTGTCGTTGTTGCTGGGAGAATTCAGGGGCGTCCGCTAACCAACGCGTGCGCCCCTGCTTGGTGTTGACGGCAGCCCGCCGAACGTGGCCCGTCCAGAACCCCACCGCTTGATGTTTCGTGTACCACCTTCTGTTACCATCTCCGACTGTTTCCAGCGCCTCCTACCAGCCGGGTGGGGAGGGCGGAGGGCGGGTGTCAGGCCGCCGTCTCCAACTTCTCTGAGTACTTGCCGTAACGAGCGGCACCAACGCACTTGGCACGGTGCAGATACGCAGCCTGTCCTGCCGCAACGTTCGCCTCGTTTCCACCCCATGCCTCGATGGCCTCTTGCTGGAGAGCCCGGCCGTACGAGAAGCTCAACTGCCAAGGATGATCACCCATGGCATTCATGGCATTCAGATGCTGCGTAGACAGCTTCGGGCTCTGGCCTCCAGATAGGAAGACGATACCCGGCACGGCAGCTGGGACCGTCCGGTGTAGACAGCGCACCGTCGCTGCGGCAACCTCCTCGACACCTGCCTGTTCCGGACAGCCTTTTCCTGCAATCACCATGTTGGGTTTCAAAATCATTCCCTCCAAGGCCACCCGATGCGCTTGAAGGTGGAAGAAGACGTGGTTCAGTGTGGTCTCAGTCACCCGTTCACAGCGCTCAACGCTATGCTCTCCATCCATGAGGACTTCTGGTTCCACTATGGGTACCAATCCTGCCTCTTGGGAGAGGGCGGAGTAGCGCGCCAGGGCATGTGCGTTGGCGTCGATGCAGAATGCCGTTGGAATGGTGTGGCCAATGGTGATCACAGCCCGCCACTTCGTGAACCGCGCACCCAGCCCATAATACTCCTTCAGGCGGTCACGGAGACCGTCCAAACCTTCCGTTATCTTCTCATCCGGAAAGCCGGCCAGGGGCTTAGCACCACTATCGACCTTGATACCGGGAATCGTGCCCACTCCGGCCAGCAGCTCTGGGAACGGCGTCCCGTCCGAGGCACTGTGCCTGAGGGTCTCGTCGAACATGATCACGCCGCTGATGTGATCTTCGACGCCTGGAGTGGTGAACAGCAGTTCGCGGTAGGCGCGACGGTTCTCTTCCGTCGACTCCAGATTGATGCCGGCAAACCGCTTCTTGATCGTGGGGAAGCTCTCGTCGGCGGCAAGGATGCCCTTGCCCTCAGCCACCATCGCCTGGGCTACAGATTCGAGTTCTCTACTCGCCATATACACTACACCTCTTCCGAGCCAGCATTTGCACTGCAGACTGACCCGTCAGTCTAAGGGTTAAAGGTCAGGTGCTGTGGGTATCGGTCTCAGCACCTGATGGGAGAAATCCGGTGCGTCGCGAACACGTGTCTGCGACATGGAGCGAAGATATCCGATTGTGGCAGAATCTGCTACCGAACAAGGAGTCGGTTCAGATGTGTGTATCGCGCCACACCGCGGAC
>Ga0209536_100015305_pt1 | contig 10957 bp, 9 predicted proteins | sample DeeMarSeWOR28_12_FD_187461 | JGI IMG/M metagenome (GOLD analysis project Ga0209536, IMG submission 187461) | Marine sediment microbial communities from White Oak River estuary, North Carolina - WOR-2-8_12 (SPAdes) (version 2) | ecosystem: Environmental > Aquatic > Marine > Intertidal zone >... | reverse complement strand
GGGGATCCTCCTTGGCGAGATCGGTCATGTAGGCCCCGATACCGATCATGGCAAGGATCATCAGGGCCATAGCCCAGTGGAGAAACCTGGAAACCAGGCCGTAACGGTCAACCGAATTGCTGAGCATGCAGAACCTCCTGATAGTCCGAAAAATCGTTACCTATGTACCACCACCGAAGCCGGGCGCCCATCTTACCGCAAATCCGGGAGAAAACGTCGCTCCAGTGGTGTTTTCACCACCCTGCCTGCGCTGAGAAGCACCTGGCTGCCCGGTCACCCACGATTATCGCTAGTTAAGACATCCCCCTGAATAAACACAGGTAGTAATGGAATTATTATCGCCCCGCAGATACCACCTGAACAACCTGCAAACATATCCAGCGAAACGCCTGCTCCTGCTGCCACACCACCCGCAGCGCCACCTGCCGCACCCGCCCCTCGCGTAAACCCAAGGGCTACACTCTCCATTTCGGGCGGGGTCAAACTGGCAAGCTGCCGTTCACTGCAAGAACAAGGCATGTCCAGGATTCTACTCAAGAATGGTAGCGGGCTGGTCCTATAGGGATGTCGCAGGAAAACACCGGACAGGCGTACAGGTAACATCCACCTGTAGTGGATCAGCGACAACAAGATCTGCCAAGTCCGGGAACTGGCGGCGGCCTTGTGCTGCCGGGAAAAACTGCGGATCAATCTCCGGGGGATGGCTTTCCCCGATGCGCGAAGCTCACGAACCGTATCGCCATCGGGCTAATCACTACCAGTCCAGGGTTACCCCGAAGTACAGGGTACGCTCCGAATCATTCACGTCCCTGAGTTCCAGGGCAAGCGTCCTGCTTTCGTCCAGGTTCAGTCTCACCCCCTGGGTTAGCAGGCCGACAGCATTGCCGACAAGACTGATTCCGAGTTCGGGCATGCCAATGGATTTGAGCGTGTTGCTCGTGTAGGAACTCAGGGTGTTTTTCAGGATTTTCCGGTTTCGTCTGGTTAGCACCTCGTACTCGCGAGTAGCGGCATTGATATCGACGCCCTGCAACTGCTGTTGTCTGAATTCCCACTGGTACAGTTCCGGCCCGGTGTCAGGAAGAGGCTCACTATTGTCTTGTGCGTGTGCAGCCGGGTGTGTGAGCAGCATGGCTGCAGCAATTATTATTGTTCGAATCATTTGTACATCCCCAGATACCTGATCTCGACTGACTTTGGTATCCGTTTCTAGTTACCGGCATTGTTTGAATTGTTTAGCTGGTTAACTAAAGACTACACCCGGAAATACTTTTCCGCCAGATGATAAAGCCCGGGAATGGCAGCTTTCAGTACAAGAAGATATGAAGCCACACACGCTGGATGACGGTTTAGGATCGGAAGTATTCAACTAGATTCCAGTCCAGAAACGGCGATCTCCTGTACATTCCCGCCATCCAGGACGAAATCCTGTACGTAGTGTTTGAAGTCGGAACAGGATATCCGACCAAGTCACTCAAGAATATGGGCGGGAAGATTCGGAATCGGGCGGCGGTTTAAACCGGTGAGCGCAACACTTTATCTTTTTACAAAAAAGATGGAGTGTGAGCAATGGGTTATCCGACACGAATCAATTACACGGCTGCACAAAAGTGCTGACATGCGGGACCACTGGCAGTTTTTCTGTGTTGAAACTTCCTTGCGTAAAAGGCAGCCATTCCAGTTTCTTTCATGGCGCGCCAAATAGAAGCGGCGACCCGAAGGTCGCCGTGTATGGTTGCACAAGGATGGGTGTCGGGGCCATCAGAGTGCAGGGGTCAGCCGTCAAGCTGGGAAACAATGAAAGGCACAGAACATAGGGCGACGGCGGCAGCAATGATGTAATTCTTCATATCGCCAAGCCAGTCCAGGGTTTCCATGCCAGGATCACCTATAAAGAAGACAATCATCAGCGCAATAAATATCTTGTTCATGTCGTTTTCATCACTAACCACTGTTTCGATGGTTCTATCATCGGCAATCTGCCATTAGATATTTGTGAACTGCAACATGCCGGCGATGGTCATTCGTCACAGATTTACACATATGTCTCTAAATTTTGATCACTGTCACACAGCGACTGGAATATTGAACACATGTAGCTTTACATACCCCTTGGCATCACTTTAAGTCACCGCACAGGCTGCCGACACAGGTGCAGAATGGATAACTATTTAAATTCAATTAGGTTTTAGGATTTTGTTGCCTGGTTGATGTAGATCTTAGAGAAGACATGTACATAGGCCAGCGCGCGGGATGCTGGATAAATGCCGGTTAATACCAGCATGTCATGCTGGTTGTTCTCTTGATTGAGGTAGTTCTTGAAAGGATGCTTAAATGATGCGGGCTGATAGTGGAACGGATGAGAAGACGTCCCGTCATGATAGCTCGTATCGATTTGGTTGTTGATGGGTGAATTCTCGAAAGCGAAGACGCTATGTAATTATTTTTTGGTAAACAGCGACACAGGCTAGTTGCTGCAGTGATGGAATGGATTTAGGAATACGAAAATATCAAGAGTATCACTAGTAGGGAGAATGAATTAATGAGTACACGAGCCTCACTACTGGTAGTGGATGACAGTAAAATGATGCGTATGCTACTTCAGCGTCGCCTGGAGCAGCAAGGCTATCATGTGATAACCACGCAAGGTGGGCGCCATGCGCTGGAGCTTGTAGAAGAACGATCATTCGATTTGGTGCTGCTCGACAGCATGATGCCAGAAATGAGTGGCCTGGATACTGTAGATTCTTTGCGGAGAGACTTCTCTGTCTCGGAGTTGCCTGTAATTATGGTGACCGTAAAAAATGAATCCAGTCATCTGGTAGAAGCATTGACACGCGGGGTGAACGATTACATCACTAAACCAGTAGACTTCCCGGTGTTATTCGCCCGTGTAGAGACTCAGATTGCGCGCAAGCGAGCAGAAGATGCACTGAGAAATCTGACATCAACACTGGAGCAAAGGGTTCAAGAGCGTACGCATGAACTCAATCAGGTTAACACTGCACTACGGGTGAGCGAAAACCGCTACCGTGCACTTTATGAAGATAATCCAGTAATATTTCTGACACTTTCCGCAGACAAGGCAATTCTGTCACTTAACCGCTCTGGTTCAAAGCAGCTGTGTTGCGATCCTGAGGAACTGATCGGTCAGACTGCATCCATTTTATGTCCTGAAGGTGAGTGGCCCACATTTGAAGAGAGGCTTGATAAATGCTTGTCAAAAACAGGGATTATGCATCACTGGGAAATGTTACAGGTGCGAAGGAATGGAGAAAAATTCTATGCAAAAGTAAGCTCTCGTACGATTAGCGACAAAGATGGAAGTCAAACGCTATTGCTCGTTTGTGAAGATATAACACAAGCCTATGAACTAACGGAGAAACTTACCTATCAGGCAAGCCATGATCCTCTAACATGCCTAATCAACCGCCACGAGTTCGAGCGCAGATTAGCACAGTGCCTCAATATGGCCCGCGAGAGGAACACGGAAAATGCCATATGTTATGTGGATCTTGATCAGTTCAAGGTGATCAACGATACATTAGGACATATCGCAGGTGATGAATTATTACGCCAAATCACGAGGTTACTGACAAAACATGTCAGGAAGCAAGACAGTGTTGGCCGTATGGGAGGGGATGAATTTGTAATCCTGATTGAACACTGCTCAGTTGAAGATGCCGAACGTGTAGTAAACAAGGTCCGCAGGTCTATAGAGGAGTTTTCATTTCCGTGGGAAGGTCGAAGCTTCAGGATTACCGCAAGCATGGGACTGGTACCCGTCAATGGTGCAACCGGCAGCATCACTGAGGCGCTCAAGAATGCAGATACTGCATGCTATGCAGCTAAAGACTCAGGGCGTAATCGTGTATATGTCTATCGGGATGACGACGAGGAGATGGCAAGACATAATGGCGAGATGCAATGGGTAAACCGGATCCATCACGCACTCGACGCGCATAAGTTTCGTCTTTACTGCCAGGAAATTATACCGGTTGAAGCCAACAATTATGAAGGCCTTCATTATGAGCTATTGCTTCGCATGGAGAATGATGATGGGAGCCTCCTGGCACCAGGAGCATTCTTGCCTGCTGCAGAGCGCTATGGCCTTGCATGTAAACTCGATCGATGGGTAATTGCAACGGCGTTTGAATGGTTTTGTAGCAATCCACAGCATGTAAAACAGCTGTCACTATGTTCGATCAACCTATCCGGTCACTCCTTAGGAGACGATGAGCTTCTTACCTTCATACTACAAAGATTCAGCGATACAGGTATACCCCCTGACAAAATATGCTTCGAGATTACCGAAACAGCTGCAATCGCAAAGCTAAGCCTTGCTTCTCAGTGGATACAAAGTCTAAGGCAGCGTGGTTGCCGGTTTGCACTAGACGATTTCGGCAGCGGACTGTCCTCCTTTGGTTATTTAAAGAGCCTGCCAGTAGATTTTCTGAAAATAGATGGCCAGTTCATAAAGGATATAACTGGCAATCCAATGAATATGGTCATTGTTCGCTCTATCCATGAGATAGCTCGCGTGATGGGCATATCGACGGTTGCCGAATTCGTTGAGTCAGTAGCGATACTGGAGAAGCTGCGAGAGATCGGTATCGATTATGCTCAGGGTTATGGTGTCAGTACACCACAGCCATTTGAGGACATGGTCAACAGTATTTGTGTGCAGCGGAAGGTTATCTGATGATCTTCTTGTTCATCATTGGGCACTCGAGGCAAATGGTCTCTTACCGTGACTCCTGCTGACAGCTTTCTAAGGCAGCTTCATCGGATAATCCGTATAAATTTCTCAGGTATTCGTCCTGGAAGGTCCGGTATTGGGCGGTAATGCGTCTTTCCTGGATATCTACGTAATGCCGCGAATGCCGCAGAAGCAGACGTTCCCGCCAGGCATTCTGAACTATCGAGAATGGACAGAAGCGGTCATACTTTCTTACTGATAAATCACTCAACTCCAGATTTGACTGTGACTTAGTACCTGCTACGGTCATCAAGACCATGCTGGGGCCTTTCGAGGAATGGGTCGGCAGGTCTGTATTGACTCCTTCTCGGGAAGTATATTTCGATGATGCCGTTCTCCGTGGTCGTTGTCATATGTTTCGTATCCGCATCATACGGGAGTCGTAGTTGCTTGCGGAAACGCATTTTCCACTGTGAGGCTCCACGGGCATTAGGTTTATAAAGCCCATACCTGTCACCTTGAGCGGCTTGCAGTACCAAGCGGTTACGCCGAAGATAAACCTGAACATCATCGGGATGTAATCCATCAAGATAGGCGCGAACGTAATAGCCGTTCTCGGTCATGTTTGTTTGTAAACGTAAGGAGCCCTTGTAACGATCGCTTCCTACTGCACTTGAATATGGAAAATAACTTCTATCGTCAGAGTAATCAGTAAAACCGTAACCCCACACAGTCACAGGCAATAAGGCCGAAAAAAAACAACCCATAAATAATACTCGAATACTCCAACGCATGAATAACTCCTAACCTGTTAGATTTGATAGTGATGCATTGATGCTTCATGCAACTAGTTCAATTATAGCCTCTTCTGATTTTCATGGTTTGGCTCGATTAATCGTCCGAGTACGGCCTATTCTGTTGAAAAACCCGAAAATCATTAGAAGCCAAAATTCAGCTTAAAAGGATATTTTCCTGAAGCGCGGTGCAATTCTCATGCGTAAGCGGGTGTTAGGCTCGTTGACGGAGGACCGAGCGTTTCATATGGCCCCTCATATCTGAAAGGATAAAACTTCTCAGAGAGGCTGAAATTTTTACGCTCCTGCCAGAAACGGAGTTTTTCGACACTATAAGTACATTCCTGACCTACAGCCATAATTCCTGAACGTCCGGGCTGGGGCAGATACCGGTCGCCCAACCGTCCTGCCTCGGCTGCATGGAAGCTGCCTGCCGGTGTAGTTGTGTACGACCACGCCCTACCCGCCGTTCGAGCCGACCATGACCAGTTTGAATCAGCCGGGGCCGGCCGCTGAAGGATGAGGGCCATGCCGGCTGAACCAGAAGGTTGCATAGGGCGGCAGCTGTAATCCGGATGCGGAATTTTCGGCGTGGTACTCGCCGATCAGTTCCTCCCATGAATCCAGGTCATCAGGCAGAACCGAAGCCGCAATGGACTGTGTGGTTGCCGTAAAGTTGAACAACGCAAGAATGCGTTGACTGCCATCGATCGCGCTGCGTTCCAGTCCGAACACACCAGTGGTGGTCGTCAGCAGGTGCTGTGGAGCTTCAGGATGAAACGCTGGCTGGCCGCGGCGGATTTGCAGCAACCGGCGGTAACGCCGGAACACCTGCCCGGTCTCGGTGTCGGGATTTTCCATGAGCGCTTCGAGTTCCGCCTGGTCCCATTTACGCCGATTGATGGAACGCGTCATCCCGGTACGCTCCACGCCCAGGGTGTCGTTCGGTGTCGCCACCAGACAGTGCAGGTAGACGGCAGGAATGCCCCGGAACGACAGGGCCACTACCTGGGACACCATGAAGGCCGGGATCTGCCAGCGGTTAGCGTCCTTGTCCGGGTTGCGGTAGGCATCGAAATAGCTGATGTTCAGCTCGTAGGGGCTGACAGACCCGTCGCTGTTGCTGCGCGTGGAAATATAACCACCGCGCGCGCGCATTGCATCGAGCATGGCATCCACCTCCGGCTTCGGCACCAGGCCTTCCAGGGGACGCAGGCCGACGCCGTCATGCGATGCGGTGAAGTTCAGGAACGTGCAGTCCGCTGGTACCGGCTCGGCTTCCAGTTCCCTCGCCCATTCCTGCAGATAACGTGTGTTGCCGGCATATAGCGCGTGCAGCAGCAACGGCGGCAGGCTGAACTGGTAGATGATATGGGCCTCGTCGCCGGCGCCGAAGTAGCTGATGTTCTCGGCATGCGGCACATTGGTCTCGGTCATGATCAGGGCGCCCGGCTCGACCATTTCCAGGACATCGCGGAAGACTTTTATGATCGCATGGGTCTGCGGCAGGTGAATACAGCAGGTCCCTGGCTGTTTCCACAAATAACCGACCGCATCCAGGCGCACCATGCGTGCTCCGCGCCGGATGTAGTACAGCAGGATATCGATAAACTCCAGCAGCACATCCGGGTTGCTGTAGTCCATGTCGATCTGGTCATTGCTGAAGGTGGTCCAGACATGGCGCAGGCCCTGGTGGGTGCGCACCCCGCTGAGCAGCGGCGACGAGCGGGGCCGGGTCACCAGCGCCAGGTTGACGTCCGGCTCCATCTCGATGAAGTAGTCGCAGGCCGGCTTCTGCCCGGCAATGAAGTCGATGAACCAGAGATTCTCGCGGGAACAGTGGTTCAGCACCAGGTCGATGACGAGGTCATAGCAGCTCTCCAGTGCAGCCACGTCTTCCCAGCTGCCGAGTTCCGGGTTCACCGCGCGAAAATCCGTGACTGAGAATCCGTCATCCGAGCTGTAGGGGAAAATAGGCAGCAGGTGCAACATGCTGAACGCATCGGGCAGATGGCGGCCGAGGAAGGCACGCAGCGTCTGCAACGGCGTGTGGTGCGGAGCATGCACGCTGTCACCGTAAGTGATGAGAACGATATCCCTGTGGCTCCAGTAGGGCTGCTTTACCGAGCGGGTGCGCAGCTGCCGGTGTGTCTGGAGCATGCGCAGGATGCGCTGCCGGATTAGCGGCGCCCGCCCGGCACCATACAGGTAGACGAGACGCGCCAGCAGCCGGTCTGCAGGCTCGGCAGCCGGATCGACCGTTACCGGGTCAACACTATGGCAGGAGGTATTCGTCATTTGCTTGCACCAGAAGGTAGCAGAGGGAGACCACCACGCGCCAATACGATGCACGTCGGAACCATCCCGCCGGGAATCACGACTGTATGAACCTCACCAGCAGTAATCATGCCAGTGGCTGCATACCTGGACGGTGCCGGCACCCCGATGTGCTTCACGTGCAGGTTTCAGGTCCGATGCGCCAGCGGGCCCTGACCACCGCAACCACCGCCCCGCCGCTGTCCCTGATCTCACCGTTAACCTCGAAGTCAGCGGGATCATTGCTCACCGGCACGCTGCACCGGCATTGCGCCAGCAATGTGCCGCGCGCCTTTTTCAGGTAGTCGATACTGAAACCGGTGAGGATGGCGCGGGCATCCTGCGGCAATCCATTCACTAGTGCCAGCCCGGTCGCCATTTCACCCAGGTTCGCCAGCGCCATGGCGTGAATGGAATGCAGGTGATTGCGCAGCCGGCGGGCATCGCGCAACTTCACCTCGCAATAGCCTGGCGCCAGGGACAGCACACTGGCACCGAGGTTGCCGGTATACGGCACACGCAAGCCCAACATCCGGCTGAACAGCCACCTGCCACCGGGAACTGCGCAAGCCCGACGCCATTGGCTTCGCAAGTCGGGACCTATCGAGCGTGACATGGCAATGCTCCTGTGGTGTCAGTCAGTGACGAGACAAGCGAACAGCCGGTGACAACCGGATTTCACTGCATCCAGACCGCGGTTACGCCTGCAGGCACTAGTTCTCTGGCACGACGGATATCGGTGTCCTGACTGCAATACGCTGCCCCAGATTCAGATATTCGTATACGAGATTGTGTTCCAGCCTGACCTTCAATAGCCCCTTCTGTTGCGTATCGTTGGGGAGCAGGACAAGGGAACCCGCCGGCAAGGCATTGAACTTGTCAATGACATCGATATCGATAGTTTCCGGCAATTGCAGACTGCGCTTCCCGGACATGAATTCGAAGATGAGCGGACGTTCGGTCACGACCACGGCATCCCCGGACAGCAACCCCTCGACCATTCCCCTGGCCGGGTTGTACAGCTTCATGCTGGTGTAGTTCGTATAGCTGACACCGCCATTCGCAGAATGATTGGGACTGCCCAGCATGCGCCAGCTATAGATGGAATCCTGGAACCGGGTATATCCCTTGACAGGAAAAATGAGCACGCAGAACCAGAGCAGCATCTGCGCTGCCAGGCGCATGACATTGTCCGGCTTCAGCTGTGCCAGCACGACCAGCATCAGGAGCCACAGCACGACCAGGGCAGGCGCCAGCAGGCGCACATCAAGCATGTCGAAATTGCGATACATCCGCAGTACAAAGATCGCGCTCAGGTAGAGCAGAGCGACAAGCAGCAGGATATTCCGCGTATGCCGGTACGCAACAGGCTGCGGCTGAGCCGGCACACGCCCGGTTGCCAGTCTGGCATAAACCAGCGAGATAAGGATGGCAGCCAGCAGGACAAGCAGCAGCACCAGCGGTGATGTCGGTATGTTTGCCTTCAGCACCGACAGCATGTCGGACAGGTTGTCGCGAAAAGTTATATCCAGCGGCGACCGCACGTCACCCGTGATACTGCCCGTTACACGGTTATTACTTGACAGCAAATACCCTACAGCCGCGGCATAGGCACCGGCCGCAATCAAGAATGCCGGCAGGGCCCTGCGCCTCTTCTCGCACAGCAGCAACGTGCCCGGCAGCAGCAGTGCCAGCGCAATACCGATGTAACGGGTATAGGCAAGCGCAACCAGTGATATCAGCAGCACGCCCAGGAAACGGTATTTCCGGCCGGTAGCGTCCGCTTCCGCTTCCAGGTAACGGGCTGATGCCCAGGTGGCGAGCAGCAGCAGCGGAATAAACAGCGTCTCGCTCCAGGCGTAGGTATACACGGTAACCAGCGGCACAGTCAGACACACGAGCATTGATGCCGAGAGTGCGAAGCTCCATTTCATGACCGGGGCAAGCAGCAGGTAGGCAAACACGGTGCTCAGTGCAAGCAACACCGCGGACAGGCGCGAGGCGCTCACCACGTCCGGCAGTTTGAAAGCAGATGCTGCCAGTGTGAGTGGATACAGTGGCGGCCACAGCCTCACTTCCCTGTACAACATCCCGTCATGGTTCTCCAGGCTACGGTCCGTCGCCAGCATCCCGCGCCCGCTTTTGTAATTCCTGGCAATGTCCAGGTAGTTGAGTGAGTCCGGCGTGGTTGCGGAACCATACGGCGTCAGGAAATGAGCCAGCAACAGGGAAAATACCAGGATGACAAGAATGGCAACCGCATTGCGGATGACCCTGTTATCGATAGCCACCAGGAATCTTTGCATTGTTTCCAGCAAGCAACAGCCTGCATGACCGGTACTGCGAAAAACATCCGGGGTAACATTCTTCCCCCTGTCACTCCGGTAATTGTCTTACGCGTAACAGCCCGTGGTTTAAAGGGATAGCCAAGTCAAGTGTAGACACCCCGCACGGGCATTGAAACCATGCAGTGCGGCGGATTTCTGACTGCCGGCAAGGCTTCAGCAACAGGCTACGCGGTACTCCTCACGCGGAATACACCGGCATCCACCGAGGTCACCACGACACGGGTGCCTGCAGCGATTGCTTCGCACTCCGCTGCAGTATCGATCTCAACCCGCCATTCGATGCCCGAATAACGCGTGCTGCCCGGCTGTGTCAGCGAGACATCCTGTTCGAGGCGGAACTTGTGACCGACCATGTCGCTGCTGTTGTCCTTTTCCGGCACATCGAAGTTCTGGAATTTCAGCAACGGCTTCCACAACAGGGCCGCACTGACACTGGAGCAGAGACCGAAACAGGCAATCCCGTTCAACCAGCTTGCCGGAAGCACTCCTCCCCATAACAATCCGCCGGTCAGCAAGGCCCCGATGCCGGTAAACAGCACCACGCCGGAGGTAAACCCGAATACCAGCGCCTCCAGGACCAGCAGGCCGAAGCCGAGCGTAAACCAGAAGGCATACTGGTGAGTGTCGAAATATTCGATCATGGCTGCGTCTGCCCTGCTGCATTCCCGGCAAAGGCCTCGCTGCGATTCATGGCACTGACGATGGCGACGGCCTCCGCGACAACATTACCCGCCTCGCTGCCCTTGCCGTCCATCAGGACCACCGTCGATTGCTTCGCGATCTCCTGCTTGGCCTCGATG
>Ga0209536_100015304_pt1 | contig 10957 bp, 12 predicted proteins | sample DeeMarSeWOR28_12_FD_187461 | JGI IMG/M metagenome (GOLD analysis project Ga0209536, IMG submission 187461) | Marine sediment microbial communities from White Oak River estuary, North Carolina - WOR-2-8_12 (SPAdes) (version 2) | ecosystem: Environmental > Aquatic > Marine > Intertidal zone >... | reverse complement strand
AATACGTTTATCAGCGCCCACGGCATTATTATGATCGGCTCTATCCTGCTGGGCATCGGTGGCCTGGCCAACTATCTGGTGCCTCTCATGATCGGCGCTCCGGATATGGCTTTCCCTCGCCTGAACGCCCTCGGCTATTGGCTTACCGTCCCCGGTGCCCTGCTGCTGATGGGTGGCATGGTGGTTGGCGGCTGGAACACTGGCTGGACTGGCTACCCGCCCCTGAGCGCCCAGGCACCGATAGGTGTCCAACTCTTCTTTATGGGTGTGTACTTCATCGGGCTGTCTTCCATCGTGGGCTCAATCAACTTGATTGTCACCATCCTGCGCATGCGCGCCCCAGGGATGACACCTTTCCGCATGCCTATCTTCGTCTGGTCGATGTTGGCCACCTCCATCATCCAATTGACAGCCACCCAGCTCATTGGTCTGTCGTTCTTGATGGTGGTCGTCCAACGCTTGCTGGAAATGGGCTTCTTCGATCCCAACCTGACCCAGCGGGCCATGGTTCTGGGATCGCCCCCGGGCAGACCGATACTCTTTCAGCACCTCTTCTGGTTCTACTCACATCCAGCCGTTTATATCTTTGTTCTGCCGGGGTTGGGCATCATCAGCGAATTGCTGCCCGTCTTCGTTCGCAAGCCCCTCTTTGGCTACAAGTGGGTCGCCATGTCCAGTATGGCTATCGCCTTGGTTGGGTTCCTGGTTTGGGGACACCACATGTTTGCCGCTGGCATCGAACCGTATCTGCGCGTGCCCCTGATGTTCAGCACACTCCTGGTAGCCGTGCCTACGGGGGTCAAGTTCTTTAGTTGGACAGCGACCATGTGGCAAGGCAAGCTGGTCTTCCCTACCCCTATGCTCTTCGTGCTTGGCGCGATATCCGTCTTCCTGATCGGCGGCCTGACCGGCCCGCCCTTGGCAACTGTGCCTACCGACCTGTTTCTACACGACTCTTACTTCGTGGTGGGACACTTCCACGCCACTATGTTCGGCGGGTTCGTCTTCCCCTTCTTCGCGGCACTGTACTACTGGTATCCCAAGATGATTGGGCGCATGTACAACGAGAAGCTGGGTAAGCTGCATTTCTGGCTGATGACGCCTGCCTTCTGGGTCCAGACCTTCGGCCAGATGATCGTCGGCACGCGGGGGATGCGGAGGCGTATCGCAGACTACGACCCGGCCTTGGGCATTGACACCGGCCAAATGCTGGTCACCATTGCCGGTTTTGTGATTGCTATCTCAGTACTGATTATGCTGTACAACCTGATTGCCAGCGCACGCCGAGGCGAGGTCGCCGAGGCCAATCCGTGGCGGTCGCGTTCGCCCGAGTGGCAGATCCCGTCGCCCATTCCAGAGCAGAGCTTTGCCCAACCGATTGTTATCACCGGCGAACCATACGACTATGGCCTGCCCGGCTCGGTCTATGTGAGAATGAGCCCTGCCGGTGCGTCTGGCGCACCTGAAGCGCGCGAAACGTAACATCCATAACACTCAAACCTTTTCTATTACGTTTAACACGATTTATGCTGTACGGTCTACGTATTCTATCAAGGAGTTAGTTCAATGGCAGATGTCACCCAGGGAAGTATGGTTTTAGTTGGGGTGTCGATGGTGATGGGAATTGGCCTGTTTTTGGGTATGCTGGTCTTCTTCGGGCTATTTGTGCAGCGCCAATATCCCCCCACCGTCGCCGAAGAAGAGGAAGAGCCCACCATGGATCGCGCACTAGCCAGCCGATCAGCCGCTTACCGCCAGGGGGCACTGGTGCTGCTTGGCCTGGCCGTGCTAACCATCTTGGAGTATCTGGTTGCCGTGTATGTGCCTTCGGTAGTAATCATACTGATTATCAACCTGGCAAAGGCAGGGCTGATTTTACAGTACTTCATGCACGTGTCACGTCTTTGGTCTGAGGAGGTTCACTAATGAGCGTACTTGCTTCAACCCTGGCCGAGTATCGTTATCAGCTCCGTAGTAATCGCCTGGGATTATGGCTGTTCTTTATCTCAGAAGCCTTCCTGTTTGGCGGCCTGCTGGTGGCGCGCTATTACCTGTGGGGCAACACCCGGCCTGAACTGAACCAGGGGTTGGGCCTGGCAATTACATCGATCCTGCTGCTTAGCAGCTTCTTTATGAACCGGGCAGAGACCGCCATCGCCCACGAGGACCGGCGCACCTTCCTGCAGAGTCTTATGATTACGGCCATTTTGGGGATCATTTTCCTCATCGGCGTCGTGGGCTTCGAGTGGGGTGGCCACATCAAGCCATCCGACGGAGCCTTTGGAGCGGTGCTCTATGGCATGACCGGCATGCACGCTCTGCACGTTTTGAGTGGCGTCGTCTTTATTCTCATCGTTTGGAACAACGGTCGCAAAGGCGGCTATTCGGCTGAGCGACACTGGGGCGTCGAGGCGTGTGCTATTTACTGGCACTACGTAGACCTGATCTGGGTCTTCTTCTATCCGGCCCTGTATCTGATCGGTTCACCGGTGTCTTGACTTCTTGGAGATGGGAGACAAGCGATTGCCGGCTGCCTAAACCTGGTGTCTATGTCTCTCGGGTGACGTAATGGATCCACTTTTGAGCGCGCTTCTGCTTTCGTGGGACTTGCGCGCGGAGCTCTTAGCAATACTCATCCTAGCTGGCAGCCTCTATACCTGGGGCTGGCGGCGAATCCGGGGCCGACAGGCCAGCCAGCGCCCACTGGCAACTGGCTGGCGGCTGGCGGCCTACCTGGGCGGATTAATCACACTGGGGGTAGCCCTGATGTCGCCCATTGACGTGTTGGGGGGCCAACTGTTCTTAATGCACATGATCCAGCATCTGCTGCTGGTCATGATTGTACCGCCCCTGCTATGGCTCGCCAATCCGCTGCCCTTCTACATGTGGGGACTGCCCGTCCCGGCACGTCACCAGGCGGGAAGACTGCTCAGCCGCCGATCGGGCTTCCGGCGCGGTTTGTACGCGGTGACCGCTCCTGGCCTGGTCTGGATGGCCTTTGTAGCGTTCCTTCTGGGGTGGCACGACCCCACCGCTTACAACGCCGCCTTGCGCAGTGATCTGGTACACGACCTGGAGCACCTGACTTTCTTTGCCACAGCTATGCTCTTTTGGTGGCTCGTCATCGGTGCTGGCCCGCGTCTGCGGTCGCTCTCGCGTGGGGCTCGCCTGGCCTTATTACTGGTGACCGTGCCGGTCAACATGGCAGCCGGGGTCGTCATCGCCTTCGCCAGTCAACCGATCTATACCTACTATACAACGGTGCCACGTCTGTGGGGGATTACGGTGATGCTGGACCAGATGATAGGCGGCGTGATCATGTGGATTCCAGGCAGCATGATGTACCTGCTGGCCGCCCTGATCATCATCTCCCGCCTGATTCAAACCGAGGCTGACAAGCAACCACTCCTCGAATCGGAATGGGCCACCGAAGAGACAATGATCGCGCCGGGGTTGGAGCCATGAGACTTCATCGCAGCGCCACTCGAAGAGCGGTGAATTGGCTGGGGCTAGCCGCCTTGCTCCTGCTGTTCGTTCCACGACCCGCTCAAGCACACGGCGGTGGTGTGCCTCAATTGACCAACGCCGAAGCAGGGCCTTACCGGATCTCAGTTTGGACGCAACCAGACCCGATCCGGGTGGGGGACTTTCACGTCACCGTGGCAATCTCACAGGCCCCTAAGCCAGGGGCAAGTACGCGAGAAGCCGGCGAACTGGTGCTGGATGCAACCGTGCAAGTGCAGGCGGAACCTGTGAGCCAGGTCGGGGACACCCTGAGCGCCCCTGCCACTCGCGACAACGCGGTAAATAAACTCTTCTACGAAGCAGACCTCACTCTGCCCGCCGATGGGGAGTGGCGAGTGGACATCCAGGTGAACGGGGCAGCCGGCGCCGGGAGCGCAGCCTTCAAGATCGAAGCCTTGCCACCATCGCCATTTAATACCGTGGTGGGATTCGGCTGGCCGCTGTGGGCAGGTTTGGGCCTGGTCCTATTAGTCGCTGGCTGGTGGCTTCAAACGTCCCGACATCGCAAGAGTGAGGCAGCACATGCTTAGAACGGGAGAAACCCAGGTGCCCAAAACGACCCCCTGGCCTCGCTTCAGGCTGCTACCGCTTCGGACCCTGTTCAACCGCCAGTACTGGTGGGTTACGCTGGTGGTTTTGCTCGGCATGGCTTTCCTGGCTCGCCTGGGGATCTGGCAACTCGACCGACTGGAGCAGCGCAAAGCGCGCAACGCCGAAATCGTCCAACAACTGGAGCTCCCCCCGCTTTCGCTGGCGGACGAACCCCTGGCGGGGGATCTGGACAGCTTGAAGATCCGGCGTGCTGTTGCCCGTGGTGAATACGACTTCTCGCATCAGGTAGCGTTAGTGTACCAAAATTGGATGGACGCACCGGGCATCCATATGATCACGCCTCTTGTGATCGAAGGCAGTTCCCAAGCCGTGCTGGTAGACCGTGGCTGGCTCCCAATCGACCAGGCAGCCCCGGAGAATTGGCAGCAGTTTGACGAATCTGGTCTGGTGAACGTGACTGGCCTGATCCGTCTGTCGGAAACTCTACCAGCCAAGGCCGGGGACGTCCCCCATCAGCCAGTCGCCGAGCCCCAATCTGAATGGTATCGGGTGGACATCGAGGCCATCCAGGCCCAGATGCCCTACGAGCTGCTGCCAGTTTACTTGCTTCGATCACCACCACAGGGCAGAGACGTGACTCTGCCCTATGAAATTGAACCCGACCTTGATCTCTCCAATGGGCCACATTTGGGTTACGCCATTCAGTGGTTCATCTTCGCCTTGATATTGGGGATCACATACGTCCGCTACGTCAGCAAGAAGGAAGCCAGCCAGGCTCCTCAGGACAGTGACTCGCTTGGGGCTACAGAAGAGGGTTAGCCATGGTCAAGACACGATCCGGTGCCAATCAACCCAAACCTACCGCGTCTTTTGGTCGATGGCTGGCGCTGGTGGGGTTTATCGCCTTGCTGCTAACCGCGTGCCAGTCGTATCAGTTCAATGGCACGCAATATCCTGATCCCCAGTTGGCACCCGATTTTGAACTGACCGCCACAAATGGTGAGCGTTTCCAGCTACGCGATCAGCAAGGTCAAGTTGTGTTGATGTTCTTTGGCTACACCTCCTGCCCCGATGTCTGCCCCACGACACTGGCTGAGGCTAAGAGAGTCCTCGAAGGACTGGGAGAAGACGCGGACCGGGTCAAATTCGTGTTTATTACGGTGGACCCCGAAAGAGATACACCCGAGGTCCTGGGCACCTATGTGACTGCCTTCCATCCGGCTATCCTCGGCCTGACCGGTGCGCCGCATGAACTGGCAGCCGTCCGCCAGGCTTATGGTATCTTTGCCGAAAACGAGGTGTTAGAAGGATCAGCCACTGGCTATATCGTGAACCACACGGCGCGCACCTTTCTGGTAGATCCCGAGGGGCATCTGAGGCTGAGCTACGCCTACGGGACTTCCCCCGAAGACGTCTTGGAAGACATACGTCACTTACTAGGCTAAAGGAGCGGCACCTGTGCATCGCAGCTTCATCATCGCAATCGTATTCGTGGCTACCCTCAGCCTCAGCGCGTGTGGGGCAGGCCCCAGTGGGCCGCAGGTCAGCGTGGAAGATGCCTGGTCACGTCCTGTCCCTGCTGCTGGGGGCAATGGCGCCGTCTTTATGCGCTTGGTCAACGGTGGAAACGAAGCCGACCAGTTGGTGGGCGGTGAGAGCCCGGCGGCAGGGGCAGTTGAAGTACACAAGACGACCATGGAAGCGGGAGTGATGAAAATGGAGCACATCGCCGGCCTCGAGATCCCCGCCAAAGGCAAAGTCTCGCTCGAGCCAGGTGGCTATCACGTCATGCTGATCGGCGTCAATCAAGCACTGCAACCTGGTGACACGCTCCCCATTACGCTGAATTTTGAGAAGTCCGGCGAGATGCAACTGGAAGTCCAAGTCCGTGAAGTGAAATGATGACAATTCGTAAACTCGAATGGCACCTGATACTTATTCCACTGCTGCCAAGCCTCGCGCTGGTCGGCTGCGGCCGCCTTAGCCAGCAGCAGGATCAGGTCGCCGGCGTGAACATAGCGCTAGCAGTTCACCCGGACCCGCCTGCCGTGGGACCGGCTAACTTAACCGTGTTTGTGACCGGCGCCGATGGCAGACCCATCGACGGAGCCAGCCTTCACATCAAAGGAGACATGAGCCATGCCGGCATGCAGCCAGTGCTGGCCGAGGTTGAAGGTGGGATTGATGGAGAGTATCAAACTCCGTTCGAGTGGACAATGGCTGGGGATTGGATCGTGACCGTAACCGCTGCCCTGCCTGACGGCCGGACCACGGCACGCCAGTTCACCTACACGGTCGAGGGGGATATCGGTGGCCTTCAGCCGCATAATATGCTATCGGACGAGGCGGAGACAGAGTGATGGGCATTGGCGTTCACTCCGGTGATGTGTTGCATCGTCCTCCCACGAGCCGAGACATATTGCATTGGCCGCTGCTGGGGCGTTTGCTGCGCTGGCGCTGGGGGCGGTTAGTCTTTCAGATCCCGCTCCTGATCGTCGCCATCCTGATGATCTACGACGGGCTGAGCGGGCCGCAAGTGGCCCCCCAGAACATCGCCACCGTGACAGCCTGGGTTCACTATCGCGGCTTTGTGATTCTGTCGCTGCTGCTGGTCGGCAACCTGTTCTGCATGGGCTGTCCCTTCGCCCTACCACGCACGCTGGCGCGGATGATCAGCGTTCGCGGTCGGCGCTGGCCCAGGGCGCTGCGCAATAAGTGGCTGGCCATTGGGGTGCTGTTCGCCTTCTTCTGGCTCTATGAGTGGCTTGACCTGTGGGCCAGCCCGTGGCTGACCGCCTGGCTGGTGGTATCTTATTTTGTGGCCGCTTTCGCGCTGGAGGCTATCTTCGCCGAGTCGCCCTTCTGCAAATATGTGTGTCCGCTGGGCACCTTTAACTTCGTCCACGCCAGCGTCTCGCCCACCCAGGTGACGGCCCGCGACCCACAAGTCTGCCGGGCATGCCAGGGTAAGGAATGCGTCAATGGCTCCACGGCCACACTGGGCTGTGGGACCGAATTGTTCGTGCCTCAGGTCAGGAGCAACCTGGACTGTACTTTCTGCCTGGACTGCACCCGCGCCTGTCCTCACGACAACGTAGCACTGGCCATCCGCCCCCCAGCCTATGAACTGGCGCGGGGGGCGTGGCCGAGGCGTTGGGACCTGGCTTATCTGGCACTGGTGCTGGCCTTTGCTGCTGTCAGCAATGCCTTTGGCATGGTGCCACCCATTTACGCTCTGGAATCAACGCTGGCTGGTTGGCTCAATGTCCACAGCCAAGCCCTGGTCCTGCTCTTGATCTTCGGCTCAGCCAACTTGCTTCTGCCAGCCACGTTGGGCCTGGGGGCCGCCTGGCTCAGTCGCCGGCTGGCTGGGGGAGCAGCGAGCGACTCACTGCGTGTGGTCTTCACCCACTATGCCCCGGCCATAGTGCCCTTGGGCTTTGCCATCTGGCTGGCGCATTACAGTTTTCACTTTGTCATCGGCGCGCTGACCATCGTACCGGTCGTCCAGGGCTTTCTGCTGGACCACGGCCTGCCATTGCCGTTCACCTCGCCCAATTGGTCACTGAGCGCGATTCTGCCCGCCAGTTGGCTGCTGCCCCTTCAGGTTCTGGTTGTTTTGGTGGGTTTCGGGGGCAGCCTATACGTTGTTGGGGAACTTGCCCGCCGGGCTCACCCGCAGCCCCACGTGGCGCGGGCAGCAACATTGCCCTGGCTGGCTTTGTTCCTGGCCCTGGCATTCGCAGCTCTGTATATCTTCAGCCTGCCCATGGAGATGCGCGGCAGCACCTCATTATACTGACTTGTAACGCGATACGTTAAGTCGCTTGTAAAGGAGACACTATGAATATTCGCAAACTGAGAACCTATCCATCCGCCGAATTGGCCGCCAGCGAAGTCACCCGAACCGAGCCTCTGCGCCTGGCCATCGCCCCGGCCGCGGCAGCCCGGCCCGATATGTCGCTGCTGAAGACACTCTCGGTGCTGTTCAAATTAAGAATCGTGACCCTCCTGCTGTTTGCGGCGGTGGGAGGTGCGTTCCTGGCAGCAGGCGGTCGGCCTGAGCTAGGCCAGTTGGCAGTCCTGTTGATCACCGGCGGTCTGGCGGCTGCTGGCGCTTCCGCTCTTAACCAGTACATTGAAAAGGACTCCGACGCGCTGATGACCCGCACCCGCAAACGGCCGCTGGTCACTGGTTCCATCGCGCGGCCCGGCTGGGTGCCCTACGTGGCGGCCTTGATGATCCTGGTACCCTCGCTCGCAGTGTTACCCTTCAACCCCGCCATGGCCTTTTTCCTGCTGCTAGGGGCGGCCATCTACGTCGGGATCTATACCGTTTGGCTAAAACCTCGCACGCTGCTCAACATTGTAATCGGCGGTGCCGCAGGCAGTGCGGCGGTACTTAGCGGCAGCGCGGCGGTTGGGGCCTGGAACGATCCAGGCGCCGTGGTGTTGGCGCTGCTGGTCTTCCTATGGACGCCCAGCCACTTCTGGAGCCTGGCCATCGTCTATCGCAACGACTACGCGCGTGGTGGGGTTCCGATGCTGCCCGTGCAGGCCAGCCCACGCCTTTCGGCTTTCTGGGTATTCATACACACCGGCGCTACCATACTGGCCGCCTTGATGCTGGCTGGGCACGACGCCCTGAGCTGGATCTATCTCATCCCGGTGGCTATCGCCAGCATTGACCTGATGGTTCGTAATGTTCGGCTGTTGGCTCACCCGGACGGCAAGCAAGCCTTCTCCCTCTTCAAGGCCTCCAACCTGTATCTAGGCTTGATCTTGCTGATGATATGCCTGGAGGCGCTGATATAGAGACTGAAGGCGGGACGCTCGTGGAACGCACCAAAGGAGGCATCTGATGACGGTATCGACTTTTGAACGCACAGCTGGCGCAACGCGGCATAGCCCCCTCCCTGGGCTCGCCCTGTCCGCACTGATCAGCACAATCTTGCTGATCACCATGGGAAGCATCGTACGCGTGACCGGCTACGGCCTGGGCTGCCCCGATTGGCCGCTCTGTTACGGGCAGGTGATTCCTCCCTCTCAACCCGGCGCATGGGTGGAATTCACCCACCGCCTGCTGGGAGCAGCGACTGGCCTGCAAATCGTCCTGGTCGCCCTATTCGCCTGGCGCGGTTATCGAGATCGGCCCTGGGTCTTCTGGCCGGGGATCGCCGCCCTCGGTTTGCTGATCATCCAGATTACGCTGGGCGGGCTGCACGTGATCTTTGAGATCCCGCCGGTGACCGGTTGGATCCACACCGGGGTCGCCATGCTGATCGTGGGGGCCATCGCAGTGGTGGTGGGTGGCACCTTACCCGCCTTGCAGCCAATCCGGGAAGCGAGCGCATTTCGCGGCCAGCGTTTCGCGACCTGGCTCTCCCTGACAGCCGGCGCCACCTACTTTCTGCTGCTGACCGGATCCTACGTTACTCGCAGCGGCGCGTCGCTCGCCTGCCCCTCGTTTCCATGGTGCGGCCTAAGTGCGCCAGCTATGCGCCGCTTGATTGACATCCAGATGCTGCATCGCTTTGTCGCCTTTGCTGTAGCCGTTTTGGCTGGGGTCCTCGTAATCTGGCTACTCACCCGTCAGGGTGATCACGGGCTGAAGCGTTTCGGCTACGTCCTGGCTGGCTTGCTCGTGGCTCAGTTCGGGCTGGGTATCAGTAACGTCCTACTGCGCCTGCCGCTGTGGTCCCGCGTGTTACATCTGGCCGTGGCCGCCACCTTCTGGGCCAGCCTGGTCGTTTTCTGGAGCCTCTGCTGCGCCCATCGACGCGTAGCCCAGGCGGCTGTGGCCTCGCAGGATTAGAGACGAACACCCCTTCGCCGAGAAGCAAATGGCGCGAATACAGAAACATATCCGCGCCATTCGTGTTCCTTCGTGCTATTCGTGCTGCACGCGTTGTCTACACCTGACCAGTCCTCACCAACAGTCCTCCCAATCCCAGGGCCGCGATGTCGGCCCGCTCCAAGCGATCCCCAAGCAAAAGGCGGGGAAGAAGGATGTCCACCACATTGTAATTGAGGCCCCGCGCGCAGCCCGGGGCGCACAGTACCGGCGTGTCGGGGAAATAGGCCAGCGCCAGGAGGTTGCCCGGCTCCACGGGAGCGCCATAGGCCACCACCTCCGCGCCCGCATCGCGCAGCGCACTCAGCGTGATATCGTCTTCGTCCATAATTGAGGTTTGACCGGCGATGATCAGCAGGTCGGCCTCGGCGGCCAGCCGTGCGGCAGCCGCTTGGACAGCACCACGATCTTGGGGCACGAATTCGACGGCTGCCAGCTCCACACCAAGTCGCTGCAACCGGGACTGGGTCGGCGGCACAAAATCGGCATAGACCTTGTCGCGAGCGGCCGGCTCGCCGGTGAGCAGCAACGCCGCCCGGAGCCCCGCGGGCACGGGACGCACCTCGACAATGCCGGGCCTGGGGCAGGCCAGCGCCAGCGCACGCTCAAGAGCGCCGCGCGGGACGGCATAGGGGATGATCTTCAGCGTGGCCACCTGGGCCGTCTTCTGGTTGGGTCCCACAACCGTGCGCGGCGGAACGGTCGCCAGCGTGATACCGGGCAGCATGTTAAGCCCCAGCAGCCGCTCGGCGTCCACCTCCAGCAGCCCATCTACTTCAGCCACCAGGTTCACGGTATCTTCCCTGAGGTAACGCGCTGCCAGCTTTTCACCTTCCGGGGCATATTTCCACTTAAGGCGTTCTTCCTCGGTCGGTTCACCTATCTGTTCCAGCTTTTCACGAGCGATTTCCGCGGCGCTTTTAATGTCCCCCATCACATTCCTCCACAGTTATGTTGAAATATTTCTCTATATTAATATTATACAACAACACGTTCACCTATAAAACCATATAGACCCTCATGTTT
>Ga0209536_100015303_pt1 | contig 10957 bp, 8 predicted proteins | sample DeeMarSeWOR28_12_FD_187461 | JGI IMG/M metagenome (GOLD analysis project Ga0209536, IMG submission 187461) | Marine sediment microbial communities from White Oak River estuary, North Carolina - WOR-2-8_12 (SPAdes) (version 2) | ecosystem: Environmental > Aquatic > Marine > Intertidal zone >... | reverse complement strand
TTTTAAATACGTTCAAAGCCTGGCTATTTTTGCCATCCATGTCAAAAACAAATACGATGGGCCATGTACCTTTACCATCAAAGTTTGTTGGAAGATATAATTTATATGTTTCGGAGATTGAATCATTGACTCGAACAGAATCTATGATCCTTCCCTTCTTAAACACAGCCTGTCTGGATTGTGAACTACCGGTAAATGCCAGTCCTGTTAATAGGAGAAGAAATAAAACTCGCTTCATATTTCTGAAATAATCAAAAACCCGGCCAAAATAACTAAGAATAAAAGAAATCCTCAAAGCTGATACAGAAAATTTTTTAAGACTGAGCGATAAATACCAATGGAGAATACCACCGCATTGCAACCTAAAGTTAAATTTAAGTAATTATATCCCGTATCAACTAATAATCAAAACTATTTATTATAAATCAATTACCCCTTAGAATTGAGTTGTCTTTTTTTTACAACTTTCCAATACAGCCAAATGTTACTTAAGTCGTTTTATCGGTGCATCAGAAACTATATCAGACAGAATAATATGTGTCCTGGTTTCCCCATATCTGATAAGTTCATCGATAAACCTTTCCAGGTGAGCCTGATCCTTCAGGACAACTTCCATAATAATATTCTCATCACCCGTAATTCGGTAACAATTAATTACTTCTTCGAATGTCTTAACCATTTCAAGGAAAGGCTTAAGTTTACCCATAAATGCCCTTAAAGTAATTATAGCCTTAAGCTGATAACCCGCAAGGGTATAAGATACTTTTGCATTAAAACCTTCAAGTATTCCAAGGTCTTCCATTTTTTTGACACGCTCTGCCACAGCTGGTGGCGTAAGGCCAACTTCCCTTCCTATATTAGACAAAGACAACCTTGAATTCTTCTGCAAGAGTCTGAGTATGTGCCAATTTAAGTCATCAATTTTGTTATTCAAAGTAAAATGTATTTAAAAACCCTCTTTTCATAGCTAAAATACGAATTTGCTTTATATTTTAAAGATATTATCTGGAAATTGGACGTAACTTTATTCTAGAATTTTTGCTAAAAGAGAAAATGCCCTACAATAATTTAAGAACCTTACCGGTTTACAGAAAAGCAATGGAACTCTGCTCTATGAGCAGGGAAATAGCCTCGTTTGTTTCTCATAACAAGGACTTGCTAAAATTGTACCAATCTAACAGTTTAAGGGACAATATTGCCGATTCCTTGCTCACAGACGCCATTTTGATCCCTCAGCAGATAGCACAGGCAGAATCTACCGAATCATATGCTGTTCGGATGAAAAGTGCTACATTCATAAACATTATGATAAGAAATATAATCTCTTATTGTAACGGGCTGGAAAATGATGGATTAAAAGAAAGAGAGTACCTGGATTTACTTCGAAAAGAGATTCATAGCTTCAGAAGATCATTTAAAAAATGGAGGAAGTCTATTGGCAAAAACGGTGGTAGCTCAAACTGGGGTTTCAATGATTATATGGGTTATTAAACCATTCGCATCCGGCATAATTCAGTAATTTCTTTATTAAATTATACCCCGACATCCTCAAATACATTACATATTCCTTCTATATTGACCTCCTACTTCAAACAAGGCATGTGTTATTTCTCCTAATGAACAATATTTAGTGACCTCCATAAGTTTTTCAAATATATTTTCGTTCTCAATAGCCGTTTCCTGAAGTTCTTTTAATTGTTTTTGCGCAATTTGCTTATTTCTTAATTGTAAACCATTTAAGGTATCAATTTGTTGCTCTTTTTCCCTGTCAGTAGCGCGAATAACTTCAGCAGGAAGAATGGTAGGAGATCCCGAAGAGCTCAAAAAAGTGTTTACCCCAATTATTGGATATTCCCCGGTGTGTTTCAACGTCTCATAGTACATGCTTTCCTCCTGTATTTTAGAGCGCTGATACATGGTTTCCATGGCACCTAAAACACCTCCGCGTTCGGTAATTCTGTCAAATTCGAGTAAAACAGCCTCCTCCACAAGATCTGTAAGTTCTTCAATAATGAAGGATCCTTGCAGCGGGTTTTCATTTTTAGCAAGGCCAAGTTCCTTGTTGATAATCAATTGTATTGCCATTGCCCTTCTAACAGATTCTTCCGTTGGCGTGGTAATAGCCTCATCGTATGCATTTGTATGCAATGAATTACAATTGTCATAAATGGCATAAAGTGCCTGCAAAGTGGTTCTTATATCATTAAAATCTATTTCCTGAGCATGCAAACTTCGACCTGAGGTCTGAATATGATATTTTAACATTTGAGCCCTGGAATCTGCGCCGTATTTTTCTTTCATGGCCTTTGCCCAAATACGCCTGGCAACCCTTCCTATCACTGCATACTCCGGATCTATTCCATTGGAAAAGAAAAACGACAAGTTGGGCCCGAATTTATTAATATCCATCCCACGGCTAAGGTAATATTCAACATAGGTAAAACCATTCGAAAGCGTAAAAGCCAATTGTGTGATTGGATTCGCCCCGGCTTCTGCTATATGGTAACCTGAAATAGAAACAGAATAAAAATTTCTAACCTCATTCTGAATAAAATATTCCTGAACATCACCCATCAGTCTTAATGCAAATTCCGTTGAAAAAATGCAGGTATTCTGAGCCTGATCTTCTTTTAGGATATCTGCCTGGACTGTTCCGCGAATTGTTTTTAAAGTTTCTTTTTTAATACTGTTGTAAACCTCAGGTGCAAGTACTTTATCTCCGGTTATGCCTAGCAAAAAAAGTCCAAGACCGTTATTTCCTTCCGGTAGTTTGCCCACATACTTTGGTCTGTTTTCCAAATTTCCGCCATAGTAGGTTTTAATTTTTGATTTCACCTCTTTTTCGAGTCCATTTTCATGTATATACTTCTCACAGTTTTGGTCAATTGCGGCATTGATAAAGTATCCCAGCAACATTGGAGCAGGCCCGTTTATGGTCATGCTCACTGAAGTCATGGGATCACTAAGATCAAAACCGGAATATAATTTTTTGGCATCATCCAGGCAGCAAACAGACACGCCTGCATTACCAATCTTCCCATAAATATCGGGTCTGTGATCCGGGTCATTACCATAAAGTGTCACAGAATCGAATGCCGTAGACAGTCTCTTCGCAGGCATATCGAGACTTACATAATGAAACCTTCTGTTGGTTCGTTCTGGTCCTCCTTCGCCGGCGAACATTCGTGTAGGGTCTTCCCCGGTCCTCTTAAAAGGGTAAAGTCCGGAAGTATAGGGAAATTCCCCCGGCACATTCTCTTGCAGCCGCCACTGAAGCAGATCACCCCATGCTTTATATCTTGGTAAAATTACTTTTGGAATAGCAAGACCGGATAATGACTCAACGTGCGTGTCTATTTTTATCTCCTTATCTCTTACTTTAAACACATAGGAGGGGTCTTTGTATTTTTTGACCACACTATTCCAATTAAGGATAATTTGCCAGTTATAAGGGTCCAAATTGAGTTTTACACGGTCAAATTCAACCAATAGAAGTTGAATTAATTTATCTTTTTCATCTTGCACGGGCATATCTGAATCGGAAACTTTTATTCCCGCACTATTTAACCCGGGTTTGGTCTTGCAAAGACCTGCTATAGTTTTATAAATTCCATATAGTTGCTGGGCTACTTCAACCTGACAAGACACTTTTGTGTCATAAGAATTAATACTTTCGGTAATCTCTGAAAGATATCGCACCCTGGAAGGCGGAACCACAAATACCTTCTCATCCATTTCCTTGCTGACCACTAAAGTTGAAACCAGATCAGCATTTGCCTTTTCTGTTAATTGCCGCATTACCGCCTTGTATAAACGGTTCATGCCGGGGTCATTAAATTGCGAGGCTATTGTGCCAAAAATCGGCAATGTATCATCATCTGCTTCCCATAAACCGTGATTGCGTACATATTGTTTCTTTACATCTCTTAAAGCATCCAGTGCCCCTCTTTTGTCAAATTTATTTATCGCCACCAGATCAGCAAAATCGAGCATGTCAATTTTCTCGAGTTGCGTTGCAGCCCCAAATTCGGGAGTCATAACATAGAGGGATACATCGCTATGTTCAATTATTTCCGTATCTGACTGTCCAATGCCCGAAGTTTCAAGAATAATAAGATCAAATCCGGCTGTTTTCAAAACCTCAACTGCCTCATTCACATATTTAGATAAAGCCAAATTCGATTGTCTTGTGGCCAGGGATCGCATATACACCCTGTCATCATTTATTGCATTCATTCTTATCCGGTCTCCCAGAAGAGCACCACCGGTTTTCCTTTTGGAAGGGTCCACAGATAGCAACCCAATGGATTTCTTTGGAAAATCCCTTAAAAAACGCCGCACAAGCTCGTCAACCAAACTAGACTTACCGGAACCACCAGTACCCGTTATGCCTAAGACAGGGACCTGATTTTTCTCACCGCGAATTTTGGAAAAGAGTTCTTCAAATTCGGAAGGCCTGTTTTCGGCAAGACTTATCAGCCGTGCTATTGTCCCCGCCTGTTTGTTCTTCAGCGCCTTGATCAGGGTAATTCCTTTATCCAATTTTAAAGGCGGAACAGGAGTATCACTTTTCTTTACAAGATCGTTTATCATTCCTTGTAACCCCATTGTGCGTCCATCGTCTGGCGAATAAATCCTGGTAATTCCATATTTCATGAGGGATTCAATTTCCTCAGGCAAAATTACACCTCCCCCACCGCCAAATATCTTGATATGACCAGCACCACGCTCTTTTAAAAGGTCAAACATATATCTAAAATATTCATTATGACCTCCCTGATATGAAGTCATTGCAATGGCATTCACATCTTCCTGGATAGCGCAATTCACGACCTCATCTACACTTCTGTCATGGCCTAAATGAATGACCTCTACACCAGTAGCCTGAATAATGCGTCGCATGATATTGATGGCGGCATCATGACCATCAAACAGAGAAGCCGCAGTAACCACTCTTATCTTATTCTTTGGTTTATAGACGATTTCTTGTTTCATTGATAATTTTTGGTCTATTTTAGGTTAGCAATTTAAGGAAAATGCAAAAAATATCATCTTATAATCAGAATTTTATAAAAATTATCGGATTTTATATGCCTTGGTTCCTAATATTATAATTTTACGGGCTAAAATACATTATTTTGAGATACACAATTCTTATTCACTGCCCGGATCAATCGGGAATAATAAGCGCAATAACCGGGTTTATTCATAACAATGGGGGTAATATAGTATACCTGGACCAGCATGTTGATGAAGAACTTAACGTTTTCTTTATGCGCCTGGTAAGTGAATTTACAGACAGCGAATTTGAATTTTCCAAATTCCGGCAAGAGTTCGAATCAAAATTAGCTATGCCCTATGCCATGGAATGGAACATTCATCCCGGAAATTTAAAACCGCGAATGGCAATTTTTGTATCCAAATACAACCATTGTTTGTATGACCTCCTCAGTCGCTATAAATCTGGTGAATTGACACTGGAAATCCCCTTCATCTTGAGCAATCATGACGATGCCAGACATATCGCCGATCAGTTTGAAATTCCTTACTATTTAATACCCGTATCCAAAGAAACCAAAGATGAGGCAGAGAAGCAACAATTAGAACTCTTGAAATCTCATAATGTAGATTTCATAGTATTGGCCAGATATATGCAGATATTAAGCAGCAAAATCATAGATCATTTTCCAAATAAAATCATCAACATTCACCATTCCTTCCTTCCGGCCTTTGCCGGAGCCAAACCTTATCATGCTGCCTTTGCGCGTGGTGTAAAAATTATCGGAGCAACCAGCCACTATGTAACGGAAGCCCTGGATGCCGGTCCAATAATTGAGCAAGATGTTACAATGGTATCTCACTCACACAGAGTAAAAGACTTTATAGCCAAAGGACGTGATCTGGAAAAAATTGTGCTATCAAGGGCGGTACAACTTCATGTAGAAAGAAAAACCATGGTTTACAACAATAAAACCGTTATTTTCTCGTAAAACACCCTATTTGTTAGCACATTGGCAAGTTGCACAAACCGCACGCAGACCAAAACTTGCCAAAGAGCTAACAGATGCCTGCCCTAGTACGGCTCCTTAAAGGGCGGTTTGGACCTACCCACCAAAAACTAAATTTGTGTTCGGTATCAATGTCAGTGCGGATTGATAAGACAAAAGATTTGATTTGTAAAAACTTAAAACAGATTGGTTTTGAATTATAAACACCAGCATAGATCAATAAATAAAAGTCAATGGGCGGATTGTGCTATATTTAAAGCTAATAACAATTAATTAGCGGTTTTGTACCAGGATAGGTTGGCGCTCCGAAGTTCCTAACGCCTCTTATTCGTAGCCGTTGTAAGTAATTAAAAGATATTATGGAAAAGTATAAGAATTTATATAAATGGATGATTATACCGATGGCTTTAATGCAACTTGGTATTTTTAAAGATTATTGGGGAGATTTTTCTGAGAATGCTTGGTCTGTACACATCCATTATTGGACAGGTAGTATATGGTATCTCTATTTAATTGTTCAGCCCTACTATGCTACACACGGAAAAATAGATAAACATCGCACCAATGGTATTATTGGAATGTTTTTAGCTGGGGGAGTTTGCATAACTGCCTTTAGTATGATGCATAGAGATATTGTGACAACGCAAAATGCATTACAAATGCCAGAAAGGTTTGGCCCATTTGAACCTTGGTTTTTCTTCGGTGTGGCCGCCGTTGAAATTCCTATGATAATAGCATTTGGATTTGCAGTTGTAAAAAGTATTTTAAAAAGAAAACAATTGGAAGATCATGCCTGGTGGTTAATATCTACTGTATTTATAATTATGATGCCCGCTTTGGGTCGAGGAATTCAAAATGTTTATGTTGGTATGAATATTAGTGATTGGCCTAATATTGATATTATGACACCTTTATATTTTACCCAATTTATTATTATAAGTTTGATTTTGCTTGCTGCGATTAAGTATAAAAAAATTAAACATCCGGCAACATTTCTTGCTATAGGAATTAATTTATATACATGTTTTTTGGAGCCTTTAGGTAAATCGGAAATTATACAGACTTTTCTTCTAACATTTATTAAAGGATAACCAAAAACTACTTGCAACAATGGCTATAATTCATGGTGGTTTTGTGCCACCCCAAGATAAAAGTATTAATCAACGGTCGATTTCTAAGCGGAATAATCCTACGGATGATTCCACAACGAAATCATAGCCGAGACCGTTGGCAACAATCAAAAAACTAAATGAAAACCAAGACCATTAAATACAATCTTCTACTGATAATCATTTTGTCAGTACTAACATTTTCATGCTCTGAGAAAAAAGAAAAAAAATATACCATATTCTATGGAGGCACTATCTTGACTGTTGATAAAGGATTTTCGGAGGTAGAATCACTGGTCATTGAAGACCAAAAAATTATCGCTACGGGAAGTCATAACGATCTTAAAGCAAAATATGGCAATAGAGCTGACCTTATCGATCTCAAAGGGCACACTATGCTGCCCGGATTTATTGATCCTCATGCACATGTTGTCTCGTTTGCCCCTATTGTTTTTTTAACCGAAGATATTGGATTGGTAAAATTCAAAACTACAGATGAGGCTCTGGGCCATCTTAAAGACATAGCAGCTGAACGTGCCCCGGGCGAATGGATAATGGCTAGTAATTGGGATCCTGCAGTACAGGAAGGAGTTCCGGCATTAACTTTTAAAGAATTAGATGACGTTTCCACGGAGCATCCCATATTCATTTTAAATACATCTGGACATTTGGCCTATGCTAACTCAAAAGCGTTTGAAGTTGCAGGAATTGCTGAAGATGTTAAAAACCCAAGTGGTGCAGAATATACAAGAGATTCCGAAGGAAACTTGAATGTGGTGATAAAAAACAATCTTGCTTTTTTACCCATTTGGCTGTCAAATCCAAAAGTGAAAGAATTGGATATGTCTGATGCAATAACCTCCTTACTCGGTGATTTCAATGCATACGGAGTTACCACCACCAGCGACCTTTCTTTAGGTGCAGCAACAAGAACTGCCTCAGAGTTCGATCTTTTGTTGGAGACCTCCAAACGAGAAGATTTTACCGCTCGGGTAATGGCCTACCCTCTTTATTCGCTCAATCAAGAATGGACTGATGCGGGCGTCAAAATGTATGATGGGAACGACATGGCTATGCTTACTGGTTTTAAACTCATAGCTGATGGTTCCAACCAGGGTTTTACAGGTTTACAAAGGGAGGAATACTACAGCCCATCACAGAAAGGGAACTACGGTGTACAATATATGTCGGTTGAAGAAATGCTTGAAATTGCTGAACAAAGGACAAAAGAAGGATGGCAACTAGCTCTGCATGGAAACGGTGATAAGGCCATTGATAATATATTGGAAGTACTACAAATTCTTAAAGACAAAGGGTACGATCTTAGTACCCTTCGCCCCCGAATTGAACATTGCTCCATACTCCATGATGCACAAATTGAAAAGATGAAAGAGCTAGGTGTATCTGCTAGTTTCTTAATTGGTCATGTTCATTATTGGGGTACTTTCATGCGCGATAGCGTCTTTGGCCCAGAAAAAGTACAATTGCTTGATCGCTGTGCCAGCGTTGAAAAGGCAGGTATCAGCTTTACACTACAATCAGATTTTGCAGTAGTCCAACCCAATATGTTAAAAATGGTTGAGATTGCCGTAGTCAGAAATACATTTAAAGAACCGGAATTTATTTTAGCCCCTCAAGAACGTATCTCTGTAGAATCTGCAATTCGGGCCATTACCAGCGAAGCAGCTTGGCAATTAATGGTTGAAGAAAAAATTGGCAGTCTTGAAGTTGGAAAGTATGCTGATATGGTCATTTTAGAAGAAGATCCACGGAAAGTTGAGCCAAAAAGGATTTCGGAGATTGCTGTTTTAGAAACATGGTTGAACGGAAAGAAAGTATATCAACTAGAAGATTAAACCTGTTGCCAAAATTGTATAATAGCCGTTGTATGACATTAAAATGAAATTAATAATTAACAGAAATAAACATGAAGAAAATTTATTTAATCTTAATAACAACAACCTTGGTCTTTTCCTGTAGTCAGGAAGAAAATAATAAAGCAACAGATGCGTCCCCGGAACAGCTAAGCTATGTTCCTAAATTCGCAGCTGTTGTTCCGGAATCTGTGACAACACCAGACAAACTTCATACTGATTTGCTTGGTGATCTGGATTTTTTTGACGGCATGCCGAATAAGGAGACCGTGACTAAAGTATACGACTTTCTGGATTTGTCCAGAGGCGTAGAAGCCTTCCTAAATGGTATTCCTGCGGCCTCCGTTTTTGGGGTACTCGAAGGCATCAAGGAGGCCGGAGTTAATCCAGGGGATTTGGGCATATTCGAAGAACTCATGGATGCTCGCTCTCTTTATTTGACACCTAACTCTACTACTATTTATAATATGTTTGAATTGAATGTCAAAGATGGGCCTGTCGTTGTGGAAGTCCCACCGGGCATATTAGGCCCTGTAGATGATGCTTACTTCCGTTTCGTAACAGACTTCGGTTTTACAGGTCCAGACCAAGGTAAGGGTGGCAAATATCTTTTCGTTCATCGCGACTATACCGGAGAAATTCCCGAAGGCTACTTTGTTGTTAGAACACCAAATTATCGAAATCTTTCTTTCTTCCGTGCCATCCCAAAAAATGGGGATCTTAAAGGTGCTGTCGACAATGTAAAAGCAGGCTTCCATACCTATCCTTTGTCACAGGCTGATAACCCGCCTAAACAACGTTTTGTCAATCTGTCCGGCAAGCAGATGAACACCATACATGCGAACGATTTCAAATTCTACGAAGAACTGAATGCCGTTATCCAATATGAACCAGCCGACGCATTCGATCCGGAATTGGTAGGAATTTTTGCTTCCATAGGAATAAAAAAAGGAAAAGCGTTCGATCCCGATGAAAGGATGAAGAAGATCCTGTCAGAAGCAGTTGCAATTGCCAATGCAACAGCCCGCGCTATAAGTTTTTCGCCTCGTAATCCGCGATATTATATATGGCCAGACCGGAAATGGAACACTCCTTTCACAGGTGGTGGAAATTATGAATTCTACGACAACGGTGAGAGAATGCTCGATGACCGAACATTCATGCATTATTATGCAACTGGTATTACACCTGCTATGACTGCTCCAAAAGTAGGCCTGGGTTCTGTATATGGTATGGCTGCACAAGACATTAACGGAGATTACTTGGACGGTGGAAAAACCTATAAAGTAACCTTACCTAGTCCGATTCCAGCGAAGGATTTCTGGTCATTCATGGTCTATTCAGGTCAAACGCGTTCTATGTTAGAAACCGATCAAAAACTGGCAGGTTTAGACAGCAACAATCCTTCTATTGAACCTAATGAAGATGGCTCGTACACCATGTGGTTTGGACCCAGGGCTCCTAAAGGGAAAGAAGGTAATTGGATACAGACTGTTTCTGGAAAAAGTTACAATGTGTTGCTTCGTCTTTACGGACCGCTTGAGCCATTTTTTGAAAAAACATGGAAATGCGGAGATTTTGAACCAGTAAAATAACGTCTTACAATACTGTATACATGTAATTGCTTCTATTCGCCTACTACTAAAAATCCTAGCGGATGTTCTATTTGGTTTCAATTTGCCAATTTAGTTGCTGGATTAAGCAACTGCTCTTAGCCTAACCGTCATGTGGTATTAGTACAGTCAGGATGTTAATGAAAGGAAAAATTCAGTATAGTTATAAAAGCAAACTACATTTGTTTTTAAACTATTTAAATCACACTACTATGTTTTATAGACATAAAAATCTGGCTAAAGCATCCATTTTGGGTTTCTTACTCTTCTGGTCTGCATCTGCTATGGCCCAGGACGGAACCATCTACCCACTCGACGCCCCAGCCGCACTAAACGCGATCCCGCTCGGTACA
>Ga0209536_100015302_pt1 | contig 10958 bp, 8 predicted proteins | sample DeeMarSeWOR28_12_FD_187461 | JGI IMG/M metagenome (GOLD analysis project Ga0209536, IMG submission 187461) | Marine sediment microbial communities from White Oak River estuary, North Carolina - WOR-2-8_12 (SPAdes) (version 2) | ecosystem: Environmental > Aquatic > Marine > Intertidal zone >... | reverse complement strand
TGTGCTGAAATTATATTTATTAAGTCCTCCTCCAAATGTGCCAATCCAGAGAATTCCGTCATCATCTTCGAAAATGGCTTGGATCCTACCCTCACTTAAGCCTGATGAGTCCTCCGGGTTGGCCATAAAGACTTTGAATTCATATCCATCGTATCTATTCAATCCATCTTCAGTACCTAACCAAAGAAATCCCCTACTGTCCTGATAAATACAAAGTATGGTAGATTGTGAAATACCATCTTCTTCAGTAAGGTGCTCAAAGAGTATATCACCATATTGTGAAAAGGTTTTTGTATAAGAAAATAGAAGTAAGCAGATTATAGAGTAGAAAACGATATGTACTTTGCTAGCCATATCATAAAGAGGTAATAAATAGACAGTGAAATAACTCTTTAATATAGTTAATTAATTCTATTACTGACAAGAAGGGAATAGTAAACGATTAGCAAACAATTCAAACCAATTCGAATAAATTGTAGATAGTTCTAACTATCTCCGAATCCTCTCTCAATCAATGCCCTCCTACGTTTTTTGATATACTAGATGTAATATAAATAAGAGTACCTGGCAGAATCTGAAGTAGGACCCGCCTAGTACTCTGAAGCTAGATTTATTTTTTTACAGCCCTAGAACCTAAAAAATTTTAGGTAAAAAACCTTAACCACAAAAAGTGATTAAGGAATTGCAAATGATTCCGGTCTGAAATAATTCAGAAATGCTTCTTTCAGTTTTTTGATGATGGCTTGTATGGTGTGAAAGGTAAGCTGGAGGATATCAGCAATTTGTTTTGCTTTATATCCCTGCATTAGGTGAGAGAGAATAGTTTTCTCCTTTTGGGTGAGAGTTTGTTGCCAGTCTTTGAAATCAATATTGAATGAAAATTGTTCTTCTACAGCTTCTCTATTCCAGGGTTTATTGGTCATCCAATCCTCGTACTCAAGAATCTCAGTATCAACATTGTTTCTTTTTCTGTAGAAGGACAGGACATCAATCGTTGAAGTTCCGCCATAACCTTTTTTACAAATACTTCTCTGGTCAACTTCTTTTGCTCTCTGAGTGACAAAGCATTTGTAATCCTGCTTCTTGATTTCTTTTCCTTTATTCAGATCACTCTGGTATTTTTCAAAAGACTGGCAAACTAATTCCTGAATTTTATCTTTACGCCGGGGATCATAGCGAAGAATTGCATAGTAAGCTTGTTCAGCTACTATAGGATAGAGCTCTTCCCAGCTCATTGTCCTCCTGTATTAGTTGATGAAATTTATTTGTGTGGTTTTGTGGTGAGAACGATGATCCTAAAAACACTTTCTGCTACGATTAGTAATACACCAATAAATTCTTTCATCGCATTTTCCCTCCTTTAAAGATTTCCTTCAACACAGATTTAATCAGATCTCCTAAAACTTCATACCAAGGCTTGTCATTACTCATAGAATATCTCCAAGAAAAATTATCGATCGATTATTTATTACTTATACCAGAAAAATGATGATTACCTTCATTTGACGATCCGTATAATATTATAGTAAGCAGATTTAGAAATCTTAAGTGTTTTGATAATCTCCTTATAGCTACTTCCCCGCCCCTTATCACACTAAATAGTAATTAAAGTGAATACTATTCAGAAAAGTGACGGAGACTTTTTGGTGAGCTATACTTTAATAAGCTTTATTTCGGATTATTTTCGGCGGTTTTTATATATAGGGTTAGAATATGAGATTCTCCGCAATCAGTAAATTAAAAACCCCCGCCTATGTTATTAAGCAGGGATTAAAAAAGATAAATTTATATAACAGTTTACTTCATCAAAACCATCTTTCTAGTTTCAACAAATGAACCTATTTGTGTATTTTGAAATAAACACTGCAAGATAATTCCGCTAAATCAAAAACAGTAACTTTTTCTTTAACTATTTTTCTTTTTTATAACCACACTAAGATTTCTGTTCTTGTGAATCAACCGAATTTATGGATAGAAATAAATTCTTCACTTCATTGTTGAATTGAAGAATGTATATAGCGAATCCCCAATAAATTAAGCTGATAATATCAGTTATTCTATCAATAAGTATTAAACTATCCCAATCAGCCAATCGATCAATGTGAGTTAATAATTCCCCGATTTTTGACGAAAGAAATAAACTTGAAATAAAATCCAAAACTGCTAGCCATCCAATAATTAAAAGAACAATCCTAGCCCAATTTCTTTTCTTCAACAGGAAGTAAAAAACCAATAATCCAATCAAGAAAAGAATAAAGTTAATTAAAATGGTAAATGTATAAATAACTGTTTGCGAAATCTTAAGATAGCTTGCTGTGTGGTTAGTGATGTGACTTCCTAGAACAATATCAACTATTATTTTTGCAATGAAGTAGATGATGAAATATAAGCGCAAAAGGTCAAGCTTTTTCATCTTATTTTTCTCCTTGTAGTTGTTTCACAGTAAAATAAAATCCTTTTACTTTTGGTAGTATTATAGATTCTTTATTTAGATCATAGTCGTAGAGTTTTAAAAATAACATTATGAAATCATTGGTTAAATTTGATCAACGTCAAGAAAAATCGGTTTGTTATTAGCACTTAAAATCCCTACCAACTTTCGTTGACGATGTATTAAGTTAAAAGTATTTTTTCTTCTTACTTCACCAATACCATCTTCTTTGTTTCAACAAAGGAACCTGCCTGTAGTTTGTAGAAATATACACCACTTGATAGTGAACTTGCATCGAATTCAATCTCATAATTTCCAATTGGTTTTTCTTCATTTACTAGAATTGTAATTTCATTACCTAATACATTATAAATTCTTAAGGACAGGGCGCACTGTGATTCTATAGTATATTTAATTGTCGTAGATGGATTAAAAGGATTGGGATAATTTTGATAAAGTTGAAATGTCAATGGTCCCTCTGTATTTTCATCATCAACATCAGTAATTAAATTGTATAGTACTTGAGCATCCACCCAATAAGGATTACGATCATATTGTTGAATACGATCTGAATTGAAAAAAAGATACAGACCATCGGCAGATACAAATGGGCTATTTTCGGATGCACTTGAATTAACAGGTTCTCCCATATTTATTGCAGCCTTCCAGGAACCATCTGTCTCCTTAGAGCTGATGTACAAATCTGTACTTCCAAATCCGCCAGGCCGGGCAGATGCAAATATTATATAATTTTCTTCAGGATCGATAAATGCATTCAGATCCATAAAAGATGAATTAATATTCTCATTTAGTCTTTCCGGAGCAGAGTAAACACCATTAATATGCTTCACCTCATATATATCAAAATCAGTATTCGTCGTATTGTCTACCATTTGCAGGTAAAGCGTTTCATCACTCGCAGCCGAGACTCTCCACCCGTTACCGAGCGATGGATTATAAGGAATATTTACCGGGGTGGGAGTCGACCAGCCATTCTGAGTGCGTGTGGAAGTCCAGACACCGTAGGAACTGCCATTCGGTCTGTTGGATATAAAAAATACCTTATTTCCATTTTCTGTAAAGGAAGGACTGGCATCCTGGGTTGAACCTGCAAAAGAGGGTGGTTGGGGCGAGGTCCACACATTGTTGATCATTTCCATGAAACGTATTTGAGTGCCGGTATTATTTAGGGGCACATATATATCCAGGTAAAATTCCTCTCCATCAGGTGTGAATGCCAACGCTCCATGCCACCACCATTCAGAGTTCGATTGTAGTTCTTCCGGTACAAATATTTGCGGCACCATTCCGGGTGGATCCTGACCAAGATATGGCCCAGTTAACTCCAGGATTTGATCCTGAGAGTATAATTGTACATTTGTATAAAGGAGAAATGCAATTAATAAACAGAATGAACTATTTGTAAGTATGTTTATATAATTTTTATTTTTCATGCAATTTTAATCCTTATACTTATGCTGAAATTGGTTAGTATTATTTCAGTAAGATCATTTTATTTACTTGATTAAATTCCGACGTAATCAACGAGTAAAAATAAATGCCGCTGGGTAGCCCAAATGCATAAAATTCAACTTCATAGCTTCCCGCAGGTTTTTCTTCGTTAACTAATGTCATAATTTCGTTCCCTATAACATCAAAAACTTTGAGTGTGGTAAATTCTCTTTTAGCTAGATTAAACCTAATTTTCGTTTTTGGATTGAATGGATTTGGATAGTTTTGATATAAAACATACCCGGCTGGTGTTGAAGAATTGTTATTGACATCTGTCGGTTGGCAATTTAATTTAGCAAGCCACAGATCACCTCCAAAACCAAAAGAAGTCATTCCTGTTACAACAAATCCTCCATCCATACAAAGGGTTCCACTAAATAAAATATCACATCCCCGGATATCATAAATACACTCCCATAGTATATTGCCATCGAAGTCTGTTTTAAAGATCCACATATCGGACATAGCTGTCACCCACCAATTACCATTAGTCGATCCCGAGAAATAGTATCCTTCATCAGACACATCCACAGAAAAAGCCGCATTGCTTAATTGTCCGGTTATTGTTTTGTTCCAAATAACTTCACCCGATAAGTCTGTTTTTATTATTAGGGCATCATAAGCATAGAATGGTGCACCAACAGCTTTTGTTTGACCAGCTATTACATAGCCATCTGTTGTTTCTCTGACAGAGAATCCAACATCATATCCTGCTCCTCCAATAATTTTATACCATAGGATTTCTCCATCTGAATCTGTCTTGATGAGTACTACATCACTCTGATTACTTTGAGAATCCGGAAATATACAGCCGGTGATAATGTATCCGCCACTGGATGTTTGAACAGTGCAATTTCCATGACTTCTTTCCAAATAATTTTTTATCCAGAGTACATTTCCTTCGAGATCTATTTTGGTAAGCCAGACTCTGGCTGAATCCGGTTCAAAGTCTTCATTAATTTCCCAACACGGATAATTTTTTTCGGAATTCATAGTGCCGCCAATTATATAACCATAGTCAGAAGTCTGAAAGATAGAAGTACAATAGTCGTTTCCATTACCACCATAGACTTTTGACCAAATCGTATCGCCATTTGCATCCGTTTTCAGTATCCAGGCATCACTAACAGGAGGCTCAATGAAAGGGTATGAACCTGTCAAACAACGTCCTCCGACAATGTACCCGCCGTCCGCGGTCAGTTCTACTGAAAGCCCTTCTTCAAAAAAATTTCTGTCATATATTTTTGTCCATTGAATATTTCCATTGGCATCAGTTTTAGTTAAGTGAACATCAACTAAGGAATTCATTCCATCAGAGACACATGAACCAGTAATGATATATCCACCATCAATAGTCTGCCGAATACATTTACCTTCATCAATATCGTTTGTAATATTGTGAATTTTTGACCAGATTGTATCTGGGACTTGTGCAATAATGCTACTACACGATAAAAGGAGTACTATCAAACGAATAATTAAATATTGCATAATCATAATCTCCTATAATATTTTGGTAATTAAATATAATAACTAGAATGACGATTTTGGTCTTGACTTATCGGACGGGATAACATTTACTATCATAATTATTTATTCTAATTTTGGTTATACTATAAAATCAAAGTAAATAATGAACACATTAGCTTTAGTAGCACTTAGCGGTCTCGGACTAATATTGCTTTACATCCTTTTAATAATACAAAAAGCACCAAAACAGCGAATAGACTATTTATTAGCCGTGATTTTTGTAATGATAGGTTTTGAGTTGTTTTTCAGGTATGCAAACCAGTCCATATCAAACTTATATTATAACTGGCCGGTAGGTTTGGATTTGTTTTACTGGGTATTATTTGGTCCTCTAATGTATTTATATATTGAGTTTGTTATTCATAAATACAGAAAGTTTAAATACAGCGATTTTCTTCATTTTATCCCATTGGTTTTCTTACTGATTCCCTATATCAGTTTTTTAACAAGTAGTACTGAAGACATTCACTTTTTTACATTTATAGATAATAGTAATCTGTTTCACCAGGTGGTAATTATTATTTGGGATTACATTACTCCTACCTATTTCATATTTATTGTCATTAAATTGATCAACCATAAAAAGCATGCAAGTAATTACTTTTCAAATTTGCAGAAGAACGATCTTACCTGGTTATTGTATCTTTCAGGTGGTTATTTATTCTACCTTATCACTTATATTTCATTGAATTTTGTGCATGAATTATTAAACGTAGAGATACCATTTATCGATGTCGATACTTCTATCATTCCATTAATTATTTATGTTTTTGGTTTAGGAATATATGGATATAAACAAGAAGGTATTTTTAGTGAGGAGGTTTTAGAATCTATACACTTTAATCATGAGAAAGAAAGAAGAGATGGGGAATTTAAGTATTCAAAATCTGGTTTAAGTGGTACTGAAAGCAATGAGATCATTCAGAGCCTCATAAAAGTTATAGAAACTGAAAAGCCATACTTGAACTGTGACTTAACCATAAACGATTTATCAAAACTGGTTAATACAACCATTCATAAATTATCGCAGGTAATTAATGCATCATTTCAAAAAAACTTTTATGAATTTATTAATGAATACAGAATTAATGAAGTAGAAAGAATGCTTAAAGACCCGGCAAACAGTAAATTCAAGATTATTTCCTTGGCATACGATTGTGGTTTTAACTCTAAATCTGCTTTTTATTCCGCGTTTAAGCATTATACAGGTATTACCCCCACTGAATACCGTCGTAACCTGCAGATAGAAGCCAAGAATGATAATTACAAATAGATTGAATAATATTTTTAAGTTGATTTTGTTAAACATGTTTTTTCCAGTTGTATAAATGTATCTATACATTATCTGCTTTTGGTTTGGCTTCTTTCATGGGATAAGTCTGCGATCTTATCACATCAAATGATTTCCCTTTTTTTCTGTTGGCTAACAGCTTGAGAAAGGCTTCCTTTGCTTTGGCATTCTGCTTTGTGTCTTTTAAATTTTATTCAAATGAATAGTTTTTATTTGGTTCATTTTTCACTAACTAATTCAATGATTTTTAAGTACTTTATTAGCAATGAGTTACAGCGATGGGTAGATGCCTCTTAATCAGCAGGTCTAATTTTATTTCTCAAATAAAATTTTTCTTGATTTAATCATAGAACACTTTTGGAATAACTTTATAAAAAGATATGTTTTTAAATCAAAATCGAATGGTTTTTCATCTCACGGGTCCTCCCTGACTCTCCGCATAGTTGAAATAAAGCCTCGAAAACAAATTAAATATGAGTTTCGGAGGCTTTTTCTCATTTTTCTCACCCAATAAATACAAGACAAACCATTAATAAAATAAATCCTAGGCACTTTTTAGAACAACTTTTTTGAAATACGTAATTTTATATAATAATTAAAAGAAAATTTGAATCACGACTTCTTCCTGTCTATCCGAAACTAACTAATGTTTCATATCGCTAAGCCAAAATAATTCTTCGGCTTAGTTTAATAATTCAAATTACTATTGATAAGATTAAAGACTTTATGAAATGAAAGGGTCTGATCGTCTTTGATTTCAAGGATTGTAAACTTTTCCAATTTACCCTCATTCTATCAATTGAGATTTGATTATAATATCTATCTACATAAATATAGATATATAGTTCTATACAAATTCGAAAAGTTGGAATAATTATTTTTGATTGTTAAGTTATAAATACTGTTTAATTCATGTAGGTGACTGATAATTAATCCAGGAGAGTTTAAATGAAAGACAAATCCAAACCCAACGAATTCTCTCGCAGGAAATTTATTAAAGGGGTAGGGACAGGACTAGCAGGCACTTATGTGTACACACCTAGCATAGCCAAAATCACAAAAAAAATCGAGAAAGAAACAGAAGACCTAATTGAAGGGAAACAATGGCTTTCTCTTAAAGTGAACGGCAGGCAAGTTAGACTTAAAATAAAGCCCTGCACCACCCTTGCGGAATTATTGAGAGAGCATCTTGAGCTTACAGGGACCAAGGTTGTATGCAACCGTGGTGAGTGCGGCGGATGCACTGTTCTACTTAATGGTAAAGCAGTTTACTCTTGCCACATGCTTGCGATGGATGCAGAAGGAAAAGAAGTAATTACGATAGAAGGACTGATGACAGGCGAAAAGCTTCATCCCGTTCAGGAAGCATTTAAAGAGCATGACGGTTTGCAATGCGGTTTTTGTACGCCGGGACAAATAATGGCTGCACAGGCGTTGTTGTTAAAGAACCCTAAGCCGGGAAGGGACGATGTTTTAAAAGGTATGTCTGGGAATTTATGTAAATGTGCCGCCTATCCTAAAATTATGGAATCTGTACTTGCAGCAATAGAGAGCAAGTGACTTAGTTCAATTTTTTACTCTAAATAATTTTTTATGATCAGAGGTTTTATGGGTACGAAAGTTGTAAAATCAAAATATTTTGTTGAGCAGGAACTGGCTGAAACTGTTGCTGAAGTTTCAACCGAAGAGATTGAACAATGGCCTGCAAATGAAAAACTGAAAGTTATTGGCAAGCCGGTTACAAGAGTTGACGCTTATGATAAGGTAAGTGGTTCTGCAACTTACACTTTCGATATAGATATTCCGCGTATGTGTTATGCAAAGATTCTCAGGTCGTCCCATCCTCATGCAAAGATTAAAAACATAAATACTTTGGAAGCAGAAAAGCTGGATGGTGTATTACGAATTATTCATAACAAAAACATACCCGAAATCGAATGGTATTATGGAACAAGCCTGTTATTCGATCCGGAAGTGAGATACCAGGGAGATGAAATCGCATGTGTAGTTGCGGAATCTGAAAGAATAGCAGAAGATGCACTTAATCTTATCGAAGTAGAATATGAACATCTTCCGTTTGTAATTGATGCAGATAAATCTATGCAGACGGATTCTCCCAAGGTTCATAGCTGGGGAAATATAACAGGCGAAAATCCTGAGTTACTTGAAAGAGGTGATATTGAAAAAGGATTTCAGGAAGCAGATGAAATAGTTGAGGAAAAATTTGAGACACAGGTAGTTGTTCATAATCCCTCAGAACCTCATTGTAGTGTAGCAAAGTGGGATGGCGATAAGCTTACACTCTGGGATTCAACACAGGCAGTATTTGCTGTGAGAGATGCAGTTGCAGGCAGTCTTGGAATATCATCTTCAAATGTAAGAGTAATAAAAAAGTTTATGGGGGGAGGATTTGGAAGCAAGCTCGAAGCAAGTAAGCACTCGGTAATATCTGCGTTACTTGCAAAAGAAATCGGTCGCCCTGTAAGAATATCTCTCGATCGTAAAGAACAGAATCTGGCGGTTGGAAACAGGCCGAGCTCTTTTCAGACATTAAAACTCGGTGCAAAAAAAGATGGTACGCTGACTGCAATAAAACAAATATCATACGGAGCAGTTGGCGCTTATCCCGGTAATGCAAGCTGCGGATGGCCCGCTGCAACAATGTACAAGTGTGATAATCTTTACATTGAAGAGAGAAGCGTTTTAACAAATACGGGTCGCAGCAGACCTTTACGTGCACCGGGACATGTTCAGGGAATTTTTGCGCTTGAATCTATTATAGATGATCTTGCAGAAAAGATAGGGATGGATCCTCTTGAGTTCAGAATGAAAAATGATGTAGATGTTGACCAAGTATTTAACACTCCTTACACAAGTAAGCGATTGAAAGAAGCCTATCAAAAAGGCGCTGAATTAATTGGCTGGGAAAATAGGAATAAAGTCGCCGGTTCAGGTGATGGACAAATTAAGAGAGGAATGGGAATGGCTTCGCAAATCTGGTGGGGCGGAGGCGGACCACCGGCTTATGCAACTTTAAAGCTGAATCGCGATGGAAGTGTCAATGTATTAGCTGGAACGCAGGATATTGGAACAGGTACTTACACTTTTATTGCGCAGGTTGCAGCTGAGGTGTTGCAAATCCAGATTGAAAATGTAGAAGTAACAATCGGCGATACTGAAACCTGTCCGTATTGTAATGTAAGCGGTGGGAGTCTTACGGCACCATCTGTTTCTCCGGCCGTAAGAGATGCTGCAGAAAAAATGAAAAGTAAATTAATTTCCGGTGCTGCGGCAATTTTAGAAGTTCCGGAAGATCAGCTTGAATATTCACAGGCTGAAATTATTTCAAAAACCGATTCATCAAAGAAGCTTTCCATCGCCGATGTTGTAAGACAAATGCGGGAAATAGTTCTTGTTACCACTGGCTCTAGAAACGCCAATCCTGAAGGATATTCCATTAACTCTTTTGGTGCACAGTTTGCAGAAGTTGAAGTAGATACGCTAACCGGAAAAGTTAGAGTGATGAGAATTATTGCAGCACATGATATAGGCAGAGTGCTAAACCAAAAAACGCTTGAGAATCAATTTCATGGGGGAATTATTCAGGGATTAGGATATGCTTTGCTCGAAGAAAGACTGGTTGATGAAAATACCGGAAAAGTTTTAACAACCAATCTTCACACTTATAAACTTCCAACAATAATGGATATGCCGGAAATAAAAATTGCAATTGTAAGCGATAACGATCCGTTAATCAGTAGCACCGGGGTAAAAGGATGCGGAGAACCTGCAATAATTCCGACTGCCGGAGCGATCGCAAACGCAGTGTATAACGCAATAGGTGTAAGAATAAAAAGTCTGCCGATTACACCGGATAAAATTTTGAATGCTCTTTATTCCTAACAAAAGTATTAAGAACGGGAAAGCGCCATGATAGATTTTGAGTATGTAAAGCCGAAAACTTTTAAAGAAGCCGGGGATATTCTTAGTAAAGCATCCGGATCTGCAATGCCATACGGCGGAGGTACAGATCTTCTCGGACTTATAAAAGACCAGGTACTTAAACCTCAAAAATTGGTTGATCTGAAATCTATAAACAATATGGATAGTATTACATATAAACGTGGTGAAGGTTTGTGGCTCGGTTCATTGGTAAAAATTGTTGATCTTACTGAAAACAAGACAATCAAAAAT
>Ga0209536_100015301_pt1 | contig 10958 bp, 11 predicted proteins | sample DeeMarSeWOR28_12_FD_187461 | JGI IMG/M metagenome (GOLD analysis project Ga0209536, IMG submission 187461) | Marine sediment microbial communities from White Oak River estuary, North Carolina - WOR-2-8_12 (SPAdes) (version 2) | ecosystem: Environmental > Aquatic > Marine > Intertidal zone >... | reverse complement strand
AGATGCTGCATTGTATATACGAGTATTATAGGTCCATGAATCACCAACCTTCCATGTCGGTACATCACTAATTATTGATATTGATTTATTTTCTATTTTACCAACTTTGTTCATAGCACTAATAGGTATTGCCATGGTGGCAATCATCAGCATACATACAAAAATACCTACTATTTTTTTTCTCATTTATTTTCCTCCATAATGTGTCATAGAAAAGCTGAATCATAAAATCCCTCTACGAAAAAATATCCGAAATGATTAAATCAATGGATATAATTTATTTTATTCGGAAAAATATGTAATATACTCCAGTTGTGGATATTTTAATTTTAAATGATAAAATTTTGTTTTCAAATGTATTATATTTAAAAATGTAATATCTAAAGTAAAAGGAAAAACTAAGAATTAATTTGTTTTACTTTTGAAGGTAAGAACTACAATTTTCTATGATGGATTTTCTCTTATGAATTAATCATATTCAAGTTTTACCTGAGTGGCGTAACCTAAGTAAAAACAATCTGAATAATCTGGATCATTATAAATACTTAAACCTGTAAAACCACGTATACCAATACAACTTACATCGTTTAAAGGGATATTCCCAAAAAATTTTCCATCCCAAATATTTATTCCGTTTAATCCGATGGTGCGAATCCAACCCCTGCTTGGACTGTGTATCATACCATCTTTATTTCCTAAAATAGCATTATTCCCAAAAACAATTGGAGATTTTAACCATAAAAGTATCAACGGACTTAAAAGGAGATAAGATAACTGAGATATAATAAAAGTCAAAATATATGGTAGTTGATACAATTGGAGTATCAATCTTATAGATATAGGATAAAAATAGGTGTTACTTGTTTCTCCTACGATTAGGCAAAAAAGATTCGATTCATCATCAAATATTCCCAAGTTTCTACCATTTAAACGATTTAATAATATTTCTATCATTGGGAATCTGTTGTTACCTTTAACCATCCGTTGAGCATCTTCAACACTCATACCATCAGGAATCATTCCAAGCTCATTTAATGATACCACTGTTTCATCAAAGATATGTGAGGTCTCCTTAATCGTTGTTACCTCGTTCAACTTTGCTTTCGTACAATCTTTAAGGTTTTCTAATTCCTTTGCTTGTTTTGATGATAATACCACATTATGTTTAATATCACCCACTTGAACAGTATATTCTACAAGTTCAGATTCATCAGAGTCAAATGATAGTTCTGCAAATGCTGGTTGAACACCTACACTAAAAAACAAAAAAATTATTCCAAAAACAATTCCTTTTCTACATGATCCTTTATTCATCTTGTTTTTCCTCCAAAGAATGTTATTGAAAAATAGAATAATAAAACCTTTTTTTAAAAAATATCCGAAATGATTAAATTAATTGACATAATTTATTTTATTCGGAAAAATATGACTAAAATTGATAAAAAAGATCATAAAATTATTTATCATCTTTATCAAAATTCCAGACAACCATTGAGTATTTTGGGGAAAAAGGTAGGACTGTCTAGAAAGGTTGTCGAGTATAGAATAAATCGGTTAGAAAAGGAAGGAATTATAACTGGTTATCCAACTCATATAGAAAATTCTTTACTAGGCTGGGTGTTAGTTCGTTACTATTATACCCTTCAATTTGTAAGTTCTGAAAAAAAACAGGAAATAATTGATTATTTCATCAATAGCGATATTGTAGCTTTGGTATCAGAACTTGAGGGGAGTTATGATCTTCAAGTAAATTTTTATGTTAGTTCATTAAAGCCCTTTGAATATCAATTAAATTATCAAAATATATTTTTAAAATTCACGTCATTTTATGATAGATTACAAAAAAAATATAGAAAATATTTTGATGAACAGATAATGACAGTGTTTCAGAAATCTACCTTTTTTGATCCAATATTTCTACTTGGTGATAAAAATTTAACATCATCTTGTAATCCAATATCTCCCTCCTCTTTTAAAGAAGTAAAAATTGACAAACTGGATTTTGAAATACTTAAAAAACTTGCTGTTGATGCAAGAATTCCAACAGTGAAATTGGCAAAAGATTTAAATGTCACAACTGCAACTGTTAAATCTCGTATTAAAAGATTGATAGATGAAAAAGTGGTAGGAAATTTTGGAATTAGTATTGATTTGCCAAAAATTGGATACAACATATATAATGTTGAAATAAATCTAAAAGAATATGAGAAAAAATATGAAATAATAAAATATATTCGGAAAAATAAAAATATCTCTGAGATTGAGGAAACATTTGGTAGGGGAGTTGATCTGGAGTTTGAGTTTGCTTTGAAAGATATAAAACAGCTTCAAGATATAATCAATGACCTATCTTCAAAATTTCCAGAAGCCATCAAGAATTTTAGATATTATCATCATGTAAAGATTCATAAACATAATCATATTCCTTTTAAATAATTGATTTTTTAATTTTTAATATTAATGTAATATAAAAGTATCAATGGAGGAATGGTAACCAGTCCACTAATTAAAAACATATTATTGTAACCAAGTAAAACAATAATTGAACCTGTAAAGATACCTGCACCTTCAGATCCAAAATTTGCAATACCAGTATATAATGAAAATTGTGTTCCTCCAAGCCTGGGATTGGTTGCATCCATATAAAAAGCTAATATTGCAGCATTTACTCCATAACCAAAAAATGAAATTATAAAAATTAATACTATAGTTGTTACAATTGAATTAGAAAATATTATCAATATTACAAAGATTGATGCTGGAACTGCAGATAAATATATGGCTTTTTTTCTCCCAAATTTATCAGATATAATACCTGAAAATATTGAACCAGGAATGGCAGATACCATCATACTAGCTGTGATAAGCCCTATTTGAATATCAGATAATTCAAGAGCTTTCTTTGCATATATAATTAATCCATAATTGAATATTCCATATCCTATTGCTATTAGAGGAATAAACAATAGTAACAGTTTCACATGTTTCTTCTTAAATTCTTTTAAAAGTAATTTTTTTACTTTTTGTTTTCTGATTAATTTTTTTGTTTCTGCAATTATAGAAGGAAGGATAATATTTATTAAAATTATAATCCCTGCAATTATAAACATATAGCTATAGCCAAATGTTTGAGCAATAAACGCTAAAATAATTGCACCTAATCCTGCCCCAACAACACTTCCAATATTCATTGCAGCATTGATTTTTCCCCTATCTTCATTTATACTTATGTCAATTCCCCATGCATCTGCAGCAGAATCGAGTAATGTTTGCCCAAATTGACTACAAAATAGAATAATTGTAAAAGGAATAATTAGGTTTGAAGGGTCAATGAAATAGAGTAAAAAGAAACAAAAAGCACTTATTAAACCACCAACAAATATAAAATATTTTCTTCCTTTATGAATATATTTATCGATAACAGTGCTCCATAAAAATTTGATAATCCAAGGGCTCACACTAACACCAACAATGACTGTAATATACTCAACAGGAATATCGATGCTTATAAAATATAAAGGAATAAATAAGACTGCAGTACCACTAAATCCTTGTTGAAAATATAAATCACCAAAAAGAAGATATTTTAAGAACCTTCTTTTTTTCAATTCAACTAGAATTTTCCTTCCTCCCAATTCATAACTTTGCTAAATTGTAATTAAAAAAAAGGTTTATATGGTTTTTTAATAATGAAAAGTGGTTATTTTTAGTTAATAATGATAGATAATTTAAGAATATAATATTCATTTGTCGGGGAGGAATCTGTAGGAGCGTGATACTTTTTAAAGACTTATTAAAACAATTCTTTTTATTAATATTTTGATATCTTTTTAAGCATTTTTTTCTGAATTCCGCCTATAATCTTCTTTATATTTTGTTTTGGGATGAAACCACTATTTATAAATTCATTTTGATTAATTATTCGCCCTGTGTATACACCTTCATTTGCTTTTTGAATAGCATTAAAAATATCCATTTTTCCATCATTGTATATAATTTTAGCCATTTCTAATATTTCAATAACTTCAGAGTCATTATCATTTGACATTTATATCAACATTTTTATCATTCATATTCTCTCGTCCCTCATATATTAAATCCATAGTTGATAATTAAATGTTACAACTATTAGACCTAATTGTTATTCTAATAGGCAAGGGCAACCATCAATTGTTTTGGTTATATCATCTATTGGGTCTACTTTTTAATTTTTATTTAGAATGATAGGATGCTCCCAACAATTTAAAAGAACACCTAGAATATAAGGTAACAATAATTGAGCAAAGTTAAATGTAGCAAACAACCTTAATATTATCAATTCAGAAAATATATCAAGAATATCTATTAACCATTCAATTTTTTCATAAAATTTCTCATAAAACTGAAGCTTTTTTAATGAAAAATTCATCCAACCAAGTAGAATTTTGCAAACAGGTCTAAAATTACCTTCAGTTTTATCATGTTTTTGATTACTATACTCTACTAATTGTTCATTTATCATATCATATAATTTTTTGTTTTCTTTTATATGTGCAAGGTTTTTTATTCTTTTAATAGAAGGACATATGTCACAATCATCCCCACCATCATGTAACATATTATTAGATATATTTGCAAACGCTGGTTGAACAGTAATACTCAGAAACAATAGGATCACAGCAAATGTAAAACCTTTTCTAAACATTCTTTGTTTCATATTCAAACCTCATTATGGCTGTTATCTCTAAGATATATTGAATTCGCAAAACCCATATAATAATAATCTAAATTGTTTTTCCAGATTTTGATACCTATAAAACCAGTTGCTCCAATATAATGTAAATCATTACCTGCCATTAATTCAGAAATTTGTCCATAAAATTCACCATTCCATCTTTTTACACCAAATAAACCTAGTGTAAAAATCCACCCCCTAGCAGGTACAAAACCACCCCCCAACCCATAATAATAAGCTCCGAAAATAATACTACTTCCAAGAGCTATTGGATTCTGTTTGAAATAATCCTGAATACCATATCTAAATATTGCTGCCATATATGCTACAATTGCTAAATAATATGATTCAAAAATAAAACTTAACCTAATTAACAACGATGAACTAGCTGGTAAAAAAGATGTTTCAGTAGAATGACCACAAATAAGACATAAGATATTCTTACCTGATAACTGTTTATTTTCATACCATTTATTCAAAAAATGATTATTACTAAATTTTAGATAATTTCCAAATATAAGTCCCTGAACCTGTTTGATACAACTGTCAATAAGAAAACCATAGCTATCTAACTCCAAAATCATATCATTAAAAATCCTTATAGAATCTTCCTTAGTTTTTACTATATCTAAATCTTCTCTGATTGATTCAAATAATACATCAATTTTATTCAGTTGTTGTTCAGTCAATTGAAAAGTATATTCCTTTCCAAGTCCACAGAGCTCGATAGTTACATAATGATTTTCTACATCAAAACATTCTTTTTGCTTTGATGCAAATACTGGATGAATACCAACACTAATAAACAATATTATTATTCCAAAAATAAGTCCTATCCTAACTAATTTATTTTTCATATTTATTTCCTCCTCTTATATTTTTTCATTTTATTCCCTTGATTAACCATTAAGCAAATATTCGAGTATAAAACGTCTGTTCAAAATTTTGGTCAAAATATTAAAATAAATAAAGATAATTATCATTTTGTGTGGTAGTATAGCTGAAATCGATCTCAAAGATAGAAAAATATTATATAATCTCCTTGTAAATTCTAGGCAGTCATTCAATAGCATTGGAAAGAAAGTAGGATTATCAAAAAATGTTGTTGCTTTTAGAATCAAGAGATTAGAAAAAGAAGGAATTATCATTAATTACCCAACTATAATACAACCTGCATTAATAGGCTGGGGAGTAGCTCGCTACTATTATACCTTTCAATTTATAAATCCTGAAAAAAAACAGGAAATAATTGAATATTTCATCAATAGTGATATCGTAATATATGTAGCAGAACTTGAAGGAAGTTATGATCTTCAAGTAAATATGTATATCACTTCATTACGACACCTTGAATATCCATTTAAATCTCCAACATTGTTTCTAAAATTCACCTCATTTTATGAGGAAACGCAAAAAAAATACAGAAAATATATTGATGAACAGACAATGAATGTGTTTTACAAAACTACCAATTTCTTATCAATATTTCTTCTTGATGAAAAGGATTTTCCACCATCTACTATTCCAATGTCCCCCGCCACTTTTAAAGAAGTACATATTGATAAACTCGATTTTGAGATACTCAAAAAACTTGCAGTAAATGCACGAATTACAACAGTGAAACTGGCACATGATTTAAATGTCACAACTGCAACTGTCAAATCTCGTATTAAAAGGATGATTGATGAAAAAATCATATCGAATTTTTCAGCTTTTATTGATACAACAAAAATTGGTGCTTATTTTTATAAAGTTGAAATAAACCTTAAGGATTACGAGAAAAAACATGAAATAATAGCATATATAAAGAAAAATAAAAATATTTCTTTGGTCACAGAATCATTTGGCCGGGGTGTTGATCTGGATTTTGGGTTTTTTCTTCAAAATATGACACAGCTTCAAGATATAATCAATGATTTATCCTCAAAATTTCCTGAAACCATCAAAAATTTCAAATATTTTTGCACAGTAAAACAACATAAATATAATCTTATGCCTTTTAAATAAATGATTTTTTAGTTCTCAATATATTGATTTCTTTCTCCTTATTTTTCTCTCAATTCCACCTATAATCTTCTTAACATTTTGTTTAGGGATGAAACCACCATTTATAAATTCATTTTGATTAATTATTCGCCCAGTGTAAACACCTTCATTTGCTTTTTGAATAGCATTAAAAATATCCTCCTTTCCATCATTATAAATGATTTGAGCCAATTCAATTATATCGATAATTTCAAATTCATTTTTATTTGCCTTTTTTAACATTTATACCTAGTTTAGGTCAGAAAAGAAAAAAAGAGATTATGGCGTATAAGTGGTCGATTTTAACTCAAGTTCCATTTTGTAATAAGTTTTCCCTGTGTTTATAAATTCAATCTGTGTAGTAGATTTTACCACATTTCCAATTTCCTCAGCATAATATGAGCAATATAGATCATGCCCGTCTTCTCCATAAAAGAGCTCACCTGTTACATTATAGGCATCATATGTTCCTGTAGGGACTGTGATTGATTCAAAATTACAAGTGTACTCAACATCACCTATATGCCATTCTATTTCTTTTTGTATGTAAGGGATAAGTCCCCAGAACATGGATGTCTCTGATTCTTCAGTTACTTCTGAGTCTGCAAAGGTTCCTGAATCTCCATCTTTTAACGGAAAAGGCGTGATGTTAAACGCAGGATTAAACTCTGACATTCGATAGTGATGTATCTGAATTGGTATGGGAAGAGGGATAGGTCCAAGAGTTAAGCGGACAATTCCTTTCATAGAATAGTAATGATTGATTATAGCAAGATTTGTTTTTTGAATTTCTAAATTAGAGACATAAGATGAAAGTCGTGTTACTTTCATGTCTATATTTCCAGGAAGATCAACTATTCCTTTAAACGGACTCATTTTTCCTGTAAGTTTATAGGTATCACCAGAATCCTCAACGACTTCATAGATTAATTCACCGCTTACATCTGCAACCATATCATCAGTAACATTTTGTGATGCTGCAATATATAACTCCATGTTATAGGTCCATGAGTCACCAACCTTCCAAACTGGGACATCAGCACCAGTTGATATTGGATTGTGTTCATATTCTTTAGTTATAGCACTTATCGGTATTGCCAGAGTGTTAATCAACAGCATACATACAAAAATACCTACTATTTTTTTTCTCATTTATTTTCCTCCATAATGTGTCATGGAAAAGCGGAATCAAAAAACCTTTTTTTAAAAAATTTACAAAATAATTAAAATACAGGACATCTTTTTATTTATTTGTAAAAAATGCTTAAAAATGATAAGAAAGACCTAAAAATTATTTATCATTTATTACAAAATTCAAGGCAACCATTAGGTATTTTAGGAAAAAAAGTAGGACTTTCAAGGGAGGTTGTTAGATATAGAATAGAACGTATGGAAAAAGAAGGAATTATCACTGGATATCCAACTGCGATAAATAGTGGATTCTTGGGATGGGGATTAGCTCGTTTCTACTATACATTTAAATTTGTGAGCCCTAAAATAAAACAGGAAATAATTGAATATTTCATAAATAGCGATATTGTAACGTTAGTTTCAGAACTTGAAGGTTGTTATGACCTTCTAATAAATGTTTATGTCACTTCATTAAGAAGCTTTGAATATCCATCAAATTATAGAGATTTATTATCTAAATTCTCCTCATTTTATGATCAAACACAAAAAAAATTTAGAAAATATTTTGATGAACAGATAATGATTGTGCATCACAAATGTGAATTGTTTGATCCAATATTTCTACTTGGCGAAAAGAATTTAACATCTTTTGGTATTCATTGGCCTCCCTTCCCTTTTAAAGATGTAAAAATTGACAAACTGGATTTTGAAATACTTAGAAAACTTGCTGTAAATGCAAGAATTCCAACGGTGAAATTGGCAAATGATTTGAATGTCACAACTGCAACCATTAAATCTCGTATTAAAAGATTGATAGATGAAAAAGTAGTAGGGAATTTTGGAGTTAGTCTTGATATACTAAAAACTGGATATAGAGAATATAATATTGAAATAAACCTTAAAGATTATGATAAAAAATATGAAATAATCGAATATATTCGGAAGTATCAAAATATCGATGAGATAGATGAATCCTTTGGCCGGGGGGTCGATCTGGATTTCAGGTTTATTCTAAAAGATATAACACAGCTTCAAGATATAATAAATGATCTATCCTCAAAATTTCCTGATGCCATCAAGAATTTCAGATATTTCAGCTTGTTAAAACTTCATAAATATAATAAAGTTCCTTTTTAATAAAGAATTTTTTAGTTTTTAATATATTGATTTCTTTCTTCTTATTTTTCTCTCAGTTCCGCCTATAATCTTCTTAATATTTTGTTTTGGAATGAAACCACCATTAATAAATTCATCATTATTTATTATTCGACCAGTAAAAACACCATTATCTAAAATTTGAATTGCTTTAAAAAATTCCTTTTTTCCATCAGAATAAACAATATTAACCATTTCTAATATATCAATAATTTCGAATTCATATTTATTTAGTTTTTTTACCATATATTCCTCGGTGGAATCAAAAAGATAAGAAAGAGATTGTTTGGTTTTTTGGAGTATTTTTGTCATATTATGTTGATGAGAGATTGAAAAGCATTGGTTTGAATTGCCAGTTGAGGTAAAGATCTAATTGATCGTATGCATGAGGACTTGGTGTATCAGGATATTTGACAAATCCGCTCTGTCCACATGGAAGTACACTTATGCCTATTGGAGAATCTGATGTATTGCTCCATCCCCAATTTGGCATCTCTAAAATCTGGTTATACGTTCCTCGATCCATAAAAGGTATATAATCCCAACCAATTTTTTCAGGTGATTTCAAACTTCCCATCTCATCAAAAATTGGAGTGTTTTTTAATTGATATTGATCTGTTAAATTGAATATTGGAGAGAGCCACTCTGATACATTACTTGTTCCATATTTGCTTTCTAGAGCTATTAGAGTGTCCTCTAATACATTTATTATCATTTCATCTCTTGGAACTCCATTTAAATAATTCTTATATTTTAGTTCTAATGGGGAATTATCACCTTGGAGAACATGATTAAGTAAACCTAAAACCTCCAACCAAGTTATGCTTTCAGGGATTTCATCTCGTAATGTTTGATTGATCATTTCAAAAAACCATTCTTCCATGATTGTGAATCCTGGATCGTCATAAAAACCATCTGAATCGATATCGTTTAAATAACAATTCCAATTATCTATGGCAGTTTCAACATCTATTGGAATTCCACCCATATTATCTATTGCATCCATAAGATATTGTTTATAGCATGTCACCACTGGCTCATGATTGGCTACATCCTTACAGATTTCTACCATATCCTCAACCGAGATACTGTCATCATTTGTGAGAAGTTCTTTTAACCTCTTTATTCTTTCACTATATGGACCTTGTTGCCATTGCACCATACCCTCAGAATAAGACCAATTTGGATGAGGTTTATTATTCCAGTTTGCGTAGAAACCTTCCGATGGATTTATCCCTTGTGGGTTTTCCTCGGAAGGAAGTATTCCTTGCCATTCCTCACCACCAGTGCCCATTAATGGAAATCTTCTGTCCAATCTTCTACCTACGATATTTTTTTCTGGTCTTATTGGGTACCAACCAGAATGGTAGTATCCAATGTTACCATATCTATCAGCAAATAAAAAGTTATTAGAAGTGGGAGTTTCCTTGCACAGTGTTTTAAATTCACTTACATTTTTACATTCTAGAGCTTTTCCAAAAGAATCTATTGTTTTATAAGCTTGGGTCCAGTCAGGTTCTTTTCTGGTTATTGCAAAACCTCCAAGGATAGGAAGCCAAAATGAACCAAGGACAGGACCATGAATTGTACGATACAATTCATATTCATGAGGCTTTCCATCAGAATCATAAATAATTTCAGTTCTTGCATCTATATTATACCAACTTCCATCAAATTTATATTTCATCTTATTTAAAGGATGCAACCTTTCAATATATGTATCAACTAAATCGGAATTGCCTGTAGTCTGAGTAAAGGACATAAATTGTGTTACACCTAATACAAAAAATGGACCGACACCTGCAATAGTTGCTCCAACCGCATCAATTCCTGCACCATGGAGTCCAACTTCAACTAAATGTTGAGGTATCGAATGTCCCATTTGTGGACCACCGAGCAGAAGTGTATTTCCTGATGAAGATTTCTCAGGAGA
>Ga0209536_100015300_pt1 | contig 10958 bp, 7 predicted proteins | sample DeeMarSeWOR28_12_FD_187461 | JGI IMG/M metagenome (GOLD analysis project Ga0209536, IMG submission 187461) | Marine sediment microbial communities from White Oak River estuary, North Carolina - WOR-2-8_12 (SPAdes) (version 2) | ecosystem: Environmental > Aquatic > Marine > Intertidal zone >... | reverse complement strand
AGATATAATTAATCTTATTCGTTCGCAGAAAGGATTAATCAGTAAAGAAAGAAGATTTCCGAAAAAAGAAACACTCAATAAGGTTTTCAGCTTATCTGTGAATACGGAAAAACCCGTTGAAGAAATTATCGAAGAAGAATTTCCACATTTTATTTTAGAGCTCGATCAGATCCTGGAAGTGCAGAAAATTTTTACAAGCTATAAAAGAAAAAATAATCTGCTTGATTATGATGACTTATTAGTTTACCTAAGAGATTTTTTGCTAAGCGGAAATACAGCTTCAAAAAATCTCCTTTCAACAATTGATTTTTTAATGGTTGATGAATATCAGGATACAAACAAACTGCAGGCTGATATCGTGCAGGGTCTGGCTCAACATAACGGTAATGTAATGGTCGTTGGAGACGACGCTCAATCGATATACTCATTCCGGGGAGCCAACTTTAAAAATATAATAGATTTTCCGAAGCTCTTCCCGGATGCACAAATTATTAAAATCGAAGAGAATTACAGAAGTGTTCAGACAATCTTGGATTTTGCAAATCATGTATATGATTCGGCTGTTGAAAAATACACAAAAGTGCTTTATACGCGTAAACAGGGTGGCGAACTACCAATGATTGTTGCCGCTGCAAATGAAAATATGCAATCGAAATTTATTGTTGAAAAAATTCTTGATTTAAATGAACAGGGCGTTAACCTGCAGGAAATTGCAGTTCTGTTCCGTTCGTCTTTTTTCTCTTTCGATCTTGAAATTGAACTGGCCAAAGCGGGAATCCCTTTTCAAAAATTCGGCGGGATTAAATTCATCGAAACCGCACATGTTAAAGATGTGCTTGCATTTTTACGCATTGCATCTAATCCAAGAGATGTAGTCAGCTGGTACAGAGTTTTACTCTTACATGAAGGAGTCGGACCAAAAACCGCACAAAGAGTTCTGGATGAACTGGCGACAGCAAAACTTACAATTGAAAAGCATCCGGGGACTAAAAAAGAATTTGCATTTGAAAAATTAAAAGATCTGTTTGTTTTTCTTTATAAACTGCACACCTCTGAAGCACCGCCCTCAGAAAGAATAGGAATGGTTTTCGATTACTATTATCCACTCTTCAAAAACAAGTATGATGATTACCATAAAAGAAACAAAGATCTCGAAACGTTGCAGAATATTTCAGAAAATTACAGATCACTCGATTCTTTTCTTGCAGATATGGCAATAGAACCTATAATAGACAGCGTAACCGATCTAACAGCTACTGATAAAGAAGATGACTATCTAACCCTTTCTACAATTCACTCCGCAAAAGGTTTGGAATGGCATTCTGTTTTTGTTATTCACGCAGTTGAAGGATACTTCCCTTCCATCAGAGCAGCCGAGAGCCTGGAATCTCTGGAGGAAGAGAGAAGATTGATGTACGTTGCATCAACCCGCGCGAAGCAAAATCTGTACGTAACCTATCCAATGCATATGTATAACAGGATCGATGGAATAACTCTTTCTAAACCGTCCCGGTTCATCTCAGAGATATCAACAGATAAGGCTCAGGGCTGGCTGGTTGAGGATGAGTTTTAATCCAAAAGAGCTGCAAAACTTAACAGCTCTTTTTGATTTCAAGATAAATAGAGAACGTGCTTGAACAAAGTTCAAATATTAAATCGCACCTGGAAATATCCAACTTACTCCTCCGACCAATGTACCATCGTTATGATTACTTGATCTGTCTCTTACCGTAAGACCACTGCCTTCGTTAAATCTCCAATAACCCATTAAACTTCTGGCCCTCGGCGTCGCAGCACTCATAGCTTGTGTAATTTGTGACTCAGTTAAAACCTCATTCCAAATTTTAACTTCATCAATATTGCCTTTCCAATATTCAGTATTTATCGGAAAATCAACCCCTATTGTTAAGGGAGCATCATTCGGCAACAGAGTCCCATCAAGAGGACCACTTACTTCATTTACAAAGCTTCCATTAATATAAAATCTTACAACACCAATTGCACCATCATATGCGAAGGAAACTCCAATGTGATACCAAGTATTCAAATCTAAAGGGGAATTAGTAGAGTTTACCTGAAATCCGCCACCGCCACTTGTAGTAGCCGTTAAATAAAACCTGCCATCTCCTGATGAATGAAGAGTATAATTATTATTAACAGAGCTTATTCCCGTATTATCTCCCTTTGTAACTATACTTGAATACTCAATAGGATATTCGCCGTCAAAATAAACCCATGCACTAATTGTTAATTCATTTGTTGCATTTAGTGAAAGATCATTTGGTACATTTACATAACCATCAATTCCATTAAAACTGAGAGCTGACCCTCCGGGTTTCAGCAGAAAAGAATTATCATCAACAGGATCCGTTGAATGCTGCTGACATCCCACTAAAAATAATAGAAATACAATCGCAGTGATGACTGCTGAGAGATACTTAAACATATAACCTCCTTATAAATGATTATTTAATTTGTAAAAAATATATTCGCAACGAAGTTAGGATAAATAAAAAAAATATGTCGATGATGATAAATAATTATTTGCTATTTAGCAAATTTACTTGTAACACACACTTATGAATAAAGGCGAGGATATGTTTGAATTATTATGAGCAGGTTGGTTTAAATAAAAAATCCCCGCTAGTTCAATTAGCGGAGATCGGAACGCGGAATTTTTTAAAAAATCTGCTGTGCTATTATCTCAATTCCAGATTAATTATCCCTATATCCGTATTTACATTAGCAAAAACTTCAACGTCTGTAATTGTAGTATCACGGTAAACTAGTGTATCTGCAGGTGTAATGTGAACATCATAAATTCCTGCTTGCAAAGCCATTAGCTTGAAAAATCCAGTCAGATCGGTAAACGTTGAAATTGTGTCAGTACCTGATACTGTCTGAATTGTATGATTTGCACCTGGCGGGAGTACTTGACCGGAAATCGAACCTGAAATAACGAAAGGCATTACTCTTATCGTAGGCTTTAATTTGTATTCACCGTTACCTGTGATTAAGACCGATTTTTCAACATTAAAATCCAGATACAGCTCATAGAGTTTACCCCTCTCAATTTCAAATGAATGGTTTAATTTAATTCCTGTCTGAGTTCCGCTTGGAATTGTTAAAGGATATTTTGCCCCATTATCCACTACGTAGTTACTATCTTCTACAATTAAGCGGATTTGTGTATACTTACCTTCTGCTAGAGTTGTATCACCAAGTACAGCACTTGCACCATTGGTAAGCAATAGCAGATCAAAATATCGAAGCGAATCATTAATTACTGTCCAGCTTCCCGCAGTCGAATCGGTGCCTGATTTATGGACCTCTACCCTGGAGACACATATCACAATAGAATCTAGTGTTGACGGCGAATCAATCAGTACAAGTCTTATCGATCCTTCACCCTCAGTATTACCGCCAGCTATTGGTTCAGTAGTATTATTTTCAGTGCATTGCCAGATTGTAATTATAGAAATGAATAAAAAGGCTATAGATATTTTTTTCATATTTTTCCTCTGACAGCTGAGTTATGTAATAATAATTTGATTATTTAATTTAACATATTCGCAATTAGTATACCATCCAATTGGGACGAACTATATGTATATACTTTAGATAATGAAGCAGCATGAATTAAATAAGACACTTATAAATATCTGGTTGTCTCAGAAAGAGATTGAATAAAAAAGTTTTACTTACGCCATTAAATTGAAAAGAATTAATCTAATAACTTGTAACAAATTTCGGTTTTTTTTCATCAGTATCAAGAATAGTTCTGTTAGACTTTAAATCCTTTAAGGGGGGCATTTCCTCAAGAATATTAAATGCTTCAAGAATTGCATTTTCCTTTGTAGAGTTCCTGATAATAAAAGGGCGATCGTGCGGGGGTTTTGGAGCATCTGATGTTAAAGGAAGAATCTTGACTATTTTATCTCCGTTTCTGAATATCTCATTAACAAAAACTGAAATTAAATAACTATGAAAGGTATCTGGTATACCGTAAGAATTAAAGCTTTCATTCCAGAAACTAATTGTAGCTAACGACATATTCAACCACCATTTAGTATTGAGCAATTATTTGGTTATTATTTTTGACTTTTCCCGACTCAAGTGAGAAAAAGTACTTTTTAAAAAGAGTTACAAGGATCATGCCTTCTGTCTCATATATATTTCTGGCAGAATTGAACTTTTTTATTATGTGGAGTTTAATTACGTCGCCATTATTGTCTTTCAGCGTTAAATAAGACGCTTCTGATATCACTAATTCAATAATCTGAGCAAAAAAAACCCTGTTTAATATTTAATTACTAAACAGGGGAGAAAATTAAATGATTGTCAGACTATTTCAATAATACCATCTTTTTGGTTTCAACAAAATATCCCGCTTGCAGTTTATAGAAATAGATTCCGCTTACTAAGTCTTTTCCATCAAATTCAACTTCATATATGCCAGATGGTTTATACTCATTTACCAAAGTTGCTACCTCGTTACCTAGTACATCATAAACTTTAAGTGTTACGTCTCTCGTCTCTCGTTTTAAGTCTTGCGGAATACTAAATTTTATCTTCGTGTCCGGATTAAACGGATTGGGATAGTTTTGAGACAAATAAAATGTCTCAGGATTATTAAACTCTTCAGTAATGTTCGTAATGCTCTCAATTTCAGTTTTTACGCCTGGAATTGAAAAAGGATCTACCAGGAAGAAGCTTAAATCAATATGGTTTGTGGGAATTAAATCCTGTACTATCCAGTAATCCATTGCTATCCAGATTGTATTTTCGGTAGAAAGAACTTCTACAGGGGGTAAAGGCGGAGGCAAAAGCAGGACACTGACTTTCCATTTCATATAGAACTTTTTGCAATCTAAATTACCGATTGCAGTTGGTAAAGTTTCATCCTCCAATCTTTTATTCAAATATTCAAATCTGAATGTAAATGCGCCAACTGGGGTATTAATCACCGTATCCCGGGATACTAAAGTATCCTCAATGCCAACAGTTGAAGCAAATTTGTAAGTCGGGTACCAATCCTCAAGAGATTTAAAGAAATGAACAAAATTAAACGTAGTATCTATTTCCAGTGAATCGAGTTGAGCAATAACTATTTCAAGGGGACCTAAATCAAAAAAATCATAACCATCTGTTCCATCAAGATGATAAAACAGAGTATCATCGTAGTTCAGTAAATTTATTGTTTCGAACGGACCACTTTTTGTCGGAACAATATTAGCATTTTTACCCTGATGCATACTTACAACTGCAAATGTATCTCTTCTGGCAAAAGCCAGAGAGTCTATTTTATTGTTAAGTGAATCGAGAGGGGTCGATCTGTAATTCCAAACAAAACCTGTTTGCTCTGGGAAATAATCACTTGCTTGCTGAGAATAAGAAATCCCGATTAATACAAAAAGACAAAAAACTGTAATTAATTTTTTCATTTCAAACCTGTAAATTTTTATGTTTTTATTATCCGGCTAAAGGTGAACTTAACTGCTTTTTAACTTTGAATATTATTTTGATAAAAGCAAGTGAAATGGAAAGGATTTTTTCAAATGATAAGATTAATCCCAAATGAATAACTACGGATCTTGCGAATATTACCAATTAGCTCAACATAATTATAGTTAAATATATTTTTGGCATTAATAAAAATCCTGACCGGTAATCCAGTAGAAATAAAGTTATAGCCAACTCTTAAATCGGTAACATAAACAGGAAAACGCACATCTCCGTCAACTATAATTCCAAGATCTACGAGTTCATCATCAATTTCTTCCACTTTACTCCAATATCTAAAATCCGCACCGAATTCAAAATTCCATTTTCTAAGCTCAATGCTTGAGTAGAAAAGATGTCTTGGTCTATATTTAAGCGCCATATTCTGATCCAAATCCCTTGCCCAGGTATATGTATAGTTCAGAGTTAGTGTTAACTCATCAGGAATAAATATTATGGAAGTGCTTAATTCAGAACCCTGAATTCTGGATCTTATTACATTATCAAATACTACCAATCCGTCAGCGGGATCAATTGACGGTTCAATCATATCATAGTACTCATTGTGAAAGAACGCAATATCAAGATTCAAGAAATAAAAGGGAGAGTAGTTTGCGGCTAATTCAAAAGTTAAGTTAGATTCTGACTTAATGTTCGGATTGGGTTTTACTACTATTCCGCTGCTGGAAGTCGAAGTGAATGCTTCAGCAAGAGTGGGAGCTCTGAATCCCGTTCCCAATGATGATCTAAAAATCAGGTTGTTGAGTAGTTTATAATTAAAGCCCAGTTTAGGGGAAATTGCACCGGAACCATCCAGTGAATCAAGTTTACTATAATCATATCTGATTCCTAATGAAGCAATCAGGGGAAAATTAAAGTTAATATCAGCAACGGAATAAACACCTAATCCGAAAGCATTAGGATTTCCAAAAAGATTTGAACTGACATTGGAAGTATTGCCCTCAGCCCCGGCGGTCAAAACTATATTATTTGTTAGACCAAAATTAAATTGGATTTCTCCTTTATATAAGCGGGAGGCAGATTCATTAGACGGCGTTCCACTATCCTTAAAGTAATTATGGTAATAATTGGTTTTAATATTTAAGTAAAATCCTTTACTCAATACATTTTTATATATAAATCCTAAAAGATACCTGTCAGTCTCAATTCTCTGATTACGATTAACTTCCGGCTGAACCAGAGTATTTCTCGAGTCTTTCCAGTAAAGAAAATTTCCTCCTCTTTTATTAAAACTATTTCCCAAAAAAGTTATTGATGAGGATGGGGTAAAATTGAAAACTGCTTTCAGAAATCCGGTATACTTTTTGAAAAAGTCATCCTGTCTGTAACCTAAATCCTCAAGGCGGGTAAATGATGCATTAAAACCAAATTTTCCAAATGTGTTTGAATGTGATAGTGTTAATCCACTGAAAGGTCTCCGTTCCCCGGACCAATCCCACTCACTGTAATGAGGTTTATCGTAGAAACCGTAAAACCCATTAACGATAGTCAGTGGCACCTTTGATATATCTCTTGTCAAAGCATTTATCACTCCACCAATAGCGGCTGATCCGTAAAGGGAGCTAGCTGCTCCCTTGATTACTTCAACCTGTTTCAACTCTGTTACCGGAATCATTTCCCAAACGATTTCACCGGTATCTCCGGTGTAAATTGTCAACCCATCTATTGCTAAGAGTGCTCTGGATCCAGCACCTCTGCTATAACCGCTTGAACCCCGGATACTTATCTGATCTTCTGTCATATTTATACCCGGGACGTGTCTCAATGCATCTTCGAGATTACTGTAATTTTTTTCAAGGAATTCCGCTCCGGAGATAATTTCGGCACTTACAGGTAAATCGGATTTTTTCTGTTCGTACTTCCCCGCGGTTACTAAGACTTCTTCTGATTCAATTATTATTTCTTTCAGCACTACATCAATGACAAGGGATCTATCAGTAATTAAAACATTATCGAGTCTGAATTTCTCAAAACCAATTGCAGAAAATTCCATTTTGTATTTTCCCGGAGGTATATTTTGAATCAGATATCTGCCATTATCATCTGAAGACGTACCATAGTTTGTTCCAACCAGAAATATATTTACCCTTGCTATAGGATTATTGAGTGTGTCAACCACAGCTCCACTTATGGAATAAGATTGGCCCAAGCTGATACCAACTATCAATAGAGAAAAAATAAAATAATTTAAGATCTTCATACTTAATTAAGCTTCCACAATTCTAAACTCAACTTAAAATCCACCTGGCGGCTGAGGAGGAGGATTATCAAAATCGCAATTGATATTTATATTCCATACATAAGTATCATTAGGAATAATCAATTTACCTGGTTGTGATTCATCGTTCAGACTATAAAAAACACCAGCCACAAACCAATCCCTCCTATTAAGTGAAAGATTTTCAGTAAATTGCTGTGCAACTGCCACATAAGCATATTCTCCCGGATTGAATGTACCTGTTCCCGGTATAACAGAAGAATCACGAGAGCTATAATAATAGATGCTTGTTCCGAAAGGAATTTCCCAACTAACGAATTTAAGATTAAGGATATTGAAGTCTCCCGCTTCAAGAAGTGGATCTTTAAATACTACAAGATGTGTTCTCTTAATGCTATCTGGCCAAGTGCCAATGAATGTGATTCTACCAGTGAATCCGGCTGGTTCCGGATTTACAGGCAATGGTGCTATACCATGATCACAGGAAGATACTATAATGAAAGACGCAAACAGGCTTAAAACTAATATTTTAAACTGATGATATTGCATTAACAGAAGTTATATAATAATTTATTTTTTTAACAGGAAGAATCAATGCTCGTTAAACTAAACTGCAAAATTTATTTGAGCAGTAGCATTTTTTTCGTATCTCTAAATTCTTCTGTTGAAATAGAATAAAAATATATTCCGCTTGTTAATTCGGCGCCATCAAAATCAATCTCATATACACCGGCCGACTTTTTCTGATCAACTAACGTCTCAATCTCATTTCCCAAAACATCAAATACCTTTAATATAACCTCGCTTGTTTTCGGAATCTGGTATTTGATTGTCGTATGAGGATTAAATGGCTGCGGATAATTTTGAAAAAGATAAAACGTACTTGGTGATAATAGTCCATCATCGATTGAAGTTGGAATAAAATAGTTAATAATTGCCTTCCGGAAAACTGACGTAGTATCGTTTCCCGAAATAACGATTGCAGAAATTGTATCACTTCCAATTGTAACCGGAGCTGAAATACTAGCTTCGTAGGTTCCGTTTCCTAAATCATTAACTGTACCCACCACACCAGCTCCGCTGTTTACTAACTCTACTTGTAAACCACTCGCCAGAAGAGTATCCGAATTATTTTTAGGCGCTATTGTAATCACAGCCTGGGAGCTACCGTCTGCCGGCAGAGAATCCGGATTAACCATTATCATAGAAAGGAACGGATCAACAAACGTAAAAAGCGAATCCTTCCAGTCATCAAACATCCCTTGCAGAACATCAATCGGATCTGTTCCTACAGGAGTATCCGGCACTACCAGTTGCAGGTAAGGATCGGTTCCATCTCCAATTCGTACCACCTTAATAAATCCCGACTGCGAAGAAGTATTTCTGACTGCACAGCGGGTATCTGCACCGATTATTTTTGCTGCCTGAAGTGATGCCATCAGTTTATCCGCTAAGGGTCCTGCAGTATTAAGGAAAATTGTCCGCATCGTATCAATGATTACCGGTCCTAAGAGTATATTGCCCTGGACAGAATACCCTGCACCTGTAACATGATTTTTATAATCGAGACAATTCACCCCGGTATAGGCAGCACTCTCTCCATTGCGCGTGAGATCAACAATTCCGTACTGCCGGACTGTTGGATTGTTTTGTGCATCGTTTGCAATAAGCCAATCAATAATATCCTGCGGCGATAATCCTTCAAGCATTTTGCTATGGGCATTCTGCTGGTTAATTGAATTATATGAGGCCTGGGTATGGATTGCACCTATTCCTTCAATCACATCACTGAGTATAAACGCACCTACTCCTCCGAAGGGACCAACACACGATGCACCAGCACTTCCTATTTCTCCTGTCACCGTATCAACAGCAACTATTGAAAAAGTATCCTGCGAATACAAATTTGATAAAATAAATAGCGGCAGAAGTAAAAATAATATCATAATTTTAAAATGATTTAATTCCATTGAAGCCTCTTATAAAAATTATTTCTTAATTAATTTTATTCCGTTTTAACACCAAGATTGTAAAGTCATCCAGATAATAACTGTGCCTGGAAAAATCTTGTGTAGACTTTACAACATTTTTTATTATGCTGCCGGCCGATTCATTATATGAACCGGATAGAACAGTCTTTAACCTCTCTAGACCGAATTCTTCTTTATCATCATTAAAAATTTCTGTTGCACCATCAGTATAAAGTACAATGATTTCTCCTGGTTCGAGATCAACAGAAGCAGACTTATAACCTGCATCAACAACTAAATTTAAAGAAGGTCCGCTCTCATTCAAAGAACTTATCCTGCCACCGGGACTAAGAATAAGCGGGTAATTGTGACCGCAGTTAGTATATACAAATTTGTGCTTCTCCAGATCAATATAGCCATAAAATGCAGTTATGAAATCTCGTTTTCTGCAAAAATCTGAAATTTGTTCGTTTAGAAAATTCATTACACAATGCGGCCGATAATTCAGTTTAACCTGATTTCTTAGCAGCGCCCTAAATGCTGCCATAATTAATGATGCAGGAACACCATCACCTGATACATCGGCAACAACAATTCCAAGTTTATTTTTATCGATTTGGATATAATCAAAATAATCCCCTCCTATTTCAAATGTAGGGATACAGATAGCATCAATATCATAACCATTAATTTTCGGCGAAGCGGATGGAAGCAGGCTTGATTGCACATCTTTTGCTATCTGTAATTGTTCTTCCCATTTTTCTTTATCAACAATCTGCTGGTGAAGAATTGCTTTTTCTATTGAGATCGCAGAAGCATCAGCAAAAAAATTTAGCAAATCCAGATCATTTTCATCAAAGGCAGCAAGGTGATCACTTTCAACATCCAAGGCACCAATCACATCACTGTTTATGAAAATCGGAACTGTTATCTCTGAGAGTGTTTTTTTCCTTCCAACTACATAATGCGGCTCAACTCTTACGTCATCAATAATCAGACTTTCGCCGGTCTTTATTACATGACCAATTATTCCTTTTCCTTCAACCAGCATTTCATCGGTTTCACCCACACGTTTATATCCTCGTCTCGCTATTCCGGAAATTTTTTGACCTGGGAATTTATAATGAAGATCAGTTATGCTTTCACTTAGAATGAAAATTCCCGCAGCATCATATTTGATTACAGTATATAAAGTATCAAGCAGTAAATTTAAAATTATGTCTAGATCGAAGGTATCCTTTATTTTA
>Ga0209536_100015299_pt1 | contig 10958 bp, 7 predicted proteins | sample DeeMarSeWOR28_12_FD_187461 | JGI IMG/M metagenome (GOLD analysis project Ga0209536, IMG submission 187461) | Marine sediment microbial communities from White Oak River estuary, North Carolina - WOR-2-8_12 (SPAdes) (version 2) | ecosystem: Environmental > Aquatic > Marine > Intertidal zone >... | reverse complement strand
CAGAAGGCCGTATTGGCCTACATGTCCTACGAGCCGGCGCGTCCCGCCGATCCAAGGCGTCAGCCGTGACATAGATCCCTCCTTGGTTCTATGCCCTAATACTACCTCACGAGCCACACTCCGGTCCAGCGCTTGTTGTTGACCACCCCAAGAGCCTATTATCTCCGAGCGGGCTAATCTCAACCCAGACAACCCGATACAAGCGGCAGCAGGGAGGCAGCCACGACGACGTCGACCTCCGTTCTGGGATCACTGCGCCCCGTCTTCAGGGCCATCGCTTCCGCCGTCGTCCCTGACACCGACGGATTCGATGAAGCGGCCTGGGGCGAACTCGAATCGCTGGCGGAAGATTCGCTGAGCACCCGCCCGGCGGCTTTGCACCGTCAGATTCGCTTGCTGCTCAGGCTCATCCAGTGGCTACCCGTGCTTCGCTTCGGTCGGCCCTTCACCTCGCTAGATAATTCCAGCCGTGCCCAATTCCTGGCCGGCCTGCAGAACAGCCGCGTGGACCGCCTGCGCGTCGGCTTCTGGGGGCTAAGGACCCTCGTCATGCTGGGCTACTACGGCCGACCGGCAGCGGCGGCAAAGATCGGCTACAACCCGCACCGAAGCGGGTGGGAGGCGACGAGATGAACGAGGTCGCCTACGACATCGTCATCATCGGCTCGGGCGCCGGAGGCGGCACGGTGGCTCAGGAGTTGGCTCCGCTATGCAGCGACGGAGTACGCATCGCCCTTCTCGAGAAGGGGCCGCGCCTCAGAGACTCTGACTTCACAGGGCGCGAGGTCGAGATGGCGCAGATACTCTACGAAGACGGCGGCGGCTTCCTCACCGCGGACGGCTCAATGACCCTGGCCATGGGTCGCGGCTACGGTGGCTCAACCATCGTCTATACCGGTACCTCCATCGCCGCACCCCAGCGCGTCATAGAGCGCTGGAACGTACCGGGGCTCGGTTTCGATGAGGTGAACCGCCGCACTCAGAAGTTCGTTCAGCAGAACAACGTCCATCTGCTCGGCGAAGACAGAATCAACGAGAACAATCAGCTTTTTGTCAAAGGGTGTCGTCGCCTGGGTTACCGCGTCGAACAGTTTCCCGTCAACGTCAAGGGTTGCCTCGGTTCCAGCCTGTGCAATCTCGGCTGTCCCAACCAGGCGAAGCAGGGAACGCATCGCGTTCAGCTACCCAACGCCGAGCGCGGTGGCGTCGAGGTTATCACACGCTGCAAGGTGCTGCGTCTGGAAGGTCAAACCGTGATCGCGCGAGTAGACGGCAGGGCGGCCGGCGGCGTCGGCGACCCCTCTGCCTGGGCGCCGGGAGAGTACCGCATCCAGGCGAAGGTCGTCGTGGTCTGCGGTGGCGCCGTGAATTCGCCGGCACTACTCCTCCGATCGCGTCTTCCCAGTGCGTTGCCTCGTTTGGGTCACGGTTTCACCTGCCACCCGGCCTTGATTCTGGTCGGAGAACATAACCGCCCGATCACCAACTTCGTCGGCCATCCGAAAAGTTACTACCTGGATCAGTTCGTCGAGAGCGACGGGTTCATCCTCGAGACGTGCATGTACTTCCCGTTCACGACGGCCAAGAGCATGTCCGGGTTTGGGGATGGCCACGCCGCATTCATGCAGGCCTTTCCCAAACTTCAGATGATCCTGGTGCTGGCCTGCGATCATGTGGAGCCGGACAATCGGGTGACCGTCGATCGCCACGGCCTAGCTGTCGTCCACTACAGGTTTTCGCCTGAGGTGAAGCGCGCCCTTGCCCAGGGAGTGATAACGGCAGCCAGAATCTTCTTCGCAGCAGGGGCCCGGCGCGCTCACGTGCCTGCGGCAGCGAATCCTACGGTGCCTTCCGAGTACGCCGACTCTTTGGACCAGATCGTCGACGAGAGTTACTTCAGGCCGGGATCGGTCACCGTTTCAGCCGCCCACCTCCAGGGTGGTTGCGGCATGGGCATGACGGCCGCCGATTCAGTGACGGACTCTCACGGGCACGTCCACGGGGTTCCCTGGCTGTTCGTAGCCGACGCCAGCCTCTTCCCCGACTCCGTCGAGATCAACCCTTACCTGACGATCATGGCTCTGGCCGACCGCGTCGCTCAGTACATACGCCAGGAAGCGCGCAGCTTGCTCAACAGCGGTGTTGCCCATGCCTAAGATGACGGGGGGCGATATCGTGGTCCGGGCACTCGAGGATGAAGGCGTGCCCTTCACCTTCGGAATCCCCGGCACACACAACATCGAGCTTTACGATTCGCTGCGTCGTTCGACCACGGTTCGGCCGATACTGGTCACCGACGAGCAAAGCGCCTCGTTCATGGCGGACGCGGTTTCGCGATCGTCCGGGAGGCTCGGCTGCGTCAACGTGGTTCCGGGAGCAGGTCTAACTCATGCGCTCTCGGGCATCGCAGAAGCCTACCTCGATGGCATACCCATGCTCGTCCTCGGATGTGGCATTCGCCAAGACTCAGCAGCGAAGGCCTACCAGCTTCACGACGTGGACCAAACAGGCATAGTCCGCCCCGTCACCAAGGCGCAGCTGCGTCCCGCCCGGGGGTCCGACATCTACGCCACGATCCGGCGGGCCTGCCAGATCGCCCGGACGCCGCCGGCTGGGCCGACCTTCGTCGAGATCCCAGCGGACCACTACCTGTTCCAGCACGAGCCGGGATTCGACGCATGGAGTTCCTCGACAGCGTCAGAAGATGCTGGGCCGACTCGCGGTTCGTTCGCAGACGTTCACGAACGTCTGGCCCGCAGCCGTCGCCCCTTGCTGTACCTCGGCCTCGGAGCCCAGGGCGCGTGTCACGATCTGGTCGCGCTGGCCGAGCGCCTGGAGGCACCGGTCGCCACAACGATTCAAGGCAAGGGCGTCTTCCCAGAGAGCCATCCGCTCTGGCTATGGTGCGGGTTCGGCCGCGCGGCACCTCCTTTCGCACGCAGGATCGCGGGCGCATGCGATCTCACTCTAGCAATCGGTTGTCGCTTCTCCGAAGTCGGAACGGGCAGCTACGGCATCGAGCCTCCGACTCCACTGATCCATGTCGACATCGACGAGGAAGTCCTGGGACGTAACTTCGCAGCCGAGGTCGGTGTTTCGGCCGATGCCGGAGAGTTCGTGGCAGCCCTCCTGGAAACCCTCGCACCCAAGGAACACGACCGGCAGCTTCGCGAAGAGATCCAGGCAGGGCATGAGAAAGTGCGCTCGGAACAGGTGGGAAAGAAGGGCAACGGCGTCACTCCGGCACTGCTGTTGCGCACGCTGCAGGACATCTACGGGTCGGAGACCATCTTCACGACCGACAGCGGCAACGGAACTTTCCTGGCCATGGAGAGCCTACGGCTCGATCGACCGCGTTCGTTCCTCGCACCGGTGGATTATTCCTGTATGGGATACTCAGTACCGGCCGCCGTAGGTGCCGCCCTTGCTTGTCCTGACCGACCGGCCGTGGCCATCGCCGGCGACGGGGCCTTTCTGATGACGGGGCTCGAGCTGCTTACCGCCGGGCAACTTCAACTGCCCGTGACTGTCCTCGTGCTCCGTGATCGCGAACTCGCGCAGATCGCTCAGTTTCAGCAGACCGCCCTGGCAAGAAAGACCGCCAGCGTACTTCCCGACTACGACCTCGCCGCTCTGAGTCAGGCGTTGGGCATCGAGCACCTGCCGCTCCGCGATGACGGCGAGATAGGAAGTGTGCTTCATCAAGCCAAACAATCGCATGACGGTCGCAAGCCCGTGCTCATCGAGGTGGAGGTGGACTATTCGCAAGCCACCTACTTCACGCGGGGCGTGGTCATGACGAATCTGGGGCGGCTTCCGTGGTTAGATAGATTACGATTCGTGGCCCGCGCGCTGGGCCGCAAGTTGGTCCCACGGGGTGGGTAGCCGGGACTTGCGAAATGCTTAGTTTATCCGGAACCCCAGCCCCCCAGGACCGGGAGATCCTGACTCCCACGTGGGAGTTTCGAACCAGCCGCAAATGCACGGAGGGGAGCGATGATTGAACGATTGCCCGTGCAACTCGCGCACCCGACACGTTCCCTCAGCCGCTGGCTAGCCTGTGTGGCCGCGGGGCTGCTGCTCGTCTTTGCGACGCAGTCCTCGGCCTACGCCCAGGCGGGAACCGTCACCGGACGCGTCGTTGACGCCGAGCTCGGCGAGCCACTCGTTGGAGCCATAATCGACCTGACACGCGGGTCAGGAAGCGTCGTGCAACAAGCCACGACGAACGACGAGGGGGTATTCCGCTTCACCGGGGTCGAGCAGGGGCGATATACTCTCATCATCCAGACCTTGGGTTATGAGACGTATCGCCTGGAGCGGGTCTCGGTGGGAGCCGAGACATTTAACGCCGGCACCATCGAGCTTGTCTCCGTGGCCTTCAGTCTGAACCCGATCGTCGTGACGGTGTCGCGCGAACAGGAGAAAGCGCTCGAATCACCGGCAGCGGTATACACGGTGACAGCGGATCAGGTCGAGGAGAAGACGTCGACGACAGCCGTCGATCACGTAATCGGCCTTCCGGGCGTAGACAACGTGACCACCGGGCTGCAGCAACACAACGTTGTCGCCCGCGGATTGAACAACGTCTTCTCCGGTGCCCTGTACGTGCTGACCGACAACCGCTGGGCGTCGGTCCCTTCGCTTCGGTTCAATGCCTACAACCTGATTCCGCCGATCGATCCGGATATCGAACGAATCGAGTTTGTGCTAGGTCCTGGCTCCGCGCTTTATGGACCCAACGTTGACAAAGGCGTGATGCACATCATCACGCAGTCGCCGCTCCAGCATCAGGGGACGTTCTTCAGTCTCGCCGGCGGCGTGCGTGGCCCGGATGGTTGTGTGGACTGCAGCCCGACCGAGAACACACAGGGGGTCTACCAAGGCGTACTGCGCCATGCCGGGCTCTTCTCCGACAATGTCGGTTACAAGATCTCGGCGCTGTACTTCAACGGTGATGATTGGCGGTACCTGGATCCCGTAGAGCAGGTTAACCGCAACACCGCGATCGCTGCAGGTGCAGATCCCGACACCTTGAGAATCGGTGCTCGAGACTTTGGGGCCGAGCGTTTGACAGCGGACGCTCGAGTCGACTGGCAGCTGAGCGATAGAACGAACTTCGTCTTCGCCGGCGGCTTGAGTAACATGATGAGCAGCATCGAGTTGACGGGCTTGGGCGCGGCGCAAGCGGACAATTGGACATATTGGTACGCGCAGAGTCGCTTTCGGACCGGGAATCTCTTCGCCCAGCTCTACTACAACAGAAGTAACGCGGGCGACAGCTTCACGCTCCGCGATGGACTTCCCATCGTCGACAAGTCGAGCTTGTGGGCGGCACAAATCCAACACTTTACCCCCATGGGGAGCAAGCAGCGTTGGACGTACGGAGCCGATTTCATCGGTACGATTCCGGACACCGAAGGCACGATCAACGGCCGCAACGAGAACGACGATAAGATCTACGAGCTGGGTGGCTACCTGCAGTCCGAAACAGCGTTGTCCCCCAACTTCGATATCGTCCTGGCCGCGCGGGTCGACTGGCACAACAAGGTCGACAACGTCGTCTTCTCACCTCGCGCGGGCGTGGTCTGGAAGCCAACGGAGGAACACAGCTTCCGGGCGACGTACAACCGCGCCTTCAGCCAGCCGACCAGCATCAACTTGTCGCTGGACTTGAGTGCGAGTCCGATCCTCGGACCCTTCATAGACTACGGAATCCGCACTCTGGGCGTACCGTATCAGACAGGTCTGACATTCGACCGCAGCTGCGGCGGCCTTTGCATTCGCTCGCCCTTCGCCGCCGACCCCTCACAGTTTCAGCCCCTCGAGGTGGCGCCGTATTGGCAGGATGCGATCACTCAGCTGGACAGATATCTGGGGTCGCAGGGCGCAGGCTTAGACCCGGCACTGGAGGCGTTGCTGCGGTCTCTCGACGCCAGCGCCGCAGGAGTGGGCTCGGTGCTACGAACCTTCGACATCAACGCCGCGGGCTTCGGCCCCATCGAATCGCAGCAGCAGGCTGCCATCGACATCGCTCCGTTGGTACCCAGTATCACGAACACTATCGAGGTCGGCTACAAAGGTCTGATTGGCGATCAATTCCTCATCGGGGCCAGTGTGTATTGGCAACGAGTGGAAGATTTCATTGGGCCCCTCAACCTAGAGACACCAAATGCGTTCCTCGACCCGCGAGACCTGAACGAGTGGCTGGTTCCCATTCTTCAGGGTGCCGGTGTGCCATCGGACCAAATACCATTGCTCATCGGTGGTCTTGCTCAGATGCCGCTGGGCACGGCGACCTGGACCGAGACACCGAGTAGCGACCCCACCGATCTATATCTGACATACCGAAATTTCGGCAACGTCGATCTCTGGGGCATCGATCTCGGGCTGACGCTTCTCTTGGGCAAGGCCTGGACAATCACCGGCAGCTACTCGCTGAACTGCGGGTGGATCAGTTCTGACGAGCGGTGCGTAAACGTCTTCCCGAACCTGGCAGGCGTCGATGATGTTGCCTTGAACGCGCCGAACAACAAAGGCATGCTCGGCGTTGGCTGGCGCAACCCGCGCATCGGCCTGGGAGTCGAGTTGAGAGGCCGTTTCACTGAGGGATACGTGGTGAGTTCCGGTGTCTACGAAGGCAACATACCACCGTTCACGCTCATAAGTGCCAACGTCAACTACGCTCTGCCCATCGCCACAGCGACACAGGTGACGCTGACGGCGACTAACTTCTTCTCTTGCGCTGGGACTTCCACTGTCCAGGCTAGTGGATGCGGATTTCGTGACCTTCACCAAGAGATGATCGGAGCGCCGTTCTTGGGACGGATGTTCTTGATCCGAATCAGTCAATCGTTCTAACTGCCCCATCACACTTTGAATGCGGAGGCATCGACAATGAGAACTCGGCTATCGAACTGGACCCGCATCGCGCTACCGATTTTGGTCGTGGGAGCGCTGGCCTGCGGAGACGATGACGAGGCCACGGGCGTCACGACGGCTGACCTGGCGGGTGCCTGGTCGGCCAGCAGCTTCATCCTCTCGGACAACGATTTTCTACCGGTGGATCCCGTTGACATCGTGGGGACGCTTGGAGTCACGGTGAACCTGAACGTCCAAGCCAGTGGCGCCTTTACGTTTACGACCCAGGGTCTTTCCACGGCGACGGCGGGGTTGCTGGACGATGTCAACATCACGGGAACGATCACTGTCACGGGCAGCAACACGGCGGAGGTCGCGGCCGACTCCGACCCGGACAACCCATCGGAAGGCACCTTTAACCTGTCTGGCGACAATCTGACGCTCAATCTTCCGGACGCCGCGATCATCGACTTCGATGGCAGTGGCGACATCGTGCCAGCCGAGTACGTGGATATCACGTCCACCATGTCACGCTAAACACCGGCGGACTCGACTGCATAAGGCCGGCCGCCTGCCGTTGGGCGGCCGGCCGCCTTTTTTCCCTAATGACGGCTCGCTCTTCCGTCGGAAGCCAGCCACAACCTGGCATGGAGCGACCCGTCGATTCCCGAGCATCACAGATCGGCCGTCGGTTCGACCGCACTACGGTCGTGTCCCTGTAAGCCTGGCCAATGAAGAGACGCTGTCTGCGGGCCGGCGGAACCCGCGTATTCGATTCGCCGTCAAGCCTAACCGGTCGTTCTTCCGAGGGCTACTTACTCGGTTCAGAGGAGTATGAAGGGAACATCCCGTCTTTCACTCTGATGAGCGCCAACATCCATCTTGCATTGCCGGTTGCACCCTAGTTGAACTCGACGCTGTTTGTGACAAACTTATTCGCGTGTGGGGAGGCTTCGGATGAACCCGACAGTGGCTGCGGATTCCGTGACCTGCACACGGCGATGACCGCAGCACCGTTCTTGGGATGGATGATCCTGTTCAGATTCACCCAGAGGCTCAAGCTGTCCCTCATCCTTACTTAGGAGGAAGCGAACATGAGGTTTCGGCTCGAGACTTGGACTCGCTTCGTGCTGCCCGTTCTGCTGCTCGGAGCACTGACTGGGGCCTGCGGGGACGACGATACGCCCACCGGCTTCGGTCTCGATGACTTGGTAGGCGAGTGGGATGCGTCTCTCTTCAGGCTGACCTGGAACGCCGACCCCGAGTTCAGCCCCGACCTAGTGGCCCTAGGTGCGACGGTCACTCTGGATTTCAACTCCGACGGAAGCTACAGCTTAACGGTCTCGGTCCAAGTTCAGGGCGATCAGGTCATCACGGGTGACTTCACGCTTCTGGGTGGGAATCAGTTCAGCCTTACCAACGACGCCGAACCCGGCGTGACTTGGACCGGTACATTTACGTTCAGTTCCAACGGAAACGAGTTGAGCATCAATGTACTCAACGTAGCGATATTCGACTTCGATGGCGACGACGAAGAAGACGAGGCTCTGTTGGAAGGCGATTTCGATCGCATCTGACCGCCCATACTGATCGAACCGATCAGAAAGATGAACCGGCCACTTAGATCTACGTGGCCGGTTCTGTTTACCCGGTAGATTCCCGGGCGTCGCAGATCGGTTTCCGGCTCGACCATACCACCGCTGTGTCGCCGTTCGCCTCCCCAACGACCTCGTACCAACTTCCGGCATCCCCGTAGGCGCGTAGCAACCACTCGGTTTCCTCGTCGCCGAGCAGGTCGACCGAGTCCAGCCAACGTAGGGCTCGCTTGTCGCCCGGCCCATACCATGCGGCGACAGTGTACAGAGGAAAGTATCCCACCGCCGGAGAGTAGTCGGCGACCACGAAGACCATGCCGGCCGAGTCCTCGGGCGATCCCGAACCCAAGGAATCACCGACAATGTAAGTGGCCGCGAAGCCGAGTTGTCCGGTCCCGACATTCAGTGCACGGAAATCCGCAGGCTCTTGCCAGCGCCAAGCCCCGGGCACGCCCGCATCGGTCACGCCGCGCCGCGCGAGGACCTGTGACAACCCGATCATGTCCTCTCTTGAGCCCGGAACCACCAGACTCCCCCCACTAGGCCGGATACCCACGGGCCAGGCTAGAAACTCGCTCAGCGTGTCCGTCTGAGGGCGCAGCTCCAACTGGCCTTGGGCGCCGATCACCGCACAGATCCCGGAACCGACCACATCGGGACCGGTCACGTAGAACGTGCCGACACGACTCTGGTCGCGGAAGAGCAAGTATGCTTGATCCGTTTCGTAGTACCGGTCGACGAAGGCCGCGGTGTACTCGTCGGCTCGTTCGGAACGCTGCGGGCCTACGGGCTGAAGTTCCCCGCCAACCAGCTCGGCGATCGGCTCGATGGACCCTCGCCCGGTCGCGTCGACACGCCGTACGTGGAACAGGATAGGCCCGGTGGGCATTGCCAAGGGTTCGAGCCTGGCCACCGAGTCCGGCGCCGCGTCGAGCGACGCCGGCTTCTCGTACTCCGGCTCTCCCGCCTGCACCTGGATGCCACCCCATTCCACCTCGCAAGCGGCAAACGACATAATGATGCCTGCGGAAGCCACCGCCGGGGCGAAAGCCCGTGCGGAACGCCTTGCTACCCGTTGTAACTCTGTCAGCGAAGTCTTATTCATCATCCATGCCTGCCGATACCTCGATGAAAGGCGAAAGTAGAGCAGTCGGCCCGCGCGATCAACCGAACCCGGGTACTCCGCTCTGGCGCCGCTTGCTCGAGCTGGGTCCCGAGTTGGGTACGGATTTCCATGCGGTCCACGGCGCTGGGCCACGGCTGGAACCGACGCCCGAGCCCACGGCCCTGGGCGAGGCGGAGATCGTCGAAGCCGACGGGTTTCGTGTAATCGATCTCGGCTCGCCGCTAGCTTCCCGCTTCGAGTTCTTTCTCGACGGCATCGAATATACCCGGATTGCCGGCTACGTGGGTACGATCCCTCTGGTACACGGCTACGTGGCGGCGGCCATTCGCCAGCGTGTACAGCGGGAATTCAGGACCTGGGCGCTGATCGAGGAGGAGGTCCTGGCCTTTCCCCACGCACTCTTGCCGCCCGACCGTCTGCTCGAGCTGGGCTTTCCAGACCGGGCCCTGCTCGACTCCCGATGCGAAGACCCGCATCCCATTCGGCTGGCGGAGGAAGGACGGGTGGCCGTCAAGATTCGCCGATCGATCATCGAGCAGAAGCTGGCACGGCGGTGGTCCGAATCCCGGCCGCACGACGGGTGGCTCTTGGTCGATGGAGGTCTGGCCGTCGAGCCCGGATTGCTCAAGTCAGGCCGCGCCGTGGGTCTGGTCAAAAGCCACCGAACCCAGTTCCTCGAACCCTCGGCCATGGCCGATGTTTTGGGCATGGCTGACGCACATCGTTCCTCTGTGTTCAAGCCTGTCAGGCCAGAGGTGGGCGAGGTGTACAGCTGGTACACAAGGCTCCGGCCGCCCGCAGGGCACGATATCTACTGGGGGTTGGCACGCATCGAGGGCCGGGCCGAACCGCAGACGTTAGACCGAGCCGACGAGATCAGCCGCTGGTTGTTGAGTGAAGTCGCCCCACTCTCGTTGCCCGATCCTCGCTGGCACGTTTTGCTCTACCCGATCCGCGATTGCGAACAGTTCCTTCGCGCTCGCATGCCGACACTCGACGTCGGGTAACGCTTGAGGTTGCCTTGAAGAAGAAGACACCTCGCCCCTCGCGACTTCTCAAGAAGCGCGTTCGAAAGAACGACGGCCGCTCTCCCAAGTCCGGAGCACCGCGCCCCAGACGGCAGCATCATCCTCACCACACACCTGCCCCATCCGAACGGGGACGCTGATTCACACTCTCGGTTCGACCAGTTGACAAGTGAATTACAACAGCTTCATCATCACCTGGTGATTCCGCTACCTAAGACGCATTGCCTCTGTTTCGCTGCGTTATTGCCGCTTCTTTTGGCGGCTACACCACCGCCGCTGCTTGCACAACAGGATACGACCGAGGTGAAGACCCAGGGCGTCCAGGTCTTTACCGACACCACCGTCGTA
>Ga0209536_100015298_pt1 | contig 10958 bp, 12 predicted proteins | sample DeeMarSeWOR28_12_FD_187461 | JGI IMG/M metagenome (GOLD analysis project Ga0209536, IMG submission 187461) | Marine sediment microbial communities from White Oak River estuary, North Carolina - WOR-2-8_12 (SPAdes) (version 2) | ecosystem: Environmental > Aquatic > Marine > Intertidal zone >... | reverse complement strand
AATTCATATAAAATGTTAAAAAACGCAACAAATATCACAATAATTATTAATTTTTTTATTTTTACTTTTTATAGTTAAATTATGATAAATTAGTCTTCCCATCTTGGTTTAATCCAAGATTCGATAAATCTTTTAGTAAGTTCAGGTCTTGCATAGGCAATATCTGTGATAGTAATGATTCCTTTAATTCTACCTGAGGAAATTACTGGTAATTTTTTTACTCTATTTTTTTTCATTATTTTTAATGCATTTTCCAAATTATCAAGTGGTGAAATTGTAATAACATCTGAACTCATAATTTCATTTACTAGGGAGTTGTTTATATCTTTATCAATTGTTTTTTCGATAAGGTCACGCTCAGTGATAATACCAACTAATCGGTTATTATCTATAACAATTAAGCTACCGACTTTTGTGTCACGATACAATTTGAATGCATCAAGAATGGTTTTATTGCTATCAATACTTATCAAATTCTTGTTCATTATTTCACAGACAAGCATTTATATTTTCTCCGAATAAGCTAATAAATTTACAAATAAATCTCTAAAATGAATTATTTAGATATTTTACTTCCATCTGGTTTTGATCCAAGTCTCGATATATCTTTTAGTCATCTCTGGTCTTGTATGAACAATATCATTTATGGTTATAATACCGGTTATATTATCATTAAAAAGCACTGGAAGTTTTTTAATTTTGTATTTCTCCATTAATTCTGAGGCAGTATCTAAATTATCTGTAGGAGAAATTGTTCTAATATTTGATGTCATGATGTCTTTTACCAAGGTTGTTTTCAAATCTTTATCTATTGATTTTTCAATAAGGTCACGCTCGGTTACGATCCCTATACATTTATCACTATCTGTTACGACTAAACTTCCAACCTTATTATCACGATAAAGTTTATAGGCATCCAGAATAGTTTGATTACTATCTATTGTTATTACATTTTTTGTCATAACATCTTTTACAAGCATATTATTTTATCCCACCTAAAAAGATGTAATATTTAGCTTTTATAATAGTATTTGGGTACTTTTTTTTTTAATTTTGTTAATAATCAAATTTATTTTATTGATTGTTTAATTATGTACAAAAAAATAATAATAACTCTTATGTTTAAATAAAATATAAAAACCAATGGTGAAAAGGTATGAAAAAGATAATTTTATTTTTAATAATAGGAACATTGGTATTAAATGGTCTTAGTGCTGAAGCAATAAACAGGTCTGAAGAAAAAAATGAACAATATGATATGGTAATAATTGCACCAATGCAATTCTATCCACCTGTTCAAAAGCTAATAAATCATAAGATTAATCATGACATACAAACAGTTTTTAAGTCAACCCAGAGTATATATAGAGAATTTAATGGTAGGGATGATGCAGAGAGTATCAAATTTTTTATTAAAGAAGCAATAGAAAAATGGGATATTACTTATGTACTTCTAATGGGAGGAAGATCAAGTCTATATCCAAAATGGCATATTCCAGTTAGATATGTACTATTAGATGATGATACAGGCCGTTATACAAAATTATTTAGCGATCATTATTACTCGGACATATACAAGGAGGGTGGCGAATTTGAGGATTGGGACTCAAATGGTGATGATGTTATTGCTGAATGGGGAAAAGATCAAATGGATCTACTCCCAGATGTATGTGTAGGAAGACTACCATGTAGAAATTATATGGAGGCAAGGGTTGTTGTTCAAAAAATAATTGATTATGAAAACAATGCTAATGGGGCGGAATGGTTCAAAAATCTTGTTTTGATAGGAGGAGACACCTTTAATCAAACACCAGGTTATGAAGGTGAGGAAACCTGTGATTATGCAGCAGGATTCATGGATGGTTTTGAAAAAATCAAACTATATACTTCAACTGGTGATTTAACAGGTCCAGAGGAAGTAACAGATGCAATAAACAATGGATGTGGTTTTTTATTTACAAGAGGTAAAGGCGGGCAAGATAGGTTAAGGACGTCTCTACCTGAAGGTGATGAAATTATTGTTTTTCATAATAAATATGTAAAGAATTACAAAAACAAGGGAATGTACCCGGTTTGTATACTGGGTGAATGCATTCATGCAAAACTAGATGTTGCCTTGCTTAACATATTTAAATTCACTAATGGAGAACCTAACTATTTCATTCAGGATTGTATATATGAGTGTATTGCATGGAAACTTGTTAAGAAAAACAATGGTGGTGCAATAGCAGTACTTACTAACACTAATATTTGTTATGGAACAAGTGGTGATTTGAATGGAAATGGTATACCTGATGATGCGGAAAGCTTTGGAGGAAAACTTGCAGTAGATGTACTAAGATTTTACGGAGAAGAAAATATAACTACTCTTGGTGATATACATATGCAAACTGTTAAAGACTATGTTTCAGGTTTTCCAGTATCTACTAATAAATATCATTGTAAGAGCGTTATAGAGTGGATTTTAATCGGTGACCCCAGTCTAAAAATCGGTGGATACTAGTGGATATTTAATCAAATATTATTATATATTTAAATTAGCCCTCTAACGTTAAAAACAGGGCTAATTTCGCCTTCATTTTTGATTTGTTCATTTTTTTTGTCAGAAATTTCAGAATATTCAATTTCATTTGCTTGCGAAGATATTTTATTTGATTTTTCAATAATATTATCCTTACTTTTTTCTTTAGAGAGCAAATAAAATATTCGCTTTTTGATCACAAAGGCTTTTACGATATCTTCGATATCCAAAGCTTCTTTGTAATCATTTACAACCCCCGCGATTTTCAATTTTTATCACTTCATTAACAATTGTTAATATAGTTTAATAAACCTTTCGTTTATCAAGTTTTTAAAATATATTTATAAATATTTTTTCAAAACTTAACAATATTTAATTATAAAAAATCAAAATTTAGATTGATTCATATCCTTTTGCAAATTTCCTTTTTAGAAATTCTGAAAAATCATGATTATCAAGTGATTTAAGCTAAAAAAGAAAAAATCAAAACTTTAAATCAAAGCTATAGTAAGTTATTTATAATATAAAATGTTGTGGTTTTAAAAAGAATATAGATTGAAGTTTCGCATTTTCGTTTATTCGGATTTTGAAATTTTTTTTCTATTTATTCTTTTTGTAGCTAATAGAAAATATAAAAAAAGAGGTAAAATAAATGAAAGGTAAAGTAAAATGGTATAATTCAAGAAAAGGATTCGGTTTTATATTAGGAGAAGATGGAAAAGACATCTTTGTTCATAGATCTGAAGTCCCAGATGGAGTATATCTAAATGAAGAAGACCCTGTCGAGTATGAAACAGAAGATACAGATAAGGGGATTCAAGCTAAAAATATAAAAAAACTGTAAGTTTTTATTTTTATTAAAAGTATTTTTTCTTCCTAATTTTTTTTAAATATTAACTTATTTTTTTTATTTTTTGCACATATTTAAATACCTCCAGTCATATGAGATATTACTTGAGGGAGGTAAATATATTGAAAAAGATTCAAATAATCATTCTAATAATTGGAATGCTATTAATTAGTTCCTCATTTATTTCTGGATGTATTGCACCAAATATGGTAACTTATGAAGTTACTTTTTATGCAACATGGAGTGAGGAAACACATCCTGATGATTTTCCAACTGATCCGCATTTTTCTGGTCTTATTGGAGCTACTCATAATGAAAAAATCTACTTTTGGCGTGAAGGAGAACTTGCTTCAGAGGGAATAAAAAAAATGGCTGAAACAGGTAACAAATACCCTCTAAATAAAAAAATTGCATTGGAAATACTAGATCAAAATGCTTTTAGGATTATTTCAGGTGGGGGAATTAACCCCTCACCCGGATCAATAAGCTTGAAGTTTAAGACATCTGAAGCCTTTCCACTTGTAACATTAGTTACAATGATTGCACCAAGCCCTGATTGGTTTGTTGGAGTGGATAGTTTAAATCTTTCTGAAAATGGAACCTTTGTCGATGAAAAGGTGGTAACACTTTATGCATATGATGCAGGAACAGACAGTGGATACTCCTATGAATCACATGATCATCCAACAATTCCACCAGAACCAATTTTCAAAATCGAGGGTTATCCATTCTTCTATAACGATGAATTGGTACCATTAGGAACCTTTACATTTACTAAAATTCCAGATAAATGAAATCAAATAATTAATAATTATTCTGTTCCAATGTAAATTTTCCTAAAACTATTTTCATTTCGATTTAGTGCATTCTTTACTGTTTGAATCATCAATTCTCTATCTTCAGGTAGTTTACCGTTCACATGAATATAATTTGTATAATGATCACTATATACTTTTGATGTCACATTTAAATTTTTTATAAGTTCATATGTCTCTTTTATTATTTCAAGAGGAGAGAGAATTTGAAAGGATCCATCATTAATATCTTTAAGTATTGGTGTATTTATTTTTGGTAAAAATGTCCGGATTCTTATAAAATCTGGATCTATTTTATTTAATGCATCTACTGTTTCACTAATGTGTTCTTTTGTTCTTTTCTTTCCACCAATCCCAAGAACAATATATTCACTGAGTTCAACTCCTGCTTGTTTTACTAGTTTTCCTGATTTTATTTGTATATCCTTTGTCGAACCTTTACATACATTTTTAAGAGTAACATCATCTCCTGATTCAAGACCGACATGTATTCTAGAAAGACCTGCTTTTTTTATTTTTTTAAGATCATCAAGTCCTTTTCTTAAAATATATTGTGCTGAACCATAGATTGTAATTCTTTCTAGGTTAGGAAAAAGACCTTTTGTATAATTCAAAATTTCCACAAAATCTTCTGTTTTCATAATAATTGTGTTCCCAGATGGGAAAAAGACAGTTTTAACAGAGTTACCATAATAGTTTTTTGCCCATAGAATGTCTTCTTTTATTTCCTTAACAGGTCTTATTTTAAATTTTGGACCTTTCTTATATACCATACAAAATGTACATTTGTTCCAGGGACAACCAATAGTTGCCTGTACAAGAAGACTATTTGCTTCACTAGGAGGTCTATATATTGGTCCTGTATATCGAAGGCCATTTGTCATTTTAATCATTATTTAAAGTCTAGGAAACATTATTACTCTTAATTTATTTAATATCCAACCATAGGTTATCTGCTTTTTATAAAGATGTATATCATCGTTTATACCTTTAATAATAACCTCGAATTTAAAGAGACCTCTGTTATATTTTCTTCCTCCAACTAAGAATTCAAAATATTCATCGATTTCCTTTGTCAAAAACCATTTGCAGGGGATATTATAATGTTTTTTTGTTGCTTGTACGTATTGATTTCTTAAAATATTACTAACTTTAACATTAATTGTCACATTTGCTGTATCAATACCATGTTTATTATTTTCAATCTTTAAGTAAATCTGAGCAGGTCTACTCAATATTCTTCCCTTCATTATAATTTTTAAATCTTCAGAATTTATAATTGGATTCAAACATGCAATTTTTGATATGGTTGCAAGGGTGAGGTTACAAACTTTTGTAAGATACGTTATATTCATATTTTCAATAATATCTTCGCTAGTATGATAATATGGATTAATTGCATATCTAACAAAATCTGTGCCATGATAACCTTCATTTACAAAGGATAGATGGTCACTTCCAGGGTCTTCTGACCAATGTATAACCTCTAATTCAATATAATCATAATAATTGCTGGCAACTTCAGAACTAATGTCAACCATCCATTTTGATTCAATATTTGAATGATGAATTATTTTATTTCCTTCCTCAGCAGTTACTGCATAACCAACTTTATCTAGTGCAAGGACACCTATTATATTTTCATTATTTTCTTTTGCATTTTTTGCATAAACACTGCTTCCTAGAAGTCCTTGTTCTTCTCCAGAAAATAAAATAAATTTAATTGTTGTATTAAAAGAATAATTGCTCATGATTTCAGCAAGCATCAAAACAATTGCCACACCAGATCCATCATCATCTGCTCCTGGTGAAATTCTGATTGTGTCATAATGAGCACATACAATAATTATCCCATCTGTTTTTCCTATTCCATTTAATGTTGCAACTATATTTTCCCCTGTATCTTTTTCATATTTCCAAGATAGATATTCAACTGGTAATTTTGTTTTTGATAATTCATTATAAATATAGTCACCTACAAGCTTTAGTTCTTCAGATCCGGTTGGGTGAGGACCAAAATCTTGGATTGTTTGCACATGATTTCTCAATATAGTTTTATTTACTTTTTTAATCATTTCAATAATATCTGGTGAGGTAGCTCCAAAATTTTTATATTTAATTGAATAAAACGATGAATGGTTTACTGAAAGCGAGGATATTGGAATCGTCATTAAAATAATAGAGATAATACAGATGCTTGTTATTACAAAAAATTGAAAGTTTCTTTTCATATCAATCAAATTACTTATATAATAATCATTAATTTAAATTTACGATTATTAAATTTATAAAAATAATCATTTTAATTTAACATATTTATTACTAATATCCCATAATCTTTTTGCTAAATCCATATTATAAGATTCTTTTGAAGATTTTTTTATTCCTTTATTAGTAAAATATTCTCCTGTTATATTTTCTACCTCTGGTGAACTTGCTAAATATATGGATATTTTAGCACCTATTTCAGGGTCCTTTCCAATCAATTTAAATATAAAACGAGAAAAACCACCAGCATCTCTTCCAAGATTTGTTTTATTCATACCAGGTTGAACACAATTAACAGTTACTCCAGTTTCTTTTAATTTATTAGCTAAAAATCTTGAAAATAAAATCAATCCAAGTTTGGATTGTCTGTAAGCTTTTGCTCCAGAAAATTTTTTCTTAAATTCTATATCCTTAAAATTGATTGTTCCATAATGCATACCTGATGTTACATTGATTATACGTGATGGCTTACTTTTTTTTAATATATCAAGAAATAAGTTAGTAATTAGAAATGGAGCAAGATAATTTGTAGCAAAGGTGTTTTCAATTCCATCTTTTGATATTCTTCTTTTAAAATCCCAAATACCTGCATTATTAATTAAAACATGCAAGCTATCGTAATTTGATTTAAACTCTTTGCAAGCCTTTCTAATAGATTCAAAAGATGCCAAATCACAGTATATCATGTCAATATTTTTATTACTTGTAGCTTCAATGAGTTCATTTTTGATTTTTTTTCCTCTTGAATTATCTCGAGCTGTAAAAACAATTGTTGCACCTAATTTTGCTAACCCTAAAGCTGTTTCTTTTCCAATGCCTGATGTTGCACCGGTAATAAAAATAACTTTGTTTTTTAAAGAATTCTCTTTCATTTTTATTATTAATAATGATATCTAATATTTTAATTTCACTAAAAAATGATTAAAAATATTTTTCAGTTTTTTTTTTGAATAATAAAAGATTATAAGTAATAATTTATTTTCAACAAATACTATGACAATAAATTATGAATTTGGTAGTGATAATCATTCTGGTGTACATCCAGATATTATTAAGGCAATCAATTCTGTGAATGTTGGGTATTCTGTTGCATATGGCGATGATGAATATACAGCTCGTGCAGTAAAGAAGTTTAAGGAACATTTTGGAAAAGATATTGATGTTTATTTTGTTGGGAATGGTACAGCTGCTAATATTTTAGGTCTTAAATCTGTGACTGATTCATTTAACTCAATATTTTGTGCAGAGACTGCACATATGAATGTTCATGAATGCTGTGGACCTGAGAAATTTACTGGATGCAAGCTTACAGTAATTCCAACACCTGATGGAAAATTAACAGTCGATATGCTTAAACCATATATTGTTGGATTTGGCGATCCTCATATGGCTCAACCAAAAGTGATTTCAATTACCCAGGCAACAGAATGTGGAACGGTTTATACAAAACAAGAAATAAAGAATATATCTGACTTTGCCCATAAGAAAAAAATGCTTCTTCATATGGATGGGGCAAGACTGTGTAACGCGGCAGCAAGCTTAAATGTTGATTTAGCAACATTGACAAAAGATGCAGGAGTAGACGTTCTTTCTTTTGGCGGAACGAAGAATGGAATGATGTTTGGTGATGCAGTTGTATTTTTTGATAAAGGACTTTCAAAAAATTTTGAGTTTATTAGAAAACAGGGTATGCATCTTACTTCAAAGATGAGATTTATATCTGCACAATTTGAAGCTTTACTTTCAAATAACCTATGGTTAAAAAATGCAAAACATGCAAATGATATGGCTCAGGTTTTATACAAAGAAGTTAAAGAACTACCCAAAATTAAAATCACTCAGAAAGTTCAAGTTAATGCAGTTTTTGCAGCCCTTCCAAAAAATATTATTACAAATATTCAAAAGAAATATGGATTTCATATATTTGATGAGCAAAAATCCGTTGTAAGATGGATGTGTTCATTTAATACTACAAAAAAAGAAATTATGGATTTTGCTAAAGCAATAAAAGAAGCAGTTATTTAATTAAATTTAGAGATGTAATAATGCCATATTTCGTTTATGTTATAGAACTTGATAAAGAAGTTTTAAAATCTAAAAAATTTAGGATGAAAAATCCGAATCTCAATCCTAAAAAATCTTGTTTTTATGTAGGTCAGTCAACTCATGAACCAATAATTAGATTCAATCAACATAAAAAAGGATACAAATCAAATAGTTTTGTTAGAAGATATGGATTAAAATTGAAACCTAGAAAATATAAGAAATTAAATCCAATCTCAACTCGAAAAGAAGCTCAATTTTTAGAACAAATGCTGACTAATAGACTAAGAAAAAAAGGACATGGAGTTTGGTCAAATTAGCGGAATATCTAAATCTTCATCTGATAACAAATCAGAAAAGTTATCATGAATTTTTAAGTTTATAATTATTTCTTTAATTTCTTCAGGTTTCAATATCTCTTTTTCTGTAATAAAACCAGTAAAAAAATCTAGAGGTGTTAAATCAAAATAGTAATTCACGGCAGTGACATTTGAAATATTATATTGTATTATTTCATTTGGATTTTTTAGATGGTCTAAATTAATTGGATATTTTTTTGGAAGTAGTTTTTCAGTTGAACATAATGCATAAATTGGTGTTTTATAATGTTGTGCAACCGTTGCAATTCCTTTGGTTCCGATTTTATTAATTAGTCCATTTTCTGTGATAGCATCTCCACCAATAAGTATTATATCAGCATATGGAATTAATGAAAAAATCGCAGAATCAACCAAAAGTTTTACCTTTATTTTATTTTTCCCAAGTTCTTTTGCAAGTTTTATTCCTTCATTTTTTGGTCGAGACTCTGTGCAAATAACAGAGATTTCTTTTTTTGATTCTTTTAAAAAAAGAAGTGTACCCAAAACTGTTGAACTATATGAGTGAGTTATTATTCTTGCTCTATTTTTAATAAGATTTATTGCTTGATCTTTAATTTTTTTCTCAAAGTTTTCTAAATTATTAAGATAATTCTTACAATAGTTTGTAACTATTTTTTTTAGTTGTTGTTTTTTATTTTTATCAATATAAAACATCAAATTATTTACGAGATTGAAAATAGAAGCCATGTTTGGTTGCGCTTCTACTAAAGATAATGAGGCTTTTTTAATTTGTTCTAAATCACCTGTTTGATTAACAAGATTAATAATTATTTCAGCTGATTTTTTTGCTAGTTCTACAGAACCACTGGTATTATCATTTTCTATTTCTTTTATATCTTTCTTGATATTATCAGGTAGTTGGTTTTTCATAATTATCAAATATTTAACCTTTTAAAGTTAATGAATGTGCTGTGAATACTATTAGTTTTCCTAAAGAAAAAAATCTTGGTATATTTCAATAATTTCAATATGATTAATTTCAATATTTTTTATAAAAATAGGTATAGTTACATTTATATGAAAATATTATATAAGAATTTTTAAAAATTATTTCAAAGGGAGGAGTTTGGAATACGAATAAAAGTATGCTTAGAATGGGGTTGATTTCTGCAATAATTCTTTTATTTGTATTAATAAGTATTGTTATTGTAGATGCGTTCAGCATTAACTATGAACATCCTTCACATAATAGAGGACTCCTATATGTCGGCGGTTCTGGTTCCGGCAACTATAGCAAAATTCAGTATGCAATTGAAAATGCAAGCAATGGTGATACTATATTTGTCTATAATTATAGCTCACCATATTTTGAAAATATTTTGATAGATAAAACTATTAATCTTATTGGCGAAGATAAAGTTTCAACAGTTATTGATGGAGGTGGAAGTGGAAATACTATTGAGATATCAGCAAATAACTCTGTTATTAAAAACTTTATAATAACAAAAGGTAGTAATGGTTTATTTCTTAATTCAAATTCTAATTATAATAATTTTAATAATAACACAATTCAGGAAAATTCAATTGGAATTTATCTTTATGACGAATGTAATTGGAATACTTTTGAATTAAATAATATAGAAAATAATACAGGTGATGGTATTCATTTGCATTATGGTGGTGTCAGTGATAACAATGATTTTAATAGTTTTTTAGACAATGTTGTTAATTCTAATTCTGGTGATGGGATTGATATAGGTAGTACTTGCAGTGGTAATGTTTTGGATGGCAATGTGTTTAATTTTAATGTTGGTTATGGTGTCAGGCTCTTTCAACTTGATAATTATATTTATCTGAGCAATACTGTTGATGGAGAGTCTATTTATTATTTTTATGATGTTCATGGTACAATATCGGATCCTGTTGTTGTTGAAAATAAGGTTTTGAAAGTTGGTAATGCTATTAATAAAGCCAAGATTTATGTCTATGATTCTTCTTATATAAGCATTAGAAATTGCACTCTGGAAAATGGTAGTTCAATGAATCTATGTTTGGATAATTCCCAAAATATTTTGGTTGATAATTGTACTATTGATGGTCAGTATTATGGTGTTGTTTTTTATAGTTCTGATTATAATGTT
>Ga0209536_100015297_pt1 | contig 10958 bp, 8 predicted proteins | sample DeeMarSeWOR28_12_FD_187461 | JGI IMG/M metagenome (GOLD analysis project Ga0209536, IMG submission 187461) | Marine sediment microbial communities from White Oak River estuary, North Carolina - WOR-2-8_12 (SPAdes) (version 2) | ecosystem: Environmental > Aquatic > Marine > Intertidal zone >... | reverse complement strand
CTTTACTCCTTTGGTTAAGCAGTTCTTGCATTACCGCCCTTTCGTACACGCCTTGCACCTTGGTGGGCGGATGGTTCAACAAATCGTCCCACTCCGACTCCCTGATGGCGACACACAGGGGGAGATGGAGTGGCCTAAGCAGTGACACGGCACTCAGAAGGTTTTCCGAAGCCACTTCATCCAAAAGATCCGTGTAGATCACCACTAAACTACGCCGCCGAACTCTTGACCGGACCCAAAGAATCGCCTGTTCGTATTGGGGTTCGACCAGAAGAGGCCGCAATGAAAGGGTCCCCTCCAAAATAAACTGCAAGTGCTGTGGCGTTCTTTTGGGCGGAATAAAGGAAATCACCCGGTCGGCAAAGGCCAGAATGCCAGCCTGATCGCCTCCTACAAGGGCAGTGTGAGCCAGGTGAAGGGCAGCCTCGAGGGCGTAATCCAGCTTTGTTTTCCCCTCTGACACCGCACTCATTAACCGTCCTACATCCAGCAATATCATTACTATCTGGTTTTTTTCCGTCTGATACTGCTGGACTATAGGCCGATCAAACCTGGCTGTGGCTTTCCAGTGGATTTTGCGAGGGTCATCCCCCTGCACGTATTCCCTGAGAGACTCGAATTCCCTTCCCTCTCCCCTCCATTTGATTGGCCTTAGTCCCCATTGGTGGGCGACACGCCTGTAGGTGGCCAGGTCAGCACAGCGTAAAGGCTGGAGAGTGGGGTAGACCTTTACCTCTTCCGGTGTAGTGACTTTCATTGGCCTGGATACCAATCCCAAAGGTCCCTCGACTCTTAGGAAAAGGTCGCCGAAAGCGTACTCCCCTCTTTCTAGAGGAAAAACCGGATAATCGAGGTTCAAAGAAGATCTCCCTGGAATCACAGCCTCGAGCACCGGCGCAGCTGCCCATTCTGCCGGAGTTTGATCTCGCACCCGCACTCTCCTGCTGGAGGGAAGCGTGTTTTTCAAACATATTCTTATACTGTTCTCCGTGCTGACAAAGAAATGGCGCGGGGAGATTCTTTCACCTTGAATCCCGCCGCCCCTGAATGTAAGCGTGTAATCCACCACAGACGCAATCAGGATTCCAAGATCCAACCCTAGGACCACTTTCCAGTTCAGCAGAGCAGCAACTCCAATTCCCAGGATCAGCAACCACAGGGTAAGATGAGTGGGAATGGGGAATCTTTCCCAGGGTCTTTGTTTTCGTCCTGTTGATGAATCATTAGCCATAAGCGATCAGATGATCCGGTTTCTGTGGCAACAAAAGGTCTTACATCCCATGTAAACTTTTTAAAGACGGGCACGGTGGCCCGCCCTACCGGGTATCAGTTCCTCATTTCAGGCATTCTAGGCATTCTAGATAGTTCCCTACCTTGGTACGGGAATGCCATCCAGAATCTGGGAAATGGCCCGGTCAGGCGTAAGTCCTTCAAGTTCTGCCTCCGGCCTCAGAATGACCCTGTGTCTGAGGACTGCGAAAGCCATCTCCTTGATGTCCTCTGGAACGACAAAGTCCCTCCCCCGTATAGCAGCGAGACACTGGCTTGTTCTCAGCAAGGCTATTCCTCCCCTCGGGCTAACTCCGAGATGGAGATGAGGAGACCGTCGCGTTCCGGTCAGTAAGCTTTGAACGTAGGCAACTATACCCTCCTCCACACGCACCTGGCTGACCCTTTGCCGAAATCGCACAACTGTATCGCCCCCTGCCAGCCTGGCCAGTCCCGCACCCTCCAGGTCGTGAGCTTCTGAGGTGGTCCCGTATTTAGCAAGTATCTCGCGCTCTTCACCTTCTGCAGGGTAATTCAACACTATCTTCATGAGGAAGCGATCCAGTTGTGCCTCTGGAAGCGGGTAGGTTCCTTCCTGTTCTATGGGATTTTGGGTCGCCACCACCATAAAGCTCTCAGACAGTGGCAGGGTCTTGCCGTCAATGCTTACCTGCCTCTCTTCCATGGCCTCAAGAAGGGCCGACTGCGTCTTGGGTGGTGCTCGATTGATTTCGTCGCCCAATAGGATCTCCGTGAAGATTGGGCCCTGGCGAAGTTGAAAGGTCCTGCTCTGTAAATCGAAAATATGCGTTCCCAAGATGTCGGCGGGCATCAGGTCAGGAGTAAACTGAATTCGGCTGAACTCTGCTCTGAGGATGTAAGCCAAGGTCTTGGCTAAGAGGGTTTTGGCTAACCCGGGAACACCCTCCATTAAGACGTGCCCTCTTGCCAGGAGACCCACCAGCAACTGAGCCACCCCCTCCTGCTGACCCACAATCACTTTGGAGATCTCAGCTGAGATGCGATCCGCCAACTTCTTTACTTCTGCCGGCATTTTCCACTCCGTGGCGTATCGCGCTTAGCGCATAACGCCTAGCGTTAGGGTTGTTCTTGTTTACTGATTGGATTCAGTACTTTTCTTCAAATGGTCCATCTGAAAGTATTGAGTTTGGACATTTGATCCCAGTTCTCTGCTTTGAAGATATTTTTCTCGCTCTGCGCTGAGCGCTTAGCGCTATGCGCCTCGAGTTGCTCTCCTGCGAGCCTGCTCCAAGGCCGAGTAAAGCCCGCGGCAGAGACTGAGAAGCTCTTTTTCTGTGGTTTCCTGCAGTTCAAGCTGCTGTTTTGCTGTCATCAATTTCTTTTGAAGGTTCCGATCCCTGTGGACCAAGATATTTTTGGCTTCTTGTTCGATCCAATGCAATACGGCCTTCAAGGCCAGGGTTCGCACCTTCGCCCTCTGGTAAAGCTGAGCCATTGCCCTCACATATTCGAGGGAGGAACTTCGCTCCTCTTGTAGCAGTGGCCTTGGTGGGCCGAAACGCCTTCCTTTGTCAGCCCAGAGCACAAAGAGAATGATTATTCCCTGCAGCAGAGGGATGAGAGCTCTCGAGCTGGAGAGATGCTCCAGCACCGATGTCGCCCTGCCATACCCGTGGTGATACTCATCGATGAGCACTTCCCCACGACCACGGTGAGTCAGCAGCAGATTAAGAGCCAGCCGAGCATGATCCCCATCCCGCAAAGAGCCGTTTGAGAATAAACTAGGATCGGTAAGGCCGATCACTCTTCCTCTGCCCTTGTTCAAAACCATAAGAAGGCCACCACCAGCGCTCCTAACGTGAACAATCCCTTGCGGATCTGACGAACTGAGGCGAGGATGGTCATAGTAGTGAATGGCTCTAACTCCTCGCGTGTAAGGTCCTGGTTGGAAGTGCAAGGGATCTTTTTTGGCTTGCAAGTGCTGCATAACAAGCATCGGTTCCAACTCAAACCCCATGTCCACCCAGAACACATTTGCTTGCCTTGCTATGAGGACAAAAGTCCCTCCACTGGCAATCCATTCTCTGAGCGATTTCAGCTCCCCTTTGCTTGGACCGAGTTCGGGCTCGACCATCACCAGCACTGATGCTTCGCCTGGAAGAATGTTGAGATCCCTCTCCCACCTCTTGACCGGCAGGTTTAATTCATCAAGCCAGAGATAGAGAGCCTTGTATCCCTCTGCAGCGGTGCTGTAGGTTGTTCTCCGCTCATCTCCTTTGTGCATGCCACTGGACTCCAAAGCCATTAGTCCGTAGAAAGCGAGGAACAGCAAAAGCCCCAAACCTCCAACTTTCAACCATTGGGTGCGTCTTCCGCTGCTCATACCAGGGCTCCTATGCTCTGAGCCCAGTGTTCGCATCGTTGAAAATCTTGCCGACCCGGTTGTCTCAGCCCATACCAGGCCAGTTCGTAGCTTTCCATCAATCGTTGCAGTGGTTCACGCCTTTTGTCGGTGGTTTCGAATTGGGTGAGGTGTTCTCTGTTGGTGGCTTCTGGCTCATAGTGCCACCATCCCTTTTGCTGGCCTTCGATCAAAACCGAAATAAACAGAAATCTAATGGCTTCCCGGAAAGCCCCTTGCTGTGCCTTCTTGTTAGCCTCATCCCGCCACTCTCTCCAGCCTTTTTCAGAGGACGATTTGATCGAGGCAGGAACGGCTAGCTCAGGATGTCGCCAGCGCCACCCTATTGGACCGAAAAAGCGCGCTATCCAAATGATGAGAATGGTGGCCAGCAGAAACAGAGTCAGGTAAGTAGCTGAGAAAATCCATTCCCCCTCGATTCCGCGCAGAAATTTCAAGTGCTCCTTAAGCCACTTGGACAGGGCGGCAAAGTACTCCCGCAGGTATTTTTGCCAAGGTGGAGCCCTTTTTCTCACAAGGTTGCCAAATTCTTTGCCAACATAAATCTGGTCAAGAAGGGTCCTGCACTCTTCCCAGTTACCCTTTTCCTGAACCCTCCCTTGAGCTTCCCAGGATATCTGATTCAACAGAGTCTTTTGATAAGCAACAAGGTCATCCCTACCCCCTGGGCTGTCCTCGGCTTGTTGAACCCAGCGTAAAAAATCTTCGCGATCTACCAGGTAGCCCTTTCCCTCAAAGTCTTGCACCACTAAATCGGGGGGAAACCCCTCTTCAAACCAATACCTTTCCTCGGGCTGCAATTTCCCCTCTCTTTGTTCCAAGAGTGCAACATAGTCTTGGAGCCGAGAGCGATAAACCGCCAGCGGGATTTCCGTTGCCCAGCCCCGTGCGCTTAGAAGAAGAAATAGTGCCAGGCCTGAGAACCAAAATGTGAGCTGTTTTTGCTCTATCATCACTCGCTGCAGAAAAAAAGTTCCTCCTCGTAAAGCCCGGACGTTTCACAAATTGATTTCGCCAGACCCTGGGCTAGTCTCATAAAGCTAAATGCAACTTTCATGCGACCTGTGAAAAAGCCAGATTTAAGATTTTAGATTTGAGATCGTAGATTGTAGATTGGTGATTTGGGATTTTGGATTGGAAATGTGAGATTTTAGATTGGAGATTTGAGAGTGGTTGCAAGCCCTCGGGTCATTAATCATTGTTGAGAGCAGGCCCGTTGCTTTCGTTGTTTTCGTTGTCAATGTCTACATAAACAGGTTTTTGGGGGTAGATGATGAGCCGGTCGCCTGGATGGATGGTCGCTCTGGGGTTTAGTCGATTCCACATGATAAGGGAGACCAATGGTACACCAAATCGCTCGGCAATGGCGGTGAGGTTGTCACCCTCTTTAACGAAATAAATTTTCTCCTCTTGGTTCGAGGACCAGTGTTTAATGAGACTCTTGTATCGAGCCTGAAAATCCTCAAAGTTGCCCTTTGGAATCAGTACAGTGTAACGTCCCTCTGCCAGATAGTGGCCTTTGATTTCAGGATTTAATTCCTTTATATCCTTGAAAGTCGTTCTGGCTGCCTTGGCAACAATCCGGATTGGAGTCTCATCGGTACATTCAATGCGAACCTGATCAAAGGTGAAGGGGGGGTAGTAGTCCTCCTCAGCAAGATAAAATCCATACCTGGCCGGATCTTCTAAAATAAGTTTTATTGCAATAATCCTCAAGATATACCGTTGGGTTTCCAGGGGAAGATGAAGGTGATAATAGTCGTTATTGCCCTGCTCGAGAATTTCGGCCATGAGGCCTTCCTCCCCCATATTGTAAGCAGCGGCTGCCAGAGTCCATGAGCCAAAAATTTCGTGGAGGTCCGCTAGATACCTAGTTGCTGCTCTGGTTGAAGCAAAAATATTTCGTCTCTCATCGATGCGGTCATCAATGACTAAACCGTATTTCTTTCCGGTGTACCTGATAAACTGCCAGAACCCCACCGCTCCTTTTCTCGAGTGGGCGTGAGGTCTCAGGGCGCTCTCAGCGAGAGCAACATATTTCAAATCATCCGGCATTCCCTCATTTCTCAGCACCTCCTCTATGTGCGGCAGATATCTTTTTGAACGCTTTAGCCAGAGAATCACCTGGGGCCTGTTCCAGAGGGAAAGCAGGAGTTCTTTTTCAAGCCTCTCCTTGACCTGCTGCTCTCCCATGGGTACTTTCTCTCCACAAAACTCAGGAACCGTGCCCAGCTTGATAGAGGTCAACAGTGGGGGAAAACCGGAAGGCTCGAGGGGATCCGCATGAACCGTTGAAAAAGAAAAAATAACTGCGCCCAGTAAAAATAGGGACTTCCACTTCACGGCATTCACCTCTTTTTTCACAGAAAAACGTTCCGTCAACGGTCAATTACCCTACAAATTCTTTTTAAATTTTGGGATTCTATACCACAAATTGCAACTGTTCAATATCCGTAACTGGGGTTAAATTTTCATTTTTTTATTCAAGAATCGGTCCAAAATTTGGACATTAGCACCATAGATGACAACTGAAGATGTGACCCGACCACTATGCTGGAACCACTGATTTGGTGTAGTATGATAGCCTGTATGTCGACTGGCCCACGTTATGATCTCCGGGCAAAGACAAGGAGAAATGGCGATGAAAACAAAGGACGTAGCTCGTGCAGTGATCCTGGTGGCTGTTGCGGTGGCACTGTCCCCCTTTTTTATCCCCGTGGGTATCTCAAAATGTTTTCCTGCCCAACACATGGTAAATGTCCTCGGTGCGGTGATGCTGGGACCCGGCTACGCCGTAGCTATCGCTACTATCGCCGCCATAATCAGAAACATTCTCGGTCTCGGAACTCTTCTTGCCTTTCCCGGTGGTGTGATTGGTGCCTTGCTGGCTGGCCTTGTCTATAAAGTAGCCAAGAACATCTATCTCGCCGGATTGGGGGAGATAGTAGGCACCGGCATCCTTGGTTCCCTTGCCAGCGTCTGGATTGTGGCTCCTCTTTTCATGGGTAAAACTATGGCCCTTGCCACCTTGATGGTAGCCTTCAGTGTGAGCACTATTGGCGGGACTATTATTGGGGTCATCGCCCTGCACCTTCTCCGCAAGGGAGGAATTTGGCAGCCGTGATCCGTTTAAGCGATATACGATACCGCTATCCCAGGACCGGATGGGTACTGAAAGGAGTCGATCTTTCCGTGGACCATGGTGAGTACCTCCTCATTGGAGGTGGCAATGGCTCTGGAAAGTCCACTCTTGGATATATATTCAACGGCCTCATCCCCCATCACTTTGGTGGTACTCTTCAGGGATCCGTTACCGTTGCCGGCCTGAATACCCTAGAAAAAAAGGTTTCTGACCTCTTAACTCACGTGGGTCTTGTCCTGCAAAACGCCGATGCCCAATTATTCAACAGCACGGTGGAAGACGAAATCGCCTTTGGTCTGGAAAGCCTAGGGATGCCAGGAGCACAGATCAGCGAACGTATAAGAGAAATATCCATATCCCTGGGGCTTGAGAATCTCCTTAGCCGATCTCCTATGACTCTTTCGGGGGGTGAGAAGCGTCTTGTGGCCATAGCCTCGGTGCTCTGTTTGAACCCATCAGTTCTCCTCCTTGATGAACCCTATGGCGACCTTGATTGGGCCGCCAGTAAAAAAGTTTGCCAAACCCTCTTGGAAATCAACCAAACTGGCAAAACAGTCATAATCATAGAACAGCTGTTGGGTACTTTACTTGAAGACATCACTGACTGTCTCATTCTGGATCAGGGGACGGTTCTCTATCAGGGGATCCCGCAACACGTTCACGAGGCCCTTTCCAGAGTGCGACTACTGCCTCGGTACTCGAGAAGGGAAGCCAAGCCAGCGGGGAAGGAGCTGATCTTCAGTGTTCGAGACCTTTCATTCAGGATTGGGGAAAAAGAAATCCTCACAGGTGTATCTTTTGATTTAAGAAAGGGGGAGTATGTCGCTCTCATCGGAAGAAATGGCTCGGGAAAAACCACTCTGCTAAAACATCTCAATGGCCTCCTAAGACCTTCGGCGGGCAAAGTTACATTTTTGGGAGAAAACATGGGGAGTAAATCTCCCTCTGAAATGGCCGCCCACGTGGGGCTTTCATTTCAGAATCCCAACGACCAGTTTTTCAAATACAGGGTAAAAGATGAGGTCTCGGTTGGGCCCAGAAAGATCGGCACAGTACGCCACGAGTGGCTAAATGAAATGTGGAACATTTTTGATCTTCACGGGCTTCTCAATAGATCACCTTACCGACTCAGCGAGGGTGAGAAGAAGCGAGTATCCCTTGCCTCAATTCTGGCCATGCGCCCGCAAGTTCTTGTCCTGGATGAGCCCACCTCAGGACAGGATGGACGCTTTCGAGAGGTTCTGGCTAGTCTTCTGGGAAAACTCGAAAATCTCGACATCACTCTCTTGATTGCCACTCACGATCTGGCTTTTGCCCGGGCCATCGCTGACAGGTGGCTAATCTTGCATGATGGTCGAGTAGTTGCCGACGGATCACCTGAAGATCTATGGGAAGATAAAAGCTTGATTCAACTGGGCGCCTTACCCCCGCCCGAGGAACACTTCCCTCCTAGCAATTAGGAAATAGAACCACAAAGAACACCAAGATCACAAAGGAAATACGTGTAAAGATTTTTTTGGGGTAGGGAAGAACTGAGAACACCATATCACTCTTTGTGGTCTTTGTGCACTTTGTGGTTAATCCTGCACAGGAGCACAATCTACAGCGGAGAGCTCGCGGCCGAGGATGAAATTGAAACGATTGGATCCGAGAACTAGACTCGCCCTGGGGGTAATGGCAATTGCAGCGGTCTTTGTCGCCAGGGAGCCGAAAACACTCGTAGTAGAGTCAATTATTCTCTTGGCCGCTTTACCACTGCTCGGAATGGGAAAGGAGTGGGTCCATTCCTTTCGTTACTTCTGGCCAATGCTCGGGATGGTCTTTGTCATCGCTTTTTTTTCCTTTAACCTCCAGCTGGCTTTGCTCCTTGCCATACGGTTGTTCAATCTCTTGACCGTATCTTTTGTCTTTTTTCGTACCGTCAGTCCAGAAGAGATGGGTGCTACGCTCAATAAACTAGGGGTACCTTACGGATTTGCATTTATATTGACCACTGCCATGCGCTACGTACCCTTGATACGGCAGAAAATCCGCCACATCATTGATGCTCAGAGTTCCAGGGGTATCGACCTCAGGCCAAGATTAAGAAATGTTGGCAATTTCATGGCATTGCTCATGCCCTTGCTTGCTCAATCTTTCATCTTGTCTGACGAACTGGCCCTGGCTATGGAATCGCGGGGATTCGGGCGTAAGGGCAGGTCTTCACGGAGGCATTATCATCTTACTTTATGGGAGTGCGCTCTGATGGTTGGGGGTTTGGTATTGTTAGTAATCTTTGCCTGGTGGGAAAGGGGGTAAAGCCAGCTGGTAGCAGGCAGGGGACAGCCGGCAGCGAAATAACGAAACACTAGACACAGCGTACAAAGAGAATCCTTGCACGATTGACGCCTATAAGGCTAAAATTTGAATTTCTATTGGGCCAGCACGTGCAGAAATGAAATGCAGATAATACTATTTCTTGGATACTCTGGATTCAACATACATAGCAGAGAGTATAATCTTCGCGCCAAGTTGATACATAAAAAGATCCAGTAGTGGATCAAGCCCCTTTTCGCAGGATGGCACGAGATAATAGTACGTATTGGTTGTACGATCCCCTTTAGGGACTCTTCACGCTCTATTACAACGAATGCGGGCTAGAATTGGAAAGGCTGAGCGACCATCATCTGGACGCCATAGCCCTCACTGGAGACGGCCGAATCGATTCGAACCACGATCCCCTTGGCCCACAAACGGAGGCCTAAACCCGCGTCCCATTTCATGTCTTCATGGAGCCTGCTGACACCCCAATCGGGGGCCACGCGGCCCACCTCCACAAATGGGACAAATTGCAGCCACTGGACCCCGACAAATTTCTGTATCCAGTGCCAGTCTTCAAAGGGATTCCACCGCGGAATCATCCTGTATTCCGCAGCATAGTAGATAGCCGCCTTATCGCTGAATCGCTGTGAGGGATATCCCCGCAGACGCCAAAGGCCGCCCAGAGTTGCCCCGGCAAAGGTGGGCGGGCGATTCTCTATATTTCCATTGTCTTTCTCGTTCCAGGTCGGTGAATAGGATGTCCAGAAATCAAAGGCGAGCACACGCTGGCGGAACCAATCCGACTCCCCCAAAGAGAAGTACTTGTCAATCTCGGCATCGAGGGCAGTCCAGGATTCCGAGCTGTTGAACCAGCCGAAATCCCGGTTATACTTGAGCCGAATGGCGCTTCCCTTCGAAGGGTTGAACCTGAAGTCCCGGTTATCGCGGAACAGGGAAACCTCGAGACCGTTGGTCTTCACCTTTTCTCGCACGTCGTCGCTGCGGATTTGCTGAAGCCGGTAGAAGGGCTTCACCTCTACGTAGGTTAGCCCGCTCTTAAAGGGGTTCCAGGACTCCCCGCCGGTGGCCCCCTGAACGAGCATGCCCCGGTCAACAATCTGCGTATTGATAATGGTGTCTCGGCCATGGCCCATGGGGAGAAGATATTTGAACCGCAGCCGGAAGAAGTTGTCCCACCCTCCGTCGCTTGTCACGTAGTTGTCCTCGTCGGAGTCGTTGCTCCCGGCGCGCTCATCGGAAAAATCAGGATTGCCGTCCGTATAGATGTCATTGTCCTGGAAGTAGCCGGCCTGGACAATGGCATCCAGAAACAATCTATCAAAAAGTGGCATTTGCAGGTCTCTGCCCATGAGGAACCCCATTGCCGACCCATTGGTACCGGCCATAGCAGTGGAGATCAGTGCTGCCTGCTTCTGGGGGTATCCGGTCACAGCGTATACGTAGGCGCCGGCAAAACCAAAATTTTCATTGTAGAAACCGTAGGGAAGGCTGAGGACCTGCTTCTCGAATTTCTCATCGGGTCCGACCATGATGCTCTGGCCGAAAGCGTTGTGAGCGAAAGAAAAAAGGACCACAACCAAGACAAAAATCCAGAGCAGCTGTCGATTCATACCGTCACTACCTCGTTGGAATATTCTAGATGCCAGGTTTCACAGGGTAAATCTACTGATGCGCGGGTGTTTTATTCTTTCGGACGCCACATTTCAAGACGACGCAGCTCTGGCCTGGCTTCCATCTCTCCGATGACGTTCCAAGGATTGATCTTCCTGATGATTTCCCGGTAATCATCAACTGCAGGCTGAGTCCACCAGGTCTCCCCCT
>Ga0209536_100015296_pt1 | contig 10960 bp, 8 predicted proteins | sample DeeMarSeWOR28_12_FD_187461 | JGI IMG/M metagenome (GOLD analysis project Ga0209536, IMG submission 187461) | Marine sediment microbial communities from White Oak River estuary, North Carolina - WOR-2-8_12 (SPAdes) (version 2) | ecosystem: Environmental > Aquatic > Marine > Intertidal zone >... | reverse complement strand
CTTCCGACTTCGATTGTATCCACATTTTTTATACGGCGAAAGGGGCTCAATACCGAAATTTCAATTTTGAGATCCTGCAACTCTTCCCTGGAAACAGGCACAAAGCGGGTATCCTGTAAGGCGGCACTCAGGGCACAGTGCTGGACGATTTTTGCAAGTTCCCGATCCGGATAGAGCTGACCGATGCAACCGCGTAATTCCTCGCCTCGGTGCAATGAAACGAAAGCCCCCTTTTGATCCGCTAAGGCCTCGGAGGAAGCGGGGTATTCGGCTGCGGTCGTTCCCTCAAAATGAGCTTCAAGGGCTTTTCTTGCAAGTTTCAGAAGGGTTGCTTTGTCTGAGTCATCAAGCATATCGAAACCCCGTAGGAAGAGATTGCTAACCGGGAGCAGGAGGATCCGATTGGGCTTTATGCTTTTGCTGGCGCTCAAGTTCCTGCAGATGCTCGCGTTCGCCATGCTGGGTCATCCATTTCCGGTGTTTTTCCCGATTTTCAAGGTATTTGATATTGCTGTCAAGCTTCGACCAGAATTCCCGGAAATACTGCACCATTGAAATGAGCGCCAAAAATACAACTGCCCAAAGCAGCAGAGTAGCCGTAAATTGTACCCATCCACCGTACTTCTGACCCAGGATCAATCCCACAACCGCCGCAACCTGTGTGACCATTTTCCCCTTGCCCCAGTGTGAAACGGCGATTGAAAAGCCTTCATGAGCCGCAATGCTGCGAAGTCCGCTTACCGCAAATTCCCTTCCGATAATAATCACCACCATCCAGGCCGGAGCCATGTTGAGTTGTACGAGTGCGATCAAGGCGGACGAAATCAGCAGCTTATCGGCAATGGGATCGAGCAGACGTCCCAGAGTGGTTACCTGCTTTCTTCGCCGCGCTAGATATCCATCGAGCATATCTGTTAATGCGGCAGCCAGAAAAAGGCTGGCACCCAGAAATGCAAACGATCGAATCTCTTTGACAAGCAATACGGCAACTACTACGGGTACCAGAAAGATCCGGGCAAGCGTCAGAGCATTTGGCAGATTCATACTCGGCCTAGAGTATCACAAAATCCAAAATATGAATGCAGGATTACAATAATCGCTACGGGCAAATTCGGAAGCCAGTTTTGACAAACCGATGCTACCGCTTCCAGCATGGTGTCCCTGCGGCATTGCCCCAAAAGAACAGGCCTGCTATGGTATGATGGGTTCTGACGGGAGGTTTGTAAAACGTGATTAAGGCACTCATACTTGCGGGCGGAAAAGGAGCAAGGTTGCGGCCGCTTGCCCTGCATACCCCGAAACCCATCGTCCCTCTTGCGAATATTCCCTTCCTTTTCTTTCAAATTGACCGCATAAAGCGGGCCGACATTACCGAAATCATACTCAGCCTTTCCTATCAGCCCCGGAAAATCACCGACATCTTCGGTGACGGAATGAAATATGGCGTTACGATGCGCTATACGCACGAGGATTTGCCCCGCGGAACCGCAGGAGCCTTTAAGGCTGCGGAGAATCTCATTGACGACACGACCATTGTGCTAAACGGGGATGTCCTTGCCGACGCTGATCTTGTAAAGGTTTTAAAATTTCATAGAGCCAAGAAAGCGGAGGCAACCATCGTCATTGCGCGCGTAATGAATCCCGCCGGCTATGGTCTTATAGAAGCCGCAAAGGACGGCCGGGTCGCCAGCTTCATAGAAAAGCCTCCGGAGGACGAAGTGACGGGGGATACCATAAATGCAGGGATTTACGTCCTGGAGAAGTCCATACTCGACCGAATCCCGGCTAAAGGCTCACAAAGCTTCGAGCGCGACCTTTTTCCCGCCATGCTGCAGGAGCGCGCCCGGGTTTATGCCTATCTAACACACGATTACTGGCAGGATATCGGGGATCCACAAAAGTACCTCGAAGCAAGTTTTGGTGTTATTTCAGGCCGCACCCAGTTGCCGCTCTATCCTCAGAAGTCCTGTCCTCCCAATAAATGGCATAAACCTGAAATTCAAATAGACTCATTTTCCATCCTGGATGGAAAGTGCGTGATCAAACAGGGCGTCGCAATCGAAAACTCGGTCCTGGGAGCGGGCTGCCGCATAGAAGAGGGTGCCTTGATCAAAGACTCCGTTATCTGGAATGGGACGCGGGTACTGGCTCATGCCCGCATTGAACGGGCGATTGTGGGAAGACAATGCCATATCGGAGAAGGTGCACGGTTGCGTCCCGGAACGGTATTGGGAGACAAATCCAGCGTTTCCGATTTCAGCGTAATCTGAGCCAAGGTTGATTGAAGATTTGGCGGATTTGGAGAACCAACCCTGCATTTTTTGGCCGCCGCGCCGATGGAACCGAAAAAACACATACAGGCCTAAGGGTAAGTTATTTTTTTACTACCAGATCGCCAGGATGCATTTCAGACAGGCTGTTAACGATTTTGACCGTTGAAACTCCGTTTTCCGTCTTAATTACCACAACATCTCCCAATATTTGAGGGGGAAGTTTGCGGTTGCCAAGCAAGCCATTCAATTTGTATTGGTATGAATAGTTTCGCGCTGACGCATAGGACCTGTTAGCCACGCCGCCCAAAGTGGACATATCTCTCCGATTGAATTTGGGATAGGGACGAAATACCGGAAATTGATCCCCAACTTTGACGCCATCCCGCTGTCCGACGCCGATGAAGCAGTAATGGCCGGCGGCCAGTTCCCGCAAATCATTCATTCCAAGTACGATTGAGCCGACGAGGCCGTTCCGGGGAATTTGTGTACTCTCATTGGAGGGCTTGTGCGAAAACGAAACATCCTGTCCATCCGCATAGGGGACAACCACATCGCCCTTTGCCATTGCCTGACAGGAAAGCAGCACCCGGGCTGTTGCGCTTTCAGCGGCAGCAGTTTCCACGCGAATCGTGCCGATATGTTTGTAATAAATGCCCAATTTTTCGCCGTTAGTAGGGTTTTTGATCTTTCCTTCCGGGCGGATCACCTGATGCACGGTACCGGGTTTGAGCCCTGAAACACTCGGCCCGTTCAGATAGATGATCTGTCCCGTGCTGGCTAGGGTAACGGTTCCCTCCTGCTCTACGCCGGCGATGTAGACTTCCCTGGGAACGTTTGAACTCTGAATGGATCCGACACATGCCAATTCGGTCGGAGTCACCACATTTAGCGCAAATAGAAGTAGTATGGTTAGCATATTCTTCAGATCGGCGGATTATCGTCAGGGATTACCAAAAATACGCTCTGTCCGGCTACTTCCAAAATGAGCTGAAAGCGACCGGGAAAAGGCCTGTGGGGCGGTTAATCGCCGCAAAGCCCCTTCAATCCCTCTCATCTGCGCTTGAAAAGTGCAGGATAATCTGGGATGCGGTCTTGGGTCCAACGTAAGGGGCCAGTTCGTCAAAAGGAGCGGTTTTTACCCGCTCCAAGCTTCCAAACGCCCTGAGCAAAACCCTTCTGCGCACCTCGCCAACTCCGGGAATATCCATCAGTTCGGAATCAAAGTCGCGCAACTCGCGCCTTTTACGATGGTACGTGACGGCGAATCGGTGCGCTTCGTTCCGCATTCTCTGAATCAGATGCAATACCTGGGAATCTTTGGGCAGCTTAATGGGAATATCCTCCCTGCCCTTCACAATTAGGATTTCCTCCCTTTTGGCGATCGCCGCAACGGCCTGGTTTTCCAATCCGAGGTTGTTGAGCGTAGAAACGGCTGCAGAAAGCTGAGCCCTGCCTCCATCCACAATTACAAGATCCGGCAAGCTTTCTTCTTCTTTCTCCAGCACGTTTTCGAAGTGACGGTGTATCACTTCACGCATGGCGGCAAAATCATCCGGTCCCTTAACGCTTTCAATCTTAAATTTCCGGTATGCGCTCCGCTTCATTTCACCGTTTTCGCACACAACCATGCTGGCCACAGTGTCGGCGCCCTGAACATGGGATATATCAAAGGTTTCAATGCGGCGCGGCAAAAAATCGAGCCCCAGAGCCTCCTGAAGAGGTTTTAGCAGCGCCTCTCCTTTTGGCTTGAGTATGCGAAAACGTGTATCGAACGACATGTGCGCGTTCCGCATCACCAGATCCAGCATATCCGATTTCAGTCCCCGTCGTGGGGATCGGATGTAAACCCTGCTTCCTTTGCGCCCCGAAAGCCAGCTTTCAAGCAAATCCGCGTCATCGATGTCGGAGGGAATATAGATTTCTTTTGGAGTGAAACGGTCGAGCAGATAGTATTGCCTCAGAGCTTCAGACAAAAACTCTGCCGGGTCGAACGAAATCAGATCCTCCCAGTAAAACACGCGCCTTCCGACAACACGCCCGCCGCGCATGGAAAAGACTTCCATTGCCAGCTGGCTTCCCTCCTGGTGATAGCCGAAAAGATCACAGTCATCCTGACCCTCAAGAGCCATTTTTTGGCGCTCTGAAATATCGCGTACCATGGCTATCCAATCCCGATACATGGCCGCCGCTTCATAGCGCGTGTCTTCTGATGCAATGGACATGCGATGTTCCAGTTTGCGGATCAGTTCATTGGTCTTTCCGGATAAAAGCAGCTTCACATCACCCACGGCGCGGTCATATTCTTCCTTGGTGCAGAGCCCCTCGACACAAGGGCCGAGGCAGCGTTTCATCTGATAGTCCAGACACGGTCGAGACAACGTGCCGTCAATTTCCAAGTTGCAGGTGCGCAACTTGAAATACTTGTTAACCAGCCGGATGGTGTGGCGCGCATAGCCTGCGGGGAGAAAAGGGCCGAAGTAAACGGCGCCATCCTTTTTAATGCGACGCGTAATAAAAATGCGCGGATAGGGTTCGTTGGTTGTCAGCTTCAGGTAGGGGAAGCTTTTGTCATCTTTGAGATTTATGTTGTATCGCGGCTGGTTTTTTTTAACGAGGGCTGATTCCAGAATAAGAGCCTCGACCTCATTGTCGGTGACAATGTACTCAAGATCCGCTACATCCGCTATCAAATGCTGGGTTTTGGGATCCAGCGGTCGACCTTCCTGAAAGTAGGAGCGAACACGGTGGCGCAATGAGCGGGCTTTACCCACATAGATAATGGCTCCCTCGGCATTCTTATAAATATAAACGCCGGACTCGGCCGGCAAGTGATCTATCTTTTGTTGCAGCACAATCTAAAAATAGCACATGAGGGGAGAATGGGTATAGATTGACGATTTACGAATGACGATTTACGAATGACGATTTAAAGATACCGTATGTTTTAATTCGTAATTGTGTTTATCATTTCGTTGTGGATCAATCCGTTCGATGCTATCACTTCACGCTCATAGATCGAACCCGGACGGCCATGATAATTAGTGACCTTGCCTCCCGCTTCCCGCACCATCAGGTATCCTGCCGCGCAATCCCAGGGATTGAGCTTCAACTCCCAGAATCCATCGAGGCGTCCAGCCGCGACATGACAGAGGTCGATAGCGGCGGATCCGCTTCGACGCACGCCATGGGACCTCAAAGCGAAAGCACAAAAGCTGTCCAGATTTGTAACCTTGCTCGTCCGGATATCATAGGGAAATCCGGTAGCCAGCAGACTGGAACTCAAAGACTGAACGCTCGAGACGTGGAGTGGATCTTTGTTGCAGAACGCTCCACGGCCCCGGCGAGCTGTATAGAGTTCATTCCGCGCAGGGTCAAAAACCGAGCCCACCTCGACTATTCCGGCTACTTCAAGGCCGATCGAGACGGAAAAAACCGGATACCCGTGGGCATAGTTGGTTGTACCATCGAGAGGATCAATCACCCACTTAATCTCTTCATCCCTTAAATCGCTATGGCGTTCCTCAGCCAGAATGGAGTGTGTTGGAAAGGCTTCGCGTATTCGATCCACAATCAGACTCTCTGCGGCCAGATCCACATCCGTTACGAGATCTACCGTACCCTTATGAGATATTTTGAATTCGGTGTGGAACCGGTTGAGCAGAAGGGACCCCGCCTCCCGCGCTACCTGAATCGCCAGCTTTTCAAATGAATCAATGTCGTGCATATTATTCTATGTTGATCTGTTTTTAATCCTCAACTTCGGAATTGAGGCTCATTCCTCGGTCATTTCTATAATCCGAATTCCCTTTGGCACCTTAAACTGAAATATGTCACTCTTTATTTTGGTATTCACGGCAACATCGGTAAATACGTATTCGGATGTGTTTCCGCTCTCTTCTCCTATAAGGATGCGTTTCAGCATCGAATCCTTACGATCGATTTCCAGCACCACAAAGGAATAACCTGGATCAGTCTGACGAAATTTCAGACGGATTAGCAGGGTATTATCGAATTTGGGCCTGATATCCTCCTCCCAAGAAAAAATATATTTCTTGTGAATATCCTCGGATCCCAGCAGCAATCCCAGCGGAGAGTTCCTGAGGTCTGATGTTGTGAGCGGCTGCACGTAGACCTGATGATCCAGGGGAACGTAGTGAAAGGATTCACGGCCGTCCGCCACAAACAGCTTCTCCTCCGGATCATGGCACTCCAGTCTCATCAAGCCCGGCTTCTTCAGCCAGAATTTCCCGGATTCCACCTGCTCAATGCCGGGGCCGCGATAGGTTTGCCTGTAGTCACCCCTGACAGTATCCACAGCCTCGTAACGTTGTTCGAGCCTCGTCACCGCCTTATCAAGATCCTCGGTTTGAGTCTGCCCATGACACAAGGCTGAGCACAATAGCAATGAAATGAACGGCAGAATGAAACAGCCAGAATATCGAAAGCTTTGGGTATTGATCTGGAAGAGCGCTGGAAAAAAGAATTTTTTGATTGGATCACACATAGGGAATGCCTGCCAAGAACTTGAAAGAACTCAGGCCGCGGGCTGCCCCATTGCATTGTCGGCAGCAGGATTTTTAATTGCATCAAACAAGAGAAGTACAATACCGACCGTGATTGCAGAATCGGCAATATTGAAAGTCGGCCAGTAAAAGGCCTCGTGGATATGGAATTCGATGAAATCAATCACGTAGCCTCGAAAGATCCGGTCCACCAAGTTCCCGAGAATACCTCCCATCGTTATCGCAAGAGCGAAATGCAGAAGTCTGCGGTCCTCAGGCATTCGCATACTGTAAACAAAAATGACAATCACTGCTATGACGGCCAAAGTGCCTAGAGCATAGGGTTTCCAAAAATAATCCGCATCATCAAGAAATCCAAACGCCACGCCCGTGTTATAAACGAGGGAAAAATTCAGATAACCCGAAATAATTTCAATAGATTTGGGAGGTCGCAGCTCTATATTCGCCATCCACTTCGTCACATGGTCGGCGACCAATATCAGCAAAGTAACCAGATAGTATTTGTATCTCATCGATTAATCGTAACAAATTACGAATTACGAATTACGAATTGATCAAAGAAAATGGGTTGGTTATTTCGTAATTCGTCAATCGTCATTCGTAATTCGTCATCTCTTTAATTGCACTTGCACATCTTTCGCAAATGGTCGGATGATCGGGATGGCTCCCTAAATCGACTGAGTAGTTCCAGCAGCGTTCGCATTTCTGCCCTTCAGCCTTTAGGATTTCTATCTTCAATTCATCCTGTGCGGCTGGATCCTCTACGATAGCGGTCCGGGAAACGATGAAAATATACTTCAAATCATTTTCATGGCGACGCAGAAGCTCAAGCGTGTCTCCTGCCGCCCGCAAAACAACCTTGGCGTCAAGTGAGTTGCCAATGACGCCTGACTGTCTTACCTCTTCCAGCGACTTCAAAACCGCTTCCCGCACCTCACGGATCCTTTCCCATTCAGAACGCAGATTTTCCTGTTCCGGCTGGGGTTCATACTTGGGAAACAGTAGTACATGCACAGAATCGGCGCGACCTTTGCTGGGGCGATCCTCGAACATCGCGTCATACACTTCCTCGGCCGTAAAGCTTAATATGGGCGCTATGAGCCGGGTGAAAGCATCGAGAATATTCCAGAGCGCCGTCTGGGCAGACCGGCGCGATACGGAATGGGTTGCGTGGGTGTAAAGCCTGTCTTTGAGAATATCCAAGTAGAACGCCGACAGGTCGACAATGCAAAAATGGTAAAGCGCGCTGTAGACCTGATGGAATTGGTAATCCTCGTAGCTTTTCAAGCACTTCTTGACTAACTGTTCTTTTTGTGCCAGAGCCCATCGATCTATTTCCAGCATCTGATCGTAAGGCACACGATCGGCCACGGGATCAAAATAGGGCTTCTTTTGATCCTGTTTGTTGCTCAGGTTGCCCAACATGAACCTGCACGTGTTGCGAATCTTACGGTAAGCTTCACCCAGTCGATCCAGCAGTTCGTCGAATATTCGAATGTCCTCAACGTAATTGACACTGCTGGCCAGCAAGCGCGCTATTTCGGCACCACGGGCTTTAACCAGATCGTTGGGATCAAATCCAATCCCTTTTGATTTGGACATGGTTCTGCCCTTTTCATCCAGCGTCCAACCAATGGTAATGGCATTGCGATATGGGGATCTGCCGTTCAAGGCGACCGCTATGAGCAGAGAGCTCTGGAACCAGCCCCGATACTGATCCGGTCCCTCGATGTAGAGGTCGGAGGGCCAGGGCAGATCCGAACGCGAACCCAGGGTAGCCAGGTGGCTGCTGCCCGAATCGAACCAGACATCAAGAATATCGTATTCCTGACGGAATTCGCTTCCGCCGCAATTGCTGCATATGGTCCCTTCCGGAATCAGCTCTCCGGCGGAATGCATGTACCAGGCATCTGCGCCTTCCCGCAAAAATATATCGGCAACGTGATCGATGATTCTTTTGCTCAGCAGCACCTCTTCACATTCCGTGCAATAAAACGCAATAATCGGCACCCCCCAGTCACGTTGTCGCGAAATGCACCAATCGGGTCGCTCGCGCACCATGTTGCTGATTCGCTCCTCACCCCATGCGGGCATCCAGCGGACTTCCTTAATCGATTTAAGGGCATTCTCCCGAAGGTTGTTCTTGTCAAGCGCAACGAACCATTGTGGCGTGGCGCGGAATATCACCGGCTTATGGCAACGCCAGCAGTGGGGATAGGAATGGCTGAAGTCCTCGGAGTGCAGTAAGACGCCTTTTTCACGAAGGTGATCTACAATTTGGGGGTTTGCTTCGAAAACATCAAGCCCCCCAAAGCTTTCTACCTTATCTGAAAATCGGCCGCTGTCATCAACCGGACAAACGATGTCCAATCCATATTGGACGCCCGTGACATAGTCGTCGTAACCATGGCCGGGAGCGGTATGGACACAGCCGGTGCCGGTCTCCAGTGTTACATAATTGCCGAGTACAAGCAGCGATTCACGATCTATAAAGGGATGACGCGCTTTTCGCTTATCGAGCTTCTCACCCTTGAAGCGCGCAACTTCCTCCGGCTTATCCCAGCCGCAAGCCTTGGAAACCGCCTTGAGTAGTTCGGTGGCTACAATGTACCCTCTGCCGTCGACGCGCACCGCCGAATACTGAAAGGCAGGATGAAATGCCACGGCCAGGTTGGCCGGAAGCGTCCACGGAGTAGTGGTCCAAATCACCGCGTGCCAGTCTCTCCCGGAAAGCGCTGGATCGATATCGGAAAGGTCCGACTCGATGGGAAATGAAACATAAATCGAGGGGCTAGTATGCTCGTCATACTCAACTTCCGCTTCGGCCAGAGCGGTTTTGCATGAAAAGCACCAATGAACGGGTTTGAGACCTTTGTAAACCAGACCTTTATCAACGCAGTCACCAAAGGCACGGGCGATGTCGGCCTCGTACTGAAAGCTCATGGTTAGGTAGGGATTATCCCACTCGCCGAAAACCTCCAGGCGCTTGAAACCCTTACGCTGGACTTCGATAAATTTATCGGCGTGCCTGCGACATTCCCGCCGGATTGCGGCTTTACTCATCACCGCTTTTTTTCGCCCAAGCTTCTCCTCAACCTTTATTTCGATCGGCAGCCCATGGCAATCCCAGCCGGGAAGGTAAGGAGCGTCGAATCCCAGCATTGAGCGCGATTTTACTATGATGTCTTTAACGACCTTATTTATGGCGGTGCCCATGTGTATAGCGCCGTTTGCATAGGGCGGTCCGTCATGGAGAACATAGCTGGGACAGCCCGCGCGTGCCTTCCGGATTCTCGCATAGACATCCATCTCATCCCAGCGCCGCAGCATCTCCGGCTCACGTTGAGGAAGATTGGCTTTCATGCTGAATGAGGTCTTGGGTAGGTTGAGTGTATTTTTGATCTCCAGTGTCACAGCCGATTTATCTCCCCAAAAATTTTAAACTATATCATAGACTGCAATTGTAAGACTCTGGCTGAATTTTTGTTCCTAATGCCCTGAATTACGGTGACAGGCGCCATAACCTCGAAATTAGCCATATTGAAAAAGGCAAAACAATTTCGAGGTTATGGCGCCTGTCACCGTAATTCAATCTATTGGACCAACAAAAATCACCCAATTATTAAATTATAAATTACTGATATTATTAATTATATATACTATTTGACATGTATACACTCAGATATTATATAGTAATCGTACTAAATAAAAGGAGGTAGAGAAAATGAGGTTAATTCCATATTTTAACAAAACAGAGGCTCCCACGGTAAGTCGTTGGTTTGAGGAGTTTTTCGAGGATTTTCCATTTAATGGCGCATTGGCCGAAACCAGGGAATCCTGGACGCCGTCCGTCGACATTTTGGAAAAGGGTGGAAATCTGATCCTTCGTGCAGAACTTCCAGGTATGACCGAAAAGGACATAGATTTGAAGCTTGAGGGCAATACACTGACCCTGAAGGGTGAAAGAAAGCTGGATCACGAAGACAAGGAGAGCAGCTATCACCGCAGGGAAAGTTTCCATGGTGTTTTCACCCGCTCATTCAGACTTCCGGATACTGTGGATTATGACAAGATAAATGCCGAGTACAAAAATGGTGTATTGACCATAACGATTCCGCAAAAGCCGGAGGTAAAACCACGGGAAATTCCGGTCAGCGTTCAATA
>Ga0209536_100015294_pt1 | contig 10960 bp, 9 predicted proteins | sample DeeMarSeWOR28_12_FD_187461 | JGI IMG/M metagenome (GOLD analysis project Ga0209536, IMG submission 187461) | Marine sediment microbial communities from White Oak River estuary, North Carolina - WOR-2-8_12 (SPAdes) (version 2) | ecosystem: Environmental > Aquatic > Marine > Intertidal zone >... | reverse complement strand
AGCGGTGCGTGACGAACAAGGACAAGCCGTAGTCTGGGTCGTGCGGGACGGTCAGGTGTTTAGGGTAGCTGTGGAGGCTGGGCCCGTGTCAGGTGGCAGACGCGAAATCCGGTCGGGTCTCTTGGGAAACGAGCAAGTTGTGGATACGGGACCAGAGGAACTCGTTGACGGACTGGCGGTGCGCGTCGCGGGCGGGTGACGTCGAGAGGAGATAGCGGAACATGGCCCTGGTTGAGATCAAAGATCTGTCGAAAGTCTATTACCGTGACTCCCAACAGATTCCGGTGTTTGAAGGCGTGAATCTGGAGATCGAGCAACGTGACTTCTTGGCGCTGATGGGGCCGTCCGGCAGCGGCAAGAGCACCCTACTAAACCTGCTCGCCGGGTTGGACAGACCGACGGCGGGATCGATCACCGTGGGCGGCGCTCAGGTGACCGGCATGAACCGCAGGCAACTGGCTGCTTGGCGGGCCAGACACATCGGCTTCGTGTTCCAATTCTACAACCTCCTACCGGTACTGACGGCCTACCAGAACATCGAGTTGCCGTTGCTGCTCACCGGCCTGTCGCGCAAAGAACGCCGCGAGCATGTTACGACCGCTCTCGGTGTGGTCGGGCTCACCGACCGCGCCGATCACTTTCCTCGCCAGCTCTCCGGCGGGCAAGAACAGCGAGTCGGGATTGCCAGGGCCATAGTCAGCGATCCGACCATTCTCCTGGCCGACGAGCCTACCGGAGACTTGGATGCCAAGTCGGCCGACGAGATCCTGACGCTGCTGCAGCGGCTCAATGAGGAGTTTGGCAAGACGATCCTATTGGTCACCCACGATGCTCATGCGGCAGAGCGGGCCCATGCGGTGATGCATATGGACAAAGGCGTGCTCAGCCGATGAAGTTTGCTCGCCTGATTCTGGTCAACCTGTTGCGTAACAAGCGGCGCACCATCTTGACCGTATTGAGCGTGGCGGTTGCACTCTTCCTATTCGCCACGCTGCGCTCGGTGGTGACCGCACTGGATGCCGCTGGTGAGGTGGGCAGTGAGGCGCGCTTGATCACCCGCAGTGCTACGGGCATCACATTTGCGCTGCCGCAGTCATACTACGAGCGGTTGCGTGCGCAGGAGGGGGTTCGCGGCGTTTCCTGGGCCAACTGGTTCGGGGGTGTCTACGTCGATGAGCGCAACTTTTTTGCTCAGTTCGCCGTCGACGCAGAGACCTACCTGGCGATGTATCCGGAAATGCAGATGCCGGAAGAGCAGCGGCAGGCCTTTCTCGCCGAGCGGACGGCCGCGCTGGTGGGTAGCGGCCTGATGCAACGGTTCGGCTGGTCGCTCGGTCAGGATGTGACCCTGCAGGGAACCATCTTCACGGGTGATTGGACATTCACTATCCGGGCTGTGTACACGCCGGACGATCCGAGCTTCGGCGACCAGATGTTCTTTTTCCACTACGACTATCTGTACGAACGCACTAATCGGCAGATCATTCCCGGGTGGTACGTCATCCAGCTGGCAGATCCGGCGGCAGCTCCGGAGGTGTCGGATCGAATCGACCGCATGTTCCAGAACTCCAGCAACCCGACCCAGACCGAGACAGAGCGCGCATTCAACACTGGCTTCATGACGATGTGGGGCAATATCGGGTTCCTCGTCAGGGCTGTCGGCACGGCAGTGTTCTTTGCCATTCTCTTCGTGGCAGCCAACACCATGATGATGGCAGCGCGCGAACGTATTGGTGAGAACGCAATACTCAAGACCCTTGGCTTCCAAGATGGCTTGCTGTTCGCTCTCACTCTGGTTGAGGCGACGGTCATTACAGTGCTGGGAGGGCTGTTGGGAGTGTTCGGAGCGAAAGCGCTGTTCAGACCGGGCAACCCGATGAACAGCTTCATCCCGGGATTCCAGGTCGAATGGAGCACGGTCGCCTTGGGAGTCACCATAGCGCTGCTGCTCGGTTTCGTGAGTGGCTTCGTCCCGGCCTGGCAGGCCAAGCGCCTGTCGGTGGTTCAGGCTCTGCGCCGTGTGGCTTAGGAGGCCGCTGTGAAGATCCCGCTAGTCTACAACCTGCGGAGCATCAGGGAACGGCCAGTCTCCACGCTGATGACGGCCGCGGGCATGGCACTCGTCGTTGCCGTCTTCGTGGCCATGATGGCGCTCTCCAACGGTTTTCAGGCCGCCATGGTGCGGACTGGTGCGGCTGATAACGTGATTGTGCTGCGCAAGGGAGCCAACGCAGAGATGTACAGTGGTATCAGCCGCAATACGGTCAGCATCATTGCCGGCATGCCGTTTGTCGCGCACGATGCCGCGAACCAACCGCTCGTGAGTCCCGAGGTGTTCGTTGTCATCGGCCTGGCCCGCGTGACCGGCGGGTTGGCCAACGTCGTGGTGCGCGGTGTCAGCCAACGTGCGATCGATGTGCGCAAGGGGATCGAGATCGTTGCCGGCCGGTCCTTCCGGTCAGGTGCCTCCGAGATCATCGTCGGCAAGACCATCGTCGGACGGTTTCCCAACACCGACATCGGAGAGACGCTGAGTTTCGGTGGGCGCGATTGGACAGTCGTGGGGCACTTCGCAGCCGACGGATCTTCGTTCGAGTCGGAGATCTGGGGTGAGAACGAACAGTTCATGCCGGTCTTTCGAGGTGAGGTCTTTCAGTCAGTTACGTTCAGGTTGGATGACCCCAGTGCTTTTGCAGCAGTCGAGCAGACTCTCGAGGAAGACCCTCGCCTTTATGTGGATGCGTTTCGGGAACGGGAATTCTACGAGAACCAGTCAGTCCTGCTGGGCCAGATTCTCAACTTCATTGCGGTCTTCATAGCGGGTGTGATGGCCATCGGAGCGGTCTTCGGTGCGATCAACACTATGTATGCAGCGGTATCCTCCCGCGGTCCGGAGATCGCTGTGCTCCTCACCTTGGGTTTCAAACCGGGCAACGTGCTCAGCTCGTTTCTGATCGAGGCGGTGATCATCGCCTTGTTGGGCGGCTTGGTAGGTTGTCTGCTCACGCTACCCATCAATGGGATTGTCACCAGCACCACCAATTGGAACTCGTTCAGCGAGGTTGCTTTCGCCTTCCGAGTCACACCGCGGCTCTTGCTGAATGGGCTGATCTTCGCCGTGGCGATGGGCTTGCTGGGCGGGTTTTTCCCGGCCCGTCGAGCTGCCAAGCAGTTGGTGGCCCAAGCACTGCGCGAGGCTTAGCGGTGCCGGGCCGCCCCTGCCAGCGGCCCAACCCCCATCCCGGCCAGCTCACTTCCCCCAATAACAATCCCAGCGGGCCCAGGCGTGCGGTTTCCGCCGATTTTCGAGAGCTTGTACTTTTTTTCACAAGCCATATAATCCGATTGTGAGAAGTGAGGCTCGTGGCTGGGTTCACTTCACGCCCGCAGCCCCGCTGCAACCCGCGGGGCGCGGCTCTCAATCGATCTATTCATACGATTCCTCTGGTGAGGATTAGGAGAGGCGAGATGTCGACGCTCAAGAAGACCCTGCAAAAGAAGATCGAGGAGCATCGTCCCCGCACAACGCGGCTCCTCAAGGAGTTCGGCGACACCAAAATCAGTGATGTCACGATCGCCCAAGCGATTGGCGGAGCGCGCGGCGTGAAGTGTCTGGTTACCGACATCTCCTACCTGGATCCGTTTGAAGGCATCCGGTTCCGGGGCAGGACGATCCCCGAGACGTTCGCGGCGCTGCCCAAGGTACCGGGCTCCAACTACCCCTATGTGGAGGGGTTTTGGTACTATCTGCTGACGAGCGAGGTGCCGACGGAAGCTCAGACGCTCAAGGTGGTGGAAGATTTCAAGGCTCGGCGGACGGTCCCCAAGTATGTCAAGACCCTGCTGGAGAACCTGCCCCGTAACAGCCATCCCATGACCATGTTTTCGGCGGCGATCCTATCGATGCAGCGCGAGTCTGTCTTCGTGAAGAAATACAACGAAGGCATGAACAAGATGGAGTACTGGGATCCTACCTATGAGGATGCCACCAATCTCCTCGCCAAGCTTCCTTCGATCGGCGCCTACATCTATCGCTTGAAGTACAAGAAGAACAAACAAATCGCGCCCAGCAGGAAGCTCGATTGGGGGGGCAACTTCGCTCATCAGATGGGTATCCCTCACCCGTATGACGACGTCGCCAGGATGTACTTCATCCTGCACTCGGATCACGAGTCGGGCAACGTTTCAGCCCACACGACCCACCTCGTGGCATCGGCGCTGTCCGACTGCTACTACGCGCTCTCAGCCGGCATCAACGGCCTGGCGGGTCCGCTCCACGGCCTGGCGAACCAGGAAGTTCTCAGCTGGACCATGGCCTTCCTCGAGAAACTGGGCAAGGAAGACTACACCGAGGAAGACGTGACTCAGGCGCTGTGGGACACGCTGAATTCCGGTCAGGTGGTTCCGGGCTATGGTCACGCGGTGCTGCGCAAGACCGACCCGCGTTACACGGCACAGCGGGAGTTCTGTCTCGAGCATCTGCCCGATTTCCCACTGTTCAAACTGATCAGCACGATCTACAAGGTGGCTCCGGGTGTGTTGCAGGAGCACGGCAAAGCTAAGAACCCGTGGCCCAACGTCGATGCCCAGTCCGGTGTGATCCAATGGTATTACGGACTCACCCAGTGGGATTTCTACACGGTGCTGTTCGGGATCGGCCGCGCAATCGGTGTGTTGGCCAACGTCGTCTGGGATCGGGCTCTGGGCTATCCGATCGAACGTCCCAAGTCCTTGACCACGGCGATGCTGGAGGAGGCAGCGGGGATCAAGCAATAGCCACGGTCCAGCGACCACCGTCAGTTCGTGTTTGCGGTTCCGGGGGATCCGAGAGGATCCCCCGTTCTTTCCTTCCCACGAACCGTGCTAACTTGATTCCATCATGCGTGCAGTTGTGATTACCCAGCCGGGAGGTCCCGAGGTGCTTGCGCTCGAGCAAGTTGCCGATCCAGAGCCGGGACCGGGGCAGGTGCGGGTTCGCGTGGTGGCCTTCGGTCTCAATCGCGCCGACCTGTTGCAGCGACGCGGGATGTATCCGGCGCCGCCTGGCTGGCCTCAGGACATTCCCGGTCTGGAGTACTCCGGTGAGGTGGCAGCGCTGGGGCCGCAGGTCAGCGAAGTCGCTGTGGGGGACCGGGTGATGGGCATTGTGGGTGGCGGCTCCTATGCCGAGTACGTGTTGACTCCTGCCGTGCACGCGCTGCCGGTTCCGGCCGGTATGTCCCTGGTCGATGCCGCGGCCATCCCCGAGGTGTTCGTCACGGCACACGACGCCTTGGAGCGGCTCGCAGTGGCAGCGGATGAGTGGGTGCTAGTACATGCCGTGGGCAGCGGTGTCGGCACCGCTGCAGTACAGCTGATCGCTGCCCGGGGCGCGCGGTGCATCGGGACCAGTAGAACGGCCGCCAAACTGGCCCGCGCGGCCGAGCTGGGGATGCAAGCGGGCGTCGACCTCACCGGTGAGGATCTGCCTACAGCGGTGCGGCGCCATACCGGGGAGGGCGCGCACGCGGCGCTCGATCTGGTGGGTGGCAAGCTGTTCTCAGCCACTCTCGAGGCGCTGAGATGCCGGGGGCGCCTGATCTTGGTGGGTCTCACCGCCGGCCGGCAGGTGGATCTAGATCTCAGCCTAATCCTGCGCAAGCGGCTCCGGATCGAGGGGACGGTGCTCCGGGCGCGCAGTGTGGAGGAAAAGGAGCAGGTGTGTCAGTCATTCACGCGGTCGATAGTGCCACTGTTCGAGTCCCGGCGGCTGCAAGTTGTGATCGATCGGGTATTCCCGCTGGAGCAGGTGCGGGAGGCCCACGGGTACCTGGAATCAAATGTGAACTTCGGCAAAGTCGTGGTGCAGGTTGCCTGAGGTGGTAATGCGGCCGGCTTGGTTTGCGGTTGTGGTGCTTGCATCCGCGCTGGCGTGTGCCCAAGTGTCTGCCGGCTCCCCGCAAGCTCCCGCGGCCGACGACGGAGACCACCAGCCCACGGGTCCCGCAGTCGCCGCGGGCGACACGGTGGCCGTCTTGGTCGGTGCCGGCGATGTCGGTCAGTGCGGATCGGACGGGGCAGAGTTGACTGCGCGGCTGATTGACAGCTTGATCGAGGATACTGCAGTGCCATTGCAGGTGTTTCTGCCCGGCGATGTGGCTTACCCGAGGGGAACGTCCCGGGATTTCACTCGCTGTTACGATCCTACGTGGGGTCGCTTCAAGAGCCTTACTCGACCGGTCCCAGGCAACCACGAGTACAAGAACGGCTTCCTCTGGTTCCTGCTGGGTGGGCACGCCGATCCCTATTTCGCCTACTTCGATGCGTTTCCCGGTCAGGCCGGCGACAGGGGTGACGGCTGGTACCACTACGAGCACGGTGGTTGGGATGTATACGCCCTGAATAGCGGGAAGGGCGGGTCGATCCAACCGTCCTCGCGGCAGTGGAGCTGGCTGACCGCTCAACTCGCAGCCGACTCCGCCCCGTGTGCCGTGGCCTACGTACACCATCCGCTGTTTGGTGCCGGCAAACACGGTGACAAAGGGAGCATGCGCGAGGTTTGGGATCTCCTGACGCAAGATGGTGTCGACCTTTTGATCACCGGCCACGAGCACAGTTATCAGCGGTATCGGCCCCAGACCAGCGGTGGCCAGCCCGATCCCACCGGCATCCGCCAGCTCATCGTCGGCACTGGCGGGGCCTACCTCCACCGCCAATCTCAGCCCACCGAGGGCCAGCTGGATCGCTTCACCAACCAGCACCATGGAGTGCTGAAGCTGACCCTGCGTGCCAACGGCTACGATTGGGAATTCATCGTTGCCGATGGCACGGTGTGGGATCGGGGCAGCAGTCTGTGCCAAAATTCACGATTTGGCTCTTAGATCCGAATTAGGACTGCAAAGCCTCCCCAATTTGTAGTAGTTTCTTACGCGGTTGTTGCTACTTGAGGTAGTGAGCTTGGAGGTTATGCGGCGATGAGTCAGTCGCTTGTCAGTTATTCGAATGTGCTCGAGATCGTCGGTGACATCATCAAGGTCTCTGTGCAGGAGTCCGGCGCTGGGAAAGGACCTGTGGCGCGACTGGGCGATCTCGCCATGGTGGAAAGCGAAGCGGGTCACCAATCGCTGTCCCAGGTCATTCAGGTAGACCGCAACCAGGTGTCGTTGCAAGTGTTCTCCGGCACCAAGGGTCTCTCCACCAGGGCAATTACGCGGTTCCTCGGGCACCCCATGCAGGTCATCTACTCGGAGAACATCCTGGGCCGCGTGTTCCGCGGAACCGGTGAGCCGATCGACGGCGGTCCCGATCTCTCGTTGGATCCCCGGGTGGAGATCGACGGTCCCACGGTCAATCCGATGCGTCGCGTGCTGGCGTCGAAGATGGTGCGGACCGACGTGCCCATGATCGACGTATTCAACTGCCTGGTCGAGAGCCAGAAGATCCCGATCTTTTCGGTCGCGGGCGAACCATACAATCCCTTCCTCGCTCGAGTGGGCATCCAGGCGGACGCGGATATCGTGGTGTTCGGCGGTCTCGGTCTGGTGTTCGACGATTTTCACTTCTTCCGTACGACCTTCGAGAACGCCGGTGTATTCCCGCGGACGGTGATGTTCGTCAACCAGGCCTCGGATCCCATCGTTGAGCGCGTGTTGGTGCCGGACATGGCCCTCGCCGTTGCGGAGCGGTTCGCAGTGGATGAAGGTAAGCGTGTCTTGGTGCTGCTCACCGACATGACCGCCTACGCCGACGCCCTCAAAGAGATAGGGATCTCGATGGAGCAGGTTCCTTCCAACCGCGGTTACATGGGCGATCTCTACTCGCGACTGGCGCGACGCTACGAGAAGGCGTGCGACTTCAGGGGAGCCGGTTCCGTCACCGTTTTGACAGTCACCACCATGCCGGGCAACGACGTGACACATCCGGTGCCGGACAACACCGGTTACATCACAGAGGGACAGTACTACATGCATGACGGGGTGCTGGATCCCTTTGGATCGCTGTCACGTCTCAAACAGCACGTGATCGGCAAGGTGACTCGGGAAGACCACTCGCAGATCATGAACGCTATGATCCGCTTCTATTCCGGGGCCCGTGACGCCGAGCAGAAGCAGGCGATGGCTTTTGAGCTTTCGCCTTTCGACGAAAAGCTGCTCAAGTTCGGGCGGTTGTTCCGAGAGCGCTTCATGAAGATCGAAGTGGCACAACCCCTGGAAGAAGCTCTCGATCTCTGCTGGCGAACGCTCTCCGAGTGTTTCGAGCCACACGAGTTGCTGATGAAGCAGTCCTTGGTCGACAAGTACTTCCCACGTCGGTCGGGCGCCGCACCGAACTGAGTGGCAGATGGCACGCCTGGCCCTCAACAAGACGACCCTGAGCAGGCTGTCTGGGCAGCTCAAGATCTTCGAACGCTTCCTGCCATCCCTCGATCTGAAACGGAAGCAGCTGCTGGCCGAACGGGCCAAGGCGGCTGCGGCGCTGCGCCGCACCGAGGTGGAGCTCGAGCCCATCGACAGCCTGGTGGCCGAGAGATTTCCTATGGCCTCCCGGGAATACGTAGATCTGACCGGGCTAATGAGCGTGAAGAGCGTGAGTCTCGCGCAGGAGAACGTGGTCGGAGTCAAGATACCTGTCCTGCATTCTGTTGAGATTGAGGCCCGTGAATTTGGGTTCCTGGGACGTCCTCACTGGGTCGATCGCTTCGCCAAGGTTCTGCGGCAGGCCATCGAGCTGCAGATTCGCGTACAGGTGGAACGGCGCCGCCTGGAGCTGTTGGAGGTCGGTGTCAGGAAGATCACTCAGCGTGTCAATTTGTTCGAGAAGGTGCTGATCCCACGGTCGCGAGAGCACATTCGGCGCATCCGCATCTATCTGTCCGATAACGAGCGGGCCGGGGTAGTGCAGGCCAAGATCTCCAAGAACAAGCGGCTCGCCGAGGGTGCGGTATGAGCATCGTACAGCTGAAACGGCTCACGCTGTACGGCACGACCGAGCAGAAGGACGTCGTGCTTGGGGGATTGCAGGAACTGGGGTGCTTGCATCTGGTGAATCTCCAGCCGCGCACGGAGCGAATGAAGCAGATGCCTTCGGCAGAACCGAAGGACACTTACGATGCTCTGCGCTACTTGGAGAGCAGCCCAATGAGGCGCCGCCCGGCCTCTGAAGACGAGGATTACGATATCGAAGCGATCGTGGAGAAGGCCTTGTTCAACCGCCAACGACGCCGGGCGGTGCACGACCGACGCGACGAGTTGCGACAGCAGATTAGAGAGGTGGAGCCGTGGGGTGATTTCCGGCTGCCGGCGCCCAGCGAGTTGGGTGGCCTGCAGTTGTTCTTCTACGTGGTTCCATTGCACAAGATGGGGCAGGTGCGTGAGAGCGATCTCACCTGGCAGGTCATCAACAAAGACCATCGCAACGCCTACGTCGTCGTTGTCGCCGACACGCAGCCTGCGGCTGATGCCATGCCCGCTCCGCCGGTGGACATGGGCCGGCTCTCACTTTCAGAGCTCAAATGGCAAGAGGAGCTGGCGGAGGCCGAGGCGGAGGAACTCCTGGCGGCGCGGTGGACCTTGACGCGGTGGCTGGGCCTAATGCGGAGAGATTTGGCCCGGGCGGAGAACCGCGCCGCTCTGGAATTCGCCGCCACCCAGACCTACGATTCGGCCGAGGTCTTCGCGGTCCAGGGCTGGGTGCCGGTCAAGCTGACTGACGCGCTGGCTCAGTTCGCCGGTGAGCAAGGCCTGGCCTATACTCTGGAGGAGCCGGGTCCATCGGACACCCCTCCGGTGCTGCTGGAGAACCCCTCCAGGTTGGCTGCCGGAGAAGACCTGGTCGCCTTCTTCCAGCTGCCCGGGTATCGCGACTGGGACCCGTCGATGGTGGTCTTCGTGTCGTTCGCGCTGTTCTTTGCCATGATCCTCTCCGATGCCGGATACGCGGCGGTGCTGGGGTTGGCCTTGGCATTCATGTGGAGGCGGATGGGCAGAAACACCGCCGGCAGGAGACTGCGGAGTCTGGCGGCGGCGATTGGTGCTGCGTCGGTGACATACGGAGTGCTGGTGGGGAGCTATTTCGGGCTGGCGCCGGCGGCGGGGTCGTTGCTCGGTACGCTCAAGGTCCTTGAGATAAACGACTTCGACAGCATGATGAAGCTGGCCATAGTGGTGGGGGGAGTACACGTCGCGGTGGCGAACCTCATGGTGGCCTTCAACCGACGCAAGTCGTGGTCGGCTCTGGCGCCGCTGGGTTGGATACTTCTCGTAGTGGGGTTCCTCAGCCTCGTGGTGCGAGGTGCCGAGGATGTGTTCGACACGGTGTTCCCGTGGATAATGGGGTTCGGGCTCGTGTTGATCCTGTTTTTCAGTAGCCAGCGGTCGGTCGCGGCCGTGGGGGATTTCCTCTGGCGTTTGCTGGACGGTCTGATGGCTGTCACCGGAGTGTCGAGTTGGTTCGGGGATATTCTCAGCTACCTGCGTCTCTTCGCACTGGGTCTGTCCAGTGCGGCGCTGGCTGTCACATTCAATCAGTTGGCAGTCCAATCCATGGATGTACCGGGGATTGGACTCCTGTTTGGATTGGCCATCCTGATCCTGGGGCATGTGCTCAACCTGGTCCTCGCCATCATCAGCGGCGTGGTGCACGGTCTGAGACTGAACCTGATCGAGTTCTACAATTGGGGGGTTTCCGGCGAGGGCGACACGTTCCGCGCCTTCCGGAAGAAGGAGACGTTATCGTGGACCAAGTGATGGAGCTATTGGGTTGGGCGGGGATATTCAGTCCTCTAGCCCTTGGAGCTGTTGGTAGCATAGTGGGCTGCATGATCGCGGGGCAAGCGGCGTGTGGCGCGCTACTCGAGGTGGAGAGAGGTTATGGACGCTACATTGGCCTCACCGCTCTACCGTCATCTCAGACGATCTACGGGATCGTGGTGATGTTTGCGTTGAACCGTACCGTAACGCCGGAGAATGCGGCAGGTCTCGCT
>Ga0209536_100015293_pt1 | contig 10960 bp, 4 predicted proteins | sample DeeMarSeWOR28_12_FD_187461 | JGI IMG/M metagenome (GOLD analysis project Ga0209536, IMG submission 187461) | Marine sediment microbial communities from White Oak River estuary, North Carolina - WOR-2-8_12 (SPAdes) (version 2) | ecosystem: Environmental > Aquatic > Marine > Intertidal zone >... | reverse complement strand
TGTCGCAGGCATCACCGACCTCGTCGCCATCCGTGTCGGTCTGTTCCTCGTTCTCGACGTCCGGGCAGTTGTCGCAGGCATCACCCAGCCCGTCGGAGTCGGTCTCGATCTGGTCGGGATTCTGGACGTCGACGCAGTTGTCGAAGATGTCGATGATGCCGTCATCGTCGGTGTCCGGCTGGGGGGTGTCGCACGCATCTCCCAGTCCGTCGAAATCCTCGTCGGCCTGGGAGGGGTTGGGATCGAGAGGGCAGTTGTCCTCATCGTCGAGGACCCCGTCGTTATCGTCGTCGGAGTCGCACGCGTTGCCGTCGCCGTGGGCGCACCCGACGAACCGGTGCACTGGCTGCTCGCGGCCGTGCGTGCCGCCGCCGGCGAGGGGACGGAGGTTCGCGGAGTCACCGCGACGGGATCGGCTCGACTGATCGAGGCGCTCCGGGAAGTGCTTCCCGTCTGCGGCTTCGACGTCTCGCAGCTCGCTACGGCGGAAAGTCCGGCTCTCGAGCACCGCCTGGTGATCGCGCCGGACTCACCCTGGGGCGAGGATGTGGCGCGGCAAGCGCTCGTGCAGCTGGTGGCCGGGGGAGCGCCGCTACGACTCGGTCGCCTCGAGCGACACCATCTCGGTGCGGCGGTGCTCGCCTGGAGCGGCGGCGCAGTCGCGGACGCTGCGCGGGACCTGCTGATCGCTTCGCATCCCGGGGCCCTCGAAGAGGGCGCGCTCGCGCTGCTGCGGCCGCAGAGCGCCGTGGTCGTGTCATCCGACGCCCGGTCCGGCGCGGCGCTGGTGCAAGAGCTATCCGCCGCAACGCGTGCGGTGCTGCTCGAGCGGGAACACCGGGTCTACTGGGTGGCTTCGGGCGATGGCGGCGAGGCGACGGTGCCCGGGGACGACGAGCGGGCGGTCACGCAGGCGCTGGCAGCTGCGGCGCTCGCGGCGATCGCGCACTCCGGGGCCGAGGGTGCGGTCGCGCCGCCGTCGAGCGACGGTGCGATCCGGCGTGTCGATGCCGCCGACCTCGCGGCACCTCCCGCACAGGAGGTGGACTTCCGCGCCACGTCGTCGTTGCCGCGCATGCCCGGGGCGGCCGACGACCCCGAGGCGCGCGAGGTCTGGGCCGGCTGGCTGCGGCGCTTCCACCGCACGGGCGCTGCGAGTGCCGATCACGCGCCGCTCCGGGCCGTGCGGCCGGCGGTGCTGGCGACCCTCGCCGACGAGGTCCGTCGCAACGCGATGCACCCGTTCGTGCTCGCACCCGACGCCGACGCGAGTCCGCCCGTCGCGGTCTCTGCGCTGCGCGACACCCTCGCCGAGGCCCTCGCGGCCACCGGCCGCGAAGCAGGCGCGCTCGAGGCGAATCTCGGACGGCTCGTCGTCGCGGTGACGCGGGCCCTGGAGCGCGGGACTCCCGGCACGCCCCTCGACCCGTTGCTCGTCGAGGCTGGCGACGAGCTCGTGTCGGAGCTGGCACTGGCCGACGAAGACGCGGCCGGTGTGCGCGTGGACCTGGCGGCGTTGCGCGCTGCGCTCCCCGCCGGCGGTCGCGTGTTCGACCTGCGGTCCGACACGCCGATCCGCATCTACCTGGAGGTTCTCGCGGCCATGCGCGCGCCGCTGGAGCGGCACTTCGCGCAGGAGATCGCCCGGCTTCGCGAGGTCCTGCGCGGCCGGCTGCAGCTCGATCGCATGGGCTCGCGTGAGGGGCACTCCGCGCAGACCCTGGCGTCGGAGTTCGGCGGCGGTGCCACCCGACTCCTCGATCCGGACGCTCTCGCCCGAACCCTCCACCAGGACCCGAGCTGGCCGACGATCGACGAGCGGGAGCGTCAGCGCCTGACCGCGGCGCTGCACGTCATCGAGGATCATCTCGGGCGCGCGCAACCGCTGCCGCGTGCCGTCTTCGTGCGGCCGCCGGGCGTCGAGCTTCGCGTGCCCGGCGATCCGCCGATCGAGCACCCCGACCCGCTCGCTGCCGCGGTGGGCGTCTTCGACGGCTTTGCGCACTCCATGGCGCCGCTGTTCCGCGCGTTGCGGTTCGCGCGGATGCTGGACGCGGGCAGCTACCGACCCGAGCGGCACGACGAGCTGCTGGCGGACATGGACTGGGAGTCGTTCACCACCGATGAGCTGTTCCTGCTGCCGGCCGTCACGGTGGTGACGACGGGCAGCCGCCTGCGTCGACGCGGCCAGAGCTCGCTCTCGGCGCTGCTGCGCTCGAGCCGACCCGTGCACGTGATCGTGCGCGACGAGGTCGCCGCTGCGGACGAGGCCGAGGAGATAGCGCTCCACCATCTCGACCTGGGGCACCTCGTGATGGCTCACCGTGAAGCCTTCGCGATGAGCACGATCCCGGCCCGGCCACGGCTGCTGGTCGAAGGCCTCGCGCGCATGCTCCGCGAGCCGCGTCCCGGGGTCGTCCTGGTGCCGTTGCCGGCGCGCGAGTCCACTCCGTCGGCCCTGCTGCTGGCCGAAGCCGCGCTCTGGGGACGGGCTTGCCCGAACTTCCTCTACGATCCCGACGCCGGGGCCAGCTGGGCCGATCGCTTCGACATCGCGGCCAATCCCCAGCCCGAGTGCGCGTGGCCCGTCCACCAGATCGCGTACCTGGATCGGGATGGCTCCGAGCGCGTGCTGGAGGCGGCGTTCACCTTCGCCGACGCCGTGGCCCTCGAGCCGGCCTACCGCCGTCACCTGCGGGTCATCCCGCGCGTCGCGTGGCAGGACGACCGGCAGCTGCCCCTCGCCGAATTCATCGCGCTGCTCGACAGCGGGCGTGGCGCGCGCGGGATTCCCTTCCTGTGGGTCGTGGATGAGGCGGGCTGGCTCCAGCGGGCGGTGGTATCGCGCGAGCTGGCGCTGGCATGTCGCGATCGTCTGCGCGGCTGGCGCGTGCTTCAGGAGCTCGGCGGATTCGAGAACGCCTACGCCGAGCGGGCAGCGACCGCGGCGCGTGAGGCGGCGGAGGCCGAGGCCGTGCGAGAGCGCGCCGAGCTCGAGCAGAGGCACGAGGAGTCGCTGGCGAACGCGCGCAGCGACGGCGTGCGCGAGGCAATGCAGCGACTGGCCGTCACGCTGCTGAACCCCGACGCGTTCGCGGCAGTCGCTGCCGCGCCGGGCATCGCGCTGCCCGCGGCCCCCGCGCCCCCCGCGGCGCCCGCGGCGACCGCGACGCCGGCGCCGAGCGTGGCCGAGCCGGCGGCGCCGGAGGTGCGCGCTGAGGTAGAGGCGCCGCCGCCGCCCGCCGTCGAAGATCCCTACATCGACACGATCCTGTGCACGTCGTGCAACGAGTGCACGAACATCAACTCGCGCCTGTTCGCGTACGACGACAACAAGCAGGCGTTCATCGCCGACGCCAGCGCGGGCAGCTTCGCCGATCTCGTGAAGGCCGCGAAGCTGTGCCCGGCCAAGTGCATCCACCCCGGCAAGCCGCGCAGCGGCGACGCCAGCGCGACCCCCGCGCTGATCGCGCAGGCCGCGGAGCTCAACTAGCTGGCGAGGATACGCTTGCTGCGTCGGCTGACCCGGGAGCGAGTCCTGGGTCAGCCTCCCAGCCGCGATCCGAGATTCGCTCGCAGCTCCCCGTCGCGGAAATCGCCCATTCGCGGCCGCGAGCGAGCTCTGGAGCGCGATCGCGATGCCCCTTGCTCGGACCACGACGGTGGTCGAAAGCCTCGCGTGCATGCGGCTGTCGAGAGCCCGTAGCGAGGCCTCCGGCCCACGGGTCGACGACATGGAAGCCGCCCGCATGACGACCTCGGCGCTGTCAGCGATCGAAGATGAACTTCTTCTCGATCTTCAGGTTCTCCCAGATCAGGTAGCGATTCTCCTCGGAGAAGGGCACGCCGTCCCTCCCCTGCGCCTTGGCCTTCCACTTCGCCAGCACCTCGTCGGGCGCGGGCTTGAAGAGCTTCACCGGCGAGTTGTCCTCGATGCCGAAGCGCTCGAAGTACTTCTCGTCGACGAAGAAGATGTTGGGGCCTTCGGACATCTGGTAGACGAGCTCGTAACCCTTCTTCTTTCCCAGGTTGTAGAGCGACTGCATGCTCGCGCCCATGTAATCGGAGCCGTCCCAGTAGTTCATGGGGTGATAGTCGATCACCATCAGTTGCGGCGGCGGAAAGAGGCCGTTCATCTCGATCATTACGACCTTCGGGCGGAAGTCATGGATCGCGCGCCAGATGTAGTAGTCGTTGCTGTCGATGTCGATCACGAGCAGGTCGAGGTCCTTGGGGACTCCGTTCTCTTCGAAGAGGATTTCGATGTTTCCGGGCCACACCCAGGCCTGCAGCGTCTTGACCTGGGGATGGTCGGCGTAGTTCTCGGCCAGGAGCTTGGCGCGGTGGGGATCGCCCTCGATCTGGAAGCTGCTCCAGCCGTGGTTGACCACGAGGTTGCGCATGTTGCTGCCGGTGAGTCCGTCCGACGCTCCGAACTCGACACAGAACTTCGTCGTCGGCCCGATGATCTCGAAGATCTTCTCGATGACTCCGTCTTCGCCGAATTGCGAGAACACCTTGCGCTCGTAGCGCTCGAGGTCGACCGGCGCCGAAGGCTCGCCGCCGAGCTGGGCCGAAGCGGCCGAGGAAGCCTCGCTTTGCGGGGCCTCCGCAGCAGCCGAGCCCGACGTTCCGAAGTGAGCCAGTGCGAGGAGGAGCGAGACGCAGACCCGCATGGACGCCAGACGATTCATGCTTCGATCCTGGTCCAATCGGGAGCCCCTCGGTCTTGCCGGCACGTCCCGAAGAGTTGTGCAGTTCCTGGCCGCGACGAGACTGCCTCCCGTGAGCCGGTCGAGGCATCAGGAGGGAGAGCCCGACGTCGGGCTGCAAGACGCTACAGCACGCCGAATGGGGCTGTCATCACCACGTGATCTCGATCCCGAAGTACCGGCGAGTCTGCCTCCCCGGCGCGACGCGCGCCCAGAGCGCGAACAGGCGCGCGAGGCCGACTCCGACCGCCTGCGTCCGGAGAACGAATCGCGGGGCAGGATGCCCGCCGGGTCTCCATGTGTGACATGATCCCAGGCGTGACTCATGGGTCTTCGCGGGACGGCGATGGACCGCGCGTGTGAGGGCTGCTTCGACGCGGCCCTGGCGTTGCGCCGTCGCGAAACAGACGTCTGGCAACGTGCGGAGGGTCTCGCTTGAGCGTCCAGATCCGGCGCGCGACCAGCAAAGAGGACCGCGAGATCGTCGGCCGCCTCACCTACGACGTATACGTCGAGGAGCGGCGTTTCGATTTCGGTGAGGCGGACCACGAGGGACGCACCATGCGCGGAGAGGCCGACGACGCATGCGACTTCTTCATCGCCTGGGTGGACCGGCGCCCCGTCGGATCGATCCGGATCGAGCTCGGCTCGCGTTCGCACTACGGCCCTCACGATCGCGAGGTCTACGGGATCGAACGGTTCGCGTCCCTGGTCGCCCACTCGCAGACCTGCCTGGTCTCCCGCCTGCTCGTGATTCCGGAGCTTCGGTCGACCGCGGCTCCGTTCCTGCTGATGCGGGCCGCGACGGAGCTCGCGCGCGACGAGGGCGTGCTGCTCGGCTTCTCCTACTGCGAGCCACACCTGGTCAACCTGTATCTCTCGGTCGGCTGGCGTCCCTACAAGGAGCTGGTGAATCACGAAGAGGCCGGGCTGCTCGCGCCGCTCGTCTTCGTCACCTGTGATCCCGAGTACCTCGGCCGGGTCGGATCGCCGCTGCGAGCGGTCTTCGACGGGCGCCCGGCGCAACCCGAGCTCGCTCGGGGGATCGCGCAGATCATCGACGACCAGGCAGCGATCCACAGCCCGATCACCACACAGACCCCGGAGAATTGGTCCGAGGCGTACGACTTCCTCAGCACCCGTGGTGCGCCCGGCGCCATCTTCGCCGACATGACCGAAGACGAGACCTCGCGCATGCTCCAGAGCAGCCTGGTGATCGATTGCCGCCGAGGTGATCACCTGATCAGCCAGGGCAAGACGACGCGCACGCTCTTCGTGATCCTCGAGGGCTCCTTCGAGGTTCGGGATCGGGACCAGCTGCTCGCTGTGCGGGGTCCGGGCGAGGTGCTCGGCGAAGTCGCGCTGCTGCTGAGCCGCCCCCGCATGGGCAATGTGATCGCGTCGAGTGACGAGGCGCGCGTGCTTGCGCTGAGCGAGGGCACGATCCGCAAGCTGATGGATACGGACGCAGAGCTCGCGAGCAAGCTCCTGCTCTTTCTCGCGAAGGCGCTGTGCGGCAAGCTCGTCGAGCGATCGCCCGCAGCGAACGGAAGCTGAACATCCCGCTACGGGAGCCGGCCCCAGCTCGCGGCGACGAGACGCAGTCCCCTGAGCAGATGACAGAGGTGCTGGAGGGGGATGCCGTCGAGCTCGTGGAACGGCCCGCGGTCGAGCGCGTCCAGCCAGGCGTCGACGTTCTGGCGTTCCTCGGGGCTCCAGCGGATCTCCGGGTTCGCCGTGAGCAGCCCGAGCGACTCGGCGCGGTGTCCGAGCACCTCGGTCCCGTCCGAGGTGCCCTTCGGATCGCCGAGAGCGAGCTCGTGCGCGAGGAAGTGCAACCGGATGGGCTCCGGGTCGAGGCGGTCGGGGAAGCGCCGCTGGTACGCCAGCAGCAGCGCGACGCGGTGGAGGTTCGTGTGGTCGGCGAGCTCCGCCCCGCGATCCGCATCGGCGAGGTAGTGGTCGCGCACGTGGCCGATCAGGAGATCGACGCTGAGCTCCTGGCCGACGTGGTTGCGCCAGGGGGCCGTCGGATCCGACTCGTGCGCGATCAGGAGGCCCAGCAGAGCGTAGGAGTCGGTCTCGACGATTCCGCCCGCCGAGGGGAAGGGGAAGCGCATCCGCGGAAGCCGGGGTGAGGAGGGGAGATCGCCCGCGATCGACTCCGCCCGGCGCCCCGGAACCGGCAGGAAGAGCTGCCGCCTGTAGGCGTCGTAGAGGTGGCGCAGGGCGAGCGCCTCGCGGTTCGGTGCGAAGAGGAAGGCATCGTCGAGCCCGGCCGCGCGGCCCTCGGGACGCCAGTGCTCGAGCAGCAGGGCCAGGATGCCGCCTCCGTGGGGCTCGGGCGCTCCCGCGGCTCCCAGGGCCAGGTCGTCGCCCCGCCGCTCGAAGCCCACGTCGGCGAGCGCCCGCACCAGCCGGTCGGAGTCGACCGTGTCGATCAGCCCCAGGTGATAGGGAAGGAGCTCGAGCTCGGCCCGACGGCTGGCGAGATGTGCCTCGACGCGGGCGCGTAGCCGAGCGTCGGGCGCGGCTTCCGCCGCAGCTGCCGCAGCGGGCGGGGTCAGGGCGAGCAGCCACAGGGCGGCGACGAGTGCGAGGGCCCGGCGCGGGCGTGTCGACGTTCCCTCTCTTGAGGACGCTCCTCCCGCACTCTCGCTCATCGTGGACCCGGTCGTCGTCCGACGAAGAGGGTGACGAGGGCGGGCGCCAGCAGAACGTCGCAGAGGAAGGCGGAGCCCACGGCCACAGCCGTCACGATGCCGAAGCCCACGATGTTGTGCATCGAGGCGGCCGTGAAGACCAGGAAGCCCGCGATCAGCACGATCGACGTGACGAGCATGGCGCGGCCCGTCGTCGCGAGCGTCGTGCGCACGGCGAGCTGCGGGTCCCCCGTGCGCGCGTGCTCACGACGGAATCCGTGCATGAAGTGGATCGTGTCGTCCACGGCGATGCCGATTCCGATGCTCCCGATCAGCAGCGTGAACACGTCGAGCGGGATCCCGGCCACGTGCATGAACGCGAGCGCGAACAGGATGGGCAACAGGTTCGGGAGCATGCTGAGGAGCCCCAGCGGGAGGCTGCGCAGGAAGAGGATCATCAAGGGGACCAGGAAGGCGAGCGCAGCGCCGTACGAGCGCAGCAGCGAGTCGAGCAGCACCTCGAAGCTCGCGGCGGCGAGGAACGTGAGCCCCGTGGCGGTGAGGGCGGCGCGCTCTCCGATCACCTGGTCGAAGCGGGCCGCCACCGTATCGAGAAAGGGACCGTAGTAGAGCGCGTCCGCGTAGTCGACGAGCAGCGTCACGCGCGCTCGGCGGAACTCGGAGTCCACCACGCGCTCGAGCTCGTCGGGCCCGCTGTTCTCGAAGAGCAGAAGCTCCTGGGCCACCACCTCGGCCTGCTCGGGCACGCGGTAGTACGCGTCGCGGTTCTCGTGGAGCGCCCGGTGGGTCTCCTTCGCGATGTCCGCCAGGCCCAGGGCGTTGCTCGCTTGCACCCCCGCGGCCTCGAAGCCGCGCAGCGCGCCCTGGAAGGCGTCGAGCGAGGCGAGGAAGCCGGGGTCCTCGACTCCCCCGGAAGCCCCCGTGTCGAGCACCAGCTCGAGCGTCATCGCGCCTCCGAGCTCGCGGTCCGTGCGCTCGAAGCCGTGACGGTAGGGATGGTCCGCCGGCATCCACTCGAGCGGGGAGTGGGAGAGCCGGAGCTGAAGCGCACCCGCCAGCGCCAGGGCGGTCAGCGCGGCGAAGCCGGCGACCACCGGCCACGGATGGTGGCTGCCGAGCGCACCGAGCCCGACGAGCACGCGGACCGGGCGCGTCGGAGCCGACCCGGGCGCGGCGCGGAGGCTTCCGACCGGCGTCAGCGCGAGCAGGGAGGGCAGCAGCACGAGGCAGTAGACGAGGGTCAGCATCACGCCGGACGCCGCCACGAGTCCGAAGTCCGCGACCACGGCGAGCCGGGTGAAGGCGAAGCCCAGCAGGCTTCCCGCGGTGGTGAGGGCCGTCATGACGATGGGCGGACCGGCGTGCCGCAATGCGTTCGCCAGGGCGACCTCGCGGCTCTCTCCCTCGCGCAGGCGCAGGTCGAAGGTGCTCAACAGGTGGATCGCGGCGCCGACTCCCACCGCCAGCAGGAACGACGGCAGGATCTGGCTCATCAGGGTGACGGGAAAGCCGAGATGTCCCATCAGTCCGAACGTGGACGCGAGGGAGAGGACGACGCAGAGCAGGGGCAGCAGGACGCGGGAGACCCGGCGGAACAGCGCGAGCAGCACGGCGCCGATCACGACCAGCGAGAGGGCGGCGAAGCGGCCGAGGTCGCGCTGGAGGGTCTGCGCGAACGAGAAGTTCATGGGGATGCGACCCGCCACCCAGATCTCGAAGTCGGGCCGCTGATGACGCGCGACGATCGGGGCGAGGGCCTCCATCAGCTCGCGGACCTCGGTCCCGCGCAGGATCTCTGCGGCAGGCGGATCGCCGTCCGTCGGGCCTGCCACCGGGTCGTCCTCGAAGCCCGCGAGTGCATCCTCGTCGCTCGCGGTGTGCTTCGCCACGCGCAGCGTGATCACCGTCGAGCGGCCGTCCTCCGAGAGCAGCGTGTTGCGGTAGATGGGGCTTGCGCGCGCGTAGTCGCGACGCAGCGCGAGCTGGTCGGGATCGGGGGGCCAGTCCTCGAAGAGGTCCTCCACGAACAGGGTGTCCTGCGTTCCGTGGGTGAAGCGCGCGCTGACGAGGCTCTCCACCTCCTCGACGTAGGGCAGCTCCCGTTCGAGCTCTGCGTGCAGCGCGCGCACCCGGGTGAGCGACTCGAGGGACAGCGCGTCGCGGGAGCGGATTCCGAGGCGGATCACCTCGTCCGTTCCGAAGCGTGAGCGGAACTGGTCGTAGGCGAGTCGCACCGGGTCGTCGCGCCGGAGGAACGACTCCACCGAGGTGTCGAGGCGGAGGGAGGCCACGCCGGAGACGAGGAAGGCGGTGAGGGCGAGCGTCGCCATCACGACCGGGAGCGGTCGGCGGGTCACGACCCGCGCCAGGGTCCCGAAGATCGCGTGGGCGCGTCGCATCGGCCTCTTGCCCGTCACGGGCGTCGCGCGGCCGTCCGCGACCGCTCCGCCACGACGCGCCGGATCTCGGGCAGGGCGGCCTCGACCGCGGCCTCGCCGAGCTCCGCGATCTCCCGAGCCTTCGGGAAGTCGGACAGGCGGTAGGCGGAGGTGTCGATGTCGATCACGAGGTCGGCCTGCGCGCGGTGACGCGTCGAGAACTGCCGCTGCTGGAGCTCGTAGATGCGCGCGGCGGAGGCGATGAGCCCGGGGCGGCGAGCCCTTCGGGAGGCGTCCGGCACCGCGGCCGTCACGTCGAGGCCGAGGACGACGTCGGCGCCGCGCTCCGGCAGCAGGTCGAGGGGCAGGTTGTCGAGCACGCCTCCGTCCACGATCGCGGCGCCATCGCGCTGGATCGGAGTCGACACGAAGGGCAGGTTGACGCTCTCGACGACGGCCTCGACCACGCTGCCCCGGTCGCGCACGACGCGCTCGCCGCTCACGAGATCGACGGCGACCGTGCTGAGCGGGATCGGGAGCTGCTCGATCAGGGGATCCCCGAGCAGCGTATGGAGGAACGTCCTCCAGTGGCCGAGGCGGAACATCATCAGGATGTACCACTCGTTGCTACGTGGCAGCGCGCGGAACAGGGAGGAGGGCGCGAGCTCGCGCAGGGTGGCGTCGATCGCCGCGTCCGGGTCCCAGCCGGCGCAGTGGAGGGCGGCGACGAAGGCGCCGCAGGAGGTGCCCGCCATGCGATCGGGGTGGACGCCGTGCCGTTCGAGGGCGCGCAGCGCCCCGAAGTGCGCCAGGCCGCGGGCCGCGCCGCCGCTGAGTGCGATGCCGATGCGCGTCCCCAGCAGGTGACGCGCCAGTCGTCCGACGCCCCCGTCGTCCCGCCCGGATGATCGACCGGACGCCTCCGAGGGGAGAGAGACCTTGAAATCGGAGATCGGGAGAAGGAGGTCGGGCGGCGGGGTCGGGGCGTAGCGCTCTCCAGGGCCGAGAACCCACACCCGGCGCACTCGTTCTGCGAGCTCAGGCTGCGCCTCGAGCAGAGCGCGCAGGGTCTCGTGCGACGTACGGAGCACATCCGACTCCAGGCACCACCAGACCTCCTCGCAGACCGCGAGCAGCTCGGGCGTGGACCGAAGCAGGCTCTCCCCGAGATCGAGCAGGCTCGTCCGCTCCTCGCGCTGCGCGGCCG
>Ga0209536_100015292_pt1 | contig 10960 bp, 9 predicted proteins | sample DeeMarSeWOR28_12_FD_187461 | JGI IMG/M metagenome (GOLD analysis project Ga0209536, IMG submission 187461) | Marine sediment microbial communities from White Oak River estuary, North Carolina - WOR-2-8_12 (SPAdes) (version 2) | ecosystem: Environmental > Aquatic > Marine > Intertidal zone >... | reverse complement strand
CCAGGGGCGGGAAAAACGACTTCTCGATCATGATGTTATAGTTGTTCAGCAGCTCTTCCGAACTTGCCGATCTAGCAATCCAGTAGGCAAGGAACATATATATGACGAAGCTGACGGCAATGGCCCAGAGGGTTCCGATGGGAATACTCTTTCTCGGATTTTTCAATTCACCGGACATATTTGCCCCGGCCATGATACCGGTGGCAGCGGGGAAAAAGACCGCAAACACCACCCAGAAATTGGAACCTGAAAAATTGTTTTCAATGGAGCCCTGGAATGTGCCCCACCTGAGCACTTCTTCCGTGGAGTATTCCATCGATCCATAGTACGCCGCCATGACGATCACAAACAGTGAGGCTGCGATGATGGCCATGATGAAATACTGGGTCCGGATGGCCAGGTCAGCGCTTTTATAGGCAATGGCATAGAGCACCAGGAACACGATGATATCCACAATAAATGCCGGATGGCCGGGGAAAATGGACATCCACCCCTCCCGGAATCCGAAAATGTACATGGTGACGGCAAGGCCCTGGGAAACATACCTCGGGATCCCCAGGCTGCCGCCCACTTCAAGGCCCAGTGACTGGGAAATGATCGCATAAGCACCCCCCGCTCCAATCCTGATATTGGTGGTAATGGAAGACATGGAGAGTGCGGTGGTAAGGGTGATCAGGAAGGAGAGCGTAATGATGAGCCAGGCACCCAGAAGACCGGCATTTCCGACCACCCAGCCCAGCCTCAGGTACATGATCACACCCAGGATGGTCAGCAGTGTCGGAGTGAAGACACCCCCGAAAGTTCCAAACTTCTTCATTTCCTTTTAGCAGGCAGAAGCAGTGAATATCCCAGTATAAATTACATCTTTATTTGTGAATACAAACCGCCTGATCCTAAACTTCCGTTTTATCCATTACTGACCGGTCAATAGGGATTTTTTGATCAAGTGAACCTGGTTCATAAGCGGATGCCGGAGCTCAATGGCTCCCTCCACAGGACATACTTCCACGCAGTTGCCGCAATACCAGCACTCGCCGGGAAATTGAACCAGAGGCACCTTTTTCTTCTTTTCAGGGCCGGGTATGAATTCATCGACCTGGCAGATCTCCACGCACAGCATGCAGCCGATGCACGGCTCCTCCCTCATTATAATGGGTTTGGAATCAGGCATCCCGGGGTGGCTCATGAATCAGATATCACCGGGTGACCTCTCCGTGTACAGGGGTCACCCAGGGAAGAGCCCCGGATCCGGGTGGCGGGTGAAGCAGTTGAACCCTGTCAGGACAAAGGTTACTGGGTGATCACCAGGAAGTGGAAACCAGGCGATACCACTGAACTGATTTTCATCTTGATCTCCGATCAATGAGGGAGGGATGGTCCGAGAAGAAATGATTTTAGATCATGGATTAGTTGGAATTAACCCCCACATATATTTGTTTTGTGGTTTCATTCATCTCTAACTGGTAAAACATGGCGCAGCAGTATTTAGACCATTCAAAGGCGATTTTAACTTCCCATCGTTCAAATTTTAAAGGAGGGAGCAAAGGTTCAGGGATCATCTCCCTGTTTGGTTATCAGAACGAATATGACCTGAGGGAAGGGTACCCGCTATTAACCACGAAAAAGATGGCTACCAGATCCATGTTTCACGAAACAATCTGGTTCTTAAGGGGAGATACCAATATCAAATACCTCGAAGACAATAACAGCCCCATCTGGAGGCCCGATGCTTTTCAGGACAACCTGCCCGGGATGCAGAAAGAAGGCATTTTTCCGAAAGAGATTGTGAAGTACTCCCCTGATTGGGATAAAGCCATGAAAGAGTACGGGCAGAGAATCAAAGAGGATCCGGAATTTGCAGAAAGGTGGGGTGATGCAGGGCCCATTTATGGAAAACAGTGGAGAAGGTGGGAATACTTCGATCACGACAAAGGAGCGTTTGTCGAAATAGACCAACTGGATAAAATGATCAATGGCCTGAGAAAGAAACCCACTGGTAAAAAACACATTGTGGATTCCTGGAACCCCGGTGACACACCCAACATGTCCCTGCCTCCATGTCATGTGCTTTACCAGGCAACTGCCAATGAAGAGGGCGAACTGGAATTGCAGCTTTATCAGAGAAGCTGTGATCAATTCCTGGGTGTTCCCTTTAATATCGCAAGCTATGCTGCGCTTACCCAGATTATTGCTCAGGCAGCGGAGATGGTACCCAAAACATTTATCCATACATTCGGAGATTCACATTTCTACGCCAGTATCGGAAAGAGAACCCAATGGCACAGAAAGCATTTCAAAGAAGTACAAGGCAGAATAAGGAATGTTTCTGCAAAAGAAGATTATCTGGAAGTTGCCGAATGGATCAATAAAAAGGCACCCGCTGACGGAAATGAAGAAAAATATGATCATGTAACAGCGATTCTCGAACAATTGTCAAGAGAACCCAGGCCCTTGCCTAAATTACAGATCGCCAACAAACCTTTCGATCAGCTGACCATCGATGATTTTGTGGTGGAGGACTATGATCCCCATCCTCCCATCAGAAGAAACATGGCTGTTTAACCCATATCTAATGTAAGGAAGGTAGTTAAACGATTTCCAGGAATGGGTGTGAATTTGTGCAATCCTTGTGCATAAGTGAGGATATCATTCAACCTTTCCCCCCACGCCCAGTATATTAGTAGGGATGAACCAATGAAATGAATGAATATTAAAAAGCTAAAATCAACTATTCTTGTTCTCTTCGCAGCACTTATTTTTTTGGGTTTCACATCGTGCGGTGATGAATATGAAGACAGGGAGATCATTACCGATACCTACACCGGTAATATTGATGTAACATCAGGAGGCCTTGATCCTGCTGGTGATTTTACGGGAAACGGGGATGCCGGAATCTATTCATTTGCCTGGATAAATCCACAAAAAAAGGCCTCTGCAAACTTTGATATTACCACCAATACCGGTTCAGTTCAGATGATTGTGAAAGACAACGCTGGCACTGTTGTCATCGACAAAACCTTATTCGCCGGTGGTAACGACTCTTACTCAGGAGTTTCACAGGCGGGTGAAGAAGGCACCTGGATTGTTAAACTGATCCTCACTGATTTTAATGGAGATGGTAGTTATTCCTTACATCCAGGCGACTAAGCGTTTTTCGGGCATTTGATTACAGATAATTACGAAGACGAAATCCCTGGCCCTGGCCGGGGATTTTTTGGTATTGCTCCCATCAACCATTTTTTCAAGTGCATAATTGAATATGTATCCCTGGCCTACCTGCTGAGTAATGGTCCGGTGAACCATTTTAAGGTGGGTTCATTTTCTCTCTGATATAAATCTCCGATATTAGAGGTACATTCATGAAATGGCAGTTTTACATATTGTTTATTCTGGTACTGTCCCATGATAATTTTGCCCAGTCGCCACTGCTGCTTAAGTCAATCGATCAGCCCATTACCCTGGACGGGATACTTGAGGAAATATGGGATGACGTTGATTCCACCACCGCTTTTACACAATTGGAACCGGTAAATGGGGAGATTTCCAGCCGGAGGACCTCCATGAGACTTGCCCAGGACGCAAGGTACCTCTACTTCAGTTTTAAATGTTACATTAATCATCCCGGTGAAATCGCGGCGAGGATCCAGCGCAGGGACAGGCTGACCGAAAGCGATGATATAGTAACGGTCATGCTCGATACATACAATGATAACAGAACGGCACTTCTTTTCCAGGTGAATGCCCTGGGTACACTTTCCGATGCCAAGGTGAGTGATGATGGAAAAAGTGTAGACTACCTGTGGGATACAGAATGGGATGCAAAAACATCCGTCACGGATCAATATTGGAGTGTAGAGATCCGGATCCCTTTCAGGAGCATCCAGTACAATCCTACAGCCACTTCATGGGGGTGTAATTTCTCCCGTACCATCAGGGCCAACCAGGAAGTGGCCTGGTGGGCCCCGGTGACTGAAAGCTACAGGGTTTCACAGAATGGCATGATGCAAAATGTTCAGCATCTCCGTCAGAACAAACACAATCTGGAACTCTATCCCTACGGTACAGTTCGATACGAAAACAGTGATATTACCGGGGTCGAAAACAAATTCAAGGGTGACGGAGGTGTGGACCTGCAATACGGATATAGTTCAAATCTAAAGGCAAATCTGACGTTAAACCCTGATTTTGCTACCGTTGAGGGGGATAAGGAACAGATCAACCTGACTCCCTGGGAACTTCGGTTTCCTGAAAAAAGACTCTTTTTCCAGGACGGGAATGAGATGTTTAACACACGAATCCAGACCTTTTATTCCAGGCGTATCGGTGATGTTCTCTACGGGGGAAAGGTTGTCGGGAAGGTCGGCAAGTACCAGTTTAATGGTTTGTTTTCTCAGACCAGGGCAGATAAGGATCTTCAGATACCCGGGGCCATGTTTGGTGCCTTCAGGATGAAAAGGGATATACTGGAATCCTCTACCCTCGGGGTAAGTTATACGGATAAAATCACCGATACAGCAACATTTCACACCTTCAGCGTTGACTATGTGATGAACCTCGGTAAGACCTGGAAGCTTACCGGCCAGTATGTGGCCAGCATACCTGGTGACTTATGGTCGCATTCAGGATGGTATGTCAGATTTGCCAGGGAGAATAATACCTATCATTACCACATTCGGTTTACCAGCCTGGGTGAAAACTTCCAGGACAATGTCAACCAAACCGGATATGTACCTGATGATGACAGGCTGGAGCTGGACAGTGATATCCGCTATAAATTCTGGTTTCAGAGAACCCTTAACTACTTATCACTTTCGGGCAGGAACAATATTTTCTGGAGCCAGGCCGGGACCTTAAGAAGCTGGTACCTTACTTACGGGGCCAGAGCATACCTGCAGAACAATTTAAGTTTTGATTTGAACTATAACAACGAGTTTAAATTGCTCGACAGGGAGTATTACAATTACTTCTATCAGGGGATTGCCGGGTACAGAACCGATGAGGCCTCCAATGCATCACTGAGTTACAGGACCGGGCGTAATTATAACCGTAGCTTCAACCTGGTTGAATTCGGTACCGTGTTCCAGCTGTTAAAGAGACTGACGATCAATTACGAGTTCAAGTACCTTGCATTTGATCCCGATCCGGACAATGAAACCACTTTTCTGAATGTCCTGGGTTTGGATTACTTTTTTACCAGCAATCTCTGGATCCGTATTTTTTCACAGCACAACAGCAGCTCAGACAGGATCTATTTTTATGGTCAGTTCGGGTGGCGCTTCAAGCCTCCGTTCGGAGCTGTATATCTAATTTACAATTCAGATAATTACTACGATTTTGAAATGGATACCCCTTTACATTCCAATATTTTGTTTCTTAAACTAACCTACCCGATCTCTGTAATTAAAAGATAAGGGGTTGATCAAATGAAGGACCATCCAAAAAATAAAAACGAATCCAGAACCATGTGGGTGGTGATCCTTACGGCTGTCACCATGGTTATTGAGATCATTTTCGGAATCACTACCAGGTCCATGGCCCTGCTGGCTGACGGCATTCATATGGGATCTCATGTACTGGCCATCGGACTGAGTTGGATTGCCTACATTATAGTCAGGAAAGTATCACAAAACGATAAATTCACAGGTGATTCCGATAAAATACTCTCGCTCTCTGGTTATACCAGTGGGTTGCTTCTGTTGATTTTTGCATTGGTGATTATTGTTGAAGCAATACAACGATTTCTTCATCCTGTGGAAATTATTTACAAAGAAGCCATTCTTGTTGCCGGTATAGGCCTGGTGGTGAATGTATTGAGTGCCATCTTGCTCCATCATGACCATGAGCATTCCGATCACAACATCCGGGCTGCCTATCTCCATGTACTCGCTGATGCGCTCACAAGCCTTTCAGCCATCATAGGTCTTACCGCTGCAATGATCTGGGATATTCCTTTCATTGATGCTGTTGCCGCCATTATCAGTTCGCTGGTTATTATCAGATGGTCCGTTGGCTTGCTCAGGGATTCAGGCAGGTCATTGCTCGACATGAATCATTCAGACGAAAATTAAATACTGGAGATGGCTAACCGGAAAGAAGCGGATATTGGAAATATGAAAAGTATCGTACTGAATCAGTTACAGAAGCCATGGATTTACCTCATTGTAATCATCCTGGGGGTAGTACTTAAATTCCACAACCTCAACCACAAGATCTTCTGGGAAGATGAGATCTACACGGTCCAGCATGTGGTCGGAGCCCACAATATCCTGGAGATCGGTCCGGGGATGGAAAATGAGATCGTGGATCTCAGTCACTACAGGGGGCTGCTGAAGCATTCGATACAGAACTACACCATCGGGGAAGAGCTTCGTGCCCAGCTGGGGACCATGAACCTGAATCCGCTCCATTACCTATTTCTTTCATTCTGGTACCGGCTCACAGGAGATGATATTGTGCACTACCGGCTCTTCAGCATCCTGATCTTCATCCTGACCCTTCCCTTCCTTTTCTTTCTCGCCCGGAAACTGTTCCGGTCCGACCTGGTGGCATGGATCGCCACCAGCCTCTATTCCGTATCGCCTTTCATCCATGTTTTCGCCCAGGAGGCCAGGTACTATATCCTCTGGGCCTTCATCCTGGTGGTGTTGCATTTTTTCCTGGTCTACGCCCTTGATAAAAGGAGGCTGCTCTGGTGGGCCGGTTATGCATTGGCAGGGATCCTGGCGCTCTACTGTTCAATCCTTTCGGGGCTTATCCTATTCGAGCACCTGCTGTTCATCCTGCTCCTTTACCGGAAGGAGTTCTGGAAATTCGCAGGATCGGGGCTGGTGATGCTACTGGCCTACCTGCCCTGGCTCCTGCTGATCCTGAACAACCGTCAGGAAGTGGTTTCTTCCCTGGCCTGGCACAAAATGCCTGACAAGATGCCCTTCTGGGCCCCGGTCCTGGGGATCACCCTGGGATATGTCAGGACCTTCTCCTTTTACAAGGAGTATACCCTCTACTGGGATGATGTGTTTGGTAATGTATCCCCTGACCTGCTTGTGGAAACATTCTTCAACCTTTGTATCCTGGCCTTCCTGATGGTGGCCCTGATCAAAATGAGGACCCTCCTGAGGAAGGAATCCGCCATCTTCATCCTGCTGATCTTCATCCCGGGCTTTTTGCTTTTCTTTTTTCTGGACCTCTTCCGCAATGCGGTGACCTCCATCTGGTGGCGTTACCACATCTTTGCCACCATCCCGGTCATCCTGATCGCCTCCAGTTATTTTGTGGGAAGAATAGAAACAAGGAAAATAGCTGCTTTACTGATATACTGCGGACTGGTGGCCATCAGTCTCTATTCGGTCCTGACGATCTCCGGGCAGAAATACTGGTACCTGGGCGGGGAATGGGTAAAGGAATACGTTCACAATGCGGAACTCCTGTCCGATGCCGAAAAGGCCCTGGTCATTACCGATTTTACCCGGGCCGACAATCCCTGGACCGGGCCCACCCTGACCATGCAGGTACTGCTTAATTGCACATCTGACCAGATCGACGTGCTGAGGATCGGTGCCGAGGTGCCGGACATGGGCGCACTGATACCGGAAGGGACCTACAGTGATATATTCGTACTCTACCCCTCCTCCCGGTTGGTCGGGGAGCTGGCCGGACAATTCGGCGAGCGGATGCAGATCCTGGAAGGCCGCAGGGGGCCACCCACCTGGATCATCCACCAGCCAGCAGACTGAGCAGGAGTAACTCTGAAGCCATCAAAGATGTTGAACTTTGAAAGCTACTGTAATCCCAGCTGGGCTCAACGCGAGCCAAACCGTGAAGTAAATATCCGTTGGACATTTGTATGGTTAGGCTTGACTGCAAGGCTGCCTGATGAGTGATCCCTGATTATGAATTGACAAATTTATTTTATTCTTGCATGTCAAGATCTTACAAATTTTATTAAAGGCGCATAGTCATTGTTGTCTGCACTGCGTAAAGCATTAATATACCTTTCTCTTACATCTCCTTCAATAGATAAATCACCACCTCCCCATGTGAATGGTTCCTTATCTAAAAGATCGGATAGAAGTGTATCCGTCATAAGGCGAGAGTGCCTGCCATTGCCGTTTGGAAAACAATGTATTTTTACCAGCCGATGATGAAACCGTGCTGCGATTTCATCAGATTCATATGTATTGTTTTCTATCCAATACTTAATGTCATCAAGGAGAATGTTAAGTTCAACTCCAATTCTATACTTGTCAACTCCAATATTTTTATCTGTTTTTCGAAAACTGCCAGCCCATGCCCAGACTTTATTTAGCATCTTCTCATGAAGTTTTTTGACGAAATCCTCATTAAGAATTTTTGATTTGTTTTTTCGGGTATTCAGCCAGTCCATTGCCTCTCCAATATTCTGTAGCTCCCATCGGTTGAGCTCTCCCCGAGTAGTAATGGTCCGAATCTTTAGATCCTCTATTTCATCAGGATCCAGAGGGGTTGCTCCCATTGGCAGCTCTTCTTGATTCATTTTTTCCAGAAGTCTTTTTGTTCCTCAATCAATATCCTATCGATCATATCTTTTAACGCCTTCTCTTTTTCATCAGAAGTTAATTCTTGCATTTCAAGACGCATGGTATGGTCGAGCCTTTCCATTTTCTTCAATGCTAACAATTTCGCTTGTTCTCTCACCATTTCATTCAACGAATTACGAGGAACAAAAGCGTAAACGAAATCCATATCCAGAGCATTAGCAATTTTTTTCATCGTAGAAATTTTAATATTCCCATCGACTTCTGCTTGTTCCATATGAATAATACGAGATTGATTTACCCCAACCCTGAATGCCAGATCTGTGGAGGTCATCCCTAATGCCTCTCGAATGGTTTTTATCCATCCTATTGAGGCTAGGCCTTGAACTGAAAACTCTTTCAATCTTGAAAGTTTGTTATCCAGTTGTTCCCTTAATAGTTTTTTATCCCAATAATTCATTTTCTTTACCTATCTATAATATATTTTTTTATTATTAATTATATTAATATAATATTTATTAGTCAAATATAGTATATATATATAATAGATACAAATAAGTTAACCTGATTATGCGGGGTTGGCCGCTGTTTAGATTTGGTCCAGGGGACCTAATCAGGCTTGGGTAAAACTGTGTTAGAAGCTCAAGACGGCAAATAGATGTGCCAAGGTGTCGTTATTATACAATTTCCTGGCTCTGCTCGTAGGACTCCATATTGTTGAAGCTGTACTGATATTTCATGGGTACAAGCGCATTATACTCATCTGTGGTCGCATCTGACAGGCAGGCATCGATGATCCTTCTGCCGGTCTGCAGAAGTTCGGGGGTGAGGTATTTCTGAAGTTCGTGTTTGAAAAACTTCCTGAGCTGGTCAGCCCCGGAATCATATCCTTCGGTTCCGACTTCTTGTTGCAGGTAAACCTTCAGGAACCTGGAAGGGATCTTTGAACCTTCCAGTGTAAGGTAGTTCAGTTCATATCCCAGTAAGGCACAGCGGGCGGGCTGGTACTGGTCGCTTCGTAACCTTGCCACACCACGCCGGGTCAGGTATTCCCTCATCAGGAGCTGAGGTTTGAATCCTACCTTCCAGACCCCGATGTGCTGGTTTGGAACAAGGGTGAAGTTGGTCCTGGGGGTTTCGATGATCTGCTTTAAAAGCATGTTGGCATGAACCACCCGCTTGCCGGTAGCAAAGGGCCAGAATGAGCCTACTCCCTCACTCTGCATTCCTCCGGATGAGACGATGCTCGGATTGTTATGCCCGCGAGGAGCCACAAGGCGCCAAAGCCAGGCGAGGGCCGGTGGCAGAATGTGGAACATCCCGATGATCCCGTAGGAAGGTTGTTCCGCAGAACAAATCGGTGTCCGTATCCCAAAGCTGCGAATATCCACCGAAACGGGTTTGTCCACTACACCGGGGACAATGCTGCGATCGATGATCACCCGTGGATTGGGGCATCGTTTTCCGGGTTCATCCTCAATGTGCTCCCAGATCAGTGCCGTCGCTTCAGGCTTTGAATCTATATTCAGAAATAGCAGCGGCTTCCCGGGATTGATTGTGATCTTTTCCAGAAAGGGATCGTCCCCGTACTCCAGTACGCTGTCAACCCTTATGAACCAGGCATTCTCCGCATCAATGATCCTCAATTTGCCATCTTCCCGCTGAAGGGAGGGGTGACAGAAAGCCATGTCGTCAGCCACCGGATAGTGAGAGCAGAACCGGGGGATGGTGATATACCGTGTTTCCTCTGTTTTACAGTTGGTCCCAAGCAAGACCCTCCCTTCCGGCTCCCGGACGATGTGCTGGTGCATTTCACTCTTGCCCCCGCCACTGGCGCCTTCATGCATAAAGGTGGTGATGTTGTCGTATGGGCTGACGGACTGGACCGCGGAACAGTGGGCTGTTACCCATTCTTCTTTTTCTCCCTGGTCCAGAAGTACCCCGTACAGCCCCTTTTTTGCACTGGGTCCCGGATAAAGGTTATAGGAATACACCTCATGTACACCTTCCGTGCGGTTATGAACGACTACCTGTTTGCCATCGAAGTGGGTATGCCTGAATACCGGTGCGACAAAAATTGCCGATCGTATTACAGTATTTTCCTGTAATTCGGCCGGAGAAATAATCTCCTGGAGCATGGAGAGACCCATGGCAAAAAAGGCTGCATTGGCCGGGGCAATGGCAATACCGGCAGAGCCAATGCCCATTCTGCCTGCAAAATACATGAATACAGTCAGATCCTGCTCCTTCAACCAGTCAAAAGTTAGTTCCCGCAGTTCGCTGAACTGGTAGCCGTATTTTTCCCGGAAACGAATCTTATCGCTGGGTGCATCATCAGCAATGGCCATTGTATCCGCATCCCTGCGACGCATATAGGGTTCCGGGTAATTGACGGCAATCCCGTTCTTTACCCTGTGAACTATGGCTTCGGTATACTCCTCCCCTCC
>Ga0209536_100015291_pt1 | contig 10961 bp, 9 predicted proteins | sample DeeMarSeWOR28_12_FD_187461 | JGI IMG/M metagenome (GOLD analysis project Ga0209536, IMG submission 187461) | Marine sediment microbial communities from White Oak River estuary, North Carolina - WOR-2-8_12 (SPAdes) (version 2) | ecosystem: Environmental > Aquatic > Marine > Intertidal zone >... | reverse complement strand
TTGGCGGGATTTATCTTCTCGATGTAAAAATCCGCATCGTCTGCCATGACGTTGGTAAACCCCCAGGCCACATGCTCATTGGCCCCTATAATGACAAATGGTATCCCGGGCAGCACTGCGCCGGAGACATTCATCGAAGGGGTTACCAGGTGGGCTTCATACCAGATGCCGGGCGCCCTGTGGCCCAGGTGGGGATCGTTGGCAAGGATCGGCTTGCCGGTCGTCGACTTGTCTCCTGAGACAACCCAGGAGTTGCTGGCACCGCCGCCTTCGGTGCCGCGCATCTCTCCGGCCAGATTCAGCGTTTTAAGAAATTCAAGCGCCGCCAAACCTTCCGGGATGATCAGCGGATATCCCTCCGGATAATCCGGGAATATTTCTTGCGCCATTTTTTCTCCAACCTTCTCGATAACCGCCGCATGCAGCATTTCAACGCCAAAAGCCGTGTTGAGGTCTACCGACATGACGTAATGGACGGCCACGCCATCGGAAGGCTGCCAGGGTTGAGGCGTATAGCCTAAAATCGTAAATTCTATCGGCAGCGGGCCTTTGTGGTGGGCTATAAAGTGGTTAACGCCGGCTGTATACGCCTGGGACGCGGAAAGAGTTTCAGGTGTGTAAGCTGCGGCGATATCTTCAACAGATTTTCCAGCAGTAATTGTTCTGAAGAACCTGTCAACTGAAACGAGATCTTTGCCCAGAATCTCGGCCAGCTGCCCCCGGGCAGCCCGGCGCATTAAATCCATCTGAAAAAGCCTGTCCTGGGCCATACAGTAACCCAGCGCAAAATAGACGTCCTGATCCGTTTGGGCATAAATATGGGGCATCCCGTAGGAGTCACGGATGATCTCGACCGGTTTCATCAGCCCCGGAACAGTAATTTTTCCGGTATAATCCGGCAGCGTCGATCTCAGATAGACGTAGGCACCGACAACGATCACCAAGATCAATCCCAGAAGGATTCCGACAATCCATTTAAAAACCCGCATGGCCTTCCCCCTTTAACTTGAGTTTAGATCCTCAATTTTTATGAAAAGAATTTTATATCAATAAATTATAAACGATCCAGAGCCGGGGTATTCGATTTTTGGAATAACGGAGTGGGCTAAAATAAGCCAGAACTTTTCTACGCCAATCGAAGAAAAATGTCAAAAATCTTCGAGGGCATAAAACGGAAAGGAGTGGAAATGTTATTTGGTGCTCATCCAAAAATGATTTTGTTTCAACGGATAGCAGAAATAAGTTTCCACTTTGGTCCGCCTCAGGCGGATTTCGAAGAGCCCCGCCAGTTGGCGGGATTTCACGTCTTAATTTTTTAGATTAGTATGTTCAACAAGCCGCAAAAGGCCATGCGCTATGCGCTATGCTCCATTTTAAGCGGATGGCTGCTGATCCTCCTTTGAGAACCTTGAGATAATCGCCCCTGAAATGGACATCCCCATCATCAGTAAAAGAAGCACGACAAAAACACCAATATATCTTAAAATCAGGGTTCCGATAATCCACGTCCAGTTGTCCTTGACGATAACGATGGTGACGCCCTCGGTATCTTTTTTTGAGATGGTGATGGAATGCCAGCTGAGGTTGCCATCATCTTCGATATAGGTGGCATCCTTCCAGTTTCGAAATTTTATGTCTTGATATCCGGCCAAAGCCTGCTGATAAAATTCAAGGACTTTATCGTGAGAAACCGTTGCCGTCATCTCCAAACGGCTTTCGGTCTTTAGCGTCGTTTTGCCCTCGGGTATCACCGGCACCCCCAGAAAATCCTCTGCTTTGAGCCCGGCGGGCAACATCATCACCAATAAAAATATGCAAACAGCCAACCTTTTCATATTGCAACCCTTAAATTTAAATTTTTTTTTTAAAGTTCAATCGTACCGCCAGAAGATTTAAATTGTTTATCAGTCGAACATGGCGATGAACATACCCGCCGCCGCCGCCGATCCGATAACGCCTGCCAGATTCGGCCCCATGGCGTGCATCAGCAGGTGGTTCATTTTGTCGGCCTTTAACCCTTGAAGCTGGGAAACCCTGGCAGCCATGGGTACGGCCGACACCCCGGCAGATCCGATCAGGGGATTAATCTTTTCTTTTAGAAACAGGTTCATCAGCTTTACCGTCAGGATACCCCCTACCGTACACACCGCAAAATCGACAAGGCCCAGGCCAAAAATAAAAAGCGGCTTCCAGCTCAAAAAGTTGTCGGCATGCATGGTGGCCCCCACCGAGATGCCCAGAAATATGGTCACAATATTCATCAGGGCGTTTTGGGCGGTATCGGCCAGCCTTCCGACCACACCGCTTTCTTTCATCAGATTTCCAAGCATGAACATGCCCATAAGCGGTATCACCGATGGAACCAGAAGCGCGATCAGCGCGGAGGTCACCAGCGGAAACAGAATTTTTTCCTTTCTGGAAACCGGCCGCATCTGCCTCATCCTGATTTTTCTTTCTTTGACCGTCGTCAGCAGGCGCATGATCGGCGGCTGGATCAGCGGCACCATCGCCATGTAAGAGTATGCCGCCAATGCATTGGGGCCCAGCAGCTGGGGCGCAAGATGCTGGGTGAGATAAATGGTGGTCGGGCCATCGGCCCCTCCGATGATTCCGACGGAGGCGGCCTCTTTAAGGGTGAATCCGGCAAGCACCGTTCCCGTAAAGGTTACAAAAACACCCAATTGAGCCCCGGCGCCGACAAGCAGGGTTTTGGGGTTGGCGATCAACGGCCCGAAATCCGTCATGGCACCCAGGCCAAGGAAGATAACGCAGGGAATAACTTCCCACTCTAAACCATAATGGTAGAAAATCCGCAGCAGCTGGGCATGGCCATCTGAATCGCCCATGAGGGGAACCAGGGGAAAATTGACAATGAAGATTCCAAAACCAATGGGCAGGAGCAAAAGCGGTTCAAACTTTTTGGCGATGGCAAGATAGATAAAAAGGCCTCCCACCCCCCACATCACAATCAGCTTCCATTCAAAATTAAAAAAGCCGGTCGTATGCAAAATACCGTAAAGCATTTCTAAAATTTCGTTGAACGTCATGCCAGGACTCCTTTATTCAAAAATAGATGATTTTCCTATTTAGAGAATTCTTTCATGTTTTGCAATGAGAATAAAAGCGATAAGGGGGGAGATTCGGCCATGCGGAGTAAAATGTCAATATTAAAAATAAAAACGCAGAAAAAACCGTCTGAACGCGTTTACAAGCAGGCCATCCATTATTAATCTAGAACATATTCAGAGACAACAGATCTGTTCGGAAATGCGTTTGGGGCAATCGATTACAAAACAATGGACGGCCACAAAACAAATCAGCTCTAACTTCAGAGGGGAAATTTAAAATGGCAAAACTTCTCTATCTGGCCACCACCGGCGGTGTGTTTATGGCCCGCCGTGCGGGCAGAGGATGGTCCAGGACCGGAGAAGCCCTGAGCGGTCTGCCGATTACGAGTGTCACAGCCTGTGAGGGCCTGGCTCTTGCTGGCACAAAAGATGGCATCTGGCGCTCCGTCGACGGTGGTAAAAAATGGACGCAGGCCGACTCCCATCTTGCGATCCGGCATGTGCGCTGGCTGGACTGCTCGAGCACCGGCCTGCCGCTTGTACTGGCCGGCACGGAACCGGCCGCCATCTTTATTTCCGACGATAGTGCCGATACGTGGACTGCGTGCCCGGAGGTCGAAAAAATGCGCGATCAATACGGCTGGTTTCTGCCTTACTCGCCTGAAGCGGGCTGCGTGCGGGGATTTGGTGCATTCAGCTTCGGAGCTGAAATTGCACGCGTGTTTGCCGCTGTTGAGGTGGGCGGCGTTCTGATCTCCAACAACAGCGGTAAGAACTGGCAGCTGGTTGAAGGCAGCGACGGCAACCCGGATATGGATCGTGCCCTGGGAAACCTGATTCACCCCGATGTGCACTCAATCGACGTGCACCCTTTCTCACCGGATCTGGTGACTGCCGCAACCGGCGGCGGACTTTATCGCTCCAGCGATTGCGGCAGGAAATGGAAATGCCTGTATCCCTGCTACTGCCGGGCCGTGTGGGTTGACCCCGATGATCCTCATCGCATCATCTTCGGCCCGGCCGATGGCGTGTCCCGCAACGGGCGCATCGAAGAATCCCTCGACGGGGGTCAAACCTGGCAACCGGCCTCCAAAGGCCTTGAAGTCCCCTGGCCAGAGCACATGGTGGAGCGCTTCTGCAAAATAGACGGGCAACTGCTGGCTCTCCTTTCCAATGGTGACCTGTGGTCAACCCGACTGAAGAAGATGAAATGGCATCATATCCTGCCGGACCTCAAAAAAGTTACAGCGGTTGCCGCCAGCTGATCGTCAATTTTTAATTTACGATAAGGAAAATGAAGTGGACATCCTCCTGCAGGGAGTAAAATGTCAATATATCAGGGTGGCCCCCTCTTTATATTAATGTACTCAGAAAGGTGAGCCGCTTTTATGTGTCTCATGGATGCGTCTGTGGCAGGCTCAGCCCTCTTTTATCAGCTGCTTTTCCGTTTTCAGTCTCTTTGATCAACGTTATCTCTACGCGACGATTTGCGTGTCGATTATGAAATGTGGTATTTGCATGTAATGGACGATACGCTGAGTATCCCTCGATTGAGACTCGCCTGGGGTCGACGCCATGTAAAATCATGAATTTAGCCACATTCACTGCTCGGATCGCTGACAGTTCCCAATTGGAGGGGAACTGGGTGGTATTAATGGGCGCATCGTCTGTATGCCCGGCGACTGCAACTTTATACGCCTCCTGCGCTGAAATGAATCCGGCAATCCGCTTTAATGTCGGCTGAAAATCAGGCAGCAGGTTTGCCTCCCCCACATTGAATGCAATCCTTTCACCCAACACCAGTACCAGCCGCTTTTGATTCCAACGGATAGAAAAGTCGTTTTTGACTTCCTGGGAGATGCTGCGCAATACCTGTTGCTGCAATTGCTCTAATGACTCGTCCTGATTTTCATCCTCGGTTTTGGATGCATCTTGTTTCGGCTCATCCTGATTATGAGCTGCCGGTTCAGAGCGAGTCGGGTTGTTCTGAATCTGTGAGGATTGTGCCACAGAGGTCTGCGGCTGCGGACTTGACCGGTTATTTGCTGCAGCTTTATGGGTCATGGCATGCGAATAAAAAAGAATGAAGAGAATCAAAAGCAGAGTCATGAGATCGACAAAGCTCCATAGCGTTGAATCCTCTTCGACACTGCCCTTCGACAGCCTGTTTTGCAGGAACGCCCTTCTTCTTTCGGAGAACTCAAGACGCTTGTTAAGCTCTTCCCATTCTGTCCTTGCCATGTCGTTTTCTCGCCTTTGGCATAAGTTACGGCAATTGCATCTGAGGTGTCGGTCGCCCTTGGTGGCCGTATTCTCTGTCTTTATTCATGTGACTGAGATGATTTACGTCAAGATAGGAATTAAGCCGATAGGAAATGGATTTTGAGGTTTTTTGTTCCGCGATATCCAGGATCCCTTCCAATATAAGGTTTAAAACTGTCGTTTCGGCCTTTGTGTATTCAGAAAGTTTTTTTGAAAGCGGGAAGAAGAGAAAATTGGCGAGCAAAATGCCATAAAATGTAGTTAAAAGCGCTAATGCCATGCCTTTTCCGATCTGGGCCGGGTCCTCCACATGGTTAAGCACATTGATCAAACCAATGATGGTGCCGACGAAGCCAAAAATAGGAGCCAGCTTTGCAAGGGTATTTAAAACATTTACCTGTGACTCTTTTCTGGAAAAGTAGAGTTCATAGTCTTTTTCCATAATATTTCGAATGTCGTATCGATTATAACCGTCAATAACAAGCTCCACGCCCTTATTCAGGAAAACATTTTTAACCCTATTTCTTGCGTTTTCAAGCTCCAGGGTTCCATGTCGCCGCCAAATGACTGCGAGCCTTTCCAGTTCTTGCACCAATGGCTCATTGTCGGTTTCCTCCTTTTTGTAAACAACAATAAGGCTTTTAAAAAGATCCCGAAATGTCTTCATTGGAAACGCGATAAACGCACTCAAAAGTGTGCCGGCCATAACCAGCATGGCACTTTTTAGATTTATCATTATTGAGGTGTTCTCGATGGCATTTCCCGAAAGAATTAAAAAAAGAAGCAGGCCTAGAAATAGAATCATTTTTTGGAGCACGGGATATCCCTCCTATTGATTGAACGTTTGGATCCGCATTTGTGGAAATGCAGATTATGTGCCAAATTATTTTCTATATGATTTCAAATGGTTAAATGCGGGCTGGGTCCCGTTGGCTGGATTCACGGTGCAGAATTTGCCTAGCTTATCTCTTATTTAAAATAGCTTGCTTATGACAGATGATGATGAACGCCCTTTTCCCGAGATCAACCACCATAACACCCGGCTTTTATTTGGCCTTTTCAGCCAGGCGACTTTAAAAAATTTGACCTTTACAAGAAACCATGACTAAAATTATAGTCTATGTCTTTTTAATGAATTTTCGGCCTCTTTTCAGCAAGTACTCGATCGAACGGCTTAGACCGGGGAATTATGAAAAAACATATCAAATGGCTGCTGAATGAAATCGATCTGTGGGTAGGCGACGGCATCATCGGACCGGAGCAGGCAACGGCATTAAAGCGCCGCTACCCGGCATCGGCCGAAGGCACCGCCTGGAGCCGGATTATTTTTTTCAGCATCGGCGCCATCCTCTTTGGTCTGGGTGTCATTCTGATCTTTGCCTATAACTGGGAGAAGATGCACAAGTTCGTCAAACTGGCGGTCATTTTTTCGGCTTTAATCGGCGCCCACGGCGCCGGATACTGGCTTAAACGGCCCGAAAGCCGATACCGCGCAGCCGGCGAAGGCCTGCACCTGCTGGGCACCATGCTCTTTGGCGCCGGCATCTGGCTGATCGCCCAGATTTACCACATTGAAGAGCACTATCCCAATGCCTTTCTGATATGGGGCCTGGGCGCCCTGGCCCTGGCCTGGAGCCTTCCGTCTATTGCCCAGGCAATTGCCGCCGCCATTTTATTTGTACTCTGGAACTGCTTCGAAGCATTTGATTTTAAAGACCCGCACCTCATAGCTCCTTTTCTCATTCTAGGCGGCATCATGCCGCTGGCCTGGCTCAGGCGTTCCCGGGTGCTGACCGGCCTCTGTGTCATCGGTTTTCTGGTAACCCTTTTTGCATCGGTATCGATGCTGGAAGGCGATCTGGCGGCCCTGGTGATTTTCTTCAGCGCCTGTATGTTGATCGCCGCAAGTCTGATGGTGCGGGAGCGCAAGATGTTTGCTGAAAGCGGTCCGCTGTTTTCCTTTATGGGGTTTTTTATCTATTTCGGGATCCTTTTGATCTTAAGTTTTCACCATCGTGGCCGAGGAACCTGGCTGGTTAATTTCGATCAGTTCATGGAAAGTTTATTTTTTTTCTCATTTGCCCTGGCGGCCATCGGCATATGGGCATGGGCTATCTGGCCGGCTGCCAAAAACAATCGTCAGCCCGTAAGCGCCCTGAGCTTCGAATATTACGGGGTAATGGCCACCCTGAGCATTATGATTCTTAACACCCTGGACCTGCTGCCCTTGAGAGGGTGGCTCAGCATGGCGGTGTTCAATATTTTATTTCTATATCAATGCATCGTGATGATTATCACCGGCTGCCGCAACCTTAATTTAAAAATAACCGTTACCGGGTGTGTGCTGTTTGCCGTCATCGCCATGGCCCGCTATATGGACCTGTTTGTCAGTCTGCTGACCCGGTCCCTGGTCTTTTTTATCGCCGGGGCCGCATTGTTTTCGGTGGGGATTTATTATTCCAGAACCAAGAAGCAAATTGAACGGGAAACCCTATGAGGAAACCGTTTATTATCCTGGCCATAATCCTGCAGCTCATCGTACTGGCTTACATGGCCGGCGAACGCGAGTATCTTCTGCGCAACGGAAAGATCATCCGTCTGCGAACCGCCCCCCTTGACCCGCGCGATCTGTTCAGAGGCGATTATGTCCGCCTGAACTATGAAATATCGCGGATTACCGTAAATATGATTAAAGGCGCAGATCGCGCCGCCGAGGTAAAAAAGGGCACGAAAATTTATGTGACCCTAAAAGAAGGCCCCAATGGGCTGTACGAGCCGGTCAATGCCGACCTTAAAAAACCGCAAGAGGGGCTCTTCCTCACCGGCCGGATCCCATACCCTTACCAAAAACTGCAACCGGGCAATCCGATCTGGATCAACTTCGGCATCGAAGCTTACTTTGTTGAACAGGGCAAGGGCCGGAACATCGAAAAGCGCCGGGGAAACCGAACCGACGTCCAGATTCCTCTGGAAATGGAAATCGCGGTCGGTCCAAACGGCAAAGCGGTCATCAGAGGCCACCGCTGGAGTCCGCTGGGAATCGGTCTGGTTTGGATGCGAAACCCGCCCTTGAATTCAGAACGTGAAGAGGCTTCCCTCAGTGCCGCCTTTCAACTCACTTTGGCCAATGCGTCCGATAAACCGCTGGCGATCGTGGATCTGCCGCAATATTGCTCTTTTTCCCTGGAATCGGTTCCCTGGGCGAAAAAAAGTTGGGTGCTCGCGCACAACCCCTGTGAAGAAGTTTTCCCCTCTGATTTTGATGTGGTGATCCTCGCGCCCGGCCAGCAAAGACGCTTTGATTTTGACTTTTCCACTGAGAGATGGCTGGTCAAAGACAACAACAATGTCAAGCAAATCGGCACCCTGGACCGAACCGAGCAGTTTCGGATTGTTTATCGCCCGCCGGGTGATGAGCAATGCCGGCACCTGAGCCGGCAAGACATCATCTGGCATGGGTATATGCCGTCGCGGGCTTTTCATGGCCTTGGGCAAATCGACTAAAACTGTTATGCACACCGCCATCTCTTGCCCGAGGGCTGTGTTATAAGCCGGTTCAAAATACTCGCGTACTAACGTGTACGCTCCGTTTTTGAGCCGAATTATGCCTAACCCTCAAACAAGAACTAACGGTGTGCAAAACAGTTTAACGATTAATTTCTAGCCGTGATTATTTTCTCCAGCGCATTGTGAATAAATTTAAACTGATTAAATCAAGATATTATAATCTGACTTCTAGTGGGGCTCTCAGAAAAAATCCAAACATTTTGAAACCAATTTAATTCTGATCTAACTTTTGATGACTATTGCTGATCCAAGGTTTAGCAGCCGGCGCTAGCTTCTTTCTAAACTTTAAAAACCTGCCTGCCATTTTTCTAATATTTTTATTCCAATTATTTGAAGTTGTTGACTTTATTCTAAATTTTGTTATTTTCCCAGAAATGGTCGATGGTGTTAAAAATCTTATTTTCCCCGGGCTTTCAGCGATGAGCTAAATATTTATGATCGTTTCTTTTCACCCTTTATTTGAGGCGGATAATAACATCATTTGCGCGGGGCGCGAACCCAATGCTGACGATCTGTCGGCCATAAAGGCAGCCCGGGCGGTAATTTTGCCCCAGGGGTGCCCTCGCTCCCTGTATGAGCTGGCCCGCAAGAATTGCGACCACGTTTTCCCGAATTATAACGTCCGCTTTGATTTCCCCGGAAAAATCGGCCAAATCCGGCTGTTTCGCGAAACAAACACGGCCCATCCGCAAACGAAGCTTTACCCATCGGTCGCTGATTTTAAGCAGGGCCATGGTGAAGGCCCCATGGACATTCCTTTTGCGCTGCCGTGTGTTTTTAAATTTGATTGGGGTGGTGAAGGAGAAACCGTTTATCTGATAAATTCCCTGGATGATCTGAAAGAAATCCTGTATAAAGCAGCCGGATTTGAAAACTCGGGTCAAAAAGGCTTTTTGCTCCAGCAATACATACCGGCCAACGGCAAAACCCTGCGCGTGATCATCATCGGCCAGACGATGATTTCATACTGGCGAATCCCGCAAGGCAGCGAAAAATTCATCTCCAGTGTGTCCAGGGGAGCACGTATCGATCCCGCGTCTCAGCCGGAGCTGCAGAAGGTTGCCAGAGATTTGGCATTTGATTTTTGCGGTAAAACCGGCATCAACCTGGCCGGTTTTGATGTTATCTTTTCGTCTGAAGGGCAAATCATGCAGCCGCTACTACTTGAAATAAACTATTTTTTCGGTCGCAAGGGTCTGGGCGGCTCCGATGCTTTTTATGAAATTTTAGAAAAGGAAATCCGCCGCTGGCTTGCCCGGCTTGATTTAGAAAAATAGTCAAATCAAAAATGAAAAAAAGAAAGCCCATCCAGCCCTTTGCCTATGATCTTGAAGAAGCGGATCTGAAAAGAGAACGCCGCAAGGCCCGGGAACTCAGGGAATCCCAGTGGTGGAAACGCCGAATGGCAAAGGGTGAATGTTATTACTGCGGAAGCCCAACGCCGCCCAAAGAGCTGACCATGGATCACATCGTACCGATTTCCCGCGGTGGAAAAAGCAGCCGGGGAAATGTGGTGCCCAGCTGCAAAACATGCAACAACCTGAAAAAACAACTCCTGCCGATGGAGTGGGAGCGATATCTCAAACAGTTCACCTAACTTTTCCTGCTCGGATGAATTTATCCATCTGAATCACGCCTCAAGTTCGATCCTGCCATACCGATATATAATCCATTAGGACATTTGCCCGAAATATTTGATGGCAGCATGAATATATGAGGTAATTATCATGCAAATCACCTGTTCAAAATGCAAAAAAGTCTACAATGTGGACCCCAAGCGGATTCCAAGCGGAGTGACCGGCACCAAATGCAAAGCCTGCGGAAATTCCATCTCTCTTCGGCCGGCTGCCCCTCAAGCGCCTCCTGTTCATAAGACACCGCCCGCACCCAAAGCGGCCGTCATGCAGATCACCTGTCAGTACTGCAGCAAAAAATACAATATCAACCCGAAATCCATCCCTGAAGGGGTGACAAGCATCAACTGTAAAAGCTGCAATCATGCCATTGCGTTAAAGCCCAAATCCGATGAAAATGCGCCACACCCGGCAGCGGCGAAAACAGTCG
>Ga0209536_100015290_pt1 | contig 10961 bp, 10 predicted proteins | sample DeeMarSeWOR28_12_FD_187461 | JGI IMG/M metagenome (GOLD analysis project Ga0209536, IMG submission 187461) | Marine sediment microbial communities from White Oak River estuary, North Carolina - WOR-2-8_12 (SPAdes) (version 2) | ecosystem: Environmental > Aquatic > Marine > Intertidal zone >... | reverse complement strand
CCGATTCAACCCATATTTTTCCACCCAATGATTCAACAAGATATTTAGTGATGGACAAACCAAGTCCTGTTCCCCGGCCCATCTCTTTGGTGGTGAAAAAAGGGTCGAAGATTCTTTGCTGAATTTTTTCGTCTATGCCCACACCGGTATCTTCAATGGTAATCCGAATGTATCGCCCTGCCTTTACAAAATACGGACTGTATTGATACTGATCAATCACAACGTTCTCGGTTCGGGTTTTCAGCGTTCCACCGCCGGGCATCGCCTGTACGGCGTTCAAATAAAGGTTCATCAACACCTGTTCGATCTGACCCCGATCCGCTTCAACACTCCATAAATCCGGATTGGATTGATTCTCAAAGACGATGTCTTTGTTGGTGCGGCTGAACATGAGGTTCTGCTCCTTGAGCAATTTATTGAGATCGAGCAGGCTGATTTCGTATTTGCCACCTCTGGCAAAACCTAAAAGCTGTTTGGTCAAATCCACACCATTTTGAACGTATTGCTCAATCTTTTTTAGATTTTTTGCAAGTGGCGAGTCTGTGTCGACATCTAAAAGCGACAGCGAAATGTTGCCCTGAATGCCCATGAGAAGATTGTTAAAATCATGCGCGATACCGCCCGCCAGGGTGCCGATGGCTTCCATTTTTTGAGCCTGGCGCAGCTGCGTCTCCAGTCGGACTTCATGGGAAACATCACGCTGTACGCTCACATAATTGGTAATTTCTCCGGCTTTGTTTTTTACAGGGGAAACGGTGGCTTCGGTTTCGTATAATGAATGATCTCTGCGTTTGTTAACCAGCCGTCCCTGCCAGACTTTTCCCCGCTGCAGGGTGTCGAGGATAGAATTAAAAAACGTTTTTGAATATTGACCGCTGTCCACAAGCTCAATGTGGCGGCCAATGACCTCATTGCGCGAGTACCCGGTAATCTTTTCAAAAGCCGGATTGACATATTCGATTATCCCTTGAGGGTCGGTGACAATAATCGATTCAGCTGCATGTTCAACTGCAGTCACCAGGCGGGCCTGTTCTTCTATGGCGTGCTTGAGCCCGGATACATCTAGCGCAAAAACGGCCAAGCCCTCATCGGCGGCTTCCGGGTTTAATAAAGCGGCTTCAAGCTGGACCGGAAAAGCCGCACCCGCTTTTGCTCTGACCGTTGTTTCAAAACTGGCCGGACCCTTGCCGGCAAGACATTGCGCTAATGATGTGCGTTGTTCTGCAGTTAAATCAAACAGGTTTTCAAGAGAGTATCCCAATATTTCCGGTTGGCGATAGCCGCATAACTGTTCGGCGGCCCGGTTGGCATATACAATCCGGCCGTTGTTATCGGTTGCCAGAGCGAGACCGTCAAAAGAATCGATCATGGAAGAAATCAAGGTGGTCTTTCCGGGAAGCACAACCTGCGGATGACGGGGAGTGGATTTTTTTTTGGGGATTAAATTAGCCATTGCTTCATTCGGCTCCATTTCAATTGCTTTATCCTGGGTCGTGATTGGGTCCAAATCGTCTCAATACAAATAGGGCGATCAATGAACCGACAAAGCCTTCATCCCCAAACGTCACAGAAACGCGCACAAGGACCGTTATCTATGGTGTGTTTTTACACCCATTAATCGGCATCCCCCCCCCAAAATTCTGCCTGTCGTTTTTAATTTATTATGGCAAATATTTGCATAGAAATCAATATATTTGATTAGGTCATCGATTTAATTCTTTCAATCGTGTAATTATCCAGTGGCTCTTCCCATTTCACATTGATCAAATATTCGTTGAACAGCTGATGGTGGATGCCAACGATAATGCCGTTTCGATCGATTCGCAGTTCTGGAAACGTTTGGTCAAAAGCCAGTTTCAGATTCAGCTGCCGCCCCAGAAGCATATCCGCTTCCTTTGAAGAGGTGCTCATCACAAAAGATACACCGCTGGCGGAAATATCGGAAAGATCACCCTTAAAAACCTTGTTGTCCGGTTTGGCGGTAATTTGAATAAAGGCGTTGCCGTAAACGACGAAGCGCCTGTGTGCTCTGCGCTCGAGTTCCTTTTTTTGCAGCAAATCATTAATCGATTCCAGCTCTGCACAATACGCTTGAAGTTTGCTTGCTAAAGTGGGAGCTTCGTCGTGCCATTTTTGCAAAACTGTTTTTTCCAAAAAGTTTAATTTGACCGCAGAGTCGGCCATCATCGAAAAGGTACAGGTCGAATTCGAAAAAAAAGTGTCTTCTCCGGCAATATCTCCAGGTCCGATTGTCTTGAGCAAAATTCCATGTTTATCCTTATGGTAAAACGTTTTTAACCGGCCGGCATTAATGAAATACAAATTGGAGTTCACCTCACCCTGCTGAAAAATAATTTGTTCGGCTTCATAGTTGGCTTTTTTCATCTCATAGTAAAGGGCGATTTTTTCTTCTTTGGTCAATCTTTTGTAAAGATGCGACCAGACATCCCTATGGGCCGGGTCAATCGCAGCGATTTTGGCCGTTTCGATGATTTCGGCAGATTTCACGATTCTATCGAGCGCCATGGGATCGACTTCAAAAAGCTTCTCGCGCAATTGTTCTGCTTTTGAAAAATTTTTTGCCGTCGCATTTTTAACAATTAAGTCAAACATTAATTCAACGGCCGATTCCTTATTATTTTCTTGTAAATACTTTTCGAGTAATTTTTCCTGATCAATGGAATCTTGCATAAATGCATTCTCCTCAATGTTGAACCAAATCAAAAAAATTTAGCAAATCGAAAAAAATCTGAAAACCTATTTTTTAAGCTGATCAAAAACCTTTTCCGCTGCTTTGATTGTCGTTTCAATGTGTTCGGTTTCGTGGGCTGAGGAAATAAATAGCGCTTCAAACTGCGAAGGGGCGATATAGATGCCATTTTGCCGCATTCCATTGAAAAATGCAGAGAATCTATCCAGATCACAGGTCTTGGCATCATCAAAATTTTGGACTTCCTTGTCATTAAAAAAGAGACCGAGCATAGAACCAACCCGTTTGGCCTGGACCGGTATATCTGCCTTAATCGCGGCTTGCTCGAGTCCGGACAGCAGCTGTTCTGCTTTCGCGTCCAGGGCTTCATAGAATCCGTCTTTTTGAATTTGTTCAAGGGTTGCGATTCCGGCTGCCATCGCCACCGGATTACCTGATAATGTTCCGGCCTGGTAGACAGAGCCTTGCGGTGCAATTTTGGACATCAACTCGTGTTTACCGCCATAGGCTCCCACCGGCAATCCACCTCCGATGATTTTGCCGAAGCAGGTCAGGTCCGGTGTAACGCCGTACAATGCCTGGGCACCACCATAGGCCACCCGAAAACCCGTCATCACTTCATCAAAAATAAGGATCGATCCATATCGATCTGCAAGCTCCCTGAGGGCCTCTAAAAATCCCCGCGCTGGAGGCACCAGTCCCATATTGCCGGCAACCGGCTCTACGATGATACAGGCCACGGATTCTCCCTGCTTCTCCATAACTTTTTTAAGACAGTCTGTATCATTGTAAGGCACTGAAAGCGTGTGTTGCGCAACCGATTCAGGAACCCCAGGGCTCCCGGGTATGTTTAGGGTGGCAACCCCCGATCCGGCTGCCACCAGCAGGGTATCCGCATGTCCGTGATAGCAGCCGTCAAATTTGATGATCGTGTCCCTTTGCGTTACGCCTCGCGCCAGGCGAACAGCACTCATCGTGGCTTCAGTGCCAGAATTAACCATGCGCACCATCTCAACGGAAGGGACGGCCTCAATCACCATTTGCGCAAGCTGGACTTCAAGATCAATCGGAGCACCAAAGCTGGTTCCTCGCTCCAGCACTGATGTAATCGCCTCGATCACCGCGGGGTGTCGGTGTCCGAGAATCAGCGGCCCCCAGGAGCCAATGTAATCAATGTAATGATTACCGTCAGCGTCGAAAATCAGACAACCCTGTGCACGATTAATAAAAACGGGATCGGCGCCCACCGACTTGCAGGCGCGCACGGGACTGTTCACTCCACCGGGTATTAATTTCAGTGCACGATTAAATAGCATTTGAGAGGTCGCTAAATTCATCTCGATTTTATCCTTTCCTTTGAAAAACGATTGACATTTCTAATTTTATGAAAAATATCAGATAGCAACTGGAGGGTCAAGAAAGCATCAGGTCGGATCACCTCACAACGACCGCTCAAGAGATGAAGTTTCGAAAATGGATGAACGATGCACAAAGTAAAATCACCCCAAACACTTGCCAAATTCATCGCTTATATCCTTGAACGCCGACCGGATGAATTCGGGCTGATCACCGATAAGGAGGGGTTTGTTAAAATAAAAGAATTGTTAAAAGCAATCACCGAAGAAAAAGAGTGGAAATATGTGCGTCGGTTTCACCTGGATGAAATCCTATACAGTCTGCCGAGCCCCCCATTTGAAATTTTTGACAAGCAAATCCGTGCGAAACGCCGCGATTCTTTGCCTGAAACTCATCTGACCGGAGATCCTCCCAAGCTTTTATTTACATGCATTCGCAAACGTGCGTATCCGTCTGTTTTGGACAAGGGCATTTCCCCTGCCGGGTATCATCACGTCATTCTGTCCTCGGATCGCAAATTAGCCGAGAGGATCGGCAAGCGAACAGATCAAGAGCCGGTGATCCTGACGGTGCATGTAAAAAAATCGGTTCAAAACGGTGTTATGTTTTATCAAGCCGGCCAATCGCTTTTTCTATCCGAATCCATACCGCCGGGCTGTTTTTCCGGGCCGCCACTGCCGAAGGCGAAAACGGAAACGAAAAAGACGGAAAAAATCGATACAACCGCACAGACGAAAGCAGCAGGCAGTTTTCTGGTCGATATGAATAATTTAGCTGATCGCCAGCGATCCGCCGGCGGCAGATCGCAGAAAAAGAAGCTGGATTGGAAAGGCACAAAAAAACCAATAAAGAAACAAAAGATAAAAAGGCAACGCCCCCCCTGGCGGAGATAAAAAAGACGCCTTCGGCGCCTTCCGTTATTGGTTATTTGAATTTTGTTCAGCAGATCAAACAGACATGGCTTATTCATTCTCGAGACGATTAATCCTCTAAATCCTGTCTAAAGATAAATGCCACCCATCATTATTCCAAAAAAAAATTGACAACCAAGGGTAAACTTGGTACCAAACTTTTCCGATCATTAATCTCGAAGTGGTTTGGGCCGTTAGCTCAACTAGGCAGAGCACCTGACTCTTAATCAGTAGGTTGAAGGTTCGATTCCTTCACGGCCCACCAAAATAAAAAAAGCCTGCGAGGAAAAATCCCTGAAAGCTTTTTAAACCAGGCAAAAACCCAAAAGCGTCCCCACCAATCCGACCAGCACATCGCCCGTATCCGGAGTTCGATCCGGCATAAAAAACTGAAATCCCTCGATAATAAATGGATGTAAAAGAATCAGGACGAAATAAGGATATTTAAAACGTTTAAAGGTTGGGTAGGAGAGCGCCATCGTCATGCCCAAAACAAAGTGCTGAAGGGTTGCCTCGTCGATCATATTCCAGGTTCCTCCTTAGCCCCAAATAAATGCATCATATCAAAAGTGAAAAAAACACAAGGATAAAAACCCATTCGCAAAATTTTAGATCGCCTTTGATCTTAATTTAGAATTTCTTTACATTTCATCTTGACAGTTCAACTTCAAGAATGTTAAAAATCACGGTTTTATGAAAAGGCCAATTATTGGCTGAACATATCCTTGCTCTGGATCAAAACAGGGCTTTATTAGCCAAAAGGAGGTTTGATGCGACGTTACGAGACAATTATCATTATGGATCCGGATCTGCCGGCCGAGAAACAGGAACCGGTCTTAAAAAAAGTAGAGGAAACGATTGCACAGCAAGGCGGTTACCTGGCATTTATCGATGATTGGGGTTCTAAAAAACTGGCCTATGCAATTAAGAAAAAGGAACGCGGTCACTACATTCGATTCGACTTCTGCGGAACTGGAGCAGTGGTCAACGAAATGGAGCGATTGTTTCGAATCGATGATAGTATTCTCAAATATATGACCGTGTTGCTTGATAAAAAAGCGGATATCGAAAAAATCAAAGAAGAGGTTGCTGCCCGCGCAAGCCAAACTGCTGCGGCTAAAGAGGAGGCGGCGCCATCTGAAATTGTGACACAGCCGGAACCTTCCGCAACACAGATTCCTGAACCCGGGGTAACCGAGGCTGAAAAAATCCCCACCGAAAATGAGGAGGAACACAAATAAAATGGCTGCAAATTCACGTTTTGCCGACAAAAAATCAAAAAGAAAAAAACGGATTTTTCATCGGCGCAAAGTCTGCAGATTTTGTGCGGATACGAGCCTGGTCATTAACTACAAGGATCCCAAAGCATTAAAATATTTTATCACCGAGCGCGGAAAAATTATTCCCCGGCGAATATCCGGAAGCTGTGCCAAGCATCAGCGTGAACTGACCCACGCAATCCAGCGTGCCCGTACGATTGCTTTGCTGCCCTATGTAGGATCCGTTGAATTAAATTGAGATCATCTTCGATAGAGGAAGGATATGAAAGTAATTCTAAAAGAAACGATTGATTCCCTTGGCATCATCGGCAGTGAGGTATCGGTATCGAAAGGTTACGCCCGTAATTATCTCCTGCCCCAAAACAAAGCGTTACAGGCAACGCCCCAAAATCGAAAAATACTGGCGCAGGAGCGCGCTAAATTTGACCTGCAGATCGCCAAGGAACGAAATTTAGCAGAACAGATGGCCCAAAAGCTTGAAGGCGTGCAATGTACAATCGCTGCCAAGGTGAGTGAGGAAAATCGTCTTTATGGATCCATCTCGGTGCGTGACATCGTTGATGCACTCGCTGCGCAGGATATCCTCGTTGAAAAACGGATGGTCCTGCTTAAAGAACCCATCAAAGAAGTCGGATCATTTAAGGTCCCCATCCGAGTTTACAAAGAGGTTGAACCCAAAATCATCGTTGAGATCGTTCCGGAATAATTTGTAATTTACAATTGATTCCAGACCGTGTATTTTGGGGGCAAGTAATCAATGGGGAATGCCAGCAGAAAGAGGGTTTAAAGTTTTCTCATTGTCTATCCAACCCGATTCGCCGATCAAAAATTATGGCCGATCAACAGCTGCAAAACCAAAAAGATCCATCTCTTTACCACCTGCCCCCTCAAAGCATCGAGGCGGAGGAATCCCTTCTTAGCGCAATTCTGCTCGACAATAACACCCTGCTCGATGTTGTTGAGGTTCTTGCGGTCGCTGATTTTTACCGAACAGCGCATCATAAAATCTATGCAGCCATAATCGAACTATTTGATAAAGGCGAGCCCATCGATTTGGTCACCTTGGCCAACAATTTAAAAGAAAAGGGGCAGCTCGATGCCGTTGGTGGCGCGAGCTATCTGGCTCGGCTTGTTGACGCAGTACCCCTTGCCATCAATGCCCAACATTATGCTAAAATTATTGCCGACAAGGCATCTTTAAGGCGCCTAATCGAAAAAGCCAATGCCATCGCTAAGCGATGCTATGACGATCGCGGCAATGTTGACGATGTTATTGACTTTGCCGAAGCATCGATCTTTGAAATCTCAGAAAGAAAAACGAGTCAGTCATTCTATCCAATCAGTCGACTCATTATCAGAAATATTGAAACACTCGAAGAAAACCAAGGGAATAAGAGCCTGGTTACAGGTGTTCAGATGGGTTTTGGACTGTTGGACAATCTGACTTCCGGATTACAAAAATCCGATCTGATTATCTTGGCAGCCCGTCCGAGCATGGGTAAGACCGCATTGGCCTTGAATATAGCCAGAAACGCAGCCGTCGACTCTGATATTCCTGTAGCCATATTTTCATTGGAAATGTCAAAAGAACAACTGTCGCTGAGGATGCTCTGTGCGGAGGCCCGTCTGGATTCCTCCCGGTTAAGAGGCGGTTTTTTCAGCATGGCCGACTGGCATCGACTTACAGACGCCGCCGGTATTTTATCCGAATCCCCAATCTATATTGATGATAGCCCCAGTCTTTCCGCGATGGAAATACGCGCAAAAGCGCGCAGGCTTAAGATGGACAAAAATATTGGACTTGTCATCATCGACTACCTGCAATTAATGAAAGCACGGACCGGTGCAGAACGCAGAGATCTTGAAATATCGGAAATATCGCGTTCGTTGAAGGCCTTGGCCAAAGAGCTTGAGATCCCGGTTTTAGCCATTTCTCAGTTAAACCGGATGCTTGAACAGCGCAATGATAAGCGTCCCAGGCTATCTGATTTAAGAGAATCCGGCGCGCTTGAGCAGGATGCCGACGTGGTCGCTTTTATATACAGAGATGAAGTATACAATCAGGATGAAAATAACCCCCAGAAGGGAATCGCAGAAATTATATTGGCCAAACAACGCAATGGCCCTACCGGCAAAGTCAAGCTTACATTTCTTGATGCCTATACCCGATTTGAAAATTTGGCACCCGAAGAAATGGTAGACAGCTTCTAGTAAGGTTTAGAGGTTAAAGGTTCAGAGTTTCATGGTTTCAGGTGTCAGGGCAAATAGCGAATTGCTCAAAGCACGTTACTGGACGGCTGGGATGCTTGAAGGCTTAAAAGCTTCCTCGCTTATCGCTTCGTGGCTTGCCAGCCTGGAGCGATGAGCAGAACCTTGAACCCGGAACCTTTAAACGGTTAGGATAGATGAAACTCCCCCTAACCCACCCCGCCTGCGCGAAATTGTCCCCATTAATACATATGGTTGAAGATGGATTGCTGATTGGCAATTTAGACTTATATTAAAATTAGTATGAAAAGGCTTTTTGGAAATATCGTCGGTCTCAAACCGTACCAAATTCGGAGACTTGAAAACTTTTACCGCCGTCGCATTCAACCGCAATTTTTAATCAGCCAAGAACTGGTCCGCGACTTGAGCAAACTGTCCTATGAAATCCGCCGCCAGATCGGCATGCTCATCGACCGCCAGGGGAAAGTGGCATATGTGATTGTTGGAGATCACAAAAAGATTGTCATCCCTGCCATCGATGATTACCGAGCTGCTCCGGGCCGATTGAAAGGATTGCGATGTATTCACACCCATTTGGCCAATGAGCCACTGACTGATGATGATCTGACTGATTTGGCCTTGCTTCGCCTTGACATGATGGCAGCCGTTACCAATGGTGAAGCGGGAACGACCGAACAGGTCTACGCAGCCCATATTATACCAACGAACTCCGGTGACAAACCGTATCGAATTCTTCCACCGCTGGCGCCATCGAAACTGGATATAGACTGTCTGGCATTAATCCAAGCGCTTGAAGACGAACTTGCGCATCAAAGTGGGTGGCACAAACCGGATTCCGGCAAAGAAAGAGCATTGCTGGTTAATGTGTCATCAACTTCAAAAAGCAGGGCATTAGAATCGCTTGCCGAATTGAATGCCCTGGCAAAGTCCAGTGGAATCGAAGTCATCGGCAATATTATTCAACAGCGAAAACTTCACAAGAGTAGATTCCTGATTGGCCCCGGAAAACTGCAGGAACTGGCCATCGGGGCATTGCAGCAGGCAGCAACTGTTATCATATTTGATCAGGAATTAGATCCTTCCCAGATACGGGCCATTACCGATCAAATCGAGCTGAAAGTCATAGACCGAACTCAGTTAATATTGGATATTTTTGCGCAACGGGCCCAAACCCGTGAGGGCAAGTTGCAGGTGGAGTTGGCTCAATTGAAATATCTGCTTCCCCGTTTGGTTTTTAAAAATACGGCCATGTCGCGGTTAACCGGTGGAATCGGGGGACGCGGACCCGGCGAAACCAAACTGGAGATCAATCGAAGGCGCGTCCGGGAGCGAATTGCAAATCTCGAACGACAATTAGTGGCCGTGCGCAAACACCGAAAGCAACAGCGGTCAAAGCGACAGAAAAAGGGGCTACCGGTTATTTCGATCATCGGCTACACAAATGCAGGCAAATCCACTCTGTTAAATTCACTGACCAGAAGCAGTGTTTTGGCTGAAAGCCGGCTTTTTGCGACCCTGGATCCTTCCAGCCGCCGGCTAAAATTTCCAAGAGATACCGAGGTCATTATTAGCGATACAGTCGGGTTTATTCAGGACCTTCCCAAGGACCTTTTGGTGGCTTTTCGCGCAACGCTTGAGGAGCTAGAAAATGCTGATCTCTTACTCCACGTTATTGATGTCAGCAACCCGCATTATTTAGCTCAAATCGATGCGGTAGAGCAGATTATTTCCGATCTAAATTTGGGGCATGCCGCTCTCATTCGCGTCCTGAACAAGACCGATCTGGTCAACCCGGCAATAACCCAAAAATTGAGCCGTACCCTTAATGGAACGGCTATTTCAGCCAAACAAAAATTGACCCTCCTGCCTCTGATCCATCGGATGGAAACCCTAATAGAAAATACCCATCGTCGGTAGCGTAATGTCAGCTGCTGCCGATATGTTATTGACGGCACCATCTGTCATCAGCAAAATGATCGGTTTTAAAAGACAAACAGCTGACTGCAGATAAATTTAGTTGACAACTTTTAAAAACTAGCGATAAAGGATAACCCCTATGGATTTTGAACACGCAAAAAGAATCGGCATTGCAGCAGCTTACAACGGTGCAAAGGTGCTGACAAAGCATTTCGGAAATATCTCTCAGGTTGATCGAAAGGGAGCTTTTGATCTGGTTACCGAAGCAGATACCGAGTCCGAGCAGCAGATCATCAAAACGATTCGTGAAGCATTTCCCGATCACGCCATTTTGGCTGAGGAAAGCGGCCCAGGACACGAAAATTCAGAATATCAATGGATAATTGACCCCCTGGATGGCACAACGAATTATGTCCATCAGTTGCCGATTTTTACGATTGCCATTGCATTGGCTCTGAATGATAAAATTGTATTTGGATTGGTACTCAATCCGATAGATGGTGAGCTTTTCTCAGCAACAGCCGGGAAAGGTGCGGAGTTGAACGGCAAGTCCATCAG
>Ga0209536_100015289_pt1 | contig 10962 bp, 6 predicted proteins | sample DeeMarSeWOR28_12_FD_187461 | JGI IMG/M metagenome (GOLD analysis project Ga0209536, IMG submission 187461) | Marine sediment microbial communities from White Oak River estuary, North Carolina - WOR-2-8_12 (SPAdes) (version 2) | ecosystem: Environmental > Aquatic > Marine > Intertidal zone >... | reverse complement strand
GAACAACGGAGATGAGGGATGCATATCCCGAATGCATGCCGGGTTCGGGTGTTTACCACATCCATCCCAACATGCATATCTGCGAGATCGTCGATCCCAAGACAGGGAAGCAGAAGAAACCTGGAGAGAGAGGGGCCCTCGCCGTCACCAACATAGACGGTAGAGGTTCCGTTCTCTGCCGTTATCTTATTGGAGATATCTTCGAGGGCGGCATCCAGTATGGAAGATGCCCTCACTGCGGAAGTGAGGGGCCCAGGCTGGTGGGCCCGATAGGCAGGACAGAGGATTATTCCGAGAGCATCAAGCTGACCAAGATCAAAGGAACCTTGCTCGACCTTAACGTGTTCTATGATATCATTCCCACCATAGAAGGAGTGGATGAATGGCAGGTGGTCATCGAGAAGAAAGAGAACGTTGGCGAGTCGGTCACGACTCTTCTCGAGAGAGAGAAGCAGCTCGGCATCGACAGCCTTCCCTACTACGAAACGTTCGCTGCGCGCGTCGAGGCGCTCAAGACCGACCTCATCGCGGTCCTCGAAAGGCTCAAGAGCGAAGGCAAGCGCATCGCGGGATACGGAGCGGCGGCCAAGGGCTGCACCCTCCTGAGCTACTGTGGCGTCGACTCGAAGTACCTCGACTACATCGTAGACCTCAACCCGGTGAAGCAGGGCCAGTATTTCACGGGCACCACGCTCAAGATCGAGCCGCCCGCGAAGCTCCTCGACGACAAACCGGATGCGGTGATGATCATCGCGTGGAACTTCGCTGAAGAGATCATGAAGCAGCAGCAAGCGTATCGGGACCAGGGGGGCGTTTTCGTCATTCCGGTGCCAGAGGTCAGGGTCGCTGAATGAGCGAACGAACGAGTTGCCCGGGCTGCCACTCGGAGGATTTGCGGGTCTTTCACCGTTTGAAGGGCGTTCCAGTCAACAGCTGCCTTTCCCTAGAAACGCGAGAAGAGGCGCTCGCGTTCCCCCGCGGCGATATCGCTCTTGCGTTCTGCCAGGCATGTGGCTTCATCTTCAACGCAGCGTTCGACGAGTCTTTGCTCGAGTACTCCGAGCGGTACGATCCCACGCAGGCCTTCTCCGGTACTTTCAACCGGTGGCACCTGAGCCTCGCCGAAACTCTGGTCGAGCGATACGGTCTTCAGGGAAAGCGCATCATCGAGATCGGATGCGGCAAGGGAGAATTTCTGACGATGCTCTGCGAGCTCGGCGGCAACGAGGGCATTGGATTCGATCCAGCGGTGGACCCGGAACGCACGCGAGCGCCCAAGCGAGGCGAAGCGAAGTTCGTTCAAGACTTCTACTCGGAGAAGTACGCCGAAGAGAAGGGGGACTTCGTCTGCTGCAAGATGACGCTCGAGCACATCGCGCCCACGGCCGACTTCATGGGCACCGTCCGGCGCGCGGTGGGCGACGACCCCGAAACCGTGGTGTTTTTTCAGGTTCCCGACGTCCTCCGCATTCTCGAAGAGCGGGCGTTCTGGGACGTCTACTACGAGCATTGCAACTACTTCAGCACCGGTTCGTTGGCGCGATTGTTTCGGCACGCAGGCTTCGCGGTTGATGCCGTCGGACGAGACTACGGCGACCAGTACCTGATGATCGACTGCCATCCTCCCGCCGGAGACGAGTCCGCTTCACCGCTAGCCGACGAAGACGACATGGCGGAGCTCAGCCGGCTCGTCCGCGACTTCGCGGATCAGCTCCCGGGAGCACTGGACAGTTGGCGCGGAAGGATCGGAAAGTACCGCGACGAGGGCAAGCGCGTCGTCATTTGGGGCGCAGGCAGCAAGGGCGTCGCTTTTCTGACTACGCTAGGCCTCGGTGAAGACGCCGTGGAGTTCGCAGTCGACATCAACCCGCACCGTCACGGCCAATTCATGGCGACCACCGGCCAGGAGATCATCGGGCCCGAGCGATTGACCCTGGCTCGACCCGATGTCGTCATCATCATGAATCCGGTCTACAAGCAGGAAATCGAAGACGATCTGCGGAAGCTCGACCTGAATCCTGAAGTCCTGACGACATGAGCTGTCCGGTCTGCACATCCGCGGATGTCATGAGCTTGCTGAACGTCGGCGAAATGCCGGTCTTGTGCAACCAGTTGTGCCTCACTGAAGAGGCTGCGCGAAGCGTCTCGTTTGGGCGCATCGAGGTAGCCTTCTGCCGTGACTGCGGCCACGTATTCAACCCCGCCTTCGATGCAGACAAGCTGCGATACAGCCCGGATTACGAAAACTCGCTTCACTGCTCCGGGATGTTTCAGAGCTACGCGGACGGGCTCGTTGCCGAGCTCGTCGACCGCTACGGCCTGCGCAAGAAGAAGGTGGTGGAAATCGGCTGCGGTCAGGGTGATTTCTTGAAGAGCCTCTGCGCAGCAGGAGACAACATGGGCTTCGGCTTTGATCCGAGCTACGGTGGTGGAAACGAAGACCCGCGCGTGACGATCCATTCCGTCAGTTTCGCCGAGATCGAAGGGAAGCTCGACGCCGACTTCGTTGCTTGCCGGCACGTGCTCGAGCACATCGACCGCCCAACGGAGTTCCTCCGAACGCTGGTGACCAAGCTCGACGTCGGGACCAAGGTCTTCTTCGAAGTGCCGAACGTGCTCTTCACGCTTCGGGACGGCGGCATCTGGGACATCATCTACGAGCACTGCGGGTACTTCAGCCCGAGCTCGCTCACGCGGGCCTTTCAGCTCGCCGGGCTCGCGGTCGAAGAGGTAGAGGAGACCTTCGGTGGGCAGTTCTTGGTGATTCACGCTGTCGTTGCTGGCGTGCCCTTGGTGACGAGTCCCGTCGCTCCCGAGCTAGAGGCGATCGCCAAGCGATTCGCGGACGACTACCGAATCAAGGTGGCAGAGTGGCGCGAGACACTGGCGCAGGCCGCCGCCGAAGGGCAGCGCGTGGTGGCCTGGGGAGCCGGCAGCAAGGGCAACACCTTCTTGAACCTCGTAGGGCCGAACATTGCGGCCATCGTGGACATCAACCCGAAGAAACGAGGCAAGTTCGTGGCCGGAACGGGCCAGCCAATCTGGGCCCCGGACCAGCTCAGCGCCAACGCGCCTTCGATGGTCGTCATCATGAACCCGGTCTACGAGCGGGAGATCGCTGGGATGCTCGAGGCCCTTGGCATCGACGCTACTTTGCTCGTGGCCTAGATCAGCTCGCGGCCAAGAGCTCCTGATAGAGCTCGTCGACCCGCTCGGCGATGCGCTTCACATCCCAGAGCTCGCGCGCCCTCTGTCCGCCTGCCTCGCCAATGCGCTCCGCGAGCACGGGATCATCGAGGAGGCGATTGATGCTCTCGGCGAGCGCCTCCCAATCTCCGGGCTCTATCAGGAGACCCGCGTTGCCCTCGTCGAGCACCTCCGGGATTGCGCCAACGCGAGTCGAGACCACCGGAACACGCGCGGCCATCCCTTCGAGAACGCTGATCGGCATGTTCTCGCCATGGGACGGGAGGACCATGATGGTGGAGGTCCTGAGCCGCTCGACCTTGGGCTCGAAGGAAATGGGTCCCAGGAACTCCACGTGGTCTGCCAAACCCGCCTCCTGAGCCAACCCTCTGAGCTCCTCCCCGGCCCCATGATCTTCATCCGCGCCCGCCAACAGCACCTTGACGTTCGGATGCCTCGCGACCACTGCCGGGAGCGCCTTGAGCAGGTCGTAGTGCCCCTTTCGGCGTCCCAAGCTGCCAAGAAGTAGGATGGTCGGATTCTCCGGGTCGGTCGCTCTCGGTCTCGGTGAGAGGCGAGCACAATCGATCGGATTGTTCAGAACACGGATACGATCCGCAGGCACGAGCTGCGAAAGAAATTCTTTCCAAAAATCAGAAAGAGCGATTACACGGTTCGCAAGATTGAAGATGAGTCGCGTCAGGGCTTTCTGCCACGAGCTCATGGCTTGATAGAACGCGTCGAATGCGCCTCCGTGCAGGTGAAAGATCGTTCGGCTCCCGGCCTGACGGGCGACCATGAGACAGATTGCGTGCTTCCAGAAGTCCGATCGGCTGCAGAAGTGAATGTGTACGATCTCGGGTCTGATCTCTCTCACGCGCGCTCGGCACGTGAGGAGCAAGCTTCGTGCAAAGGATGCCTTCTCGAGGCCCGTTCGATTCGGATCGGCAACCCGATATGTGTCGAAGACGTGGAACTCGTATTTCTCACGCAAGCCGGACTGAAGCAGCGTGTCGACGACGTTCTCGATGCCGCCGACGTACGGAGGGCTTCCGAGTGAAGCAATGACGAGCACCTTGGGTCTCGTCATGGGGCCTCCTGGATCTCGAGACCCTCACGCTCGCAAATCTTCAGGTAGACGAAGAGCGACCAGATACGCGACCAGTAGACTCCCGAGTCGGCACGCTTGAAGGCGGTCCAAAGCCTGGCTGTCGTCGTTGGGTCGAGCCCGCTTGCCCTGCAGCGCTCGTCATCCGTGAGTGTGCGTTCGACCGTATCTCCCAATCTGTCCCGACACCATTGATCGAGAGGAAGGACGAAACCGGCCTTTGGCCTATCGAACAGGCTTGGATCCAATCGCGCGAGAGCCGTGTCGAGTAGCACTTTTTTCTTGCCGATCGGATGGTAGGCGTCCTCGAGGCTCGTGTGGCGCCAGACCTCAATCAAGCCTTCGTCGAGAAACGGCACGCGCACCTCGAGCCCCACGGAACCGCTGGCGGAATCCAGATCACGGAGCAGCTTCTCACCCAGGAACAACACGAGCTCCATGATCGAAATCCCGTAGAGTTCGGGGTTGCGGCAAACCGCGGCCTCGATCTCGCGCGCATAGGCCTTCGGCACGCCCGAGCGAAGCTGTTCGGTCGATCGACCGCATAGGAGCTGGTCGATGAACTCCGCAGTGAAGAGTGCGTAGGTGAGCTGATACAAGTCGAAGAGAGCGCCCCTCGTAGCCAAGACATCGGAAAGCTTCCCCCAGCGAGTTTGAAAAGGAATTGTGCTCTTTCCCGTCTTGATCCGCGTGACGAGGTGGGCAGCTCTGCTCAGAAGAGGCGTCGGAATGGGCGCGAGCCTTCGACTCCACTTTGCGATTCGAGGAATTTCTTCGAAAGTCCGATTCCCGCCGAATAAATCGTCCCCGCCCGTGCCTCCAAGCGTGACTTCGATGCCCGCGTCACGAACAGCTCGGCTCACCAAGAAGGTGTTCAATCCGTCGAAGGTGGGTTGATCGAGAGCATTCAGTGAGGCTTCCAAAGCATCTTCGAAATCCCTTTGCGTGATCCGGATCTCGGTGTGCTCCGTGCCCAATGCTTTTGCGACCGCGCGAGCGTAGGGGGATTCGTCGAGATCGGCTTCGGCAAAACCCACGTTGAATGTTCGTACGGGCTCCTTCGAAAGCTCCGACGCGATGGCGACTATCGCGCTGGAGTCCATGCCACCGGAGAGAAACAAACCAACCGGTCCATCACTGCGCAGTTGACGTTCTACCGCTGCGCGGAGTGCATTGCCGATCTCTTTGGTGCCGCCGCGACCGCCTACGTAGTCGCCGAGGAACCAATAGCGCCGCTCTCGATGGTCCCCGGTGTCGGCGTCGATCCGGAGGCTCTTACCGGGCTGAAGGCACTGGATTCCCTGCACGATCGAGTGAGGTGACATCACCGCGCCGTTCCAGGCATAGGCCTCGAGTGACACCGGATCGACGCGAGGCGCAAAGAGACCCGTACGCAGAAGGGCCCTCACCTCGGATGCGAAGAGGACGGTTCGCTCTCCAGATCGTCCCTCATGCTCGCCCCAGTAGAGAGGTTTGAAGCCGAAGCGATCCCGGGCGAGCAGCAGGCTCCGCGTATCCGGATCCCAGGCGCCCAGCGCAAACGTCCCTTCGATCTGGAGCAAGAAGTCATCACCCCAGGTGGAGTATGCTTTCAGGGCTACTTCGCTCACAGAGCCGGTTTCAAATTGCTCTCCTAGTCTCTCCAGTCCCGAACGAAGCTCGCGGAAGTTGTAGAGCGCGCCGTCATGCACGAGCACCTTATTGGACTGTCGATCGATGATCGGCTGTTTGCTTCGATGCCCCGGGTGCAAATGGGCGGAATGGACGGCTCCCAAAATCGCGCCTCGATGCGCCTCGGTGGCTTCAAGAGTGAGGATCTCGCCTTCATGTCCACCGCGGTGCTTGAGCGCGCCAAGCATGACGCTGACGGCGCGCGCCATCTCGGCTCCGACGCAGCCGACCGCCCCAGCTATGCCCCCCATTACCAGCTCCAGCGTGCGGTGACTCGACTCACTAAATTACTATAGCTTGCTGCGGTTTGCTTGTCAGTGCGGTCGGGGGCTGACAGCTCGTTTTGCCGAGCGTTGAATCTCATCTATCATCTATGTGCAGCTGGCTTCGGGGGCTGCGGTTTGGCTGGCCCTCGAACAACTCCCACGGATTCTCTCAAGGCGTCAGCTTCATTCGCGAACCCCTCACCCAGACAAAGACCATGCTTCACTTTCGTTTCTTGCTCGCCATGTCCTGTGCTCTCTTTGCCTTTTCAACCGCGTGCAGCAGCACCTGCGATGACGGCCCAGGCGGCGACGGTGGCGGTACAGGGGGTGTCAGCGGCGAAGGTGGTGGCGGTGGCGGTGGTCCTGGTGGCATCGGTGGGAGCGGACCGCCATTACCGGCACGCCCGGTGACGATGGTTCTTGGGCCTGTAGGAGACGGTGACCGGCTCTTCAATCAGCCCGAGGGTGTCGCAGTAGATGCATCCGGAAACGTCTATCTTTCTGGCGGCGCGAGCAACAACGTCTTTCGTGTTACTCAGAATCGCATCGTGACTCAGATTATCGGGCCTTCGGGGGACGGGGCCGGAAACAGTCTGGCCACACCCGCGGGCCTAGCGGTGGATGGCGACGGGGACGTATACGTCGCCGGGTTGACGAGTAACAACGTATTCCGAATCACGGCGGCCGGCGAAATTGATCAGATCCTGGGCGCAAGCGATGGCCTCGACGGTCCAATCGGAATTGCCGTCGACGCTTCCGACAACGTGTACGTATCGGGACGTCGCAGCAACAACGTGATCCGGGTAACTGCAGGTGGGCAGATCAGCGAGCTGATGGGTCAAGCCGATGGACTGGGCGAACCGGTGGGAATCGCGGTTGACGACGACGGCGCCGTCTACGTGGCAAGCCGAGCGACCAACCAGCTCTTCAAGGTCGACCCGGACGGCACGATCACGACCCTGGTCGATCAGTCAGGAGACGGGGCAGGCAGCCCACTTGTCGAGCCCTTTGCCGTCGCGCTCGATGGCGCAGGCAATGCATACGTCACGGGTTCTGCCAGCAACACGGCCTTTCGAGTGAGCACCGACGGCACTGTGACGCGGCTCATCGACGGGCGAGGTGACGGCGAGACCTCGCTCGCACGCCCCAATGCAATCGCGGTGGATCCGGACGGTACCGTCTACGTATCCGGGCAGGGCAGCAGCAATGTCTTCGGAATTACGACCATGGGGCGGATCAGCGTGATGGCCGACAGCGATGGAGATGGAAAGGGGAACCTGCTCGACACGCCGTCCGATCTGGGGCTGGCCACGGACGGCGAAGGTAGCCTGTATGTCACGGCGTTCTTCAGCAGCAACGCTCTCGTCCTGGGGCCGGGCATTCCGCCCCCGCCTCGTGAGGTCCGCGAGCTCATCAACGGCCTCGATCAGGGCATCAACTTTCGGGAGCCGGGCGGCCTCGACCTGGACGCGGCTGGCAATCTGACCACTGGTTGTTGCACCTCTGCAAATGCATTTCGGATCGCCCCCGACGGCTCTTTCACGGAAATCGTAACACCCCTCGGGGACGGCATGGGAGGCGTTCCCATTTGTGCCGTTGGCACGGCGACCGATAGCGCTGGTAATACCTACGTTACAGGGGTCGATAGTGACAACGTCTTCCGGGTCACGCCAGAGGGAGTTGTTACTGTATGGCTCGACCGCGTCAATGACGGCGTCATCAAGCCCTTCCAGGTCTTGGTGGACGATGCTGACAACTCCTATGTTGCGTCGGGTTTCTCCAACCAAGTCATCAAGACGACCCCCGCGGGCGCCAGCAGCATCGTCATCGACGCCACCGGCGACGGCATCAACCCGCTCACGACTCCGTTCGGCATCGCGCTGGATCCTGCCGGCAATCTATTCGTGGGTGGCTCCGCCAGTGACAATGTCTTCCGCGTCACCCCTGGTGGCGACATCGATCAGATCATCGATGCGTCAGGTGATGGAGTTCATCCCCTCGACAACCCCGAGGTTCTCGCTACAGATTTGGACGGCAACGTTTATGTGAATGGATTCGATAGCAACAACACCTTCAAGATCGAGCCAGACGGGACCATCACCCAAATCTTGGACGCCTCCGGTGACGGGGAGGGGAACGCCTTCGAAGGGGCAAGCGGCGTCGCGGTCGACACGAGCGGCTATGTGTATGTCGTCGGCTATCTCAGCCAGAACGTCTTCGAGATTGCGCCCGATGGGTCGGTTCAGCGCATTCTAGACGCCACAGGAAACGGAAGAAGCCCGTTTCTGCTGCCGCTCGACTTGCCGATCACGGTCGATGCCGCGAGGAACGTCTACGTCGCGGGCAACAGTAGCTTCAACATCTTCGTCCTCCCGGCGCCCACCGAGCCGTGAGCTGAGCGAAGCTACGCTGAGGACTAGCAGCAGTGTGCGGAATCTTTGGGATCGTCGATACCTCCATGGGAGGACCACCAGACGAAGAGTTGCTTCAGGCTTCAATACGCGCGCTTGCGCACAGGGGCCCGGATAGCTCGGGCATGCATAGGGAGCCCAACGTCGGGTTGGCCCACACTCGTTTGTCGCTGTTGGATCTGAGCGATCGAGCCAGCCAACCGTTTTGGGACCCTAGTGGGCGGTATTGTCTCGTCTACAATGGCGAGATTTACAATTTTCAAGAGCTTCGGGAACGGCTCCGGACCCAGGGCGCTGTGTTTCTCACCGGCAGCGATACCGAGGTGCTCTTGCACAGTCTCGTCCTCAACGGGGTGCGTCCAACGCTCGACGTGATCGAGGGTATGTTCGCTTTTGGGTTCTACGACACCCAAACCCGCACTCTCGTCGTCGCTCGGGATCGAATCGGTATCAAGCCGCTGTTCATCTACGAAGACGATACCAAGTTCGTGTTCGCGTCCGAGATGGCGGCCATGAGGGGCTGGGTAAACCTTCAGCCAAATACCCTGCAAATCATCTCGTTCATGCTCGGCTTCGGGGGGCCCACGCGTGACGCTTGTTTTTACGATCGGGTGCGCATCGTTCCGCCAGGTTGTGTCGTGACAGTTCAGGTAGGTCAGAGGTCGCAGAGGGATCACTACTTCAGGATCACCGACTTCATCGACAGTGACCAAGCCGCAGCCTTCGAGAGTATGGACGATCGTAAGAAGGTCGATCGCCTCGACGAGTTGCTCCAGGAGTCAGTCCAAAAAATGCTGGTCGCCGACACTCCCGTCGGGGCCCTCTGTAGCGGAGGGGTCGACTCCTCGGTGCTTCTGGCCATGGCCGCTCGCTCCCATGGTGACTTGGCCATCTTTCACGCCGATGTCGTTGGTCCATCGAGTGAATACGACGCCGCTTTGGCATTGTCCAAGCACTTGGGTCTCGATCTGAAGGTCACGCGAGTCGTCGATCAAGACTTCATCGACATGCTGCCTGAGGTAACTGCGCACTACGGTCATCCCTTCCACTACCACCCCAACTCCGTACCTTTCTTGGCCGTCGCCAAGCTCGTCCAGGAGCACGGTGTGAAGGCGGTACTCACCGGCGAGGGTTCTGATGAGTGCTTTCTCGGTTATGCAGGCATCGCGCAGGAGCCGTTTCTCCAAGCCTACGCCAAGCAAGTGGACCGCGCTCGACGCACAGTCCAAGCGATCCCTGCGGTGGGGAAGTACCTTTGGATGGGCTCGAATGAATCGATCGGGCTCGTCGCGTCGATGCTGAACGATTTCGAACGGGATTCCGAAGAGGAAGAGATCCGCGCTGCATGGGCAGCGGCCGGCAGAGACCCCTCAGATTGGAACATACGGACGCCCATCTGGCTGTCCTATCATCTCAGGACTACTCTCCACCGGAACGATCGGCTCGGAATGGCTGCCAGTCTTGAATCGCGCTTTCCGTTTCTCGACGAGAACGTGGTCCGCGCGGCGATCAATCTTCCCCATTCCGCGAAGATCCGCTTCTCGCCGACGACTCTGGAGAAGACACACCCTTTTCTGCGCGACAAGTGGGTGCTTCGAAAAGTCGCGGATCGGTACCTCCCCAAGCAGTTGAGCAGAAGGAAGAAACTCGGCTTTCCGGTGGACGCCTACGCACGCACCGAGATTCCTCAGAGTTACTTCGAAGAGTCGTTCGTCCGAGACTTCTTTCAACTTTCGCAGAACGGGCTCAATCATTTAATGGCCGGAGCGACCCAGTGGATGAAAGTACGCCTGGTTCTTCTCGAGGTTTGGGCTCAGATTTGTTTGGGTTGGACTTCGCAGGAGAGTGCGCGACAGAAGCTCCAGCAACACCTGTCCGTCACTCCCCAGTAGATCCACGCGTCTCCTCCGTGGGAAATTTGGCAAGATGAAGACTACGCACGCACTTCCAGTCGCCCTCGTACTGTTCGTCGTGGCTGGCGGCGCGTTCTATTTCTCGTCCAACTCGTCCGGGCGCCCGGGCTCCGGTTCTCCTGAGACATCCGGCCACGGCGAGACCGTTGCATTCCTCCCTCGAGACGATAACGAGCTGAAGCTGAGCTTGGTGAAAGCGCGCGAGGCGGACGGGATCGGCGATGTCTGCGTGGCGCCGTGTGGTGTGCACTTCGATGCGACGGGAACCGAATGGGTGGGCCATTCGAGGGAAGAGGCCGACCTCGACTTGGAGTACCGATGGAGCTTCGGCGATCCGAATTGCAGCACCGACGGCGTATTCGAGGCGTCTGGGAAGAGCTGCAACGCTGCCACTGGTTTCGTGGCGG
>Ga0209536_100015288_pt1 | contig 10963 bp, 7 predicted proteins | sample DeeMarSeWOR28_12_FD_187461 | JGI IMG/M metagenome (GOLD analysis project Ga0209536, IMG submission 187461) | Marine sediment microbial communities from White Oak River estuary, North Carolina - WOR-2-8_12 (SPAdes) (version 2) | ecosystem: Environmental > Aquatic > Marine > Intertidal zone >... | reverse complement strand
GTAACGGTCGATTTGTTTTGATCCCAGAATTTCCGATTTTTTTAGCTTGCTTAAATTTGAGGGACGTATCTCGGCCAGCTTCAGCAGGGATTTATTTCCAATTATTCTGAAAAGGGGATTGTCTTGTTGCTGCGCAAGCTTTTTGCGCATTTGCAGCAGTTCTTCCAGAACCGCAAGGCCTCTGGGGCCCAGTTTGCCGGCACCTTTAAACCCGACGAACAGGGGGCCTAAGTTGTTATTTGACGGCCTGACCCCGCTTAAATGCCGACACTCTTCCTCAACCCAGGACAAGCGCCCTTTGTCTTTAAGCTCCTGCTGCAGGCTTTTTGCAAGAGGAATCAGATAACGCACATCCTTGGCTGCGTAAGCAATCATTTCTTGGGGCAGTGGACGTTTTGACCAATCTTTGCGCTGATATTTCTTATCCAGGCGCACATTGTAGCGTTTTTTAAGAACGGCTTCCAAGCCGGTTTCTTCAAACCCTAAAAAGCGGCATGCAAGCTCGGTATCAAAAAGATTATTGATGCTGATTTTGAAATCGCGATACAGTGAACGAATGTCATAGTCCGCTCCGTGAAATACTTTTAATATGCCGGGGTTATTGAATACCGGTTTCAAAACGGCCAAATTGTCTATCTGCAGCGGGTCGATGACGGCCGTCGTGCGCAAGGTGGCAATCTGGATTAAACAGACCTTTTCGCGAAAATGGTACATCGAGTCTGCTTCCAGATCAACTCCGATGATTCTTAGTTTTGTCAGTTGTTCTGCAAACCGGTCGAGTTCGGAATGGGTGATGATATTCAGGTGGCGGTGAGCACGGCGTCTTCGCATTTTTTTCTTGACCCTCAGGAGCGTTTCGCTTATCGGTGTTATTTGCTGTCTGTTATTCGAGGCTAGCGATTGATATAGAATAAGAATGGATTATATTCATATAAATCCATTACCCCATACCGAATAACCTATAACACCCAGTTGATTTTTAAATCAATTGGGGTTTTAATTTAGTCTTTGCTAAGCGCTATAAGAATGTTATTCTTTAATTTTATACTGATTTTAACTATTTAATCAATCGTTCAATGATTATCGTGGTGAAAAAACAATGGTAAATATAACACTTCCAGACGGCAGCCGAAAGGCTTTTGAGAATTCCCCGAGCGGTGTTGATTTGGCCTCAGGCATTTCAGCGGATTTTGCGCGCCGATGTGTGGCCATGGAATTAAACGATGAGCTGGTTGATTTGAATACAGCGATCACCAGCGATGCCCGCGTGCGCTTGATCACCGAAAAAGATCCTGAGGCGTTGCACATCTTACGGCACAGTGCAGCCCACGTGATGGCCCAGGCTATTTTGCGGCTTTACAAGGATGCCAAACTGACCATCGGGCCGGCTATCGAAGACGGCTTCTACTACGACATCGACATGCAACCGGTGTCAGAAGATGATTTCCCGAAAATTGAGGCTGAAATCAAAAAAATCATCAAAGCCAAGCTGCCCATCCGCCGCAAAGAGATCCCGAAAGCAGAAGCGATAAAATTTTACAAAGACGAGCCCTACAAGCAGGAAATGTTGACCGAGCTGGAAGACGGCACCATTTCGATTTATCAGCAGGGCGAATTTACCGACTTGTGCCGCGGTCCGCATGTGCCCCATACCGGCCATGTGAAGGCCCTCAAGCTGACCAAAGTGTCGGGCGCCTACTGGCGGGCGGACCCAACCAAAGCGCAGCTGCAGCGAATTTACGGAACGGCGTTCTTTTCCAAAAAAGAGTTGAAAGCCCATCTGAATTTTTTAGAAGAGGCTAAAAAAAGAAACCATCGCAAAATCGGCCAGGCTCTGGATTTGTTTAGCTTCCACGAAGAAGCTCCCGGGATGCCGTTTTTCCATCCTAAAGGCATGGTGGTCTGGAATACGTTGCTGGAATACTGGCGAGCCGAGCACCGCGCTGCCGGTTATGTAGAAACCAAAACGCCCATTATGCTCAACCGCGCGCTGTGGGAAAAAAGCGGTCACTGGGAAAATTATCGCGAAAACATGTATACCTCTTCCATCGATGAAAATGATTATGCCATCAAACCGATGAATTGTCCCGGCGGCATGCTGATTTACGGCCGCAAGCCGCATTCGTACAAGGATTTGCCGCTACGGGCCGCTGAGGTCGGCCTGGTCCACCGGCATGAACTCAGCGGGGTTTTGCAGGGATTGTTTCGGGTCAGAGCGTTCCATCAGGATGATGCCCATCTGTATATGATGCCGGAACACATCAAAGATGAAATTTTGGGAGTATTGCGATTATCGGAGCGGATGTACAGCACCTTTGGTTTGGGATTTCATCTGGAGTTGTCGACCCGGCCGGAGAAATCCATCGGCAACGATGCCCAATGGGAAGAGGCGACCAACGGGTTAGAATCGGGTCTGAAGGCTTACGGCCAAGAATATACGCTCAATGAAGGCGACGGTGCTTTTTACGGCCCCAAAATCGATCTGCATATCAAAGACGCTTTGAGCCGGACCTGGCAATGCGGCACCATCCAACTGGATATGGCCCTGCCGGAACGGTTTAATCTGACCTTTATCGGCAAGGATAATGAACGGCACCGGCCGATCATGATTCATCGCACTGTTTTCGGCTCCATTGAACGCTTTTTGGGCATTTTGATCGAGCATTTCGCCGGCAAGTTCCCTTTGTGGCTGGCACCGGTTCAGGCTACCATTTTACCGATCAATGATGACTTGGTACCCCATGCCCAGGCAGTCAAATCGGAGCTTGAAAAAGCAGAGCTGCGGGTGGAAATCGACGATCGCGCGGAAAGCCTGAATAAAAAAGTTCGAGAAGCCCAACTCAATCAAATACCGTTGATTTTAACCGTGGGGGCCAAGGAAAAAGAAGCCGGCACCCTGTCGGTGCGCACGCTGGACGGCCACGTCAAATACGGCCTTTCCCATGAACAATTTCTAAATACGGTGCAGGTGCATATCGCCAAGCGGGGGTTAGCACTGGATCTGTTTAAAGAATAAAACTGGCTTTAAAACGGCCATCTTTTAACCGAATACAGCGTTACGAGAAGGAGAAAACCGCTAACGTACCAAATGTACGCGGCACAATTTTCTCCTTCCCGCGCCTTGTCTTCGGCTAAAATCTGACCGTTTTAAAGCCAGTTTAATCATCAATTATTGAAACAAATTTTATTTAATTTTTAAAACAGATGCACCGATCCCTAAAGATTCTAAGAAAAGCTTAAAAGATAATTTAATTTGCCGTTCTTTGTGATCTCTTTGTGCTCTGTGGTAAATAATTAATTGAGGATAGGCTTAAAATGCGATGACCGATAACGCCGGCGTGAATACTTCTAGAATCCAATGGTGCGACTTGCGCTGTGAATGGGCTGCTGCCGCCAAACTCGACGCCCTAGATGGCAGCTGTCGGACCTTTCAATCCCTGTGGTGCAAAAAACTCAAGAAACATGTCACCAAAAATTCACCCTGTGAGGTGCGCTTCGGGAAACGGAGGCCCACTACCGGATTTTAAAGATCAATCAGCATTTCAAAACGAATATTCATTCTGCAAGTACGCGAGAATCTAACCACGAAAACACGAAATATAAAAAGCACGAAAATTTTATTATTTTTTTCGTGTTTCCATCTTTTTGTGCTTTCGTGGTAAATTAATTCTTTTGTTCTGTTCACTCTACGTCCTGCGACTATGATGATATGGCTGATATGGTTCAATCAAAACTTCGAATGATCTTCCTTTACTGGCTACCGCTTATTGCTGCCTGCTTGGCCATTTTCATTCAATCCAGTCATCCCGGCCCTGAGCGCCTGCCGGATGTGCGATTCTTAGACAAACTTCTGCATTTTGGGGCCTATGCCGTGCTGGGCATCCTGTTTTTCAGAGCCTATGAGACCCTGCCGCTCAAGAATAACCGCAATCTGTTGATATTCATAAGTATTGTTTCGGCAACCCTTTACGGCGTCAGCGATGAAATCCATCAGTATTTTGTGCCCTTTCGGCATGCCGATTTGATGGATGTGGTTGCCAACACGATGGGCAGCATATGCGGGGTATATATCTATTATTGGTGGAAAGCGCGTCAAAAATCGGCGTTGCCCGGCAAACCAGCGAGCTGATGGTGCCACTGACGAATCGGTAAGGATAGCGGTGCATGGTGCCACGCGGCAAGCCTTCGGCAACACCCACTAAAAATGGATATTTGACGGCTCTGTGGATTGACAAGATCCGCGAATTTCGTTACAAAAGATGGCTTAAATTACCTTTTACGGTTATACAGAAACCTCAAGTGAAGCAACCATAACCACGAAGGGCACGAAGGACACGAAGGAAAAAAGTAAAATTATATGTTTTCCCTTTGTGATCTTCGTGTTCTTCGTGGTGAAAAGCATATCAGGTGTATTCAACTGGGGGATCGCAGATAAATGCGTTACCTTTTGCGTTACCTCTTGTAGGATCAAATTTTTCTGATTTGGGCAACGATGTTTAATAATTCATCACCTGCCATTTAAACCGATCAAAGGAGCAAAAACGGATGCCTTCCGAAAACAGCATTCTCATCAACGGCAACACATTTTCGTTTGAATCCGGCGAAACCATCCTGGATGTGGCCCATCGAAACAGTATCGATATTCCGACGTTGTGCCATCTGAAAGGGGCGACTCCCACCGGCGCCTGTCGCATGTGCGTGGTGGAGGTGAAGGGGGCACGCAGCTTGGTGGCGGCCTGTGCCGCGCCGGTGGCACCCAATATGGAAGTGCAGACGGAAACGCCCAAGGTTATTGAAGCGCGCCGTATGGTCCTTCAGCTGTTGTTGTCTTCCGGTAATCACAACTGTGCCGTCAGTGGAAGCACAGCCAACAACTGGACCGAATTTCAACTGAACGTGATTAAGGCTGAAGAGGATACGGAGCTATGCCCGGTTTGGGGGGACTGCCGCCTGCAGGATCTGGCCTTTCGCTATCAGGTCACCGGTGAGAACTTTGAACCCACCGAGACCACCTATCCTGTGGAAACGGCCAATCCGTTTATCATGCGTGATTTTTCGCGTTGCATTCAATGCGGCCGGTGTGTTCAGGCCTGCAATGAGGTACAGGTCAATCAGGCCATTCATTTCGGGTATCGCGGTGCGGCCACCAAAATCATTGCGGCCGGTGATCGACCTTACATCAATTCGGACTGTGTTTTTTGTGGTGAATGTGTCCAGGCTTGCCCGGTGGGCGCTCTGGTCGAAAAGGATGCGCGTTACGAGGCCCGGCCTTGGGAGACCCGCAAGGTGCGCACCACCTGCAGCTATTGCGGGGTGGGCTGCCAGATTTATCTGCATGTCAAAAATAACCGGGTGGTAAAGGCCAGCGGAGTGGAAGAGGCGGCGCCCAATTACGGCAGCCTGTGCGTCAAAGGCCGTTTCGGATTTGACTTTATTCATTCGGACGATCGCTTAAAGACGCCTTTGATCAAAGAAAACGGCGCCTTGCGTGAAGCATCCTGGGATGAAGCCCTGGATCTGGTGGCTCGCAAATTGGGCGACATCAAAGCCCAACATGGCGCCGACACCATCGGATTTTTGACCTCTGCACGCATTTCCAATGAAGAAAATTATATTGCTCAGAAGTTTGCCCGCGCGGTGGTGCAGACCAACAATGTCGATCATTGTGCCCGGCTCTGACATTCCTCCACCGTGGCCGGTCTGGCCGCAGCTTTCGGAAGCGGGGCAATGACCAACACCATCGCCGATATCGAAGAGGCGGATGTCATTTTGATCACCGGATCCAATACCACCGAAAACCATCCGGTGATCTCCAGTGGGGTCAAGCGGGCCGTCACCCAAAAAGGAACCAAGCTCATCGTCGTTGATCCCCGGCGCATCCAAATTACCCGTTATGCCGACAAATGGTTGCGACAGAATCTGGGAACCGATGTGGCCTGGATCAACGGCTTGATGCATGTGATTATCAAAGAGGGCTTGCACGACAAGCAATTCATCGAAAACCGCACCGAGGGTTTTGATGAAATGCGACAAATGGTCGAAAAATTTACCCCGGATGTGGTTGAGCAAATCACCGGTATACCAGCCCAGGATATTATCGACGCCGCCCGGTTGTATGCCAATGCCGAGCGCGGCTGCATTTTATACTGCATGGGCATTACCCAGCACACCACCGGAACCGATAATGTCAAATCTTTGGCCAATCTGGCCATGCTGTGCGGGAATATGGGCATCGCCGGCGGTGGGGTCAATCCATTGCGCGGCCAGAACAATGTTCAGGGCGCCTGCGACATGGGCGGGCTGCCGGATGTGTATTCCGGCTACCAGAAAGTCATTGATGAGGCGGCGCGCCAGCGCATGGCCGAGGCCTGGGGTGTTGATGCGCTGCCCGACCAGCCCGGTATGAAAGTGACCCATATGATGCCGGCCGCCCATGACGGCACCTTCAAGGCCCTGTATGTCATCGGTGAAAATCCGGTGGTATCCGATGCGGATGTCAACCATGCTGAAAAATGCCTAAAAGCGCTCGATTTCATGGTGGTGCAGGACATCTTTCTAACCGAAACCGCCCAGCTGGCTGATGTCGTTTTGCCCTCGGCCTGTTATGCCGAAAAAGAGGGTACCTTTGCCAATAGCGAACGTCGCGTGCAGCGAGTGCGCAAAGCCGTTGAGCCTCCCGGAGAGGCCTGGAACGATTGGAAAATATTGTGTGAAATTTCGAAACGGATGGGATTCCCCATGGATTACGACAGCAGCCAGCAGATTATGGAAGAAATTTCACGGGTGACGCCGTCTTATGCCGGCATCAGCTATGAGCGCATCGAGTATGAGGGTTTGCACTGGCCCTGCCCGACGGCCGAGCATCCCGGCACGCCGATATTGCACGGCGAGCAATTTACACGCGGCAAAGGTCTTTTCCATGCAATCGATTATATCGAACCGGCTGAAATGGTTGATGCCGAATATCCCCTGTATCTGACCACCGGCCGGCTGCTCTACCAGTACCATACCGGTACGATGTCCATGCGAACCGGTGGGTTAAATCAGATTGCACCAGAGGCATTTGTGGAGATTTCACCGCAAGATGCCCGCAAATTCGAATTTGAAGAAGGCACCCTAGTCAACATCGACTCCCGACGGGGGACGATTCAAGCGCGGATTAAAATATCGCGCAAGGCCGTTGACGGGACCATTTTTATTCCGTTTCATTTCGCGACCGCCGCTGCCAACCGGCTGACCAATGCGGCGCTGGATCCGATATCGGGTATTCCGGAATTCAAGGTCTGCGCGGTCAAGGTCTCCAGAGCCGCTTAGCGCCTCGTTATTAGTTATTGGTTATCAGTTATTAGCTATTGGTGAATGTCTGACATCATCAGGGCTTGAGACTTTCCTGGACAACGATTTCCAATAACAAATAACCAATAACCAATAACTAAAAACCAGTTTACCACCGGCTCCAAACGTTGTAGATACAAAAATTAATCCTAAAGACACACCTGATTGAATAAAAAACCCGGCCTTTAATTGGCCGGGTTTTTGTCTGTTTTGAAGTAAGAAAAGCCGCTGCGTTTATTCCTCCAGCTCCTTGGACGGCAGCACATCCACATCCGCCAGATCCGGACCTAGATATTCGCGCTCATTTTCACCCAGGACACCCATGGACAGGCAGATCAAGGTCCACAGGTGCACAGAGTGCCAGCCGCCTTCAAAATGATCGCTTAAATCATGAATCTGGGAATGACAGTTATGACAGGGGGTTATACAATACGATGCGCCCGTCGCCAGAATTTGATCCATTTTGACTTTGCCAAACGCTCTGCGCTGATCGGCCATTCCGGCTTGCAAAAAACCGCCGCCCCCGCCGCAGCAATAGTTATTGGAGCGGTTGGGCGTCATGTCGATAAAATTTTCCTCGCCCACCACGGCCTTGACAACGTAGCGCATATCCTCGGCAACCGGGTCGCCCAGGGATTTGCGCACCAGCTGGCACGGATCCTGGCAGGTGAATTTGATCTTGCGGTCTTTATTCCATTCGGAGCTGACTTTCAGCTTACCTTCCCGGATCCACTGGGCGTATAGGCGAATGATGCTCTCGATTTCAAAATTGTGCTCGATGTTGAACTTTTGCAGTCCGACCCGGACTGCGAACAATTCGTGCCCTCACTCGGTATTGAGCCAGTACTTGCAGCCCAGGTCATCGACGGCTTTGGCCTTGGTCCTGACAATTTTTTCCCAGTTCTCAAGGTCGGCCATGAACATGCAGTAGTTTTCAGCAGCCCAGCCTTTGGTGCCGTACGTCCAGTCCGCACCGGCCAGGTGCATGATTTTCCACAGAGGCACCATTTCATCGGGCTCGGTGACCGGCTCACGCGAATTTTGGTTTAAAAAATAAGTGGCCCCTTTCTTATTGATCGGTGCCTGCAGATCTTCAAATCCTTCCTGGGTTTGCTGAACTTCCTCCAGCACGTCTTCGACCACAAACTGAAAATCTTCCTCGTTGGCCCCCATGGCACTGCAGGTATCGTTACGCAGGGCCATATCGCAAGAGCCTACAATGCCCTTGGGTCGCTCTTCTCGGGGTCGGCTCTTTCTGACGTTGAACACCAGCTGGGGGATGTCGATTTTCATGGGGCATACATAGATGCAGCGCTGGCACAGGGTGCAGCACCAGGCCCACTCGGAGCTCAGAAGCTCTTCGTCCATTCCCAGGGCGGCCATCCGCAGAAATTTACGCGGGTCCATATCCTCCAGGCCGGTAGCCGGGCACCCTGAAGAGCAGGCACCGCAGGTCAGACACAGGTTCAGGTTTCCGCCTTCCGGCAGGAGTTCTTTAACCTGATCGATAAATTTGCTTTTTTTCTTTCCGCCAAGCTTGATTGCCTCTTCAGCCATGCTTTCAAATCCTCCATGCAATATTTGCGATATATTGTACCGAAATCTCTGATCGAAGATTTCAGGTGCAAGCGCCTTTTATTTCAAAAAATAGCCAGTATGTCAAGGGCCATGGGCACTGAACTGGATTTAGTTAATGAGGTCCGTTTCGATATCTTACGGTAATAAAACCGTTGATCCCGTGGTCTTGCGGGCTTCCAGATCCTGATGGGCCCGGGCGGCTTCCGCCAGCGGATAGGTCTGCCGAACTTCGATCTTGACCGCACCGTTCTCAACCACTTCAAACAGGTCCCGCGCATGTTCCAATAAGGCCTCACGTTCAGCTGTATAGGTCATCAGGGACGGCCGGGTTAGAAATAAGGACCCTTTGGCGGCTAACAGCCCGGGATCAAAGGGCGGCACCAGGCCCGAGGCCTGACCAAAGCTGACCATCATGCCCATGGGCCGCAGGCAATCCAGCGACTTCATAAAGGTCGCCTGCCCGACCGAATCGTAGACCACATCCACGCCTTTAGCGGCAGTGATGTTGCGGGTGCGTTCGGCAAAATCTTCTTGATCATACAGGATCGGATGCTGGCAGCCATGGGCACTGGCCAATTCGGCTTTTTCCTGCGATCCGACGGTGCCGATAACCGTGGCGCCTAAATGACGGGCCCACTGGCATACAATTAACCCGACCCCGCCGGCGGCCGCATGAATTAAAAGGGTTGTTCCGGCCTTGACATAGTAGCAGCCCCGCAGCAGATAACGCGCGGTCATACCCTGCAACATCATGGCCGCACCCTGTTGGAAAGAAATCGCATCCGGCAGCTGTACCAGGCGATCGGCCGGCATCCGTCGCACTTCAGCGTAGGCACCCGGCGGCATGCCGGCATAAGCCACACGGTCTCCTGCGGCAACTTGGGTCACGCCCTCTCCGACGGCCTCCACAATACCGGCACCCTCCATTCCGGGAACCGCCGGAAGCTCGGGCAACGGATAAATGCCGGTGCGATGATAGACATCGATAAAGTTTAACCCTATGGCTTCATGCCTTACCAGGGCTTCACCTGTCCTTGGTTGGCCGGGGTCATCGGCCTCCCAACGCATCACTTCAGGTCCTCCGGTCTCATATATTCGGATGGCTTTTGACATAATGGTTTCCTCCATTTTTATTGGTTGAGATCAAAGCGAGTTTATTTTATGAAATTAAAAACAGACCGCCTATAAGTCAAGCAAGTTGTCGATTGTGAAGGATATACTTGACAGGCCTTGTGCTTTCTCCTATAAGTGTTGTATCTGAGCTTCATCTAGTATCTGATATATGTTCGCTTTCTGAGCGAAAATTATTTCAGAGCCTCATTTTTCTATCCTGTGCTATGTCTCGCCTAGCTAACCTGCTGTTGTGACATCGGTATATTGTTCTGATAAGCAGACGCTTTCAATATTCACACCCACATTCAGGGGCGGTCTTTGGTTTGCTCTTTGATCACAAAGGGGCTGAATTTAGTTGCTCGCTTGTGCTTAAGATGCAAAACAGAGCCCGCAATCCACAAAGGAGGTCGATATGAAAAAATTTCTTCTATTGTTCATCGTATTTTTTATTTCACTGGCGTTTGTTCTGAGCGCACCTGCTGGAGAGATAAAAGTGGGAACCCTTCTGTCGCATACCGGGCCATTAAAGGAATTCGGCCCTAATATTCAGAACGGCGCTGTACTGGCGGCCAAACAAATGGCAGCAGCGGGATTTGAAATAGAGATGATCCATGAGGACAGTGAGACCTCGGCAATTCCGGCCACGAACGCCGCCAAAAAGCTTGTTGAAGTGGATAAGGTTGTGGCGATCATCGGTGCGCTGGCCAGTGGTGTAACGGTACCCGTTGCCGAGTCTGTTACCATCCCCAACAACGTCATCATGATCTCGCCGGCATCAACATCTCCGCTGATTACGGTTTTGCCGACCGATCAGGGTAAGGATTTCCTCTTTCGGACCTGTCCTTCCGATGCGCTACAAGGTGTGATTGCCGGAAGTCTGGCTGCCAGCTATAACAAGACGGCGGCGGTGCTTTACGTCAACAACCCATATGGCCAG
>Ga0209536_100015287_pt1 | contig 10963 bp, 7 predicted proteins | sample DeeMarSeWOR28_12_FD_187461 | JGI IMG/M metagenome (GOLD analysis project Ga0209536, IMG submission 187461) | Marine sediment microbial communities from White Oak River estuary, North Carolina - WOR-2-8_12 (SPAdes) (version 2) | ecosystem: Environmental > Aquatic > Marine > Intertidal zone >... | reverse complement strand
GCCCAGGTTCGAGATGCGATATTCACTGAAAGATGAGGAGTTTGATGAACAGCAGGAATCATCAGGCGATCAGAAGGAATAGGCCAGCCCCAGCTGCAGATGGATGTTCCTGTTCCCCTGGTTAATGTCCATCCAGCCATAGTACAACCTCGTTTCCACAACCACATCCGTGATCCTTACCCCGGCCCCCAGCAGGACGGGCAGATCAAACCAAAAGGACTTTGCATGACCATTACTCTCTTTTGTTCCGTCGACCACCAACCTCTCCGCCACTTTGAAGTTGAAACTGGTCCCCGGCTGGAGGTGAAAAGGCCCGAAATGGAACCTGAAGGCCGCCGGTATTCCCAGATAATGGAGTTTCCTGAAGTTAAGGTCATCTGTGCGGTACCCATTCTGAAAGTAGTCCATTCCGGTAATGAGTGAGATGAAAAAGGTACTCCCCAGCGGCCTGCCTACATATACACCCCCATAGAGGGAATTCAATCCCGCTTCTACCAGTTCACCCTGGTTATAGGTCTGGGCGGCGAGCACACCGGCCCGGATCCCGAATTCCCTGCCCTGTGCCGTGGCAAGGATTGTAAAAGCAAGCAGGCAGATACAGATAAGTACTGTTTTTCTCATGCTGAAACTGTTACCCCGGTAAATATAATACCTTCATCGCATTAAAGTGGAGCGTTGATTTGAACATTTATTTTCAGCCATTTGTTAAGAAGAACAATATTCCAGGAAACAGATCAATACACAGATGAACCCCAGTATATCCAGATTATTTTCTGCCCTTCTGTTTTTATTCCTCCTGATCTCAGTAATTGCCGGTCAATCCCCGGCAGTGAACCGCCCAAAGATCGGGTATGTCCTGAGCGGAGGCGGAGCCAAAGGGATCGCCCACGTAGGTGTCCTGAAGGTGCTGGAAGAGGTGGGGCTGCAGCCCGACGTGATCACAGGTACAAGTATGGGGAGCATCATCGGGGGACTCTACTCCATCGGATACACGGCCGGCGAGATTTCGCAGCTGATCGAGACCACCGACTGGAACACCATCCTGACCAACGAGATCCCTTCCAACCAGGTGATCATCCGGCGAAAACATGAATACAACAGGTACATGCTTCAAATGCCTATCTATGATGGCAAAATTGGGCTTCCTTCCGGATTGATCGAAGGACAAAAACTATCCCAGCTCTTTTCAGGACTCTCATGGAGGCAGGCCGGAGTGGAGGATTTTCATGATTTCCCGATCCCCTACACCTGCATCGCCACCGACCTGCTCTACGGGGAGATGGTGGAACTGAGTTCCGGGGATCTCTCCTCCGCCATGCGCGCCAGCATGGCGATCCCCAGCGTATTCACACCTGTATTGCGCGACAGCAGCCGCATCCTTGTGGACGGAGGGGTGGTCCGGAATTTTCCTGTGCAGGAGGCCATCGATATGGGTGCCGATATCATCATCGGGGTTTATGTGGGATTTGACCGGGAGATGAAACCGGAAGAGCTCCGTTCCCTGACCAGCATCATGACCCGGACCTCGCTGCTTGCCGGGGCCCAGGACGTGGAGAGCCAGATCCCCTATGTGGACCTCCTCATCTTCCCCGACCTGGAAGGATATTCAGCTGCCAGCTTTTCAGACGGGGTGGCCATCATGGATCTCGGGGAGAAAGCAGCCCGGGAGCAGATAGAGGTGCTTCGTGCACTGGCCGATTCTATCAATGATCTGGGAGCAGCTCCTGTGATAGAGAAGATGCCCGTGAATGATTCCCTGTTTGTGGGAGAGATCGTTGTTGAGAACGCAACCCCCTCCATGACCCGGTTCATCACTGAAAAATCTGAACTGGAACCGGGAACCTGGATCACCAGAGAAGAGTTGAACCGCGGGGTCGACAGGTTGTTTGGCACCCTCTTTTTCGATCGCATCGATTATGCATTCGAAGCGGCTGAGAATGGTTACAGGCTGGTTTTCCGGATCAAGGAGAAACCTGAATCCTCGCTCAATACAGCACTTCATTACGACAATTTCTACGGCCCGGGACTGATCCTCAATTATACCCGTCTGAATGCCCTGGTGGACGGATCCCGGTTGAGTTTCAGCGGAGATATCAGCGGCAGTCCTCATTTCAGGGGATACTACGATTTTCACCTGGGTAAAAAGAGGAGTTTCATCACCTCTGTTTTTCTGGAGGGAGAAAGGTCGACTGCTCCCATTTACAATGAAAATAACGTGGATATCGGGGATTTCCTTCACACCTATTCGAAAGGAGGTCTGGCTCTGAGACAAATGCTGGGAACCAATAACCAGCTTGGCCTGGAGTTTTATTACCGCTATTCCAGAATGAAGCTGAAAGAAAACCTCAAAGTATCCACCCCTGAACTGGAGTTTCTCGACCAGTTTATTTTCCACGGACCGGAACTCTCATTCAGCTACAGGCTCAACACCTATGATCATTACCTCTATCCTACCCGGGGGGCTGCCATCGAGCTGGAGTACCGACAGGCTTTGCATACGAAGTTCATCACCAATTTGTCTTTGCCGGACACCCTCGATTTCCTAGATGACCAGGTGGTTGAAGAGATCAATCCCTACTGGCGCGTCAATGCCCGGTTCGAAAGTTACCTGCCCCTGGGAAAAAAGATCTCCTTTAACAGTGCCCTCTCCACCGGACTCTCCAGGAATGATAAACCCTTTACTGATAATTTTTACATTGGCGGATACCGGTACAACCTCCGGATGAACCAGGTACCTTTTGTGGGGCTTCATCTGAATGAAGAACTGAGTGGTAATTACCTCAAGGAGAAACTGGCGCTGCAGTTCCAACCTGTCTCCAACCTGTACGCCTCCATCCTCGGGAACCTGATATTCATCTCTGACGACCTGGGCACCTTCTGGAACGATATCATCAGCTACAACCGTGAACAGATCTACATCGGCCTGGGAGCGGGGATCACTTACCGGAGCCCCATCGGGCCCCTCTCCGTATACTTCGGTTCCAGGACCGATGTGTGGAATCCCATCTGGTATATTAATCTTGGATTTACTTTCTGATCTGGCTCACCAGCTACAAGGATGAGGTTGCTCATTTTGTCAGTACTGATGGTGAACAAATCCTCTTCATTTCTGTTTATGTCTCACGTCTCGCAGACAATATTTCTAAAACTGATGAAAATGAAGAAACAGATTTTGCTTTTATGCGGTCTGCTCGCCATGACGACCATGGTTCACGGGCAGTTTGAGATCAAAGCATTCGGAGGCACCAACTTTGCACAGCTCTCCAAGCATCCCACTGATACCGACTGGAAAGCCAAGGCCGGATATCAGTTTGGAGCAGCCGTACTGATAGGGGATAAATTTTACGTGGAGCCAGGAATCCAATTTGTACGTAGCTCCAGGGAAGTGACGACTGAAACGGTGGATCAGATCGACTTTTCACAGAATTATCTGAAGATCCCCGTCTATGCTGGCTACCACCTGCTGGGTCATGAGAGCGGACCCCTGGCACTGAGGTTATTCGCCGGTCCTGCCGTTTCTATTGCAGGAAAGATCAAGAAAGGTGAGGACCAGATCTCAAAGGATGACATCAAAAATGCGCACTTCCTGCTGGATGCCGGTATTGGTGTCGATGTTTTCTTTCTTTTCGTGGAAGCCAATTATGAATTTGCACTGACCGATTATTTCGCTGATGAGACACATGGATCAAAGCATTCAGCATTTATCATCAATGCGGGAATTCACATAGACTTTTAAAGAAGAACTAATCTGTATCAGATGGTGGTGCATGGATGGTGCCACCATTTTTTTTGTTATTTTTCGTGGGCCTGCTCTAACGTTTCATCTAAATTTTCACGAATGAGTAGATTCATCTGGCTGGTTTGGACACCCATGATACTGATCTGTTTGAATTCGGAAGCTCAGATTGATACAGAGTGGTTGGATACCACCACCACGGCAGATCAGAAGGAACTGGGGTATTTTTTTACCAACCGGAAACCGGTTGAAACGGAACAGGGTGCGATCGAGACTTTTCGGAACCGCTGGATCAGGCAGACCAAAACTCTTTTCTTCTGCAGATACGATTTTGAGACCCAGTCCGTATACCCCAAATACAGGGCCGCCAAAACCAGCACCAGAAAAAAATTCCCCACTGAACCGGTGGAGAACAACTTTCTCTACCAGGTGTATCAGGACCTGAGGATCGACAACGGTATCCGTAATTTTGTATTCATCATCCCCGGGCACGGCAAAACATTCAGTAAACAGCTGGAGGATTACATGCTCAGGTTGCAGCGTGAATATGCGGATAGCCTGAGGAATACGGCGTTCATCACCTTTGCCTGGAGTTCCGAGTCCATTGGTCCGCTCTATTACCGCGGACAACGGGCCGCGGACGCCTCTTCCAACGATTTCGCCATTTTCCAGCACATGCTGGAATCTTTTGTGGCCGATTCCACCTTCTGGCAATCACATCCCAAAGACCTCTCCGTCAAACTGGTCTGCACTTCCATGGGAAACGAATTGCTCAGGCGTTACCTGATCAAAAGGGAGATGCAGGGAATCCCCCTCACCAGGGTCTACGAGCGGATCATTCTGATCGGCAGCGATGCTCCGGCCGATGCTTTTAAGCGGGGGGAAGGATTTGACAACTTGCTTGAGCTGACCGAATCGGTGCTTATCCTGGTCAACCGGAGGGACGGACCCCTGACACTCTCCCAGTACATGAACCTTGAGGGCAGAATGGGGAAATCGGGGCCCATCAGCTGGGTGAGACTACCCGACGAGGTCGTGGTCAGGGATGTCACCAACCTGATCGCGTGGGAGGACCTGCCAGCGCTGGGACACGATTATTTCCTCAGGAACAAGGTGTTAATGAATTATATCCTCCACCAGCAACTCTCGGATGAGCTCCCATCGGATTTGTATCACCTATTGGAATGATGACGCTACGGCCGGGGCTTCACGACCCAGGCCCTCTTTACACGATGACCATCACGTATGCGAACAAGATAGTTCCCGGGACCCAGCGAAGAGAGGTCCAGATCCAGGGAGGATCCAACTGCCCTGTGGTAGAAAAGCATGCTCCCATGAGGAGAATAAATTTCAATCACAGCACCCGGCCTGACTGCTGAGGGGAATGCTATGTGCAACCTGTCCCGTATGATGGTGGGATAGATCAGGATCTCTCCCCCACCGGCTGCTGAAGGTATGCCGGTATGGTCTGCCATGGCAATTTGGAAATCAATCGTGGAAACTGCCCCGCAATCGTTAATATGGGTAACTGTATAGGTGACATCCTCGTACGGGACCAGGGTCACCCTGCGTGATGAATCCTGCATATCGGGGCCGCTCCAGATCCAGCTGCCCCCGGTGGAGGGCTGGGGGACAAACTCCACGGTTGTTCCCGGTTCCACGGAGACCCAGGTGGTATCGAGCCAGAGATTATCCGGCAGCACGATATAGGGTCTGATAGAAGTGGAGGAACAGACCCCGGTTATAAAAAACGATGCTGTGCTGGTGGCGCCGCACTGGTTGGTAAAGGTGGCTGTGGCCACACACCGCTGATCCAGTCCTATCAATTGCTCACTCCCGTCTCCGGAAATGCCGCATCCTGTCCATGTCCATGTACCCGGATTTTCTGTTACGGGACTGATTAGAGCCTCCTTCTCCAGGTGCACCTGCAATTCGCTGGTCTCCAACCATCCCCCTTCATCGATCTGAACCCTCATTAGAATGGAATCGGCCGTACAGGTGGAATCCCATCCATAAACGGCCACTATATCGGGGAGCTCATCCCGGGTCACCACCAGTTCATGATTATAGACATACCGCAGGTATTCCTGATCCGTATCTGTCAGGTGGGATGTGTGCCACTGCATCCACCAGGACCACATGGACCCTTCCTCTATGCACCTGTCCGGGTCCGGAGGGGTTCCGCATTCGTGGTAGGGAATGGGCATCGGATTGTGCGCCACGATCTCCTTTACCGCTTCGTACATGCGGGATTGGGGATTGCTGCCCACACCATAGGTATCGGCCCCTGCCATATCTACATACTCATCTCCCGGGTACCACTCCGCGTCAGGATCTCCCGGATAGCAGAGTACCCAGATCAGGTTGTTCAATCCCCGTTCATGGACAAAGTAATTATACATGGTGACCCACAGCTGTTTAAACAGGTCAGGTCCCTGCATCCCCCACCAGAACCAACCTCCGCTGAGCTCATGAAACGGTCTCCATAAAACAGGGATGCCCGCATCGCGCAATGTTTCCAGGTGATTTGCTTTGCGTTCCAGCTCGGTCCACATGGAGAGGTTTTCCCTGGTCCCTTGCTGGAAACACCTGGTGATATCGATCTTCACTTTGCTGTTCTCATATCCTTCACCTACACCGGGAGCCCCCCAGTGCCACATGATGGTGGGAATTCCACCCGCTTCCCAGTAACTCCTTGCTCTAATGACCTCCGCCGGGTTATCGCTTTCATGGATGAAATCAAATCCCGCCAGGGCAGGGAGTCTTCCGGTGACGCCCAGCAGGTAATTGATCTCACTGATCCCCCAGGGAGCCCACATCTGTCCGGAAAGGATTTTCTTTCCATCCATATCCTGCAGGTACCTGAACAGGGCCTTAGCTTCATTCGAAGGATCCGGGTTGGTCAGGGGTTTGTCCTGGTAAGGATGGGATTGTCCATGGGTGGTAACAGGACCGGCTTCCCATGCCAAACAGGTCACCACAATCATTCCAATAATTCTGTTGGACCACTTTGGTGGTAGATATTTCATAACGCCGAAAATAGTGTTTCGGCCCCAATTATGAAAAAGAAACCACCTTCTGAAGCAATTCCACTGAGAAAACAGGGCCGTTCACAGGTCACCAGGAAGGCCTGATTCCGGGAGCATAGGGAAAACGCATGTTCCGATACTCCTCCAGGCTGCCCTCCGGCTGTTCGATACCTTCCGGGAAAGGCATCTGAGAAAACTGCTGGAAATAGAGCAGGCAGGCGTTCCTCCACCAGCGTGCCTCGCTCTGCTGGATGGTAAGCAGGGAGGAAACCTGGTTGAAACGCTCTTCATCCAGTTTTCCCTTTAGTCCGTCCCAGGATGCCTTCATCCATCCTACTTTATTTACTCCTGCATCGTACCTGTGGCAAAGCTCCTCCCACAGGGTTTTTCCCGATTTCATGATAAAATCCCACGGCAGGTGGTGGAACCAGAGGAGGTATTCCTCAGGACATGTTGCCAGGTCTGAAAAATACGCCTCCACCTCGGGAGCATACTGGCTCAGTGCATCACTCCCCGAGGTGGTCCGGTCGAATCCGATGCCCGTTGAATCTGCGTTGTGATAATAGACCGAGGTCCAGTCGGGCCTGCCTCCGGTTACCCATGGACCGGGACCGTAATGGTGCCCCCTTCCCATAATGTGGTGCAATCCCAGCGGGGTCATGTAATTCACCGCCGCTTCCCTGGAGGCCATCATGATCTCCTTGATCGCTTCATTGACATCAGGATCAATCCCAAAGGTGAGATTGATCCATTCGACGGCAATCTCTTCAGAAGTGAGCCCGTGGTCCCACGCCAGCCTGCCGAATGCGTACCAGTTGGCCTGTCCGAAGAGGTGGCCGGTCCAGTTGAAATCGGTTCCGATGTTGGAAACACCGGCCATGGCGGTCTGGTCCCAGGCATGTACCTTACCTTCAACGATACGTGCTACCGTGGAACCCATCCCGGGCAGATAGGTGTCAGACTCAAGGCATTCTTTAAACATGGGGGCCAGGTATACCAGCTGGGTGGCCTGCCCCAGGTACTCCTGGGTGATCTGGAACTCCATGGCCAGGGAGGTCTGGCTCATGGCGCCGAACAGGGGATGGAAAGGCTCCCTGGGCTGAAAGTCGATGGGGCCATTCTTCACCTGGATCAGCACATTCTCACTGAACTGCCCGTCGAGCGGTACGAACTCATTGTAGGCCTGCCTGGCCCTGTCTTCTTCAATTTCCGCACTGTAGACAAAAGCCCGCCACATGACGATCCCTCCATAGGGAGCCACCGCCTGGGCCAGCATATTGGCCCCATCGGCATGGGTCCGTTCATAATTCTGCGGACCGGGCTGCCCCTCCGAGTTGGCCTTTACCAGAAAACCGCCAAAATCGGGGATGGCCTCGTACAGATCCGCCACCTTGCTTTTCCACCACTGACGCACATAGGGATCCAGCGGATCAGCTGTGGGTAATCCGCCCAGTTCCATGGGGGCATTGAACCTGGCGGTCAGGTAGATCCGGATCCCGTAAGGCCGGAAGACATCCGCCAGTGCAGCCACCTTTTCTATGTACCTGTCCGACAGGACCAGGGAATTGGCATTCACATTGGTGACCACACTCCCGTTGATCCCGAGGGAGGCATTGGCCCGGGCATAATCGGTGTAACGGGGATCGACGAAACCGGGCAGTTTGTGCCAGTTCCAGATGGAGAAACCGGCATACCCGCGTTCCACGGTTCGGTCCAGATTGTCCCAGTGGTTCAGTAACCTGTGCTTGATCTTTGGTTTTGAATAGGAAGGGAGCGAAGAGAGATTTCCTTCCGTCTGCAGGATACGCAGCAGGTGGTAGGTACCATAAAGTGCCCCCACCGGTTCATTGGCAGCCACGATCAGCAGTTTTCGACCGTTTCGGGTGGCTTCTCCGATGTAATACCCCTCAGGGCCAATGATACCCAACATGGTTATGAATTCCGGATAATCATTCAACATCTTGCAGCTTCCTGGGGTGCAGATCACCAGTGTGGATTGCTCGCTGTTTTGATCAGAGAGGACCGGTTCCATTCCCAGCATGCCTCCGGCAGCCAGCCTGATCTCATTACGTATGGCATCAGAAGTCGCATCGGAACCGGCAACCGTCACATGATCAAAGAGGGATTGTAGAAGTTCTTTCCGTACCGGATCTGTTACGGGATCATATCTGAGCCACAGCCTGTATCCAGTATCTGCCTGAACATACGCTGTGAATGAAAGGGCAATGAGCCCGGCAATGATAATGAATCGCATGGCTATATCCTGATGGGTTTCAACCTGTCAAGTTAGTGATTTCGGAGATAAATCGGAGGGAAAAACAGGAGTTGCAGGCAGGAGGTTATTCTGATTTGGATTACAGGGGAATGGTGACCCCGGCCATTATCCGTAATCCCTGGTTTTTTACTGTGGACTCGTCATTTTCTTTGTTCATATTGATGAATCCCCACATATAGCGTATCTCCGCAAAAAAATGCTTGTTCTCTACAGGGATTTTAACTCCTCCGCCCAGCCCGGCTCCCATATCTAACGATCTGGTTTCAGCAGAAGCAGGCTGCTCGCCTCCATCCTTGTAATCATATTTGGCTCTTGTCAGAAATCCGATGGAGGTCCCTGCCATCGCATAAGGTTTATAAGCATCATTCATGTCAAGCGTAAATCGGGCAAAAGCGGGTATCTCAATATAATTCACTTTATAAACCGCCACAAAATCGGTTGTTTTAATTTTACCCCCCTTCTGCAGGTACATCGGTTCGAAATGCAGATCGATCACTTCGGTAAGCTGCCTGTCCACAACGGCTCCGATCCCAAACCCAACCCGTCCGCCATACTCCTCGTTGCTGGAACCCGGATTCACATTGATACCGGAAAAATTCAACCCGATGATCCCGCCCAACTCCCACTGAGCCGTCGCAGGTAGATCGGTGAATAAGATCAGGCAAAGCCATCCCCATTTGAAGATGAACCGCTTAGTTTGTTTCGAACTCATAGATGTAAAATACTACATAAATACTGCTTTTCAAATATTTACCAAACATTTATTAATCCCGCGAGGAGAATCAATCCTCCTTCAGAATTGGGTGCATGGATACTATGTAGTATATGGTTTTACCTATCATAAGAAGAGGTCGACCCATCTGACTGATGAGACGACCTCCCCTTCGCAACCATGAAATAGGGTTTAGCTGAGAAGAGCCTTCCGCTAATTTTTAATGACAGGCACTACAGCTGAAGTATCTTCCAGCACCACCCTGATGTAATAAGGACCACTGGGCAACTCCGACATATCGATCTCCAGCATGTTATCCCTGCTCACAATGGAGGTGATGGGATAGGATTTACCCGAGAGATCGTACATCATGATCATCTTGTAGGACTCAATTTGATCCATGGTCAGGTGGACCACGCTGGTTACCGGATTCGGATAGGCCTTCAGCTCCTTGAATTCGAACAGGGTCTCCTCGCTGGAGGTTGAAACCGCAGCCGATTTCTGACTGCTCGGGCACTTGGTGGAACTGGCGTTGGCACCCGCTGCCTGGCGAACCGTTTTCGCATCCTCACGGCTGGCCAGGGTCCAGGTGACATCGGTTCCGTCGAAATATATATCGAATGTACCACCCCCTGCGATAAACAGTTCCGGTACTATATCCGAAATATCCCAGTCAATTCCTGCCCCTTCCAGCAGGTTATCGGGTCCGTACGGGACAAAGACATCCGCGTCGTTGTCATTGCTGTAGGCAAAGTGGGCCACAAAATATCCCGGTGAAAGTTCCTCGATACAGTTCAGGATCGGCTTGACGGCCCTGGTAGGAGGACCGTATGGATTTACGTGCAGGATACTGCTTTCAGCCAGGAAGGTATAATTCCAATCTGTGGCCGAAGGTGTGACCGTATAGCTGCCTGCTGATTCATCCGAAGACTGGTCATAAGGAACAAGATCCCCATCTCTCAGAACCGAATATTCGACAAACACGATATCCCCTCCTATGAGCCCGTCAAAGGTGGGAATAAAGACCGGTAGCGGATCCATTTCATTGATATAGTAGAAGGACTGCTCGAGAGAAACATTGACCTGCCTGGCAAATATAGCGGCCGTTGTTTTGGCGATGGCATTGGCCAGGTAGTTCCCGGCATCTGCGCCAGATGTGGAGATATCCGCTGTCGCCTGTATACCGGTTCCCGCATTCATATCAGCAAACT
>Ga0209536_100015286_pt1 | contig 10963 bp, 8 predicted proteins | sample DeeMarSeWOR28_12_FD_187461 | JGI IMG/M metagenome (GOLD analysis project Ga0209536, IMG submission 187461) | Marine sediment microbial communities from White Oak River estuary, North Carolina - WOR-2-8_12 (SPAdes) (version 2) | ecosystem: Environmental > Aquatic > Marine > Intertidal zone >... | reverse complement strand
GAGCATTTATCGGAGGCCTGTAACGCAGCCATTGGGCCTCAGATGGGGTTTTGAAACCACGTCTAAACACCAAACACTCTACTTAAGGAGGTGCTATGGCCCCAGGGATCGATCAACTTAGCGAGTTTGCGATGGATTCCATCCATCAGGTCGGCGAAAAAGCGATGGCGTATTACGGCAAAGGCCGGCCGCATGTTAGATTTGATGAAAGTGTCGTTACCGCCGCCGAGATCCATCTCACCGATGTGTTTCAAAACCGGTTGAATCAGGACTTTCCCGAGCACCAGATTTTTCGTTATGGCGACGTCAATGAAGACTATTCCCACGGTCAAAAGCGCTACCTCTGGACATTTGATCCTCTGGAAGGCGTGGCCAATTTCCAGGCCGGCATACCCATCTGGGGCGTTTCCATTGCCCTGCTGGATAATTTCTGGCCGATTTTAGGCCTTTTTTATATGCCTGCCACCGATGATTTATTTCACGCCCGGGCGGGCAAAGATGCTTACTGGGGTAATGAAAAGATCCGGATACCCGCTGCGGGCGGTATCGATAATGAAAGCCTCTTGCTAACCTATTCCCGCTTTAATCAAAATTACCGGACAACCTTCCCGGGCAAAATCCGATCATTGGGATGTACTTCCGCCCATATCTGTTACGTGGCCATGGGTCGTGCGGATGCAGCCATCATTACCAATGAATCCTTTCAGGGGCTGGCGGCCGCACGCGTGATTTTAGAGGCAGCCGGAGGAAAGATCTGTAAAATGGATGGCAGCAGCTTTCACCTCAATGAATACCTCGACGGGCTTCGCATCAACGAACACCTTATCGTGGCGTCTCCGGAAAACCTCTCTCAAGTGAGAAGTTTTCTAAAGTCGCAATAACTGTGTAATGGATCTTAAATCCAGTAAAATACCGAGGCCGATCTATATCAGATACATTTTGCTGAATATTCCGGGCTTGGCGGCGGTTATTTTGATCCTGATTATTGTCCAGTACTGGGTTGTGTTGCCGGCATGGCTTTTCGGGAGCATCATTTGTTTCTGGATTGTCAAAGACGCGGTGCTGTTTCCTTTTGTCTGGCGGGCCTATGACTGGGAGCAAACCGGCCAGTCCCGATCGATGATTGGCGAGCGCGCTATTGCCAGGAAGCGGCTGGCGCCATCGGGATATGTCCGTATCCACGGAGAACTCTGGCGGGCAGAAAAAATCGGCGATGGGCCACCGATTGAAATTGGGCAGACGGTCAAGATTGTCAAAATGAAAGGGCTTACCCTGATGGTCGAGCCGCTAAAACCGGACGAATAAAACCCTTTTATCTCATTAATTTTCACCCCATTGGGCTTCGCTTTCAGCTGCGACCTAACAGGTGGGCGAGCAAAATCCAGGTATCAAAGAACAATTAAATTATGCTATAATTTCAAAATGGACAAGGATTCAGCCGACGACACTAAAATTATCGAATGTCCTCAATGCCAGATTAAAAATCCCATTGAGTCTGATATTTGTTATAATTGCGGCGCCTTTCTGCATGGCATGCCCAGAAAAAAAGCCGGTCGCTCATGGCTGGCGATTGTCATATTTTTCCTCTTCGTGGCAGGCGTTTTTTATTTTTATTATCGTTCGGATAGCACCCGTCCTTCATCGCCAGAGTCGAATGTGTTACCCAAAGACCGCGAACCGTCTCCGCCCGCACCCATCCGTCTGCCTGAAGAGGGGACCGATGTTGAAACCGACACTGACATGGAAGCCGATGTCGAGCAGATAAATATTCCCACCGGGTTGCTGCGGATTTCAGATATCGCCGGCCATCTGATTTCGACAATCACAGTGCCGGTGGTGGGCAACGGGTGGATTGCACTGCCCACCCGCCTCGGCATCGGCGGTTATAGCTGGTCGCTGCAAGTGGATTCGGGAGGCCGCCAGGATATTGAAGGCGGCATTATAAACGATCTGGATCAAATCAGTCTCTGGCGGATCCGGGAAGACCAGAGCCTGGAAAGCCCCGATCTTTATCCCTGGTCGGCGGCCAGGCCGCTGACCTGGCTGGCGCTCGGATCCCAGGATTCACCGGAGTCGATTGAGATCGTCAATATTGGCCGACAGGGAAATTTTTATAAGGCTTCTCTGCCGGACGGTATAGATGCTGCCGGCGTGTTCATCCAGGATGGCCGTGTGGTCGGCTGGACGTTTGGCGATCTTATCGACGGTGCATTTTTATGGACCGGCGAAGCGGGTCGCAACTTAAAAGCCGAAATCCGGGTGGATGATTATTACCGGCTCACTTTCGCCAACAGCCGGGAAGAAGAGTTCGCACTGGCGCTTGCCATGGGTGATGACCGTACAAACCTGGAACGCCTGGAAGCGTTTGCTCGGGCCTTCCGGTTTGATTCCAGAGTTTCTGCCAGCCAGACTCCCGAATATCTGAAACCCGAGGGGGTGATCAGCCAGATGCGGCTGCTGCTGGCACGCGCGGTTCAAGAAGGATATGGATTCCAGGCGGCAAATTTTTTCGATGCCGAAATCCTTGCCCGGGCAAATGATGCTTCTTTGATGGCGGAGGTGGTTATTTTGATGGCGGAAAGTTTCGGACTGGAAGAAGCGGTCAATTTAATGGAAAACACCCGGGAAGATCTGGAGCCCAAAACCGACACCGAAAAAGCACAGTTGAATGAGCTTCATTCCGATCTTTATCAAAACTGGCTGAGTGTGCTGCTTGAAGGCGGCGATATTCAGGATGGCTGGCGGGTTTATGAGCGCGGTGGCCGGCAGCTGCCGGATGACCCCCACATTTATCTGTTCGGCGTGAAACTGGCTCTGGCAGAGGAGGATTGGACAACAGCCGAAAGACTTCTGGCGGCCAGAGATTATCCACCCGCTTTCAGGGACCAGGTCAGAAGCCTGCAGTTACAGATTTCCGAACTGAAAGGACAACAGGGAAAGATAATCATCCGCTTTGCACCGGGTACCCGGCAAATACCGGTGACCGCCTCAATCAATCAGGGAACGCCGCATGAGTTTATCGTTGATACAGGCGCATCGATGGTTACCATACCGTTTTCGACCGCCAGAGATCTTGGCATTGTCATATCGGTGCGAAATCCGCGCCGAAAGGTCTATACGGCCGGCGGTGAGATCTACGCCCCGGAGGTTGTTCTGGATTCAATCACTTTAGAGGATTTTACGACCTATAATGTAAAAGCGCTGGTGCTGGATCTTCCCAATCAGCCCGGCGTGGGTCTGCTGGGATTAAATTTTTTGCGACGGTTCAGAATGGATCTAAATACCGATGACGGAATGCTGATGCTGGCCCCGCAGTAGAAAAGTCCGGGAAGCCGTGTGCCGTCCCGGAAATAATTTACAAAATTAGGAAGAGCGCGTTGTCTCGCCATGTCATTTTCTGAAAGGCGATATGAATTTCAAGGTGCCGGTGCCCCGATATTTGGGATTCACCCATCGATCTGGGTAACCCCAATGCTTCAGTGCCAATCATCCCAAATATCGGGTCACGGTGTTAATTGGGGGGCAAATCATGGGCATATCGCCTTTCAGAAAAAAACATGCCCGTCTGGTAGCTTCTAAAGACATTTTTGAGAGGGGTTCTAGAATTCTTCGATACCCCTTCCTCTTTTCACAAAATCTTCGATGTGGTTCTGAGAATTTATCAGGGAATGCATGGCGGTTTCGAATCTGGCATAAACCGGATCATCTTCCCCCAGCAGTGATTTCGCCTTTTGCAGGATTTTTAATCCCTGTGCCAGGTGGGCGTTGATGTCATTGAGCACCGCTTTGCGCTTGCGGTGTCTTTGCCGCTCTTTTTCAATGACGGGCAGCAATCGCTGAATCGAATACTCGACCAGGGCGTCCCGCGGCGCGTTGAATTGCCGCGACGTTTGCTCAAGGCAGGACAGCGTCCTCCGGCTGATCACAAAGGTTTTTTGCACCCGATCCAGGGCGTCAAATACCTCATCTTCGATTTCATTTGCGATGGCGTTCAACGACTTTACATCCTCGATCAAATGGTCGAAGAGCGACTTTTGCTTGATTCCCAGCTGCGCGGCCACAATACTGAGCACATCGATTGCGCGGGGCGATAACTTGAAGGTTGCGCGAACCGATTGCCGGCCCCTCAGATCGGTCGAAGACGGCAGCGGCAAGGTCATTTCTTCAATTGATGAATTTTTACGCTTCTCTGTCATTCCGTTCCACCTTTTCGGTTTTTATACCGCCTTGCATATAATGCTGCGAAATTGCGGTGTTGGTGGCTGTGGAAAAAACGCCGGGTTAACGAAATGGTTTTTCGACAGCCGCTATCGCGGCGAATCACAAGATTCATTACTGTATTTCATATATTATTATTAATAATATTTCAATCTATTTAAATCAAGTAATCTGCTTTACTTTTTTGACCAGGCGTAAAATCCTCTAAATCCTGTCTCAAAAACAAAAAGAAAGAAGCATATTATATTTGTAACCAATGAAAGAAAAAATGGGTGCAGGGCGCTTGGGCAGCATTATTGAAAGCGTTCATAGGTGGCCTGATATTGCGCTTGATCGATATAAGCATACCTTCTCAGAGCATCTAAAATCCAACGGGATTTCCATTTCAGCCAGTCGCTATTTTCGGTGGGACTGATATTTAACGGTTGTGGAATGATCGCCACCAATCGGACCATTTCCTCCAAATCCAGCTGACCAACGGTTTTGTGAAAATGGTATTGTGAGGCGGCCTCTATCCCGAATACCCCCGGTCCCCATTCGATAACGTTGAGGTAAATGGCAAAGATCCGATCTTTGCTCAGTTGGCTTTCCAGTCGCCACGCAATCAACAACTCTTTGATTTTTCGGATGATGCTCTTGTCAGTCGACAGGTAGAGATTCTTGGCCAGTTGCTGGGTAATGGTGCTGGCACCACGGACAAATTCCCCTTTTTTCCAATTTTTCTTAATGGCCTCTTTTAATTCTGCGAAGTCTATACCGCTGTGCTGATAAAAGCTGGCATCCTCTGTAATGCGGACCGTTTCTCGCAGCAGCTTCGGGATGGATTCAAAATCAATCCATTGCTGTCGGATTCTGAATTTGTGGTCGGTTTTCTTCGCCTCCCGGTAGCGCTGCAGCATTAACGCCGTGGTTCGGGGGTTTTTGGTTTTAAACTCACTGACATCCGGCAGGCTCAGATAAAAATAGAAACCCGCGACGACCAGGACCGACAGGATGACGATACCGATTATCTTAAAGGCTGCTTTCATTGATTTTTTATTAACCGGATTTTTGTTTGAAAGAAAGGTTTTTTTTGTGATCCGAGTTGAATAGAGAAAAAAGGCGGCGCCCGATTCGGAAACGCCGCCTTTTATGGATGGTACTGCGGATCGGTTTTTATCCGTTGACCTCTTCGAACTCGGCATCAACCACCTCTTCGTCGTCACTGGATGATGTTCCAGCCGAGTGATTCGATGTGCCGGCAGAATAAGCGCCCTGCGGCCCTTGCTCGGGCGAGGCCTGCTGATACGCTGCGGCCGCCAGTTGATGGGTCGCCTGGGTCAATGTTTCCGTCAGACGTTTGATTTCTGCAATGTCGTCACCGTCGATTGCACGCCTGAGGCTGGCGATCGTCTGTTCGACTTCGGCCCGCATACCGCTGTTGACCTTTTCACCCAGTTCACGAAGGGTTTTTTGGGTGGAGTAAATCAGGGCATCGGCTGAATTGCGGGCATCCGCCAGTTCTTTTTTATGTCTATCCTCATCAGCATGAAGTTCAGCATCCTTGACCAGTTGATCAATTTCCTCCTGGGATAAACCCGAAGAGTGGGTGATGCGAATCGACTGCTGTTTGCCGGTGGACATATCCTTTGCCGATACTTCCACAATTCCGTTGGCGTCGATATCAAAAGTCACTTCAATCTGAGGGACCCCGCGCGGTGCCGGGGGAATACCCGCAAGCTCAAAACGCCCCAGGGTTTTGTTGTCCGAGGCCATTTCGCGTTCACCCTGAAGCACATGAACCGACACCGCCGGTTGACTGTCTTCAGCGGTTGTGAAAACTTCGCTCTTTTTAGCCGGGATCGTGGTATTTTTATCAATCAATTTGGTCATGACACCGCCCAGGGTTTCAATACCCAGCGAAAGCGGCGTAACATCCAGCAGCAATACATCTTCCACATCGCCTTTTAAAACACCGCCCTGAATGGCCGCGCCCATGGCAACCACTTCATCCGGGTTGACTCCCTTATTGGGTTCTTTGTCAAAAATGCGTTTAACCCGCTCCTGGACGGCCGGCATACGGGTCATACCGCCCACCAGGATGACCTCATTGATATCGGTAGCCGAAAGACCGGCATCTTTGAGTGCGGTCCGGCAAGGCTGCTCGAGTTTGTCCAGCAGATCGCTGACCAGGCCCTCGAGTTTGGCACGGGTGAACCTTAAATTCAGATGTTTAGGGCCGCTAGCGTCGGCAGTGATAAATGGCAGATTGATGTCGGTCTGAACCGAGGTTGACAATTCAATCTTGGCTTTTTCCGCGGCTTCTTTTAGCCGCTGCAGGGCCATTTTGTCGTTTCGCAGGTCAATGCCCTGGTCTTTTTTAAATTCATCGGCCAGGTAATCAATCAGTTTCAGGTCAAAATCTTCTCCACCCAGATGGGTGTCCCCATTGGTGGCTTTCACCTCAAAAACACCATCGCCGATTTCAAGAATTGATACGTCAAATGTGCCGCCGCCCAGGTCAAAGACCGCGATTTTTTCATCGCTTTTCTTATCCAGGCCGTAGGTCAGAGATGCGGCAGTGGGTTCATTGATAATGCGCAAAACATTCAGGCCGGCGATTTTTCCGGCATCCTTGGTGGCCTGCCGCTGGCTGTCGCTGAAATAGGCCGGTACGGTAATCACCGCATCGGTGACCGTTTCGCCCAGGTACTCCTCGGCCGTCTTTTTAAGATTGGCAAGGATGAAAGATGAAATTTCCGCCGGGCTGTGCTGTTTTCCGCGCAGGTTAATGCGCACATCGCCGTTGGGCGCCTTTTCAATTTTGTACGGTAAGACTTTGATATCATTTTGCACTTCGGCGGAGTCATACTTGCGGCCGATCAGCCGTTTGACCCCGAAAACGGTGTTTTCCGGATTGGTGATCGCCTGTCTTTTGGCAATTTGCCCGACCAGGCGTTCCCCGTTGTCTGCAATGGCCACCATCGAGGGTGTGGTGCGCGCCCCTTCGGGGTTGGTTATAATCCTGGCGTCGCCGCCTTCCATTATGGCAACACATGAATTGGTGGTGCCAAGGTCAATTCCGATAATTTTGCTCATGGTAAATTCCTCCTTATAAATGGTTCCCTTACCGGTTGATGCCCCCCGTGAGCCGTAAAAAGAGGCGGCGGTAAAGTGATATTGTGCCCAGAGGCAGTTATTATTACTATATTCTAATGCATTATTTTAGTAATGCAATAAAAAAAATCAAAATAATATTGACACAGTTAAAATCGTATTTATCTTACAGATCAGAAATAACAAGAATAATATATGGATTGAAAGCAAATCCAATTTAAGGAGGATTAAAAAATGATGAACTTAGTCAAATGGAATCCCTGGAGAGAGATGAACACCATGCAGAACCGGTTGAATCACCTGTTTGCCGACGCCTTTTTCCAGCCCGCTCGATCGGATGACGACATGAGCCTGGGCACGTGGCATCCGGTGGTGGATATGTATGATGAAAAGGACAGAATTGTCATTAAGGCTGAACTTCCTGGAATGGAAAAAAAGGATATCGCCGTTGATGTGAAAGATCGGGTGCTAACCATCAGTGGTGAGCGCAAGTTTGACAATGAGGTCAAAGAGGAGAATTATTATCGCCGTGAAAGGGCCTACGGAAAATTTCAGCGCGCCTTCAGCCTGCCGGCTGATGTGGATTCAGACAAGATCAAAGCCGATTTTAAAGACGGCCTGCTGAAAATTGAAGTGCCCAAACCGGAGAAACAAAAACCCAAACAAATTTCGGTTCACTGATGTTTGGGTTTTTCAAACCGGGTGCTTTGCACCCGGTTTCACCGCGCTGTTCTCAACGACGGGGGCACTTCGCGCTCCTGTCGTTTACCGCCGGTGGCGGCAAAATCCAAGCCACCCGCTGTGCGGGTGGTCGCTGACTCATCTTTCAATCTGTTAACGCAACGTTCAAGCCACAAAAATAGGGCGGTTGGAAAGCCGTCCTATTTTTTTTGTTCCAACGGCCTATGCAATGCTCACAAATTGGTTTATATTATCAGATGAAATTTATCCATGAGCCTTCGTGAACTTCGTGCCCTTCGCGCTGCAATAGGCTTGTGCCGAAGTAAATACCGGCATTAATTTTAAGCACCTAAAATTCGAGGATCCAAGTAAATGAAAAAAGCAAATGGCAAAATTCGCCGATTTTTTGGCTTTTTCTGGAACAGTGTTACGGCGTTACGCCGCTTTGTCGGTAATGTGTTGTTTTTATTGCTTGTCATCGTTCTCATTGCGCTTGTATTTTTTAAGGGCACAGAGGATGTGCCCGACGGCGCGGCGCTGATTCTATCGCCGGAAGGCGATATTGTTGAACAGCAGACCGAAAGCATGCTTGCCAGCGATCTATTGGGTGATGCCGCCAGAGCAGAAACGCTATTGCAAGATGTCATCGATGGTATCGATTTTGCCAGAGATGATGATCGCATTGAGGTGCTGGTCCTTGACCTCAGAAAAATGGGAACGGCCGGTATCAGCAAACTTCAGTCGATTGCCGCGGCGCTCGAGCGATTCAGCAGCAGCGGAAAGAAAATCTTTGCATTCGGCGATTATTTCAACCAGCAGCAATACTACCTAGCGGCCCACGCCGACCGTCTGTATTTGAACCCGATGGGTGCAATTCTGCTGCACGGCTTCGGCCTTTACCGGAAGTATTACAAAACAGCGCTGGATAAATTACAGATCCAGTTTCATGTCTTCAAAGTTGGCACCTATAAATCAGCCCTGGAACCCTTTTTAAGGGACAGTATGTCCGATTACGCCAGGGAGGCCAACATGGCCTGGCTCACCGTTTTATGGGACTTTTACAAAGCCGATGTGGCTTCAAGACGAGGGTTGCACCCGCGGGAGCTGGATGATTTTATCAACAACCTCCCGGATTATCTGGCCAAAGCCGATGGGGATGCCGCCGTGATGGCCCTGAATCAGGGTCTGGTGGATGAACTTAAAACCCGCGATGAGGTCCGTCAGGAACTGATCGAGCTCGTCGGTTATGACAAAGATGGTCTGACCTTTAAACAGATTGCCTTCGATCAGTATTTAAGCCGAATTCAGCCCGCCCTCATGAAAAGACAGTCCGCCAGGAACAAAATCGGCGTCATCGTTGCCAGCGGCATTATCATGGACGGTGAACAGCCGGCCGGCAGAATCGGCGGGGACACCATGGCCGAGCTGCTGGTCCGGGCGCGGGAAGATGAATCCGTCAAGGCCGTGGTGGTCCGGATCGACAGCAGCGGGGGAAGCGCGACCGCTGCCGAAGTCATCAGCAGGGAGATCGAACTGACCCGCCGGGCCGGCAAACCGGTTTTCGTTTCCATGGGCTCCGTTGCGGCCTCCGGCGGGTACTGGATGGCTGCACCGGCGGATCAAATCTGGGCCACGCCCACAACCATTACCGGCTCCATCGGCATTTTCGGGGCCTTCCCCACATTTGAAAGAAGCCTGAAATCGCTGGGCATCACCAGTGACGGTGTCGGCACCACCCGGCTTTCAGACGCTTTTGATCCCAGCCGGCCGCTGAACGATCTGGTGGCCCAATCGATGAATCAGATGATCGAGCAGGGCTACCGGCGTTTCATTGTGCGAGTTGCGGAAGGCCGCAATATGCCGCCGGAGGCGATTGAAAAAATCGCCCAGGGCCGTGTCTGGGCCGGAACCACCGCCAAAGATCTGGGTCTGGTCGATGAAATCGGCGACCTGCGGGATGCCGTCGAGGCCGTTGCCAAAAAAGTGGATTTAAAAGATTATGAAATCGCTTACATCGCTCAACCCCTGACCGCACGGGAGCGGCTGATCAAAAGGCTCAATCAATTCCTTGCCGGAGTCCTTTCCGCCCTGGGTCCGGCCGATCATCCGGTCAAAAGATTGTATGATACGGTCATCGACAGCGAAATCGATCAGGTTTTGCGTGCCGATGATCCGGCGGGATTGTATGCCTACTGCCTGAACTGCAGCGTTCATTGAAACTTAATTTAGGCTAAAAATAGTTTTCCATGAGTTGAATGCCATCATGAACGCCGTACCGATTGCTTTATTGATTGCCAGTCTAATTCTGCCTGCTGGCACCTGCGATTTTTCTGAATCAGCGGCCCCAAACCAGCGTTCCGCTGCACCGGTACTGGTTTTGAGATATTTGGCTGAACGGTCGGCAGAAAAGGAGCCGGATCATTCCGCTGTCCGCTGGTATGAACGCAAAGACCAGACAGAATTAAAAGGGGTGGCCCTGGTGATTCATGGACTCAACGGGCGACCCGGCAAAATGGAACCCATTATTGCTCAGATGACGAAAGCCGGTATTGACTGCTTGAACCTGTCACTGCGCGGTCATGGCACCAACTATTCTGATCTTAAAGATGCCGAAAACGACAAAGCGCGCATGGCCGCTTTCAAAACCGTTTCTTATCCACTGTGGAAAAGCGAGGCGTATGATGCATATCAGCTCGTAAAAAAAAAGAGCAACCTGCATGGCGTCCCGATGTTTTTTGTCGGCTTTTCAATGGGTGGATTGCTGGGGGTGGATCTGTTCTCATCAAATTCAAATGTCCGCTTTAACAAAATGGTCTTGTTTGCACCCGCCATTAAAATGCGCCAAAGAAATTATTTTTTAAAAATTTTTTCATCCTTTCCGAAGCTAGTTATACCGAGCATGACCCACAGGCCATATCGGGCAAACAGTGGAACACCCATGGCCGCCTACAATGCTTTTTTTGATATG